>ENA-ORSG01000017-ORSG01000017.1-human-gut-metagenome-genome-assembly--contig:-NODE-17-length-202194-cov-23.166831_pt1 | contig 202194 bp, 151 predicted proteins | sample MGYA00242189_ERZ509156 | MGnify/ENA primary metagenome ERZ509156 (study PRJEB26280, sample SAMEA2338666) | human gut metagenome | biome: human gut; feature: human-associated habitat; material...
TGGCAGTGTACGAGCCGGATAAGGAGAAGCAGGGTGTGGTGCTGAAGCCGGAGAATCAGGCCTATTATCAGGACGGAAAGATACAGGTCAAATATATAGGAGACTTTGAAAATTTCTTGTGGAAAGACGGGATTTACAGTTTTAATAGGGAACCACTGGGCGACATTGTCCAAAAGCTGGGGCTATATTTTGACATCAATATACAAATCAGTGATACTGCTTTACTAAAGAAGGAATTTACCGGCAAATTCCGGGAAGTGGATGGCATAGATGAAATACTTCGGATTATTCAGAAAATACATCCGTTTAAAATTAAGAAAGATACGGTAACACACACTATTACCATTTCCAAATAAATAGAATATTAACTAAAATCAAATGCCTATGGAATAATAAATTATATAAGAAACAACCGGCGAGTGATTGCGGCACTCACCGGTTATAAAAAGTAAACACGAGTCTAAATTTTAGTATTCACTTTTCATTTGCAAAATTATGAAAATAAATCCTTTGTTAGCACTCTTCTTATCAAGAGTAAGTCATAATTATTGTTATAAAATTATGAAAATCACCTTATTTCTGTTATTTGTCTGTACATTTCAGTTAATGGGTACTAATGTCAAAGCCCAGAATGTAGAGGTAAATATAGTGCTTGAAAACATCACTGTCGGCCAACTCCTAAAAGCGATAGAGTCCCAGACTGATTATCTGGTTGTTTACAGCAACGGGGAAATAGATTTGAAAAAGCCTGCGAATGTACAGGCCGGTATCCGGAAAGTTACTGAGCTGTTGGATAATACTTTCAAAAATACGGATGTCAACTATGAGATTGATAAAAATTACATTATCATTTCGAAAAAAGGACATGATATGCAACAATCGGTAGTCCAACAATCTTTAGCAAAAAAAATCAGAGGAACTGTCACCGATATGAATGGTGAGCCGATTATCGGAGCTTCGGTTATTGAAAAAGGTACGACGAACGGAGTTATCACCGATTTAGACGGTAATTTTTCGTTCAGCGTATCTCCCAATGCCACCATTGTAGTCTCTTATGTAGGATACGCGACATTGGAACTGCCGGTGAAGAATCAAACTGTCTTTACTATTCAATTAAAGGAAACTTCAGAAACACTCGATGAGGTAGTGGTAGTAGGCTATGGCATTCAAAAAAAGGTGAATGTCATCGGCTCCATTGCGGCGGTGGACAGTAAACAATTGGAGGCACGTCCTGCACCCAGCGTATCAAACCTGCTCACCGGTCAAATGTCCGGTGTTACCATTACGCAGGGTGGCGGAGGCCCCGGGCAAGACGGCGGTACAATCCGTATACGTGGAGTCGGTTCTTTCGGAGCAACACCGAATCCGTTGGTTCTGGTAGACGGGCTGCCCGGGTCCTTGGATGATTTGAATCCCAATGACATTGAAAGTATTTCGGTGCTCAAAGACGCGTCATCGGCTGCCATTTACGGTTCACGTGCGGCTAATGGAGTTCTCCTTGTAAAAACAAAAGGGGGACGGACCGGAAAGACCACTGTCAGTTACAATGGATATGTGGGATTTAACCGTCCTTCCGAACTTCCGGATTATTGTAGCACTGCCGAATATGCCGAAATGTATAATTTAGCTATGGGAAAAGATGTCTATACGCCTGAAGCTATCCAAAAATACCGGGACGGATCAGATCCGTATAATTATCCGAATGAACGCTATCTGAGGGACCTTATCGACCACAACGCTTTACAGACGAGCCATGATTTAACGGTAAACGGAGGTAACGATAAAACGCAGTATATGGTTTCGCTCGGATACCTTAAACAGGACGGTTTATTTAAGCATAATACTTACGACCGATATAATGCACGCCTGAATTTGACAACGAATTTATCAAAAAATCTGACTCTGACTACACGTCTGGCTGGCATGATATCAAAAAGAAACGAACCTTCTACACCGGGACAACTGGATAATGCCGGTTATGGAACGATCATCGGACAGGCAGCACGTTTTCCCGGCATGTGGGCTACCAAACTGGCAGACGGATCTTATGGCTTAGGTCCCAAACTACAGGGTACGCCTTTGGCATGGTTGGACAGCGGGTCATTCTATGCGGAAGATTTCGATAAGTTCAGGTCGAACATTGAGCTGGCTTACAAACCGATAAAAGGACTGACGCTCAGAGCAATCGGAGGTTATAACTATACGGCACAACAGATTCGCCATTATCGCTCGGCAATGGTAATCACGGGTGATAAAGCTTTAGGCCCGTCTTCACTGGATGATGAGATGTACAAAACGGTATATAAAACTTTCCAGGCGGTGGCCGACTATCAATTAAATGTGAAAAAACATAGTTTATCTGCTTTGGTGGGATATACGTGGGAGGATGAATCTCAACGGGGAGTCAGCGGATACAGGAAGGATTACCCTTCAGATGACGTCCCGTATCTGGATGCCGGTGGAGCAGACGGACAGACGAACGGTGGCGGTGGATATGACTGGGCTATCATGTCCGTCTTCGGACGTCTCACCTATAACTATGCCGAACGTTATTTACTGGAAGCGACCATGCGTTATGACGGTTCTTCACGCTTCCCCACGGATAGTAAGTTCGGCTTATTCCCCTCTGTTGCCGTGGGATGGCGTTTGTCGGAAGAAAGTTTCTTCAAGGCATGCGAACCTTTAAATTTTATCAGCAATTTCAAGCTGAAAGCTTCATACGGTATCTTGGGTAACAATAATATCGGTAACTATCCATACCAGTCCACATATGCTCTGGGGCCGGGTATGAATTATGTATTCAATGGTGTATATACACAGGGAGCGGCTGTAACCACTTATGTAGATCCTACTTTGAGGTGGGAAAAGACGCGTACGACAGATGTCGGATTCGAATCAGGATTCTGGGATAGTAAACTGACGTTTAATGCATCTTATTTTTACCGTAGAACAACCGACATTTTGTATCAGCCATCAGCCAGTTATTCTTCCATATTCGGTTTGGGTATCTCGCAGGTAAATACCGGAACGTTGGAAAATAAGGGTTGGGAATTCGAGTTGGGATATCAAGATCGGGTAGGCAAGTTCAATTACCATGTCAACGGCAATTTCTCTATCATAAAGAATAAGGTAATAAGCTTGGGTATGGGCAATGTGGAACAGCCCAACGGATTAGTGGGTAATGGCAGTAATTTGTTTATCGGTTATCCGATGCAGATGTATTACGGTTACAAAACGGACGGTGTATTCCTTACCGACGATGAAGTGAAACAATGGAACGACCAAAGTGCGATTGCTCCCAACTCTAAAGCCGGGGACTTCCGTTATGTAGATGTAACGGGAGACGGTAAAGTAGATGCTGCGGATAGAACCTATTTAGGTTCGAGCATTCCTAAATATACTTTCGGAGTAAATTTGGGAGGCGAATACAAAGGTCTTGATTTCAGTATTCTGCTTCAGGGGGTAGCCGGTGTGAAAGGTTATCTGGACGGATTTGCGGGATGGGCCTTTTATCAAGAAGGAAACATTCAGAAATGGCAGATGAAAGGAACTTGGAGTGCAAATCAAAGCGAACGATATCCGGCCTATCCGCGCCTGGAGGTAATGTCAACTTCCGGAAGCAACAACACGATGACTTCTGATTTCTGGACACTGAATGCCTCCTATCTGAAGGTGAGAAACATTCAAGTAGGGTATACACTGCCCAAAAACATTCTGAAGGGAAGCTGTATTTCCAGCCTCCGTTTCTATGTTTCGGCTGACAATCCTTTCTCGTTCAGCAATTACCGGACGGGATGGGACCCGGAGATCAGTACGGGAGGAAGTTATCATCCTATTCTGTCCACTTATACATTTGGTTTGAATCTAAAATTTTAAAAGCGTATGAAAAAGTTGAAATATATCCTCGCATTGATAATTATGGCAGGCTTGTTGCATGCCTGTGACTTGGAACGCTTTCCATTGACCAGTTTGTCTGAAGAAACTTTTTGGAATAATGAAAAAAATGCCGAACTGGCATTGCCCCCTTTGTACAGAGGAGGCATTACAGATGGAGTGGAATACAGCCCGACCGACTGGTGGTCTTACCATGGAATGATTTTTATGGAACATCTTTCAGACAATGCCTTCGACCGACGCGGAGAAGCCAACGGATTTTTTAAACTCTCGAATGGTACGTTGACTGCCGATAATGGATTTCTCAGCAACTATTGGAATCCTTCCTATAGTCGTATCGGCAAATGCAACCGTTTTCTGGAAGGCATCCAAAAGCTTGCGGACTCTCCTAAAAAGACACGTATGATTGCGGAGGCGCGTTTTCTGAGGGCTACACAGTATTTTTATCTGGCGAGCTACTTTAAAGATGTACCATTGGTGGAAAAATCACTTACGGGAGAAGAAGCTAACAATGTGCAAAAAACATCTCAAGCCGACATCTTGAAATGGTGCGCAAATGAATTTACTCAAGCGGCAGCTGACCTTCCGGGGTTCACGGAGGTTCAATCTACATCGAAAGGGCGTGCCTGCAAGCAAGCCTCACTGGCTTTTCTGGGACGTACCTATATGCTGATGAAAGACTGGACAAATGGCGCGAAAGCTTTTCGTGAAATTATGGATTTGGGTGAAAATGCCATCAATGATAATTATGAGGAACTGTTCTATCCTAAAACAGGAAGCGAGAATAAGGAGAATATTTATTACATCCAGTATATGGAGGGCTTTTTCGGTTGCGGTTTACCCCAGCACTCACTTTCGGCAAAAGACGGAGGATGGAGTCTGACAAACCCGACGGCCGGATTGTTCGAAGCTTATGAATTTAAAGATGGGACTCCTTTCAGCTATGACGATCCGAGATATGACCCTGATAATCTGGGTAAAGACAGAGACCCGCGTTTGGATTATACGATCTATTATAATGGAGCGACCTTCCGGGGAACAGCATATAACTTTGGTCCTGACCGTGATGCTGCACTGAAAGAAAAATTGGATTATACAAGCGAAGCGTCGCGGACCGGCTATATGATGAGAAAATACTTCAGTGAAACGGATCCTATTAATGATATAGCAAGCTATAGTGCCGTCACACCTGTCATTCGTTATGCAGAGGTGCTGTTGGGTTATCTGGAATGTATGGTTGAAAGCGGGCAGCCCATTACGCAGGATATTCTGGACCAAAGTATTAATGCGGTGCGGGGACGTAAAGATGTGAATATGCCTCACATTACCGAGACAAGCCAAGACAAACTCAGAGAGATCGTACGTCACGAACGTAGAGTGGAATTGGCTATGGAAGGCATCCGTTATTGGGATTTGATGCGTTGGGGGATTGCCCATGAAGCACTGAGTCAAGATATATGGGGAGCTCCTTATCCACATTCGACCACATACGCTACAACTACTAAAAAAATTGATCCGACAGGAAAGTTCCGTTGGTATGTAGGTACCCGGGCATTCCGTAATCCACAAGATTATACTTGGCCCATTCCGCAAGGTGAACAAAATATAAATCCCAATTTACGGGATTAAAAACACGAAAGGATTCTTTCTTCTTACTGAAAATAAGTATACTTTTGTTTATAGTCTTTCTGCTTGAACAGCAAAGGGATTGTAAGAAGAGGGAATCCTTCATGAATTAATGACAAAATAAGAAGACCATGAAACAGTATTTATTAGTAGCCCTCCTTTCACCGACTGCCTGTGTAACGGCGTTTGCCGGACAGGTAGCAAAAAGGTCCCAAGAGAAAACGGTTCATCGTGACAAGCCCAATGTCGTACTTATTTACGCTGATGATTTGGGCTATGGTGATTTGGAATGTTATGGTGCCAGGAATGTCCTGACTCCGAATGTCAACAGACTGGCTGCCAGCGGAGTGAGATTCACCAATGCGCATGCGGTAGCGTCCACCAGTACTCCTTCCCGCTATTCTATGCTTACAGGTGATTATGCATGGAAGCATCCCAACACGGATATAGCTGCCGGCAACGCAGGGATGATTATTCGTCCGGAACGATACACGATGGCCGATGTATTTAAAAATACCGGGTATGTAACCGGTGCTGTCGGAAAATGGCATCTTGGACTTGGAGACAAGGATGGACAGCAAGACTGGAATGCTCCGCTGCCTACGGCATTGGGGGATTTGGGATTTGATTATTCCTACATTATGGCCGCTACGGCTGACCGCGTCCCTTGTGTTTTTATTGAGAATGGGAAAGTGGCAAATTACGACCCCACTGCTCCAATCAAAGTAAGCTACAGTGCTCCTTTCCCCGGAGAACCTTTAGGGAAAGATCATCCGGAACTGTTGTACAACTTGAAATCAAGCCAAGGACATGACATGGCGATAGTCAATGGAATCGGGCGTATCGGATATATGACAGGAGGCGGGAAAGCCTTATGGAAAGATGAAAATATAGCCGATTCCATCACTACGCATGCTGTGAATTTTATCAGGGAAAACCGGGACCGTCCTTTTTTTCTTTATTTTGCGACCAACGACGTGCATGTTCCGCGTTTCCCGCATCCGCGTTTCAGAGGTAATTCAATGGGACTTCGGGGAGATGCTATCGTACAGTTTGACTGGAGTGTAGGACAGATATTAGATACGCTTGAAAAGATGGGATTGCGTGAAAATACGCTGGTTATCCTCTCCAGTGACAACGGTCCTGTAGTGGATGACGGATATCAGGACCGAGCGGAAGAACTATTGGGAGGTCATAAGCCTGCCGGACCATACCGTGGAGGAAAATATAGTGCTTTTGAGGGAGGTACTTGTATACCTGCTATTGTCAGTTGGCCCGCTCAAACTGTTCAGGCAACAGTATCTGATGCTTTGGTATCTCAGATAGATTGGTTTTCCTCGTTGGCTTCACTTGTAAATGCCACATTACCTGAAGGTGCTGCTCCCGACAGCCAAAACAAAATGGATACATGGTTGGGAAAAAACAACACGGACCGGGCATGGGTTATTGAAGAAGCTTCTAACCATACTCTTTCGGTGCGTACTAAAAACTGGAAATATATTGAACCTAATGACGGGCCGGCCATGGTTCCATGGGGGCCCAAGATAGAAACTGGAAATCTGAGTACGCCCCAACTTTACCAAATGGACGTGAATGTGGACGAACGGACCAATGTCGCAAATAAGTATCCTGACAAGGTTTACGAATTACAAAATATCCTCCGCCATATACGGGCAGAGAAACAATGACTACCAACTTAATAACAGTTCAAACATGAAAACATGTATTTTTACTTTACTTTCTCTTTTTCTTGGCTTACTCCCTGTTTACAGCCAAAACAGCGTTCAAGTAATTCCTGCTCCGCAATCCGTAAGTTATGAGGAAGGAAACTATAAATTTCCTGAGAAAATAGTGATCAGTGCTCCTGCTTCACTTTCAAAAGAGGCCGGATTATTGAAAGAGTATCTGAAAACGGATTTCGGTATAACTGCTGAAATCAAAAAAACGTCTCCCGGCTCCATCTGCCTAACGATGGACAAACAAAAAACAGAGCATCCCGACCAGTACCGCCTGGCTACAGATTCGGAAGGCATCTATATCAGTGCTTCTTCCGCAACTGGCATTTCATATGGTATCCAGACTCTGTTGCAACTAATTCATAAAACAGGAAAGGGGTATACCGTACCCCAATTGACTATCGATGACTATCCGGCATTCGCATGGCGCTCCTTTATGTTGGATGAAGGACGCTACTTCCATGGAAAAAAGGTAGTAAAGGAACTGATTGACCGGATGGCCCGTCTCAAATTGAATGTATTCCACTGGCACTTGACGGATGACCAGGGTTGGCGTATCGAGATTAAAAAATATCCTTTGCTTACTCAGGTGGGTGCCTTCCGGGATTCGACTCAGATCAACGGTTTCAACAGTCAAGACTATGACGGTACTCCTCACGGAGGATTTTACACACAGAAGGATATTAAAGAAATTGTAGCTTATGCAGCCGCGAGACATATCGGTGTGATGCCGGAAATAGAAATGCCGGGACACGCCAGTGCAGCCATTGCCGCTTATCCATGGCTGGGTACAGAAAATAAGTCGATCAAGGTTCCTTGTCGGTTCGGGGTACAATATAACGTGTTTAATGTAGCTGATCCGCGTGTTATCGGATTTCTGGAGGATGTGATTGATGAAGTCATCACTCTCTTTCCTTTTCCCTATATCCATATCGGGGGTGACGAAGTGAGATATGACAATTGGAAAAAGTCGGCGCAAGTGCAGGCTTATATGAAAGAGCAAAATATTCAAACGCCGGCGGACTTGCAGGTATTCTTCACTAACCGCATCTCGAACCTGATTGCACAAAAAGGAAAACATGCTATGGGTTGGAATGAAATCACAGGCATGAAGTTGAACTATTACCAAAGCGATGAGGACACCCGGACCGAACAGAAACTGGCGGCGGGAACATTGGTGCAATTCTGGAAAGGGGACGCTGCACAAATGGTGCAGACTGCCGAAAGAGGATATAGTATTGTCAATTCTAATAATGTTTATACTTATCTGGATTATGATATGAACTCGATTCCGTTGGAGAAGGCCTATGCATTCAATCCTGTTCCAGAAAACTTTCCTGCGAAGCTCAAGGATAAAATAATCGGGACAGGTTGTCAGATGTGGGGAGAATGGACTCCAAATGTGGAAAGACTTAACGAGCAACTATTTCCCCGTTTGCCCGCCTATGCCGAAGGAGCATGGACTCTTGCTAAAAATAAGGATTTTCAACATTTCAAAAATGTACTGAACGGTTTTGGCAAAACATTACAATTAATTCCTTAAGTGATGAACTGGTTATGATATAAATGAATCATTTCCTCCATCAATGAAAAACGAATAAAAGTAAGTTAAGGCTATCGTGGGAGGGCATGTTTGTGTTGCTACAAAATCTCTGAAGGGAAGATTTTAAAACTACGAAAACATAGCATAATTTGTATTAGAATAAGGATGAGATAATTAGTTTTGCGGAAAGAGGGTTTCCTCTTTCCGCAAAATGATTATTATTCATTACTAAGCTTCAAATAATTATGTATTGTACGAATTTAGAAGAAGCACAGTGGCAAGTTCTCAAGATATTAAAACTCGTAAGGCAGAAAGAGAAAATATGATTTGCGTGAAAAATGTCATGCAATCTTTCACTTGGTGAAAACGGGGAAGTGGTGTATGCTCCCATCGGATTTTGCTCCTTGGGAATTATTTTATTACTATTGCCGCAAATGTTTTTTATCCGGTGAATTTGATATACTGTTGAAAAAACTTTTTGGTGGTTTGACAATTATAGTAGGCTCTGCAGAAATAATGAATTAACATCTGATTCGGTAGAGGAAATGGTAAAACTCGCATCCATTAAGATGTTATTGAATAGAATTTGAGCAGGCTACTATGTGTTGTGCTTTTCTCAGTTTTTGAGCCTATGTTCTAAATTTATTCAATGCTATTCACTAGTACGTCTGGAAATTCCTGCATAAGTGAAAGTAAATGGCCTTCATCATAATTCTTTTTTGATTTTACAACGATGTTTACCAAATAGAAGGCTGTATCTTTAAAACCTTGTTTTTCGACTTGATAGGAAATGATGATGTACGCTTTCGAATTAAATTTATCGGTGATTTTTTTTAGAACATCTTTGTTGTCGGTTGAAAAGGTGATTATGTAACTTTTCATGCCGATTCTTTTGAATATAAGGCTGAGTGCTTCCAGACCTATAAGAGTCAGTACAGTAGCGGTAATTCCCAATATGTATAGTCCCGATCCCACTGCTAGTCCGATTCCGGCGGTTGCCCAAAGTCCGGCAGCGGTAGTCAGTCCTCGTACAATCTGTTTCTGGAAAATAATGGTACCCGCACCTATGAAACCAATTCCACTCACTACTTGCGCAGCTACCCGGCTGGGATCGAGTATTACGCTGTTTCCTTTTATAATTTCTTGAAATCCGTATTGGGAGACGATCATAATCAATGCGCTGCCAAGTGATACCAGAAAATGTGTACGGTATCCAGCTTCTTTCGCGCGATATTCCCGGTCTAATCCTATGATGGTTCCCAGTATGCCGGCTACCAACAGTCTTAATGCAAAATCAACATCTAAAGCCATACTTACCTCTTTTTTTGATTTGTCATCTAAAGATACAATAATTTTTAGGAATAGTTGGGTTATATGGGTAAAAAGATTGTTTTTAGATGGTAATGATAATTTTTTTCTTGTCAATTATTATAGAAAAACTTATTGGCTGATTTTTATCGTTATTTTCCTTTAATCTTTTGTTTAAAGAGAAGCTGTATGATATTTAAAGGCAAACAATGCAAAATATGAAGGAGAATAACCCGGAAATTTAAAATGGAGGAAATGTTTGCTTTTTTGCAGAAATAGTGTTGGCTTTTACATGATGTGGCTGTTTTGAGACTTTTATAAGGGGAAGTTTATCAGTAGAATAAGAGGTTGGGGTATGTATGAAAAAAGGTACTTATAGTAGGAACTGTCGTAAATGAATGGAAGGAACGGTAAAAGTATAGCTTGTACTGTTCCTTCCTATTTATCAATCCATTATTTCAGGAGTATCATGCATCAGGAAGAGTACATGAACCTGATAACCGTGAAATCCGGACTATCTATTTTGTTATAATGATTAAAATGTAAATTCGTAGTTCCAATCTTCATCGTTTAAAATTGTCCAAACTAGAACATTTATTAGGCTACGTTTAGAACCAACCTTAGCTATGCTGAAAAGGCCGTTATTTTTTTGTGCATCTGTTGCGATGAAAATATATCCATTCCCCGCTGCTTCGGGTTTTAGAGGGTGAATGTGTTTTTTGAGTTTTTTAAAATTGATTGCCATAAATGTGTATGTATGTAGGGCTTTCACCCTGCTGATTAAACTTAGATTTATTTAATGCCATTCTATTCTGATATGAGCATTTTGAGAATTCGTAGCTTGTGGTACATGTGTTTAGGCAGATAGTTTGAATTATCCATCCCATTTGTATCAGAAATATCAACTTGGGGGTAAACAGTACCTAAAGATTCTAACCAGTGCCTTTTTTCCTCTTCATAGTAATAATCTACTACTGATTTTAATAAGTTTCTTAATGGGTCATCAAGATATACCTTGTTGATAGGTATATTTCCTTCTTGCTCAATGGTTTGTATTTCAGAAGCTGACAGGAATATGACGGATGGAGGACTGGTGATTTTTTTTTGATTGTCATAATCGGCAATAATTTGTGCTAAAGAGGCGAGCAACATGTTGATTTTTTCTTCTTTATTCATTTTGATATTTATTTTCCCTTCAATCATTATATTGATTTCCGGAGGATTAACTATTTTTTCTGCCTTTTTATTGCATATCATTCTTAGGCAAGGGTACAATGGAAAATACTCCTCAAACGTAGTGGGAGGAAGATTTTTCATTAGTAAGACGTAGTTGTGCCTTGCAAAAAGAATGATAGAAATGCAATATCTTTGCAGATAAAAATAGATAATCTCCGGAGATGGTACTAGAATTACAACAGGTGCAGTCTTATTTATAAAAAAGGAGAATTGAATAATTGATAAAAGGTAGGATGAAAAATTATGTGCATCTTTTGAAAACAATGGCAGGCAGCCTAAGTTTAAATAGGCTGTCTGTTCTTGTTATTGCTGGTTTATATTCTGTCTCTGATGCAGAAATTATCAAAATAGGCATCTTCTTGTGCCTGTACATAAGCAGCTGTCTGTACACATTCCAGTTCCGATTTGTACTTTGTTGAATCTGAACAATAAACTTTGCGGGTTACAGTATCAAATAGGATTGGAGCACCTTTGGCAATTGATTTGCCTGTTTCATTACATACTCCTTTGAATTTAGAGTTTAAAAATTTGTTCATGGGTGTTACTTTATTGATTATGTTTTTTAGATAATATTCCAAATGTATTTGATGATATATACGCAAAGTATGCAACACCAAATCATTCTACATAGTATGCTCACTCTATGAATAATACAGTCTGACCGATAGTAGAATTTGTATGCATAGAAACGTTGGAAGCCTGTTCCTTGGGCGCCTGTATTTAATGCCCGTTTACAATATTTGTAGATAAGTGAGTTTATGATGCCTATGATGGAAATAGTGCTCCATATTATACCAAAAATATAAATTGTATTCATGTGATAGTTTATTTTATTGTGGGAAATTCTTTTAAATAGTCGATGATTTGACAAGTATCGTTTAAACGCATCGAAGCCGTACACTGCATTCCTTTTTGGTTTAGATATTTGATAAATACTGCTCCGGATGCAGGATTGGGAATATACATAATAGCAAATTTCTTGCTATTTACCAGCAAATAATAAAATCCGACTGAAGTACCTAACTGATATGAAATATTCTCATTAGTGTTTTGACGTAAATCTTGCACAATTGGTTCGACCATATTTATACGAATGAGTTCCGGCATCTTATTATATTGCTGAGTGTAAGAAACGGAAGGGGGGAAGATACCCATCTGAATTTTCCGCTTTGTATGATGAAGCGCAGAAATGAGATGGCTTAATTTGTTGGATAGTTTTTGAATTTTCATAACTGTTGTTTTTATATTCTTACTTTAACATTGTAGGATGTCGGGATATTAGCTGTGTTCGACAATTCCTTTATATTTGATTGCATCCTTGTTTTTCAAAAGACTTATTCTATTCTTTGCTTAAGAAATTTTACTTTTAATGCTGAAATTAGGACTGACATAATTAGATTTTTTTTTAATGATTATTTCCCTCTCATCATCTTATTTTGAGAAGGATTAACTGTTTTTTTCTGCTTTTTTATTGCAAATCACTATACTTACAAGGTTTCTATGTGAAATACCCTTTTCTGATAAGTAAAGGAAGATTTCTCATAAAGAAAGCCTTATGGCGTACCTTGAAAGTAGAATGATGTATTTGCAATTTCCTTTGCAGAGAAAAATCGGTTAATCCATCGAAACTGTAGTGATCCTTGTAAATGGGATGGTTATATGGTTTACAAATGGAGGCTGAGGTCTGAAATATAAAGGGGGAATTGAGGAGAAAAACGACTGGAAAGCTAAACAGCTTTCCGATTACGAGACATTATAAGTTGAATTCCTGCCGTATATTCTGCAAGGCTTTTCTAAATTCTGTTTCGTCCACGCTGTTCAAATCATCGTCCCATTTCTCGGGAGAGTCAAGAATTTGGTTTCCTTTATGTTTTACGGTATTCTTAATTGTTTCGATAACATTTTTTTTGTTGGGGGAGATGTGAAAATAAAGACAGTGTTTTATCGCTTTTTCCAAAGTGGTCAGATCGACTACGAAACGGATGGTGACAGATAACCGTAACAAGTTTTCTTTTTGTTTCTTTTTGAGTTTATCTTCCAGTTTATGTAAGCGTACAAAAAAATATGAAGGTACTTTTTTCCCTTGTTGGGTGTAGATTTGTACTGCGTCTTTGATTTCTTCTATTGCATCTTTGAGGTCTGTAATATCTGTGCAATTAGTTGCAATGGTATAACTTGATAGTTGGGGCATTTGTCTTTCTGTTGAGTTAGAAGTGGAGGAATATTCGGATTTAGAGTTCATGTGCAATTCTTTTAATTGGGTGTTAATCGTGTGTGGTGAACGTATGATAACTGTAGATTTTATACCCTGCACATTTTCTTCTAAATATGAAGATAGAGTACATGTGCAGGGTATTTATGACCTTTGTTTTTATGCTCCTAACATCATAGGGATAATTAACGATAGGTTTTCTACTTTATCGTCCTCGCTGACAGGTTTGATAATTGCTGCTTTTGAGCAATCTCCCATCAGGAAAGTTATTTCCTTACTTGTTCCGTTTTCGAGTATCTGTTTAAGGTATTCGCATTTAAAACAGATCTTTAAGTTTTCTCCTGAATAAGTACAAAATATGGTTTCTTTCGCTGACGTTGAGTAGTCTATATCTTGCCCTGATACATCAAGATTGACGCCCGAGAAATTTAGCTCTATGATTCCGTTGGCAACACTTGAAAACAGCCCTACACGTTTGATAGTTGATAGTAAACTATCACGCTCAATTATCGCAGTATTGCGGTTGTCAGTAGGAATGATATTATTGTATCTCGGGTAAGTACCTTCTAATAACCGACAGCGGAACATATCATTTTCAATGATAAATATGGCTTCTCTTCCGTTGTGAGTGATAGTGACGGGAGCTGTGACCTTGTTCGTGAGATTCTTTATCAGTTTGGCAGCTTTGGTGGGTAATACAAAGTTTATATCTTCAATCGTTTTTTCTTGTTTGTATGTGTTGCGAACTAGTTTGTAACCGTCGGACGCTGCACATTGGAAGATTTTTTCATTAGTAGTCATGTAAATTCCGCACATAATAGGGCGAAAATCGTCATAACCTACAGCAAACAGAGATTGGGTGATAGCGGTATTCAACGTATCGGCTTCTATCTGTATCTGTTTTTCGATGTTACTTAACGGTGAGGGTATGGTATATTCATCCGCAGAATTGGCTACGAGGTCATATTTACCATTGCTATACTTAATAGTTACCTCAAAAGTGTTTTCATTGATAGTAACTCCAATAGGTTGCTCGGGTAGATTTTTAAGAGCATCTAATAGTCTTTCTGCTGGCAGACAGATTTTTCCTTTTCCTTCGACTGTTGTTACCGATAATGTGCTACATTGTGTACATTCTCCGTCCGAAGCGGTAATTCGTAAGGTTTCTCCGTCCAATTCAAAAAGAAAATACGAGAGAATAGGTTGTACAGCTTTTGTACTCATAACTTTTGCCATTGCTGACAGTTTGTTTGCTAATGTAATTGATGATACAAGAAATTTCATAATGTTTCATTTTTTTTATTTCCCTATCGTCGAGGGCTTTATATCCTCTATTGTCAGATTGTTATTTTCTGTGCTTCTCTCTGAACATTCTGTGTATGAAACAAATCTTTCTCTCCAAATACTCTTTAGCTTCAGCTAAAGGAAGATTTGGAGAGAAACTTTGCGTGGATTTGTGTAATCAAAAACAGAAATGTTTGAAATTTGCATAGAAAATTCATATCTGGCAATAGAGTTATTATGCCGGTTGGAAGTATTTTGTCCGTAGGAGAGTAAAAATGGGGATGTAATGTGTAGAGGGGAGGGAATTGAAAAAGGAGAAAGGATATGTTCTTGTGTAAAAATGGATAGGTAAGAAATGATAAGTGGTGTAGATTTGCTTATCATTCAACTTTATCTTCGTGGATTGATAATACGGCGCGAATGGAAAAAAGAAAAGCCATGAGAACTGTTACTAGTATGGTTCGCAGCGTTAGATTCATTTCCAAAAATTGTAAAATCATGGAGATAATAATACATCCAGTTATTAAGAGTATGATGATATGTTTCTTTTTCATGTTTCATTTGAATATTATGTTTCCGAATACAGCTATCTGAAGCCATTTATCTGCATCGTCCGGGGTGCAAGCGTGCATTTTAACCCGATGTTTAAAGTTATTGTCGGATTGTAAGATGACTAACGCTTTTTCAAGATTCCATTCCCATATAGGTAGTGCTTCTTCACTTTTCATTGTTTGATTACCTATCTTGAATTTGACAAACAAGGTTTTGGTTTGTCTGGTTTCGATTGTGCCATATTGATTCCCGTTATCTTTAAATAGCTTATCCTCTACAATGGCCCATTGGCAATAGTTGTGAATAAGTTCTATCAATTCTTTATAAATGCTGATGTTCATATTATAAAAGGTTATAATGTCTGTTCTTGTAAAAGAGTTTGTTTATGATTTATGATAGAATAATAGGATTGTTTTTGGGAATCCTATTATTTTATCATGATTGTATGAAGGCTTTTCGGCAGATTGCATTTTTCAGGAAATTAAGGTTAGAAAGGTGCAATAGGTGTCTTCAAAATCAAAGTTGAAACGTTCCATCATTCGTCTTTTCTCACAGGATATTGCGCCTAACATGATTTCTAATGAATAATAGATGGTTAGGTAAATTGTATCACAGAGCCCTCGATCGTCGGTTGTGGCCGAAATCCTTATCATGTGATCCATTTCCGGATTGGATACTGCACAGCAAGTATGAGCACATAAAACAGCCTTGGATGGAACAAAACTATATAGAATTAGCATGTCGTTTTGTTCTTCTAAAATATCCAGAACCCGATTAAGTGTCAATGGTGTATCAAGATGATATGCGTATTTTTCCCAATCGTCAAGAATCTCCGTTACCGAAACATTGTCTGTATCGAAGAATTCGGGCATTGTGAGTTTTGCAATACTTTCAAATTTTCCTTTCTTCGTAATCATAATTTGTTTTTAATCTTATTTTAAAATCATTCTTTGTAAAGACTTTCTCTAGCTTTTGTCCACGCATTGTTTAGCTTTTCTACAATGCAGGTAAGAGCTTTAAGATTTTCTTCTTGACAGATTCTTGTATATTGGGCAATGAGTTTGTTGAAAACTGAAATGTCCTTGTCAGTCATCCGGTGATTCGCATCTGTCATCCACCTTTTTATTTGGCTGATATTTTGTTCGGAGCGAGTAAAAGCTTGTAGCCATTCCATGCGCTTTTTTTCTGTCCGTTCATTTGATTGGGCTTCTGCTTTCATACGCTCTATCTCTTCTGTAGAAAGGTTACCGGATCTTTCGATACGGAGGGTATTAGAATTTCCTGTATCTTCGTCTTTAGCTGTGACGGTCAGTAGCCCGTCTTTATCAATATCAAAGGTTACTTCGATTTTAGGATTACCAGCTTTTACTGGCCGGATGCCAGATAAATTGAAATATCCAATGGATTTGTTTGTTTTAGCAAAGTATCCTTCTCCTTGTAAAATGTGAATGGTAACCGTTTTCTGATCATTTTGTGATGTGGTAAACACTTCTTTTCTAAGGATAGGTATAGTTTCATTGGCTGAGATTATTGATGTCATTATACCTCCTTCGGTTTCTACGCCGAGTGACAGTGGGGTAACGTCCATTAAAATGACGTTATCCAGTTCCTTATTAAGGAGCGCTCCTTCGAGTGCGGCTCCTATTGCTACGATTTCGTCAGGGTCGGAACTTTTAGAAGGTTCTATTCCAAAATAATTCCTTACCATTTTTTGAATGGCCGGAATACGGGTTGAGCCTCCGACTAATAAAACATGGTCGATTTCGCTCGCACTGATGCCGGCAGTTTGAATTGCCTGTGCGCAGGGTTGGTAGCATTGTTCTACTAACGTGGCTATTAACTCTTCAAATTTTGCTCTGGTGAGTGTTCGGAGTAGGTGGCGTGGTATGCTGTCCACCGGTATTAAATAGGGTATGTTGATTTCGGTGATTTCATTGGTTGATAGTTCGATTTTAGCACGTTCTGCTGCTTCTTTGATTCGCTGGACAGCTTCCGAAAACTCCCATAAGTTTACTTGGTAGTCTTTGCGAAACTCGTCAATCAGCCAACTCATTATTGCATGGTCGAAATCATCGCCTCCGAAATGGGTGTTACCACAGGTGGCTAGTACTTCGTAAAATTCATTGCCGCAGTCCAGAATGGAAATGTCGAATGTTCCACCTCCGAGATCAAACACGACTGTTTTTCCCTGGGTATTATTCTTAATGCCAAAGGCGAGGGCAGCTGCTGTTGGCTCATTCAATATCCGCTTTATTTCTAATCCGGCTATCAATCCGGCTTCTTTGGTTGCTTGCCTTTGTTTTTCGGAGAAGTAGGCTGGTACCGTTATAACAGCCTCCGAAATTTCAGTTCCGAAGTATTCTTCTGCTGTCTTCTTCATTTTCTGAAGTATGTAGGCTGAGATTTCCTGAGGGGTATATTGTTTGTCGCCAATCAGGACTACCAGTTTCCCGTCAGGTGGTAGGCCTTGGAGTTGGTAGGGCATAACTTCTGCTATCTGTTTCATTTCTGAATAATTTTCTCCGATGAAGCGCTTGATAGAGAAAATCGTCTGTTTGGGATTGGTGATGGACTGCCTTTTGGCAGATTCTCCAATTTTAATGCCGTTAGTAGTAATTGCTACTACTGAAGGTGTTGTCTTTTTCCCCTCGCTATTGGGTATGACGGTAGTGTTCTTGCCTTCATATATCGCAACGCATGAGTTGGTTGTTCCTAAATCAATTCCAATTATTTTCCCCATTTTATTTCATTGTTATGAGAATGTGTTCCTTTATAATCTTATTGGGAAGACTATCTATTGAAAGCTCTTTAATCAAACCTTGTTGCTTTAGATGATTGATTAATGGAGGTATTTGTTTTCCTAATGAACGCAACTCTTCAATTTGTTTCTTTGTGTGTATTCCTGTACATATTTGATTGTAATTTGAATATGGATTTAACAGTATGGAAATTGTCATAGCTGCTTGTACTGGCGTTTGGACTTGCTCCAGTCGGATGGCATCAGCGCATTTGATAGCATTTTGTATTAGCCGTCTGTTCGTTCGGATTCCCATATAAATTTTGAGTTCCGTAGTGTTCAATGTTCCTGCGTTGGCGGCTTGGAACATGAGTTTGGAAATATGATTTGTTTCCATAATGATGGATTGTACCGATTTACTGTCATACTCATACAGATGGTCGAGAAAAGAGACAAAATGGCGATCTTCTTCTTTAATAAACTCCAACATATCTTGTTTTGATGAGAATCCTCTTGATTCCCAAAGGAGCAATTTGTCGGTATATTCAGTAAGAATGACATGTGCAGTTTTCCCCGTATTTGTTTTTCCTGTTAATTCATTAAAGAAGAGTTCTGCATTATGGAAGATATCGGGATACCGGTCTCTTAAATTAGATTTATTGAAAGATTGCTGGATATCAATAATATCTGCATAGGTATGTAGCTGGCTATCAGTTAAACGAATGATTTCATTTGTTATATCGTTTCTGATAATAGCGCAACGAGTTATGTCTTGTGTGTTGCGTGATTGGTCCAAAGTACTATCGGATATCATAAAATGCAGTATGGTATCTTCCAAAACTTTCCATTCCTGCAACTCGTTTAGCAAATTTGTAGTCGATAACTCGTTTGAATTATGGAGTTTATCTTTTAATGTCTCGTAAGCGGTAAAGGCTTCTTCTTTATCACAAATTCTGGGCATCTCTTTGCTGAAATTACATGAGATAAAACTTAGCATTACTAAGAGATAAAAGTGATTGAACTTCAATTTCATAAAGAACGAACTCGTATTAAGGTTTAGTTGGTATTAGCTGATCTTATAAATTAGTTGTTTTGTGGAGTAAAAATGGACATACTTCAATTCCGAATTTAATGTACGATTTATTGTACATAATTTCACTAAAACGTTACATCTTGTTGTTATACAAAAGGAACTCATATATGGGCTATTTAGATTCTTTTGAAATGCTATCCAAATATTGATAATATGCAGTATATTAGCAAATTGAATTATGTTTGCTTTGTTGCTAAATAGTAAATGTTTCATTCTGTTCAGTATGATATTATTTTTATGCACAAAAGTATGAATAATGGCTTGTTCCGTAATGTTGAATATAAATGCTTTAATGAAAATTATAGTATCATACATCAATGATGAACATTTATCATAAATGAAGGAAAATGCTGATTTACTATGCGTTATCTAATACGTGCTCTATGCGAGGTTAGCTAATCGCCTAATTTTGATGTTATTATGTCTGATATATCAGTATGATAGATGTACAATATATATGTTTATTGAATAAAAATCATACATAAAAATGGTATATGATGATATAAGGTAGATATCACTCTCTGGATGTGGGAGATGCAGATTTGTGGTTATTTTAAGTCTTTGGTAATGTGTTGGTATATAGTGTGTTTCCCTTATTGGTGACTATGCATAATAACTTGTCTTGAGCTTTAAAATTTATTAGCGAAAATGGTTAATAGTAAATAATGACTTACGATTTTAAGTATGATTTATTGTTTTTGGAATATAAATTGTACCTTTGCACGATGTTGAATATAATGAAATTACAATGAGACTAGGTTATATCATGTTCAGTCCCGGACCTGAATCTAACAGTGAGGATGATATCAAAGCTTTAAAATCTGCTGGATGTGAAAAGATTTTCGGAGATCCAATAGAGCGTGAAGACAAGCGTCCTCAGTGGCAAAAGATGCTTAATGAAGTGAAAAGAAAAGATGAAATTGTAATTCTCTGTCTGAGTAATGCGGTAAGAGGACTTGTTCAGCTTGCATCTTTTTTTGAAATCTGCCGGATAAAAAAACTGCGTGTAATATCTTTGAGGGATAAATTTGATTCTTGGGACGTGATGTTCACTTCCTCCATCTCTCAGCTAATAGATGCTATAGGAGCTTTGCCGGGGGACATATTATCTTCAAAAATAACGGATGCACGTATGAAAGCTGCTAAAAGGAAGAAAGATACGTCTTTTCAAATCACCAAAGAGGAGAGGTACCAGCGTTGTGTAGATTTGTATAATGCTGGAATTGCACTAAAAGAAATAAAGGCGGAAGTCGGATTTAGTAGTAATAGTTCGGTTTATAGAATTTTAGAGAATAAAGGGATAAAGGTAAATCGCCGGGAATTCAAAAAAGAGCAATAAATAAGTGATTATCTTTGATATATAATTGTAGATGTATATATTACTATCATCAGTATGATGGAGATATACAAGCTGATAGACCGTTCTCTTATTATGATACAGCGACAATTAATCAACCTTGCAATACAAATTGTGGATATCCAGACTATTAATATGGAAGCTGCCAATGTGCGCGGCTTGTATCCTACCAATGAAATTTCGACGTAAAGAGCAGCTATTCCTAGGAAAATGAGAGGAATATAGAGCAGATTCCTATGTGAGAAAAATAAGTTATTCCAATTTAAAGGTGACCAGTCATGAAGTTTAGCATTTGTTTCAATGATGATAATGAGTGCAATGACTATATATATGACATACGGGCGAGGTGTAAGTGAACGGAAGGTCATTAGCAGAATACAAAATACTAAATATATTGTTCCTATTTGAATTAATGTTTCAGCAACAAATTGTATCCATCTAATGGGTTTTGGGATAGTTGCGGTTTCGTGTTTGCTTTTATCTATGGCAAGAAAAAGTGTGGGTAAAATGACTGCAAAGGCAAAGATGCAAGCATCTCCCAGTATCTCTTTTAATTGATTGGGCATGGTGATAAGTATTGATACAACTATATATAGCAATACTAAAGCGAGTATGATGAATGCTGTACAGTACAAAGCTATGATGAGGTGTTTGCCAAGGTTGTATATGCGCGTTGATATTCGTTCATTTTTATATAAGCATAAACATGTGAGGGCTGTGAGCATTGATGTGAGCATTAATGTATTTGGGAAATTGGCATAATAAGCACATGCTAGGAATAGTATGTAGAAGAATGGGCTCCCATAATAATACTTTGTTCCATTGGTACAATGACAGATGCTTGCCAAAGGTATTCCGCAATACAACCACCCACTCTGTTTGGTATAAAGGTATAGAAAATAGGAGACAAGGAGACATCCGAATTCTATGGGAGTTTCTGTTATAACCATATTAATAATTCTTTTTGCTACTAATAGGAGCCTTGATGGGGTGGTGCTGAATCTTTTCATCATTGGAAAAAACTAAATTTGGATTTGCTATTTGTTTTTTTTGTCTTTTCTGCATCGGATTGTTGGCTGCCTGATATGCACTCGAAAAAGTCCGGACACATATCGGAAAAGAAAAAGTGTGGTATTGCTAGTCCGGGGAATACTTCTTCTTTTGGGCGGTATGATTCAGAAAATTCGGCTAAGGACTTATATAATGTCTTTCCACCTTGATGAAAACAAATATCTTTTCCTTCTATTGAGGTTATCTTAACAGTCTTGAACGGAGGATCTGATGGTGTCGGGTGGAGTGCAATGTACGATTCTCCGGACTTTACCATGGTGATTTTGGATTGGAGTGATTCTGTCATCATCCATGTGTTGTACTCGGTGATTACGGAAAGTTGCTTTTTAGCTCTCGTAAGTGCTACATACAAACATCTCCGTTCTTCTTCAATTGCATTGATCCCATCTTTTACGGCAATATCACAGGGATAGTTACCGATATTCATATCAATAACATAACAATAGTCTGCTTCCAAACCTTTGGCGGAGTGGATAGTAGAGATAACAACAGCATCTTTGTTTTGGGAACCGTTGTCGATGTTTGAATCTATCAGGAAGTCGTTGATAAAGCTGGTAATAGATTTTGCATTAGAAGCTACTTCTGTTAATGCAGCAAAATCTTTCTTTCTACGCTCCCAGTCTTTTGCGTATTTATCTGCAAGCATATCATCCATGGATGCTATAATGGAAGTCAGGCACGAAGCTGGGGAGCCTGTTTGCATGAATGCGTCGTTTATCACGTTAGCCGGTGATGTGAATAATTCTGTGTCCATCAAGACATCAGTAATCTCAGGAATGCTCTTTTGGGTTATTATGATTTCTATTGCTTTTCTTATTTTGGCTTTACCAACGCCTTTATATAATTCGAGGAATCTCATCCATGCTAATTCGTCTTGTGGATTGGCAATGATTCTTAAAACAGAGATAATATCTCTTACATGTGCTGATTTCATTAACGATATACCTCCATATAGGACGTATGGTACTTGGTTTGCAAGAAATACTGCTTCTACTCGCTGGGCTTGGTATGCGTTTCGGGTTAATACCATGTGACTGGCATATTGAGCACCTGTTTTTACATGTTTCTGTATGTCTCGTTTGATATATGCTGCTTCTTCGAATTTGTTATTCACAAAAACGAGGAATGGTTTTTTCCCTTTTTTCGAATCGGCAATCAGCTCTTTGTTATACTGTAAAGGGGACAATTTCAGCAGTTGGTTTGAAACATCAAGAATGGGCTGTGAACTGCGGTAATTCCGGATAAGTCTCATTACAGTGGAACCAGGTACGCGTTTGTTGAAGGAGTGGATTGAATTGAAATCGGCTCCTCGGAAACCATAAATAGATTGTGCGTCATCGCCTACGCAAAACAGATGGCATGTGGGCATGAATAATTCGAGTAATTTCCACTGAAGGGGATTGGTATCCTGCATTTCATCTACCAATATGTGGTCGTATAATGATGTTATTTTGGAACGTAATTCTATGTTTTGAGTCAGTGATTTTACTGTGATGATTAATATGTCATCATAATCTAAATATTGATGAGTGTTTTTATATTTTTCATACAGTTCGATGATGGCTTTTATCTTGTCAGTTTCCTCTATAAGTGATTCGATATTAAGTTGACCGGACTTTCTCATCAGGGTTTTCTGTATGGCTTTTGTTATATCGCAATCGGTGTTCAACTCGTAAGAACGTATGGCAAGCATATCTGAAGCTTTGATGTCTTGAGATATAGAAAGTGTTTTGTTATCAAGAATGTGTTTCATTATTACTTCTTGGTCATCGGTGTCTATAACTGTCCAATTGCTCATGTTGAAGAATGAGGGGTTAGAGCGTATGATTTCAAGGCACCATCCGTGAAATGTTGCACCTTGTGAAGAGCTTTTAATTCCTTCACTCATTAGTCGGTTTGCTGTTCTTGCTGCAATTTCATTTGCAGACTTCTTAGTGAAGGATATTATTTTTAACCGCATCGGGTCTATACCATTATTAATTAACCATACGGCTCTTGATACTATGGTCGCCGTTTTCCCTGTGCCTGCTCCTGCGAGTAGGAGCAGATGCTTACCATCAAATTCGACAGCTTTCTTTTGTTCTTTATTTAATTTCATTAGATTCATTGCTTATGTTGTTGATTTACATACAAATATAGCAAAAAATAGCGACATATCAAAGTGCGATTGATATAAGTTTTATAAATACATATAATTTAATATATCGTATATTATTGGTTTGATTATCTGTGTTTTAAATATTTGTTTTGGTTTTATGTTTTGCTTGATATACAAATTTATTATTCTGTGTTTTTCTTTCGTTTACTGTTGAATATTGCTTACTAATTCTAAACTGAAAGTGTCAATTAATAATTGTAAAGTAGGATTGATTTGAATGAGGTTATTCAATGTAGCTTCCTGAAGGGGTTGTTGTAGTAGGATATCAGCAATATCGATTCCAGCATTCCATTGTTCTTCAGTTGTCTTATTCTCCAGTAGGTTTGAGATAGTGACTGAATAATTTTCAGACTTGAGTTTAATGTAGAATTTATACCATGTATTGTATGCTTTTGAGTCCGGGAAAAGGCATATTTTTCTACCATATAGTATATGGTATCTTGAATTCAGGCAACCATTCTTGCCGCCAGGAGCTATCCATACCAAGTCTTTCATATATGCAGTGCAGATGATTGCAGATTTTTCGCTTTCGACAATGCCCACTGGCTTATCCGGATAAAGATTGAGAAGATGTTCGCCAAAAAAACACAGTTCGAGATTAAAGTTATCCAAGTGCATTTCTGTATGGGCCCAACTAATTCTGCTGTATCCTTCTTTGACTCGATGTCCATTTCTGTGGTAAAGCATTATTTTTCCAGTACGTATTTTTCCATCGATGGATACATACCAGAATACGGTTGCGGTTCCATTCCATTTTTTGGATGTCCCGATGTTGTACTCTTTGAAGAGATTGTTGGTTTCCGTAATGCCTATTTGGGAAATGAGAAAAAGATACAAGTTGTTATGGTTATACCAGTGTTCGGCACAGGAGGCATGCATAAGTTTTTTCTCGATGAAACTGATTGCTCTAGGTTGTTGTGGTATTTGTTTGATAACTGTTGTTCTGATATTGTAGCCGGTGTCCATTAGTTCTTCTAATGCTTCAGGGTTATCTTTGAAAAATTCAGAAGGTGTGTAATGATAGGCACAGTTATTGACTCTGTTACATTTCCCTACGTTTTCAGGGAATGTGAAGTTTCCAATTGTATCAATATAGCGAGTGAATTCTCTTTTGTGACCGCAGCTGGGGCAAGTATATCTGTTTTTTTTGCTACTATTGTATTTCTCTAATGTGAATCTATATGCACCCATAATACTTTTATCTTTTTTAGGACTAAATTGCCAATATCGCCGGAATTGCCACTTTCGCCAATATTGTTCCTTTATTATTCATTTATATATTTAAGTTGCCAAATCGCCACTTTCGCCGGAATTGTCACGACTTTTTAGAAGTTGTATATCTTTTGGTAGATACCATGCTTCAGTTTAGTGAAAAGTTTGTCTGACCTTTGGCTATCACCAACGAACCGGTCGAAGGTACGAGCTGGCATACCAAGATTTACTGCGATGTCTTTTCCTGCTTTAGTTTCAAATTCGTCAGGTAAGGCTGAATACACTCTTCTCTCCAACTCGGATAGATGGATATCGTTTTCGACGAAGAAATAGAAATATATCCGGTAAAAGACTTTTCTGAAATATTCAATTAACATGATTGCTCGTTGTACTGACGATAAATCTATTTGTTTCAACTCGGCCTCTCCACAGCTCCAACGTTCTGTTTGGATGATGAGACATATCCGCCCTAAAGCGGTGCTTAGTTTTCCGAAATAGCTACCGAGAATTACGTTACCGCTTTCATTCATCTCGTTAATCATTCGAATATTTTCTTTTTTCCATTCCGTATATTGGGCTTTAGCCTCTTTTGAGAGCTTCAGGTTTTGAGGAATGACGGTTGTTTCTTTCTCATCATAAATGGTTTTCATGTCGAGAATGTCTTCAATGAGGGAGTTCCACCAAATTAATTCTTCTTCTGGAACGTTATCGTCTTCGGCTAATTCTATTTTTTGATCCAGTGGATATGCAAATAGTAACCGGGACATAAATCCATTTTCTGTTTTATCTCCGTCAATTAAGTGTTTTAATTGCTCAATTTGGGTTCCTCCGATTACTGATATTAGAGGTTCGGTTACAACGATATTATAGTCTTCGCTCTTACGATTATAAATGAGGTCGCTATGATTATATCTTTCATTCCAGAATGTACTTTCGTCCATTCCCTTTGTATATCTCATGGAGTTCTTGGTCCACCGGCTTATCTCATCCTGGTATAGAAGCATTCCATTTTTGGAACATTCGAGTGCATATACTAACCACTCTAAGGTATAGTCTTGTGCAACGAAGTATGATTTGCGGGGTGGTTTGGGCTTCTCTAGTCCCTCTTTGTCTTTGGTGTTTTCATATTTTTCAAGTTTTTGATAAAAAGTTTCTAATTCTTTATTATAAAGTAAAGCAAGTTCTCGATTGCGTACTAACAGCGGTTTGAGGATAAGCCGGGTGGGGGGAGTCTTGCCAATACTCGGATAACCTACCATGACATAAAACAATGCGGGGTAATCGTGAAAAGTATTGTTTATCTCTATTCTAAACCGTTTTCCCATGGCTACGCCAATGGCACAAAGTATATTAATTCCGAGATAATCTTTTTTAAAACGAAGGTGTTCGTGAATGGATATGATGAATCTCCTCGTTCGGTCAGAGAAAGCTTCGACAGGAAACTCTCCGGGCCCCGATTTTTCTATTAAATGCTTTGCTTCCGCAATCACGTCTTGAGGTGTGACAGATTTGTTCTCTGTTTTTTTACTATTTCTCATTTTTGTTTATCTATTGATTAGAAGCGTAGCAATGGGGTAATCTCTGAATTAATTTCTTCTTCAGTTTTTATTTTATGTGATTTAATCCATTCTATTAATTCTGTTTTTCGGAATCGTAAACTATTTCCTACCTTGTAAAACGGGATGACGTTATTACATGTATAACGATAGATAGTACTTTTACTTTTCTTTAGTAGGTTACTTGCCTGTTCAATATCGATTTCATCTTCATTGCTCATGGCATCTAATAATTCTTTCTCCTTTGATTGATTTTCAACTTGAACAGACATCAGATTAATGAGGTGTTCCACTGCTTCTGGCAAGTTATCATGCGTAACTTTGCCGAATTTTTCTAACTTTGTCATTTTACTACTATTTTTAGTTTGATACAGCAAAGAAAAGCAAAGAGATAATGAAGATAATTCATCATCAACTAATCTTCAATTAATTAAGGTGCGTTAATATTTGCATATGAAATAAGCCTTCTTATTCATAGGAGATGAATAGGAAGGCTTATTGACGAAAGTGTGATATGGCTTTTTACGAGATGATTCTTTGGTTATATGGCATTTCTTTTTTTAATCTTTCAACGAAGTTTGAAATGACATTATCCTTTTCTGAAATTCTACATAATTGAATCATTGATGTGTTTGAAGTACGTGTTGAATTTCTATACAGCGATTGAGGATCATAATCACCCATTTCAATGAAACATGGTAAAAATTTGAAGAAATCTGATTGTTTGAGTTTTTTATAGTAACTCATCAACTCTGATATGTTATGGAAAAAGTGAGCCATGTCTTGCATTGAGAGATATTGAGGGACCTTTACCTTATTTATTACTTCTATTTTTCTTCTTTCATTGATGAAGTATTCAAAAATACTTTGCTTAATAGTCGATATTTCGTTCTCTGAGTAGAATGCAGATAGGGTTGTTGTGATATAGCTATCTAAGAATATCCATACTCTGTTATATAGCTCTTTATTGTACTTTTCGATAGTTGTTGTATGGGACGAAGTTGTATTATTCCCTGTGTATTTGGCTAATGTGGTATCTATGTTTGCTGAAGCCATGTTGGGTACTTGTGAGTTTGTTTTGGATAGACTCTCTATGTATGTCTTTAGAATGTTCAATTTGCTTTTATATATCTTGTTGAATAGGATGTGACTACTCTTTTGAGATATTAGCAAAAACTCCTTTTCTAACCACTCTTTATCGTTTTTATGACTCTGTACCAAGTTTATGTATGTATCCAACTTCCTATCATTGGTCTCGTTAATTTTTTGTATGGCTAGAAAGAGCATAAATATTATAGGGACAACAGGGAATATATAATATCTTAAATACCACGGGATGTCCAATAACATTGAACATCCTATTAGTATTATGCACAGAAGTTGTGCAATGAAAAATGATTTATTGGATATATTAACCATAATCTATTCTTTTAGTGATATTTTGTATGCTGCTTCACGTTTAAGTGCATTGACTACTTTAGTATATATTTGGGTGGTAGAAACATTTTTATGACCAAGCATTTTTGAAACGGTATATATATCTGTTCCATGTGCTAAAGATAATGTGGCAAATGTATGCCGGAAGCAATGAAAATGAATCTTCTTGGTTATCCCGATACTAGCAATCCAATCTTTAAGAGGTTGAACTGTCATGCTCCTTGTCAGTCCTTCGAAAATATATCCTGTTTTTCGTGGACCTATCAGTTCATAAGTTTCTTCACTTATCGGTATTACGGAATTAGCCTTAGTTTTCATTAGCATTTTACAAATACAATAACCTTCATCGGGTAATTTTACAACATGTTGCCATTTGAGATCTAAGATATCGCTGATTCTAAGTCCTGTCATACATGAACACAAGGCCGCTTTTTTTAATATAGGAATCTTACAATCGCTATTTGCCAATAGTTTCAGTTCAGCATCTGTCAAATAAACAATATCAGTTTCTTCATCCTCAATCTTTTCAAGAAACTCGTTAATGTTTTCTTTTAAAAGCCTTTTTTTATATGCCAATTTAAGAACTCCTCTGAATGTTGAATAATATCCAGCTGCTGAATTTCTGCTTAAATTTTTAGTTGGCTGACTCAATTTCTTGGCAGTTAGGAGGTAGGTCCTAAAATTTTCGCATGTTGTAACATTTACTTCGGCAAAGGTACATTTATTATTCATAAATGCAGCAAAGTGCTGATATACAAAAAACCATTTTTCATTATGTTTATCACACTCCTCTCTGAAGTATTTCAGAAAATCTCTTTTTTCTACTTGTTTGTCATAGAAGGAATATTTTTCATTTATGAGTTGTTCTGTTATCTTGCATCGTATTCCTTCTGCTTTATAAAGAACTTCTTTATTATGCTGTCGTTCGGTAAAAGTTTTCGGATTTGCATGGATATAAATATTTAAAAAATATCTTCGGGTGCATTTATTCGTATCTGGAATTCTAATTGCAGGATAGAAATCAAGATAGAGAGAATAACGTTCTCTTGTGATTTTCTTTTTGCGTAAAGTAACTTTGGTATTCATATTGATTAATTTATTTAGTCATTTATATTTATTTGCTATCATTTTTCTGTAATTGTGTGTCGATTGTTTCGGAACTTTGAATTAACATATATTATATCATTCGATGACTTTTCCGAATAGTTTTTTTAGGGCACTTAGACGTATGAGGACTATTTTTCCCATCTTTTTCCTTTCTATATCATACACTCTACATCTACTATAAATTGCTTCTCTATTGGTCTGAAATAGTTTACATGCTTCGGGAACGGTAATAAAGTCTTCTATCTCAAACTTACCTAGTTTGATTTTGTCGAAATGGATTTTTGAATAAAATACTTTATTCCCTTCTTTCTTTCTGGGTATTTTGTGTCTGGAGATGAAATTCGCTACTGCACTGGTTGTCATATCATAGATGTGCATTATATCATCTGCACTGTACCATTCAGTGATTTCTTCTGCTTCTTTATATCCTCTCTTTTTAAAATAATTGTCTATATGTTTTTTACTATAGTACTTGTGCCCTGATATTTCTGCAAATGGAATATTGTATTTTGTTACAATTACATATATTCGATTGTATTGTATATGATATTTTTCTGTAATTTCGTTTACTGAATAAAATTCAGTGATAACTTGTCCACCGGTGTTTTTGGGGGATTGGGAAAGTTTCCGTTCAATGATGCTCTTTTGGGAAGCGATATAGTTTTCAACTTCCTTTCTCTCAATAAGTATTCTTCTACCTATGTGGATAACAGGTATTTGTTCTTTTGTGAGAATGTTATATACACTTCTGCGGCAAATGTTGAGCAGTTTAGCTGTTTCATTTATATTGATATATTCTTTAGCTTGAATAACCTGTATTTCATTGATAGATTGTAAATTTTGTTTTGTTTCAATCTCTTTTATTTCTTGAACTACTTGTTTTGTTTTTCCATCTCTGATTTTTGCTTTATATGCTTTTCCTGTACACTGTTTACTGCAAAATCTAGTTCGAAATTCATGGGCTATAAATTTCTTGCCACAATACTCACAAATTCTTTCTACACTAATATTACTACTCATAATTCTCAAATTTTATATGTACTGATATGCACTAATGTGCATCAATGTGCAAAAACATATTCATATTCTTATTCTTATTTTTTCAAGATGAAAAAAAGGTTCGAGGTACAAATAGGGTACAAAAATATGAGAAATAGTGGAAAATACCCAATGCTATAGCTTTGCATTGACATTAATTAAATATCAGATAATCAGATTTTTATTGTATTCTCTTGTATTCTTTTATCAGTTTTTATCACGCTCTACTTCCCGATGCAAAAATGTTGAAAGATATTTTGAAGCACCATATCATTCGTAACCTCCCCCGCTATGTCCGAAATAAAGAAGATACACTCTCGTATGTCTTGCGAAAGAAAATCCCCGGAAATCTGCGAATCAAGTCCGTTTTGTACTCTATGAATAGCTTCCAAAGCTTTGTTTAAAGCTTCGTAATGTCTTACGTTTGTCACAATAATATCATTCTGTGTCACTGTAGGCAAGTGTGCGGCATCAATAAGCATTTTTTGTAACTCACTTGTATTCTCCCGTTGTTTGGCCGAGATGAAAATAGATTCCGTAGATTCTTTGGGGAAGTCTTTTAATAAAGATAATAAATCCTCTTTCTGTTCATCTTCAATCAAATCAGCCTTATTGAATACAACAATCAAATGTTTTCCTTCGCAACGTGGAATTATTTTCTCCGATAACTGTTCAATTTGAGAAGCGGCATTCACAGCATCTACCATCCAAAGAACAATCTCCGCCTGATCCAACTTCTGAAAAGTACGTTCAATACCCAAACTTTCAATCGTGTCATTGGTTTCCCGGATTCCGGCGGTATCAATGAACCGGAAAGTGATTCCTCCGATATTGACAGTATCTTCGATTACATCACGTGTTGTCCCGTGAATATCACTGACAATGGCTTTATCCTCATTCAATAATACATTCAGTAAAGTCGATTTTCCGGCATTTGTTTCACCGATGATAGCTACGGGAACACCATTCTTAATGGCGTTGCCGACACTAAATGAATGAGCCAACCGCGAAATGACCTGTTCAATTTCATCTGCCAGTTTCCTTAATGCCGAACGATCGGCAAATTCCACATCCTCTTCGCTGAAATCCAACTCCAATTCAATCATGGAAGTGAAATTCAACAACTTGTTGCGTAGATCTGTCAGCTCTTTACTGAATCCACCCCGCATCTGGCTCATTGCCAATCGGTGAGTGGCAGCAGATGAAGAAGCAATCAAGTCCGCCACAGCTTCTGCCTGACTTAAATCCATCTTTCCATTGAGGAAAGCACGTTGTGTATATTCTCCCGGCTGGGCCATGCGGCAACCGTTTTTAATAAGCAACTGCATCACCTGTTGAAGAATATAAGTGGAACCATGACACGTGATTTCCGTGCTGTCTTCTCCCGTATATGAATGAGGAGCACGGAAAAGGCTGACGAGCACTTCATCAATCATCTCGTCTTCGTCATAAATACGCCCGAATGTCAAAGTATATGGTTTTTGTTCGCTCAATAATTTGCCAGCTTTGGCTGGCTTGAAGATGCTGCCGGTAATAGAAATAGCTTCCGGACCGGAAACGCGGATGCTTCCGATAGCACCGCCTTGAGCGGTAGCGATGGCACAGATAGTATCTTGAATCATTGTTTTTTCTTTTTGGATGAGCAAAGATAATTGTTTCTAAGTAAAAAACAGAAAATTGAGCACAACTTGTGCTTTATTTGTTTATATTTGCTGCCGTGCAGTGGTACACCAAACAAAATAAAACAATAATGCTTATGGAACCAGCGATTAATTTATATTCTTCCAATAAAAAGAGTGAACTCATACGGGAGAACTCACAAGAAATACTTTCTGTCCTTGCAGCTCATCAAATAGCTTTGTGGGAATATGATATCATTACGGGCAAATGCTCCTTTTCAAACGATTATTTTTTTACACTGGGATTAAAGGATGCCGGGATCATTTTTGAAGATATAGATGATTTCTATCGGTTTATTCATCCGGAAGATATTGAATTCTATAAACAAGCCTTTGCAGAAATGCTTTCATCAGACTCTAAGACCTCACAAATTAGAGTTCGTTGTATAAGTGAACAAGGGAAAGTAATTTGGCTGGAAGATCATTTTCTGTCTTACAAAGAGAGTTGCGAAAGTCATCCGGGTAAACTGCTGGCATATACGGTGAACGTCACTTCACAATGCGAAAAGGAGCAACATATCAAATATCTGGAAGAGTATAATCGCAAAATAATTGAAGCATTGCCGGAATTCATTTTTATTTTTGATGATAATTTCTTTATTACCGATGTCCTGATGGCACCGGGAACGATATTGCTTCACCCTGTGGAAGTGCTACGCGGAGCAGATGGACGATCTATTTATTCACCGGAGGTTAGCGACTTGTTTATTTGTAACATTAGGGAATGTTTGCGTGATGGTAAGTTGAAGGAAATAGAATATCCGCTTGAAGTGGATGGAAGTCTGCATTATTTTCAGGCACGTATCGCCCCCTTTGAAGGAAACAGGGTACTTGCGTTGATACATGACATCGGAGACCGGATTCAGCGTTCGCAGGAATTGATCGAAGCTAAACGTCGTGCGGAAGATGCTGATAAAATGAAGTCGGTCTTTTTAGCTAATATGAGCCATGAAATTCGTACTCCGTTGAATGCTATTGTCGGTTTTTCGGAGATTATCGCAGTGACAGAAAGTGAAGAAGAGAAAATGGAGTATCTGGAAATTATTCAGAGAAACAGTAACTTGTTATTACAGTTAATCAATGATATTTTAGACCTTTCCCGTATTGAATCCGGCAAATCGGAAATGCATTTCCAGCAGGTTGAGATTGCAGGACTAGTGGAAGAAGTGGAAAAAGTGCACCAGCTGAAGATGAAGTCGAATGTAGAATTGAAAGTGATTCGTCCCGAAGGAGAATACTGGACTTCTACTGATCGTAACCGTGTGATGCAGGTATTGTTCAATTTCTTGTCGAACGCGATTAAAAATACGGAAAAGGGAAGTATAACTTTAGGCTTGAAACATGAAGGACCCTGGCTGAAACTGTATGTCAGCGATACGGGTTGCGGTATATCCAAAGAGAAACTCCCTCAAATTTTCACCCGGTTTGAGAAACTGAATGATTTTGTGCAAGGCACCGGATTAGGGCTTTCAATTTGTAAAAGCATTGTAGAACGACTGGGCGGCCGTATCGAGGTAACTTCAGAATTGGGGCAGGGGAGTACGTTTGCACTCTATTTGCCTTATCAGGAAGTACCGAAAGAAGTTGCTGAAAGAAGCCTCTCACATAAGAAGAACGTCGATGAGGATAAACGTAAAAAGATATTGGTGGTAGAAGACATTGAGTCGAACTTTGTCCAACTTAATATTCTTCTGAATAAGGAATATATTATTTCATGGGTACGCAACGGACAGGAAGCCATCAATAGTTTTATCCGCGAAAAGCCGGATTTGATTCTGATGGATATTCGTATGCCGATCATGGACGGTATTCAAGCCACTGAAAAGATCCGTACTATTTCTCTGACTGTGCCTATTATTGCAGTGACCGCGTATGCTTTCTATACTGAACAGCAACAGGCTATTCAGGCAGGATGCAACGCTGTTATCTCAAAGCCCTATTCTTTGGAAAGGTTGAAAGAGACAATAGAATCTTATATCGGATAATTAATTTTCTAAAAGAGAACTAACATTCTGAATGTTGTAGTGTTATTTATTATATAGTAGTAACATTATAATATATTAGAATATGGAGAAAGTAAAAAAGATAGTCCTTATCGGGGCAAGCGGCTTTGTGGGCTCTGCCCTTCTGAATGAAGCATTGAATCGTGATTTCGAGGTTACGGCAGTAGTTCGTCATCCGGAAAAGATAAAGATAGAGAATGAAAATCTGAAAGTGGTGAAAGCCGATGTCTCCGCGCTTGATGAAGTGGCTGCCGTTTGTAAGGGTGCAGATGCTGTTATTAGTGCATTCAATCCGGGATGGAATAATCCTGATATATACGATGAAACAATCAAAGTTTATCTGACCATTATTGATGGAGTGAAGAAAGCGGGTGTTAATCGCTTTTTGATGGTAGGCGGTGCCGGTTCTTTGTTTATCGCTCCGGGCTTGCGTCTGATGGATTCCGGTGAAGTACCTGAAAATATATTGCCGGGAGTGAAAGCTCTAGGAGAGTTTTATCTGAACTTTTTAAAGAAAGAAAAGGAAATAGACTGGGTATTTTTCTCTCCGGCAGCGGATATGCGTCCGGGAGTACGTACAGGACGTTATCGGTTGGGAAAAGATGATATGATTGTAGATATTGTAGGAAACAGCCATATCTCTGTTGAAGATTATGCCGCCGCCATGATTGATGAACTGGAATATCCGAAACACCACCAGGAGAGATTTACGATTGGTTATTAATAAAAAAACAATGGCTTGAATCCACACATATTATCAGTGAAAGATTCAAGCCATTATACCTTCTTTTAATTGCAATTTTATTCTTTCGATTACAATTTAATTCTCCTGAATATAGATTTATATCCTGTCAAGTACTGTCTTAATCAGCGTATCGATTGTATTCTTATATCCGGTGTTGGCCTCTTTGATAAGTCGGTTGGCTATCACCATGCAGACGGTCATTGCCTTGTGTCCCATCAACCGGCTAAGTCCTGCCAAAGCCGAACTTTCCATTTCGAAGTTGGTAATTTTGTAACCTTTATATTCGAACGCTTCAATCTTATCATTCTGTTTCGGGTCTGCTAACGGGATACGAAGTTCACGTCCTTGAGGACCGAAGAAACCTCCGGCAGCGATTGTCACTCCACGTACCATGTCATCTTTGGCGATCCGGTCGATCAATTCTTCACTGGCATCAATGACGTAAGGAGCAGGAGCGCACATATTTCCCGACCAACCCATGTGATTGAGGAAAGCACGTTCGAAAGGCAAATCGCATACGGCATTACGTCCGGCATAGAAATTCAGTAACCCGTCGAAACCGATGGACTTTTGCGAACATACAAAAGTTCCGACAGGCGTATTGGGTTGCAGACCGCCACATGTGCCGATACGCACTAATTCCAGTTGGCGGAACTGATCCTTTTCTTCGCGGGTGACAAAGTCGATATTGGCGAGTGCATCTAATTCATTCATTACGATGTCGATGTTATCGCAACCGATTCCTGTAGAGACTACCGTAATCCGTTTACCTTTATAAGTACCCGTGATGGTTTTGAATTCGCGGCTTTCCACTTCACATTCTTTGTTTTCGAAATGAGAAGCTACGAGTGCTACACGTCCGGGGTCACCTACCAGGATTACTTTATCTGCCAACCATTCGGGTTTTACGTGAAGATGGAATACTGAACCGTCTTCATTGATTATCAATTCAGAGGATGGAAAGTACTTTTTCATGTCATTGAAAGGTTTTAGTTTTATAATAGGATTGTATCTATAAATAGAAACGCCGGAACCGGATTTAAGTTCAGAAGAAGTCTCTTTCTTTTTCCATAGAAAAGGAGAGAACGTCTTGCGACTGAAATGAAATCGGATTCCGGCGTTTGTGAACGATTATTTGCTCAATGGCTGATTGCCAGCATTGCCTGTTGTCGGCTTGGCGATATTCTCACGCATGGAAGTATCAGCTTCGATATTCTTCATGCGATAATAATCCATGATGCCTAAGTTTCCACTGCGGAAAGCTTCAGCCATTGCTTTAGGAACTTCAGCTTCTGCTTCGATCACTTTGGCACGAGCTTCCTGTGCTTTTGCTTTCATTTCCTGTTCGGAAGCTACTGCCATAGCACGGCGCTCTTCAGCTTTTGCCTGTGCAATATTCTTATCTGCATTAGCCTGATCGATTTGCAGAGCCGCACCGATGTTCTTACCTATGTCGATGTCCGCAATATCAATAGACAGAATCTCGAAAGCAGTTCCTGCGTCCAGACCTTTACGAAGTACAAGTTTAGAGATAGAATCCGGATTCTCCAATACCGATTTATGGTTTTCAGAAGAACCGATAGACGAAACGATACCTTCACCTACACGGGCAAGGATCGTATCTTCACCTGCACCACCGACCAGCTGGCGGATATTGGCACGTACTGTAACACGAGCCTTAGCTATCAACTGGATACCGTCTTTCGCAACAGCCGTTACAGGAGGAGTATCAATCACTTTCGGGTTTACAGACATCTGTACAGCTTCGAATACGTCACGTCCTGCCAGGTCGATAGCAGTAGCCATCTGGAAAGGCAATTCGATGTTGGCTTTCGATGCCGATACTAAGGCGTGAACTACCTTTTCTACGTGTCCGCCAGCCAGATAATGGGCTTCCAGTTCGTCGCGGGTGATATTTTTCAGACCGGCTTTGTGGGCTTCGATCATTCCCGGAACGATGATATACGGCGGAACGTTACGTATACGCATTAAGAATAGTTGTATCAGCGAGATGTTAACTCCCGAAACTTTAGCCGACAACCAAAGGAAGAACGGCACGTAATGGAAAAATATTATCAAGAAGATAATACCTCCGGCTATCAGAAAGATAGGCAAGTAGAAAGATGATTCCATTGATGTTTTTATTAAGTGAATATTATTCTTTGTGTTTCTCAACCATGATTGTACCGTCGGTGATCCGGCTTACGATTATCGGAGTCTTCTCATTGAGGAATCCGTCTATTGACTTTACCTCTACAATTTTTCCGTTAATCTCGGCATAACCGATTTGTGCCAGGCGGGTAGTACTGATTCCTATATCACCCACTTTGACGCTATCTTCTGCGCTACGGTCTACTTTTGAATCGATATCTTTTTTCAACGCCAGTTTGTCCAGCATTTTCGATCGCATAAACCAAATCAGTGATCCGATGCAGGCAACCGCTGATATGCCAAGAGTGACAAATCCTCCTGCCATACCTAAATTGGTGAATGCATAGTAGTTGGCATACAGGATGCAAACCAATGCAGAAATTCCGGCCAGACTAATGCCCGGGATGACGAACAGTTCTACCAGAAACAGTATGACTGCGGCAATAATGAGAACGGCGATAATGAGTATATCCATAGTTCAGAGTTATTATTTATTTTGTTTTTTCTGCATTACGTACATTCACTTCGAGAGCATCGAGTTCTTCGGACATTTGCAGTATCCGCTTTTCGAGGTCGAGAATGGCAGGAGCCATTTTGGCTTTTCCCTGTTGGTTGGCACCGGCATATTGTTGACGAAGGCCGTTCAGCTTTTCTTCTTGTTGATAATAGTCTTTTTCCATCTGCTGATAGCGTTGGAAAAGTGTCTTGGCTTTTGCGGATTTAAAGTCGCTCATCAGATAGTAAGTCGTATGGTCGTCAATGACAAACTCAAAGTCCATGGCACGGCGTTCTTTGGGCTTATGACTGATAGCAGCTTTCAATCGTTGCAGTGCTTCGGTAACCGCTTGTTTATCCGTCCAGGTTTCTTTCAGCGAATGAATCTGTGCCAGACGAATGATCTCTTGCTGCTCCATTGCTTCATAATTATAAGTCTGTTTGGAAGTGTTAGGGATGAATACATAAATACATACCTTTCCTTCCGGTTGGAAACGGTCGGAAGCAAACCATCCGAGGTTGTTGTATTCATCGATGACGTACATATAATCGTTGTACGGCGAGTTGAACGGCATACCCACATTTTCCGGAACAAGATAAGTGTCGGTATTCGTGTTGTAGCGAGTGACAAAAATATCATAGCCACCCAGTCCCTCGCCATCGCTGGCGTAATAAACGGTGACTCCATCCGATAGAACAAACGGATAATTCGCATTCCCGGAAGCATTGATACTACCCGGTAACGGACGTCCGTCACTCCATTCATTTAACAACTTGTTCTTTGAAAAGATATCAAGATTACCTTTCTCGCCCTTTTCGCTATAATAAATTTTATTTCCGATTTCTGTTTCATAAACAGTTCCCGGATGATCTCCTTCTGTCTTGAAGAATTCATTGAAAGTAAACAGTTTGCCCGATTCTTCGCTGATCTTGTAAGCGTTCAGGAAAGTTGCTTTGTCCACAACGAAACTGTCGATGATACATACTTCCTCAACCCCCTTCAACATACGAAGGTCAGATTTGCTTTTCTCCAGAAGTTTCTCCGCTTCTTCCGTCGGTTTCTTGCGTTTACTTAAGTCTGCGATGTATTCTTCAAAGCAGTTCACTGCGTCTTCAAAGCGGTACGTCTCATTATATGCTTGTCCCAAATAGAGTTGTCCACCGGTGATACGTTTCTTTACCGCTATTTCAAGAGGTTTCACCGCCTCTTCTGCCTCTCCGGTTTTCAGGCAACATACGCCATACCAATAATTATAATTCCCGTTCGACGGTTGTGATTTAGTATACTTCTTAAAAACTGGTTTGGCTTGTTCGTACTCACCTTTGGTAAATAAGGTGCGTGCCTGTTCCAACGTTTGTGCAGAGACTTCGCAAAGGAAGAGGCTGCAAATTAAAAATAGAATATATTTTCCTTTCATCGTTTTGAGCGTTTATGAGTGACGGGTAGATTGAAAACATCGCTGCTTTCGGGCACCGGTCCATTTATCAATTGTTCAAAAGTACAAATTTATTAGAAATAAACCCTTTTTCAGTGATTCTATTATGTTAATTCTTCTTTAAATCATTCTTTTCGCTTACTTTTGCAGCCGATTTTTAAAGATATGACACAATTTACGGAAGAAGAGAAAACCATTCGCCGCATTGAACGGCGGTTTAATAAAGGAGTGGTGCAATATGGATTGATAGAAGAAGGAGACAAAATCCTTATCGGACTATCGGGAGGAAAAGATTCGTTGGCGCTTGTGGAACTGTTGGGGAGACGCGCACGTATCTATAAACCTCGCTTTTCTGTCGTTGCCGTCCATGTAGTGATGAAGAATATTCCTTATCAGAGTGATACGGAATATTTGAAAGCGCACTGTGAGACGTATGGAGTTCTCTTTGTGCAGTATGAGACAGCTTTTGATCCTGCTACCGACACACGTAAATCTCCCTGCTTCCTCTGTTCATGGAACCGTCGGAAAGCCCTGTTCACAGTTGCTAAGGAACACGGATGCAATAAAATCGCTCTCGGTCACCATATGGATGATATTTTGGAAACTTTATTGATGAATATCACTTATCAGGGAGCTTTCAGTACAATGCCGCCCCGGTTGGTGATGAAGAAGTTTGATATGACAATTATTCGTCCGATGTGTCTGGTTCATGAAGCCGATTTGGTAGAATTGGCAGCTTTGCGTCATTATCAGAAGCAAGTGAAGAATTGTCCTTATGAATCGCAGTCCAGCCGGAGTGATATGAAAGGTATTTTGAGGCAACTGGAAGCGATGAACCCGGAGGCGCGTTACAGTCTTTGGGGAAGTATGACCAATGTACAGGAAGATTTATTACCGGATAAAATAGATTAATTTGAATAGATTGTTATGAAAGGATTCTATACCATTTTGTTGCTGATCGTATCTAATGTCTTTATGACATTTGCTTGGTACGGACATTTAAAGATGAAACAGGAGTACAGTTGGTTCGCAGCTCTTCCGCTGATTGGTGTGATTGCGTTCAGCTGGGCGATCGCCTTTTTTGAATATTCCTGTCAGATACCGGCCAATCGTATTGGCTTTATAGGCAATGGAGGCCCGTTTTCATTGATGCAACTAAAAGTCATTCAAGAGGTAATAACACTTGTTATTTTTACAGTGTTCACTACCATCTTCTTTAAAGGTGAGGCTTTACATTGGAATCATCTGGCTGCATTTATTTGTCTGATTGCAGCAGTGTATTTCGTGTTTATGAAATAGATATTTGCCAATTGAATAGAGGTTCTGTTTTACTCAAGTAGAACCTCTGTTTGTATAATATATATATATATTACGGAGTAGTTATGTATTTTTTCATTCCCTCCGTATAATAAGTCTTGAACTCTCCATTTTCTCCACTATAAATAAAGTAGGCGTCAATCGTTGTATCCGCTTTGCAGAAAGCTTCCGCTTCTTCCAGTCCCATCACCATGAAGGCGGTGGCAAGGGCGTCGGCAGTCATACAGTCTTTGGCGATTACCGTAGAGGACAAGATATTGTGTTGTACCGGATAGCCAGTTCTAGGGTCAATCGTATGGGCGTATTTCTTCCCATCCTTATAATAATAATTGCGATAGTTTCCGGAAGTAGCCAAGCCTAAATCTGTTATCTCAAGAATTGTCTGTAAGTCTTGGTTTACGGCCAGTGAATCGTCGATGGGCTTATTGATTCCAATGCGCCATAAGCCTTTGGAAGGATTTTTCCCTTTCACTACCACCTCGCCTCCTATATCTACCATATAGTTTTTTATTCCCTTACGGTCGAGCAGTTGTGCAATTACGTCTACCGAATACCCTTTGGCAACGGCACTACAACTTAACATGGTACGAGGATCCTGTTTGATAACTTTGCCGTTATCCATTTTCACTTTTTTATATCCGGTGATTTGTAACAGACTGTCTATCATTAATGAATCAGGAAAAGCACCTTTTTTGAAACCGAATCCCCAAGCATTGGCAAGAGGGGCTACTGTAATGTCGAAAGCACCCTTTGTCTCGCGGGAAATTTCCATCGAGCGATGGAAGCATTTCTGGAAAAAACTATCAGTCACCAGCTCTTCATTGCGGTTGACGCGACTGATAACAGAACTGTCATTGAATGGCGATAAAGATTGGTCGAAGCGTTTTAGTTCAGCTTCTATTTCCGGTTTTAAGTCACCGTCATGCTGATAAGTAATTTTATATACTGTCCCAAACACCAAACCTTTGACACTGTAATAGCCAACTTGTTGATTATGTCTGACTAATATCCAGATAGTTGCCAAAATCAGGAAAGCCAGCCAAAGGAAACTTTTTTTTGTTTTCATACGCTCTTCTATTTGATGAGAAAACTCGTTTTATTGAAGAAATAAATGTTCAATTAATATCTTTAGTCCGATAATGACTAGAATGATACCTCCCCATAACTCTGCTTTCAGTTTCCGGGCGATGCCGCAGCCACATTGGATACCAAAGATCAGACCGATGAGTGACATGACAAATGAAACAAACCCGATGATGCTGATAGGAGGAAGGATTTCGGTATAGTCCTGAACTCCCAGAAAGGCAAAGGAAATGCCGATTGCCAATGCATCAATACTTGTGGCTATTGCCATAGTCAATACCACTTTCGGATTTGCCGGATTGAACAGTTTACAACATTCTTCTTCTTTGAAAGATTCTAAAATCATTCGTCCGCCTAAGAAGGCAAGGATCGCGAAAGCAATCCAATGGTCTACACTTTCTATAAGATGACTGAATGTCTTTGCACACATCCATCCGATAAATGGCATGATTGCCTGAAAAAAGCCGAAAGCAAAAGCCATGATTAGCATGGGTTTCCAACGGGTACGTTTCAAAATAATACCGCTTGCAATTGAGACAGCGAAACAATCCATCGCCAGACCTATTGCAAGCAGCCAAATCTCTAGTCCTGTCATTGTATTCTAAAGAGGCAATTTATAAATAAGGGAATAAGTGATTCCCATGTTATTTGATTTAAACTTTCCGTAACCGGGCACGTACCATGGGTCTCCATATTCTCCGGTAGATGCTTTGGTTTTGTATTTCATACGTACCGACCACCCCATGTTGAAGTTTTTGTAAATACGTACTTTGACGCCTAAAACGATTTCCAGCCATTGCACCGATCCTTTCATACCCAGATGGCTGAATGGCACACTTCCTCCCCAATAACCGTCTTCCAAACTGGGGTTACCTATTACATCTCCCCAGATAGGATCATCTGCCGGCATTGTGGAAACATCATATTTAAATGAACTGAATGCATAGCGAAGTCCTGCATACAAGTAGCTATTCTTCTCTTTTTTCTTTGCCATGGTGTTGTAGTCCACACCGATTCGGAAGAATGGGGCCATTTTGCTCTTATAGTGTATGCCTGTTTCGCTCCAGGTATCTGTTCCTCCCATACCAAACTCAATAGTAGGGATGAATTTATTCTTGAGGTTAACGGCTACGCTGACTTCAGAACTCATAAAGTCGCCTCCCAGCAGCTTGCTTCCAATGCCATATAAATCCACACCGACATACGTACCATTGTAGAGCGGAATGGTATCTATCTCGGCAACCTCTTTTTTCTTCTGATCTCTTTTGGGCGTTTGCGCCGGACGTTGCTGTTGTGCCAGCAACGGAAGCCCAATGCAAAAGAGCAGAAGCAGACTAATTAGTCGTTTCATCAGGTGTGCGTTCTGGCCGATAATTATAGAATATCTGCAAGTTCTCGATTTCATTTGTATTGGCTTCTTTATTTTTTATATGAAGAGAATCTATCTGGTCCGGCTGCCCGTTGCCATAGGGAGGAGGGTTACCCGGTCTTCCCGGTTTTCCAAATTTAGCGCTGATTATATTTTGTTTCATCATATAACCACATTCCATGGACTGGAAATAAGGAGTATTTTGTTGTACAATGTATAATGTGTCAAAATCTTTTTCTCTACGTTTGGGATCGTATCTGAATATGAACACAGTAGTGTCACTTGTGTATCGTAGTGGCAACATCAGGGTATGCACATTCTTTTCATTGTTCAGAATGATAGAGTCGGTGCCTAATGCTGTGATTGTTAATGAATCAAGCGTGTCTTTTAATGCAATAGTAGGGTTATCCGGATTAATGGTATATATTGTGCAGTACATCATCGGACGTCCTGCCAATGAGCAATCGTTCTCATCCGAGCAGGCACTGTGTAAGCTGACTGCACCGCCAATGATAGTCAATATGAGAAAGATACGAATTAAATTCTTCATAGTCAGTTTATTGAATGTGAATCAAATTTTCTTTTCTATCTGATAGTTATTCCGTTCCGGTGCATTGCGCGAGATGAGTTCGCCAAGGAATCCGGCTAAGAATAATTGCGTACCTATAATCATTGCCGTAAGTGACAAATAGAAATAGGGAGAGTCGGTCACCAGTCGGTAGGGGAGACCGTTGTACATGGCATATAGTTTACTGGCACCTACGATGATGACAGAAATCATTCCTATCAGAAACATCAATGATCCCAACAGTCCGAAGAAATGCATCGGCTTGATGCCGAATCTGGAGAGGAACCAAAGAGAGAGTAAATCCAGATACCCGTTTACGAAACGGTTCAGTCCGAATTTTGTTGTGCCGTATTTACGCGCCTGGTGGTGTACCACCTTTTCACCGATTTTCTTGAATCCGGCGTTCTTTGCCAAATAAGGTATATAACGATGCATCTCACCGTACACTTCGATATGTTTTACGACCTCTTTGCGATAGGCTTTCAATCCGCAGTTGAAGTCGTGCAGGTTTTTGATGCCTGATACTTTGCGGGCAGTAGCATTAAACAACTTGGTGGGCAGTGTCTTTGAAATTGGATCATATCTCTTTTGCTTCCAGCCGGATACCAGGTCGTAGCCATCCTTTGTAATCATCCGGTAAAGTTCGGGGATTTCGTCTGGGCTATCTTGTAGGTCCGCATCCATCGTTATGACTACGTTTCCTTCCGCTTCAGCGAATCCACAGTAGAGTGCAGGTGATTTACCGTAGTTACGGCGGAATTTGATACCTTTTACATGTTCCGATTGAGCTTTAAGCTTTTCGATCACTTCCCATGAATGGTCGGTACTTCCATCGTTAACGAAAATCACTTCGAATGAGAATCCGTTGGCTTGCATTACCCGTTCTATCCAAGCATAGAGTTCGGGTAGTGACTCTTCTTCATTGAATAATGGGATTACAACTGATATATCCATTTTTTTATTACTAATTACTTACGAATTACAAATTACGATTGAGACACTCCGTCATTTTCCGATTTGGCCTTTTTCATTACCATCAATGCGGTAGGAATGGCCAGGATGCTTCCCCAAAATACATCCCATGACAATAGTTGCATGGTGATATTGATGGAAGTAAGTGAACGGGCGGTATCTATCGTTTCTTTTATAACTTCTTTGTTTTCTATCAGAGCCGGGGTGTTGGTCATCAGTTCGTCCCACAACTGGATGTAAGAGTTGATGATAAATCCATGATCGATGAATTGGAAATAGGCGTAGTGAGCCACAGCTACCAGCAGAGAAGCAAACATATACATAAATATGGTAAAGAGCATGGCATGTGAAAATTGGATACTTCCTCCGCAAATCTTATCCCGGTACATTTTCGCATAGTGATATCCGATGAAAGGTACGGACAATGTCAGGATTACAAATAAAAGCGAAAGGAAAGGTATGTGGAATCCCAGCGGAAATAATATGAACTTCAATATCCAGTAGATTCCCATATACGTGCCAAAATGCATGGCATATTTTTGTAAATAGCTTCTGTTCTCTGTCATCTTCATTTATAAATTGCGCACAAAGGTACAAATAATATCGGTTGGTAGGGGAAATCTGGTTGTTAAAGTTAATAAAGCAGAGGAAGTTGCTGTCTGAATATTTTTTTGCAATTTTAATTGCCTGAAATGTAGCCTGTTAGTCTTTTGTTAGTAAAAAAGTTGTCTGCAGCTATTGCAGAATACATAAAAATGTCTACCTTTGCAACCGCAAAACGGGTAAGTCCTATACGGCCAGCTCCCTTCGAATCCTCCAGGGCTTGATCGCAGCAAAGGTAGTTGGTTGTAGCGGCGCGATATAGCAAGCTTACCCACCCGCCTCTTTAGCTCAGTTGGCCAGAGCACGTGATTTGTAATCTCGGGGTCGTTGGTTCGAATCCGACAAGAGGCTCAAAAAAGGATATATAACAAATCCAAGAAAAAAGCATTCAGGTATTAGTCTGGATGCTTTTTTATATATATTCGCATATTATCGAAATGCACAGTTCCCTAATTGTTGTAATATTCCATTTTTAAGAAAAGCAAAGATTTACAGTTTCTTTTTGATTCATCATTGTTATTCATTCTTGTATATTATGCTCAGGATAGGATCTGAGTAAAAGCATCACATTGGATAAATGGCGTTGCAATATTCCATGAAGTTGCTTGATGATATTTGTATTCCCGGAGAGAAAAACGATGAATTGCAGTTGAGAGGCAATTTCCTTGTTTGTTTGTTTGCGTTCTTTGCTTTCGATGTCATTTTGCATTAGATAAATGCCTAATGCTTTCTGAATATCGGCTATTCCCTTATCCCATTCATGTTCACCAAGTGTTTGAATGAAAGTACAATATTGCTTGAGCTTTTTGCTTAGCTTTTTTAAACTGTTGTATTCGGTGTCAATGGGAGGATTAATGTGCGCAGAGCGTATTATGTTTGACATTTGCAAATAATACGTTTTCATTCCATTTTCAGAATTGAATGTAGTCAGGATATACTGTTTCGTAGCTTCTGAAACCTCTTCCTGTAAGTCTTTTAATTGGCTGTTTTCCATAATCATTAGAATTTAAAAGATGAATAATAGATTGATGGGAGAGGAAGAAGTACTAATAAAAAAGCGGTTTCGCCTGTCCCATTGTCTAACATACCGACGGCAGGTTTAGAGGTGCATTAACACTCTCTATGGGGGTACGAAACCGCCCATATAAGAGTTCACATACGAACATAAAAATGCTCGCAGCGATAGTAGGCAGGTTTCCCCACCGTCTGTTAATATGTTAGACGTTGCAAATGTAGCCTTATTAATCCAATTCGCAAAATATTGGAGATATTTATTGGTGCTTAGTGAAGCTAGTTTTCTTACAATGCAAAAAGATTTAGTGAATGGTTAATATGTAAAAATCCCCGGATAATGTAATTGTCCGGGGATGAATTATTCAAGTAAGAGAATATTGAATTATTTAATTCTTTTGTAACCATATACAGCCAAATCGCCCAATTCCTCTTCAATGCGGAGTAACTGATTGTATTTAGCCATACGGTCGGAGCGGCTTAAAGAACCTGTCTTGATCTGTCCGCTGTTAGTAGCTACTGCGATATCGGCGATAGTAGCATCTTCTGTTTCACCCGAACGGTGAGAAGTAACAGTAGTGTATCCATGACGGTGAGCCATTTCGATAGCGTTCAGTGTTTCTGTCAGCGAACCGATTTGGTTTACTTTAATCAGGATAGAGTTGGCACAGCCTTTTTCGATACCCATTGCAAGGAAATCTACGTTGGTTACGAACAGGTCGTCACCTACCAACTGGCAACGGTTGCCGATGCGTTCGGTCAGTTTTTTCCAGCCTTCCCAGTCGTTTTCGTTCATACCGTCTTCGATAGAGTCGATAGGGAATTTGTTGATTAGTTCTTCCAGGTAGTCAACTTGTTCTGCGGAAGTGCGTTTCTTACCTTTTTCACCTTCAAACTTGGTATAATCGTAAATACCATCGTGGTAGAATTCGGAAGAAGCACAGTCCATACCGATCATAACGTCTTTGCCCGGTTCGTATCCAGCAGCTTTGATAGCGGCTAGAATAGAGTTCAAAGCATCTTCCGTACCCTCGAGGTTAGGTGCGAAACCACCTTCATCACCTACAGCAGTGCTAAGGCCACGGTCTTTCAAAACTTTCTTTAAAGCGTGGAATACTTCAGCACCCATGCGCAGACCTTCTCTGAAAGAAGGAGCACCTACGGGACGGATCATAAATTCCTGGAATGCGATCGGAGCATCGCTATGTGAACCACCGTTGATGATGTTCATCATCGGTACAGGCATTACATACGTATTTGTTCCACCGATATAGCGGTATAGAGGAAGGTCCAGATAGTTGGCAGCAGCTTTAGCTACGGCAAGAGATACGCCGAGAATAGCGTTAGCACCTAAATTCGATTTAGTCTTAGTGCCGTCCAATGCCAGCATTGCGTAGTCGATACCTCTCTGATTGAGTGAAGACATACCAATCAGCTTCGGAGCGATGATTTTATTTACATTATCAACCGCTTTTTGTACTCCTTTTCCACCATAGCGCTGTTTGTCACCATCGCGAAGCTCCAATGCTTCGTGTTCACCTGTGGAAGCGCCTGACGGTACAGATGCACGTCCCATAATGCCGGATTCCAATACTACGTCAACTTCTACTGTGGGGTTACCTCTTGAATCGAGAATTTCTCGAGCTACAATTTTTTCAATTTTCATCGTTTCTATTGTTTTTGAATAAGATTTCTGCAAAAGTACGGACTTGACGGGGAGTGAGAAATCACTATAAATAGGTATTCTTTTTGTGCCTATTCCCTATATGTCGTTAGTCCGACCTTATACTATAACAACGGGACGATGCTTTTTGTTTGAGTGCGGCGGGGTGAATTTGCAGGATTTTAATCTTCGATAATAACCCCTAACAGTGGAAGCAAATCCATTGCTTGCAGGGAAGTGATGACAGCCCCTTTCAGATCGCTGATATTAAGCGTGATTCCGCTGATACGGGAAGTGCGCAAATCTATTCCACGAAGCGGAGCGTGTGAAAAATCGGCTTCCACGAGATCGCAACTCTCAAATGCGACGGATGAAAAACGGCAGTCGTTCAGACTTCCGTTGCGGAGTTGGCTGTGTGTAAAACGTACCTGGTTCATTTTACTCATAGCCAGATTGATATAACCTGCGTTGCAGTCATGCAGCAAGACGTGATTCATCGTTGTTCCCGATAGATTGGTACCCAATAGTTTGCAGGAAATGAATTCTACCCGGTAGAGCGAACTTTCAGCAAAAGAAATGTTGGATAGGTCGCAGTTCTCGAACCTGACATCGCTCAGTTGAGAGGAACGGAATTTACATTCGCTGAATGTCTGATGCTGAAAGGTGCAGTTTTTGAAACTTTTGTAAGATTTGTCGATGCCTTCTTCTTTTCCTTTGCAGAATAAAAGATGAGAGACGGTTTCTTCTCTGTCGAGCCATTCCTGTAGGGTAATAGTACTGACTTCCTGTTCTTCCATCATGGGAGGAACAACGCGGACGGGTTTGGTTGGGCTTCTTTTAATCATGGCGTAAAGGTAGGATTTATATTCGAATTATTAAATCTGTTTTCCCACATATCCGCCGGCTAACGTTGCGGCTAATCCTATTCCTATACTTAATAATGTATATAGAACAAATGCTCCGTAAAATTCTCCTTTCAGCAGACCTACGCCGTCACTGGAGAAAGTAGAGAACGTTGTGAAACCTCCACATAAACCCGTTGTCAGAAACAAACGGAACTCGAACGGAAGGTGGAATCGCTCTGAAAGGGCATAGAACAGGCCGATGAGAAAACTGCCGAGAAGATTGACCGTGAAAGTGGCCCATGGAAAATGATAAGGGACGATTCGTTCGTGCATTAACAACTGGATGAAATAACGCAGTGCACTACCGGTTCCTCCACCGATAAAGATATAGATAACTTCTTTACTCATTTGATTGAAAGATTGATATTATTTGTAGGCGGCTTCAAAATCTTTTTCGAATTGCTGGAAGCCTCCGGGATAAACAAGATTGATTTGTTCTGAAACGGTTGACGGATCATTTTTGTTTTGCAGAACGGATATGAACTTTTTGAATATCTCGCGGGGAACGCTCTCTATCCAGAAGGTGACAAGCGCATGCGAAAGGATATAAGAGTATTGCTCGTCCGTCATTTGCTGTTTCATAAATTTGCCCTGGCTGCTATTTAAAAATGTAGGAAGGTTTACTTCTCCCAGCATATACATCGTCCGAACTCTCCCTTGTTCGTATTCGGTAAATGTGTGGCGGACTGCTTTTTTGTGAATGGTGCAATGTTCGAAGTACTTCGACAGTCCTTCGTTAAGCCAGCTTGGAGGACGCTTGCCGAGAATCTGCGAAACGAAATGATGACTCAGTTCGTGATAGATAATGGCAAGACTTCTCTCCCGTCCATTCTCCCGTCCTAAGATGACTGCCTTTTGTAGCTTAGGTGAGTATGCACCACTTGCCTTGATAGGCAGAGACACATTGATACTTTCTAAGTAATCGATTGCTTCTCTTCTATTTTCAAATACATATAGTTGGAGGCTCAGCGTATCGGGCAGTCCGAATTGTGAATAGAAATCAACCTCATGTTGAAGAAACTGTTCTATCTTCTTCCGGTCTTTGTCGGGAAGCGGGTCACCGCCATATTCCACTTTTACGGTTTGGGCATGAAGCAAACCGCAGAAAAAGAAGACCGGGAAGAAAAGTAAAAATATGCGCATGATACATCTATTATTTCAGGTTGTGTAGCTTCATATATTTCTTTTTATCACGTTTACTCATGTCCTGCATGATAAGGTCATGGTCGGTCACAGCCTGATAGATGGTTTTCTCTTCCGGTTTCACATCTCCTTCAGTTGTGCGGAATACAGGAATAAAGTGGGAGTAAGGGTATCCGGATGATAATCCTCCTTTGAACTTATTTTCATCCAGAAAAAAGAAAGAGATGGCAGCACCTGTGGGGCCTGCCTTTCCTATGGCTTGTCCAACTTGTACTTCTTCGCCCGGTTCGATAAAATTCTCGTTCATCACCAGATAGGCTGCAAAAGTCTGATCGGGATGATAGATGAGCAGCTGTTGCGGGTTGGTGGTTTTACAGGCTATTCCGCTGCGGGTGGCGTAGATTGTATCACCTTGTTTGATGTGAAAATTCAAGGTCTTGAATGGTTCACGCGGATCGGTTTCCCAGGCTGTCTTTTGATTGTCCTTTACGGGTAAGGCATAAGGAGTCTGAATATTGAAATCTTTAGGAAATTTGCCCCGGTAGAACGTATAAGAAGAGGCACTTTTAAACGGATTGTCTACCTGTGCGTTCTTTTCTATTTTAAATATAGTATTTTTTCCGTTACTTAAATTGTAGGAACGGTCGTTGGCACGATACAGATAATAGTCGCAATAGTCTTCATTGTAGTAATTGAGTTCGGTAGCTCCCTGAGCATCTTTTTCCCATTTTGACTCGATGATACCGTATGGACGTTCCAGCAGTTTACGTAAAGACTGCGCGGAAGTGTAGCTGGCGGACAATGTGAAAATCAATAGAGCGATCAATTTAAGGTGCTGTGCCATATTCTAAATAGTAAAGTGTTTATTGATATAGTTGGGATAATACGTTGCAAATATAGAAAGATTATGTAATATGCGTCTTTAATCCTTTTAATTTCTTCACCATAGACACTATATTTTTTCTAGCTTCTGGATTTGTTATCTGCTTTATATTTAAATGTTTATCCCGTTTCAACTTCTATATCCTTCTATATTTTCTTTATAAAGAAAAACACCTCTATTGTTTCCTGTCTATCTTTGCCATACGATTATTAACTAACTCATTTATATCATGAAGAACATGAAAATAGGAACTGCAATATGGGTCTGCCTGTTGCTCTCTTTTTTCTTCGGCACATCAGCAAAGGCCGAAAGTATCACTTCTCCTGACGGACAATTAAAACTTAATTTCTCTGTCAACATGCAAGGAGAACCGGTGTATGAACTCTCTTATAAAGGAAAAGAGGTGATTAAACCTTCGAAACTGGGACTGGAATTGAAAAATGATCCCGGACTGATGAATGGATTCACTCTGGCCGATATTAAAACTTCTGCTTTTGATGAAACATGGGAACCGGTGTGGGGAGAGGTGAAATCGATCCGCAACCATTATAATGAAATGGCTGTTACCCTGAATCAAAAGGCGCAAGATCGTAATCTGATTATTTGTTTTCGTCTTTATAATGATGGCTTGGGGTTCCGCTATGAGTTCCCGCAGCAAAAGAATCTGAATTACTTCGTTATAAAAGAAGAACATTCGCAGTTTGCTATGGCCGGCGATCATACGGCATTCTGGATTCCAGGCGATTATGATACGCAGGAATATGACTATACCGAATCCAAGCTTTCAGAGATTCGCGGATTGTTGCAAGGGGCAATTACTCCAAATGCTTCTCAAACTCCTTTTTCACCAACAGGTGTGCAGACATCTTTGCAAATGAAGACAGCCGACGGGTTGTATATCAATCTGCATGAAGCGGCTTTGGTTGATTATTCTTGTATGCATCTGAACCTTGACGATCAGAACCTGATTTTTGAATCATGGCTGACTCCTGATGCAAAAGGGGATAAAGGTTATATGCAAACGCCTTGCCGTTCACCCTGGCGCACGGTGATTGTCAGTGATGATGCTCGTGATATTCTGGCTTCCAAATTGACTTTGAACTTGAATGAACCTTGTGCCTACGAAGATGTTTCCTGGATTAAGCCGGTGAAATACATCGGTGTGTGGTGGGAAATGATTACCGGAAAAAGTTCCTGGTCGTACACGGATGATGTTTATTCTGTGAAACTGGGACAGACGGATTATTCCCAAACAAAACCGAGCGGACGTCATGCGGCCAATAATGACAAAGTGAAGCGTTACATTGACTTTGCTTCGGAACATGGATTCGACCAGATCTTAGTGGAAGGCTGGAATGAAGGCTGGGAAGACTGGTTCGGAAATTCGAAGGATTATGTCTTTGATTTCGTAACTCCGTATCCTGATTTTGACGTGAAGATGCTCAATGCGTATGCAAAGGAAAAAGGAGTGAAGCTGATGATGCATCACGAGACTTCCGCTTCTGTACGTAACTACGAGCGTCATCTTGATAAAGCCTATCAGTTTATGATAGATAACGGATACAATGCTGTGAAGAGCGGGTATGTAGGTAATATTATTCCGCGTGGAGAACATCATTACGGACAGTGGATGAACAATCATTATTTATATGCGGTGGAAAAAGCGGCCGAATATAAGATCTGTGTAAATGCTCACGAAGCAACCCGTCCGACAGGATTATGTCGCACATATCCGAATCTGATCGGTAATGAATCGGCTCGTGGCACGGAATATGAAGCCTTTGCAGGGAATAAGCCGTTCCATACCACCTTGCTTCCTTTCACCCGTCAGATTGGTGGACCGATGGATTATACACCGGGTATCTTTGATACAAAACTTTCTTTCCTGTCAGGCGACCACAGTTTTGTACGTACAACTTTGGCAAAACAGTTGGCACTTTATGTAACGATGTACAGTCCTTTGCAAATGGCAGCCGACCTTCCGGAGAGTTACGAACGTCACATGGATGCATTTCAATTTATCAAGGATGTAGCCGTTGATTGGGATGACAGCAAGTATCTGGAAGCGGAACCGGGAGATTATATTACCGTAGCACGTAAGGCAAAAGGTACTGATAACTGGTTTGTAGGTGGTATCACCGATGAGAATCCCCGTACTTCTGCTTTTACACTTGATTTTCTCGAACCGGGAAAACAATATGTAGCCACTCTTTATGCTGACGGAAAGGAGGCGGATTTTGAAAAGAATCCTACTTCTTACCAGATAAAAAAAGGACTTGTAACAAACAAGAATAAGATGTCTGTGAAGCTGGCACGTAGCGGAGGATTTGCAGTAAGTTTGATTGAAGCAACTCCCGCTGACTTGAAAACGATCAAGAAATGGAAATAAGATTCCGGTAAAAAGATTGTTTCCGGATTCCCCGCTTTTTAATAAATATTAGTTGTGCTTCGCAAAGAAAACTAAAACTTTGCGGAGCGCTTTTTTTATAGGACGAATTCTTTTTTGTACTTTTGCGCCATCTTTTTTAAAACATCATCAATAAAGAGAACAACATGGGAGGTTTTTTCGGAACAGTCTCGAAAACTAGCTGCGTGACTGATTTATTCTACGGCACAGATTATAACTCACATCTGGGTACCAAGCGAGGAGGACTCGCAACATATAGTGAGGAAAAAGGTTTTATACGCTCCATTCACAATTTGGAAAGTACTTATTTCCGAACCAAGTTTGAAGGAGAACTGGACAAATTCAAAGGAAACGCCGGCATCGGCATCATTAGCGACACAGACGCACAACCTATCATCATCAATTCTCATCTCGGGCGCTTCGCCATTGTCACAGTCGCTAAAATAGCCAATATCCAAGAATTGGAAAAGGAGCTTCTCAGTCAAAACATGCACTTCGCCGAACTTAGTTCGAGCAACACCAACCAGACGGAACTTATCGCATTACTTATTATACAAGGCAGAACTTTTGTGGAAGGTATCGAAAATGTGTTTAAGCACATTAAGGGTTCTTGTTCGATGTTGCTTCTGACGGAAGACGGAAGTGTCATCGCGGCTCGTGACCGATGGGGACGTACTCCGGTGGTGATTGGAAAGAAAGACGGTGCTTATGCTGCAACGAGCGAGTCGTCCAGTTTCCCGAATCTGGATTATGAGATTGAGAAATATTTAGGTCCCGGTGAGATTGTCCGTATGTATGACGATCATGTTGACCAGCTTCGCAAGCCCAACGAGGATATGCAGATTTGCTCGTTTTTGTGGGTGTACTACGGTTTCCCGACTTCTTGTTATGAAGGAAAGAATGTAGAGGAAGTGCGTTTCACCTGCGGATTGAAAATGGGACAGACGGATGAATCGGAAGTGGATTGTGCTTGCGGTATTCCTGATTCGGGAGTGGGTATGGCTTTAGGATATGCCGAAGGGAAGGGAGTTCCTTACCATCGTGCTATTTCAAAATATACACCGACATGGCCTCGTAGCTTCACTCCGAGCAATCAGGAGATGCGTTCGCTTGTTGCTAAGATGAAGTTGATTCCCAACCGTGCCATGCTGCAAAATAAACGTTTGTTGTTCTGTGACGATTCAATCGTGCGGGGAACTCAATTACGTGACAATGTGAAGATTCTGTATGATTACGGAGCAAAGGAGGTGCACATGCGTATCGCTTGTCCGCCATTGATTTATGCTTGTCCGTTTGTTGGTTTTTCGGCTTCTAAAAATGCATTGGAGTTGATTACCCGTCGTATTATCAAGGAACTGGAAGGGGATGAGAATAAGAACCTGGAGAAATATGCTACTACTGGTTCTCCGGAATACGATAAGATGGTTAGTATTATTGCAGAGCGTTTCGGTCTCAGTTCATTGAAGTTTAATACACTGGAAACGCTGATTGAGGCTATCGGATTACCTAAATGCAAGGTTTGTACACATTGCTTTGATGGTAGCAGCCATTTTTAAAGTAGTCAAATAGGATATTTAAGTATCCGGATAAAAGTATACAATAAAAAGAGCCGTGAATTGCTTTGTAATTCACGGCTCTTTTTTTACCTTTACGGCACTATAAACTATCAATTTGTAAATTGTAATTAGTAACTTGTAATTAAAACAATATGACTTTAGTAGACAGATTTTTAAAGTATGTAAGCTTCGATACACAATCTGATGAATCGACAGGGCTTACTCCAAGTACTCCGAAGCAGATGATTTTTGCTGAATACTTGAAAAAAGAGTTGGAATCTTTGGGATTGGAAGATATTACTTTGGATGAGCATGGCTATCTTTTTGCTACACTTCCTGCCAATATAGATAAAGAAGTACCCACTATCGGATTTATTGCCCACATGGATACAAGTCCTGATATGACAGGTAAAGATGTCACTCCGCGGATTGTGGAAAAATATGATGGCTCGGATATTGTACTTTGTGCTGAAGAGAATGTGATTCTTTCTCCGTCGCAATTCCCGGAATTGCTGGATCATAAGGGGGAAGACTTGATTGTAACCAACGGAAAAACGTTGCTCGGTGCTGACGACAAAGCGGGTATTGCGGAAATTATATCTGCGGTGGTTTATCTGAAGGAACATCCTGAAATCAAGCACGGTAAAATCCGTATCGGTTTCAATCCTGACGAAGAAATCGGTGAAGGTGCTCATAAATTCGATGTAGAGAAATTCGGTTGCGAATGGGGATATACGATGGATGGAGGTGAAGTAGGGGAGTTGGAGTTTGAGAACTTTAATGCTGCTGCCGCAAAAATAACCTTTAAAGGACGTAATGTGCATCCGGGATATGCCAAGGATAAGATGATTAACTCTATCTATCTTGCCAATCAGTTTATTACGATGCTTCCCTCACAGGAAAGACCGGAACATACGACCGGCTATGAAGGATTCTATCATTTGATCGGTATTCAGGGGGATGTGGAGCAAAGCACTGTGTCTTATATCATCCGCGATCATGACCGTGCAAAATTTGAGAACCGTAAAAAAGAGATAGAACGTCTGGTAGCTCAAATGAACGCTGAATATGGAGCTGGTACTGCGACACTCGAACTGCGCGACCAGTATTATAATATGCGTGAGAAAATAGAACCGGTAATGCACATCATCGATACTGCTTTTGCAGCTATGGAAGCCGTGGGTGTGAAACCGAATGTAAAACCGATTCGTGGAGGTACGGATGGTGCGCAGCTTTCTTTTAAGGGATTGCCTTGTCCGAATATCTTTGCCGGTGGTCTGAATTTCCACGGTCGTTACGAATTTGTGCCTATCCAGAATATGGAGAAAGCAATGAAAGTGATCGTAAAAATAGCAGAACTGGTGGCTTCCAAATAAAAAGACGGTAAGCTCCGGTAATACTTAATACCTGATACTTAAAACTTAATACTTTAAAATAATGAAAACCACTCCGTTTACAGAGAAACATATAGCACTTGGTGCTAAAATGCACGAGTTTGCAGGTTATAATATGCCTATTGAATACTCCGGTATCATTGATGAACACATAACTGTTTGTCAAGGTGTCGGTGTATTTGATGTATCGCACATGGGAGAATTTTGGGTGAAAGGACCGCAAGCGTTGGCCTTTCTGCAGAAAATAACATCTAACAATGTGGCGGCACTGGCTCCGGGTAAAATACAATATACTTGTTTTCCGAATGAGGATGGGGGGATTGTAGATGATTTGCTGGTTTATCAGTATGAACCGGAAAAATACATGTTGGTGGTGAATGCTTCCAATATGGAAAAAGACTGGAACTGGTGTGTTTCTCACAATACGGAGGGAGCCGAGTTGGAAAATTCGTCGGATAACATAGCTCAACTTGCTATACAGGGTCCGAAGGCTATTTCGGTTCTGCAAAAGTTGACGGATATTGATCTTGCTACTATTCCTTATTATACATTTAAGGTTGGAACGTTTGCAGGTGAAGAGAATGTAATTATCTCCAATACGGGTTATACCGGTGCGGGAGGTTTTGAGCTTTATTTCTATCCGTCTGCGGCTGATTCTATATGGAAGGCTATTTTTGAAGCTGGTGAAGAGTATGGCATTAAACCTATCGGTTTGGGTGCCCGTGATACGCTCCGGTTGGAAATGGGCTTCTGTCTGTATGGCAATGATCTGGATGATACGACTTCTCCGATAGAAGCCGGATTGGGATGGATCACTAAGTTTGTGGAGGGCAAGGATTTTGTCAACCGTCCGATGCTGGAAAAACAGAAAGCGGAAGGTGTTACCCGTAAACTGGTTGGCTTTGAAATGGTTGATCGCGGAATTCCCCGTCATGGCTATGAACTGGTGAATGATGAAGGCGAGAAAGTGGGAGTGGTGACCTCCGGTACGATGTCGCCTACCCGTAAGATTGGTATCGGTATGGGATATGTGAAACCGGAATATAGTAAGGTGGGTACGGAAATCTGTATCGATATGCGTGGTCGGAAATTGAAAGCTGTGGTAGTGAAACCGCCTTTTAGAAAGTAAAAAATAAGCTTGTTATTGTGTATAGCCCCGGATAAGTTACGACTCTATCCGGGGCTAACTTATTTTATGATGGTTATTGCAAAACATATCCGTAAATATGTTGTTTATCCCATAGAAATAATATAATTTTGTCATCAAATACGATAAAATAATGTCTCAATTACCTACTCTTATAGCTGACCTCGCACTTATATTGATTTGTGCCGGTGTTATGACTTTGTTGTTTAAGAAGTTGAAACAACCTCTGGTCTTGGGATATGTAGTTGCCGGATTTCTGGCAAGTCCGCATATGCCGTATACTCCTTCAGTGATGGATACTGCCAATATTAAGACTTGGGCGGATATTGGTGTTATTTTCTTGCTGTTTGCTCTTGGTTTGGAATTTAGTTTTAAGAAGATTGTCAAGGTGGGTGGTTCTGCCATCATTGCTGCCTGTACCATCATCTTTTGTATGATTTTGTTGGGAATAGGAGTCGGCATGGGTTTCGGCTGGCACAGGATGGACAGTCTGTTCTTGGGCGGTATGATTGCGATGTCGTCTACTACTATTATTTATAAAGCTTTTGATGATTTAGGATTAAGGAAGAAGCAGTTCACCGGACTTGTGTTGAGTATCTTGATTTTGGAAGATATTTTGGCTATTGTATTAATGGTGATGCTTTCCACTATGGCGGTAAGCCAACATTTTGAAGGTACCGAGATGTTGGAGAGTATCGGGAAATTATTGTTTTTCCTTATTCTGTGGTTTGTTGTCGGTATCTATCTGATTCCTGAATTCTTGAAACGCTGCCGGAAATTGATGGGAGAGGAGACTCTGCTTATTGTGTCGTTGGCACTTTGTTTCGGTATGGTAGTGATGGCGGCTCATACAGGATTTTCTGCTGCATTTGGTGCATTTATAATGGGATCTATTCTGGCGGAAACAATCGAGGCGGAATCCATAGACCGGCTGGTGAAACCGGTAAAGGATCTTTTTGGAGCTATCTTTTTCGTATCGGTCGGTATGATGGTGGATCCTGCAATGATTGTAGAATATGCCGTACCTATTATAGTTATTACTTTGGCTGTTATCTTGGGACAGGCCGTTTTTGGTACATTCGGTGTTATTCTCTCCGGAAAGCCTTTAAAGACGGCTATGCAATGCGGCTTTAGTTTAACGCAGATCGGCGAATTTGCGTTTATTATTGCTTCTTTGGGAGTCTCTTTGCATGTAACGAGTGATTTTCTGTATCCGATAGTGGTAGCGGTTTCTGTGATTACTACTTTCCTGACTCCTTATATGATTCGTTTTGCCGAGCCGGCTTCTACTTTTGTGGATGCTCATCTTCCGGAATCATGGAAAAAAATAATGATGCGTTATTCTTCCGGTTCGCAAACAGCTCTGAATCACGAGAATTTGTGGAAGAAGCTAATCTTGTCAATGGTACGTATAACAGTTGTTTATTCAATTGTCAGTATGTCGATTATTGCACTTTCTTTTCGTTTTGTTGTGCCATTCTTTAAAGAGAATCTGCCTCATTTCTGGGCATCGTTGTTGGGAGCGGTATTTATGATTCTGTGTATTGCTCCTTTCTTGCGTGCCATTATGGTGAAGAAAAATCATTCGGTTGAGTTTATGACCTTATGGCATGATAGCCGTGCCAACCGCGCGCCGCTGGTATCGACAATCGTGATTCGTATTATGATAGCGGCACTTTTTGTCATCTTTGTTATTTCCGGATTATTTAAGGCGTCTATCGGATTGATTATTGGAGTGGCTGTACTTATTGTATTGTTGATGGTATGGTCTCGCCGTTTGAAAAAGCAATCGATATTGATTGAACGTCGTTTCTTCCAGAATCTCCGTTCCAGAGATGTACGTGCAGAGTATCTGGGAGAGAAAAAGCCGGAGTATGCCGGTCGTTTGTTGTCGCATGATTTGCATCTTGCCGATATGGAAATTCCGGGTGAATCCAGTTGGGCGGGAAAGACATTGATGGAGCTGAACTTGGGGAAGAAGTTTGGAGTTCATGTTGCTTCTATTCTTCGTGGAAAGAGGAGGATTAATATCCCCGGTGGTTCTGTTCGTCTGTTTCCAATGGATAAGATACAGGTGATAGGGACGGATGAACAATTAAGTGTGTTTAATGAGGCGATGCAAAACGGAGCGAAGATAGACTGGGAGGTTTATGAAAAGAGCGAGATGGCTTTGAAGCAGTTTATCATTGACAGTGATTCTGTTTTTCTGGGTAAAACGATTCGTGAATCGGGTATCCGCGACAAATATCATTGTATGATAGCCGGTGTTGAAAGTGAAGACGGTACACTGATGGTTCCTGATGTAAATGCTCCGCTCGAAGAAGGCGATGTTGTTTGGGTGGTAGGCGAAAAAGAGGATGTGTACCAATTAGTCGATCAAAAAAACGAAAAAGTACAAGCCGGATAAGAATGGAATACTTATTTTTGCAACGATAAAAACTTAAAATAATAATATCATGAAGAGTGATCCGAAAGAATGTCTGTATTGCCAGAACAATGAAACGCTGCATAATCTGATGATTGAGATTGCGCAATTGAGTGTGTCACGTGTGTTTTTGTTTAAGGAACAAACCTACCGTGGACGTTGTCTTGTTTCTTATAAAGACCATGTGAACGATTTGAATGAATTGAGTGATGAAGACCGTAATGCTTTTATGGCAGATGTAGCGCGTGTCACTCGTGCCATGCAGAAAGCTTTCCAGCCGGAAAAGATTAATTATGGTGCTTACTCGGATAAATTGTCTCATTTGCATTTTCATTTAGCACCTAAATATGTGGATGGACCTGATTATGGAGGTATATTCCAAATGAATCCGGGAAAGGTTTATTTGACTGACGCAGAATATCAGGAACTGATTGATGCTGTTAAAGCGAATCTGTAAAAAGAAAGGGCGAACTGCAACTCTATAAGTGGTAAGCTATACAAATCGTAAACAATGAACGGTGAGCAAGCCTGTGGATATAACGCAGTCTGTTCACCGTTCATTGTTTACGATTCATCGTTTTTCTATTTATCCTATTCTTCAAAATCGAAATCAAAGTCAAAATCATCCATAAACTCTGGAGTTGTAAATTCTTCCAGTTCCCGGCGATCTTTCTTGGTCGGGCGTCCGGTTCCACGTGCCCGGTCTACGAATCCGCTGATTTTGCTCATTTCAAGTAATTCATATTGATCGGGAGTCGTTACATTTTCCATCATTTCCGATACCAGTTTGGCTCCTACACGTTTCTCAATCGGTTGTAATACTTTGAATGAGTATGTGATAGGTGGTTTCTTCACTTGAATAACATCACCCGGTTTTATCATACGGGCAGCTTTGACCAGCGAACCGTTGATGGTAATACGTCCTTTTTTGCAGGCTTCTGCTGCAATCGTACGTGTCTTGAAGATGCGGACAGCCCACATCCATTTATCTATTCTTGCTTCAGCCATTTTAGTTAGTTATTTAGTGATAAATAATTAGTCGGTTAGTGGACGTTATCATTGATCGCTAACCGTTCATTGCTATCTTTATTTTTTATAGAACAGGTTCATCATTTCTTGTTGAACTGGTTCATTGTGATGTCGATACCGGCAAGACAGAAACTTTTGATAATTTCCCCTGCCATCTCCAGTCTTTCATCCATTGTCTTCCAGTCTTCATCAGTGAAGTGACCGAGTACGTAATCGATTTGTCCGCCACGTGGAAAATCACTCCCGATTCCAAAACGCAGACGGGCATAGTTTTGAGTGCCCAGAATGGCGGCAATATGCTTCAATCCGTTATGGCCTGCATCACTTCCTTTTCCTTTTAGGCGTAACGTTCCGAAAGGAAGAGCCAGATCATCTACTACGATCAGCACATTTTCCAATGGAATATTTTCTTTCTGCATCCAATAGCGAACGGCCAATCCACTCAGGTTCATAAAAGTCGATGGCTTGAGCAGGATCAACTGACGTCCTTTGATGGAAAAGCTGGTGGTGAATCCATAGCGTCCATCCATAAAAGGAGGAGCATTGTTAATTCTGGCCAATGCTTCTACTGTCATGAATCCGATATTATGTCGGGTTTCATGATACTCGGGACCAATGTTTCCCAGTCCGACAACTAAATATTTTATCATCGTTTTTCCGTAAAACAGTTCATTAATATAGGAAAAAGAAACGCAGATTAATACAAATTAATGCAGACTGAACATCTGCTTTAATCTGCATTAATCTGCGTTTGAAGTATATCTCTTTACAGGGATAATCTCAATTACTTGCCAGCGGCTGCTGCTGCACCTCTTGCTGCACGAGTCAACTTAACAGCACATACAACGGCTTCTTTAGCACTAATCAGTTCAAGGCCTTCGAAGCTCAATTCGCCAACTTTAACAGTCTTGCCCAATCCTAGGTGAGAAACGTTAACGATCAGTTTCTCAGGAATTACATTGTACAAAGCTTTCACTTTGATCTTACGCATCTGCAGTGCAAGTTTACCACCGGCTTTCACACCTTCTGCAAGACCTTCCAACTGTACAGGTACTTCCATTACGATAGGTTTAGCTTCGTCAATCTGATAGAAGTCAACGTGCAGGATAGTATCTTTTACCGGATGGAACTGAATATCTTTCAGGATAGCGTTTACTTTTTTGCCATCGATAACCAAGTCTACAACGTAGATGTGCGGAGTATAAACTAAGTTACGAAGTCCTTCGTTAGTCACTGTGAAGTGAACTACTTCATTACCTCCGTAAAGTACACAAGGTACACCACCGTTTTTACGAATTTCTTTCAAAGCTCTAGCTTGTTCAGAAGAGCGTTCTGCAATTGTTCTTGCAGTTCCTTTTACTTCAATTGATTTCATTTCTTTAAAAATTTGTGTTACTCTAAATTAAGTTAGCTTGCTTAATTCACCATCACACGATGTGGATTATCACACGATGTTGCAAAAAAGCGGTGCAAAAGTACGTCTTTTTTTTGAAATATCAAAGAGTTACTTTCTTAAAAGTCAATATCGATCTTAATTTCGCTCTCTAACTTGTTTTCCCGGGCTTCTTCGATTGCTTTCTGTTCACTTTCTTCATCCGCTTCGGTGTTCAGGCGGGCGATGTATTCGTTCGCATCACTGCACTCAATGAAGTTGACTGCTTCTTCGAGTCCTGCCATAAACTTCTGAAAGTCCTCCCTATATAGGAAGATTTTGTGTTTTTCGAAACTAACCTGAGAATCGTCACCTTCTCCCGTTATCACTTTCTTACTCTCTGTAATAGCCAGGAACATTTCATCTTTACGATTCTTCTTTACGTCAAGGTAATAGATGCGTTTACCTGCTTTAATGGACTTGGAGAATACAATCTCCTTATCATTCATGTCTGCGCTCATTTTCTTTTTTAAATCTTCCATATCTTTCGGTCCGTTTATAATCGGCCTCAAAATTGGATATTTTTTTTAAACTGTCAAAAGAAAAAGCGCAGAGAATCAAATACTGCATTAAAAAATGTGATTTATTAGTGGAAACTCATTAAAAATATCTACTTTTGCAGTTCGATAACAACAGTATTAATTTGAATTATGATCAACAGAGTTCTTATTCGTCTTAAGATTATACAGATAGTATATGCCTATTATCAAAATGGCAGCAAAAATCTAGACTCAGCGGAGAAAGAGTTATTCTTTAGTCTTTCAAAGGCGTATGACCTTTATAATTATTTGCTAATGCTGATGATAGCATTGACAGAGTATGCACAAAAACGTATTGATGCGGCAAAAGCTAAATTGGCACCTACGAAAGAGGAGTTGTATCCCAACAGGAAGTTCGTAGATAACAAGTTTATTGCTCAATTGGAAGTCAATAAGCAATTGGTAGAGTTTATAGCCAATCAAAAAAGAACCTGGGCAAACGACCAGGACTTCATCAAGGAACTTTATGAGAAAATTGTAGAAACCGATATCTATAAAGATTATATGTCTTCTGACGACCACTCATACGAGGCCGATCGTGAATTATGGAGAAAACTCTATAAAACATACATCTTTAATAATGATTCTCTCGATCAGGTATTGGAAGATCAGAGTCTGTATTGGAATGATGACAAAGAAATTGTAGATACATTCGTCCTGAAAACGATCAAACGTTTTGATGAAAAGAAGGGTGCCAACCAGGAACTGCTTCCGGAATTTAAGGATGACGAAGATCAAGAGTTTGCACGTCGTCTGTTCCGTCGTACTATTTTGAATTCCGACTATTACCGTCATTTGGTTAGTGAGAATACAAAAAATTGGGATCTGGACCGTATTGCATTTATGGACGTTATCATTATGCAGACTGCATTAGCAGAAATTCTTAGTTTCCCGAACATTCCGGTCAGTGTTTCGTTAAATGAATATGTAGAGATAGCGAAGTTGTATAGCACAGCTAAAAGCGGTAGCTTTATCAACGGTACGCTGGATGGAATAGTTAATCAATTAAAAAAAGAAGGTAAGTTGACTAAAAACTGATACCTTTGTCCATATAGTAGAAACTAAAACAGATTATTTATGAACGTATTGACTGTATTATTGCAAGCTCCTGCCGGTGCTGCCGGAGGTGGAAGTATGATGTGGATCATGCTGATAGCTATGTTTGTTATCATGTATTTCTTTATGATCCGTCCTCAGAATAAGAAGCAAAAAGAAATAGCAAATTTCCGTAAATCTCTTCAGGTAAATCAGAATGTGATTACTGCAGGTGGTATCCACGGAACAATCAAGGAAATTACTGACGATTACATAGTACTTGAGATTGCTTCTAATGTAAAGATTAAAATAGACAAGAATTCTATTTTCGCTGATGCTTCAGCTGCTAGCAATCAATCTAAATAATAGTTGATAAATAAGTGCCTATGTTTGATCGTAGGAAAATAGAATATACATATTTAAAACTATCAAAGAAAATTAAGGATTTTCTGCTCAGTGATAAGAGCAGAGAGTTCTTAATTTTTTTATTTTTCTTCTTGATAGCCGGTGGATTTTGGCTGCTTCAGACTTTGAATAGTGACTATGAAGCGGAGTTTTCCATTCCGGTGCGAATGAAAGATGTTCCCAATAATGTAGTGCTGACTTCGGAACCGCCTTCCGAACTTCGCGTCAGAGTGAAAGATAAAGGTACGGTACTGCTCAATTATATGCTGGGGAAAAGTTTTTTCCCGGTAAATCTAGGTTTTCTTGATTATAAAGGAAAAGATAATCATGTGAAGATTTACGCATCTGATTTTGAGAAAAAGATATTGAGTCAATTGAATGTGTCTTCCAAAATTCTTTCAATCAAGCCGGATACATTAGAGTATATCTATTCTGAAGGAAAGTCTAAGTTAGTACCTGTCCGCTTTCAGGGAAAAGTGACAGCCGGACTTCAATATTATGTATCAGATACGATTTGTAATCCGGACTCTGTATTAGTTTATGCTCCGGAAGGAATTCTGGATACTATTACCACCGCATATACTCAAAAGATAAACCTGGAGAATATTTCAGATACAACCCGGCGACGAATTCCGCTGAATTCTGAAAGAGGAGTGAAGTTTGTTCCGGCTTCGGTAGAAATGACCTTTCCGGTAGATATTTATACGGAGAAAACAGTAGAGGTGCCATTGCACGGAGTTAATTTCCCAGCCGATAAGGCATTACGTACCTTCCCTTCCAAAGTTCAGATAACTTTCCAGGTGGGGTTAAAGCGGTTCCGCAGCATAAAAGCAAGCGATTTTATCATCAATATTTCTTACGAAGAGTTGTTGAAGCTCGGTTCTGATAAATATACGGTTAAATTGAAGTCGTTTCCGAGCGGAATCAATCAAATCCGTATTGTTCCTGAGCAAGTAGACTTCTTGATAGAACAAATTACTTCTAATGTCGATTAAGATTGGTATAACCGGTGGTATCGGTAGCGGGAAAAGTGTGGTTTCCAGATTATTTGGAATAATGGGAATTCCTGTTTATATTTCAGATATAGAAGCAAAGCGTATCACGCAGACAGATCCGGTGATTTGTCAGGAACTTTATGCGCTGGTCGGTCAGGATGTGTTTCAAAATGGTGTGTTGAATCGTTCTTTGCTGGCATCCTATATGTTCGGTCATCCGAATCGTGTGCAGAAAGTGAATGAAATTATTCATCCACAGGTGAAAGAAGATTTTCGTCGGTGGGCTGCCCGGTTTGGTGGTGAACAATTGGTAGGTATGGAGTCTGCCATACTTGTGGAAGCCGGTTTTAGGAGTGAAGTTGATTTTCTGGTTATGGTGTATGCGCCGCTGGAAGTGAGAGTGGAGCGCGCCATAAAACGGGATTGTTCATCGAGAGAACAGGTGATGAAGCGTATTGAAGCACAAATGAGTGATGAAGTTAAGAGAAGTCATGCTGATTTCGTGATAGTCAATGATGATGAAACACCGTTAATTCCGCAGGTTTTGGAGCTTATTTCTTTGCTATCTAAAAATAATCATTACCTTTGCTCCGCAAAAAATAATTAATAAATAAAAGGATATATACTATGTTGAAGACTATCTTGTCTATCTCAGGTAAACCGGGATTATACAAACTTATTTCGCAAGGAAAAAATATGTTGATTGTTGAATCAGTCAATGCTGAGAAGAAACGTTTCCCCGCTTATGGTAATGAAAAAATTATTTCTTTGGCCGATATAGCAATGTATACGGACGATGCAGAAGTGCCTTTGTATGATGTGCTGGAAGCTATAAAAGAGAAAGAGAAATCAGCGCAGGCTTCTATCGACCCGAAAAAGGCTACTCCTGAACAATTGCGTGAATACTTGGCTGAAGTATTACCAAACTTTGATCGTGAACGCGTATATGTAGCAGATATCAAGAAATTGGTAGCTTGGTATAACATCTTGATTTCTAATGGAATCACAGAATTTAAACCGGAAGGTGAAGTTAAGGAAGAAGCAGCTGCAGAATAATCTGTACCGTTTATTTAATCAAAAATAGAGAACATGATAAGCATTTTAAATGCTTATCATGTTTTTTCGTATAAACACTTGTATGTTCAGAAAAAAATTAGTATTATTTGGGTAATCTTTTACTAAAATAAATATCTTCTACTTATATTGTAAATAATGATGCTTTTTTATGTATCTTTGTCGCTGTTCACTATTCTTGGGAATAGCAGTAGTGAACGGTGAATAACAATAGAGAACAAAAGCGTTATAAAGATATTATTCAAGACTTGAGATCTGGACAATATTGAACTACTTAGGAATAATGTTTAAACGCTCGTGTTCTGCCATGTATGTAAATATGTGGTTGAACATTAGTTGTTTTGCATGATTTAGCTAGTAGATGTCTAAAACGTCAAGGGGGATAATTGTAGTAAGTTCCCACGCTTTTTATTTTTAATAGCCTTCTAGGGGAGCAGATGGTTTTTGATGTAGGGTATGGAGACAATAACAAATAAAGAAGTAAACGTCCGTTTGGACAATGAAAAAGGGACATTATGCCTGACAGGTTTGTTGGCAGGTACAATGGTGTTCCTTTACGATTCACAGGGAGAATTAAAAGGCAAACATAAATTTGCTTTGCCATCATTGACTATGGAAATCCCTCAACAGGGTACCTATGTTTTGGTAATGAGCCATCCGAATTGCCAACCGGAAGTCCGGAGATTTACATATTCAGGGATATAAATAATACCGGTATGCTTCTTATCAAGCATACCGGCATTCTATTTAAATGGAAACTCTTAATTTCTGAATACCAATCCGTCTCCACCAGCGTCAACAGTAATTGCTTTACTGCGGTCGACTTCCTGGGAAAGTAACTTTTTGGATAGATCGTTCAATAGATAACGTTGAATAGCCCTCTTTACCGGACGAGCTCCAAATTCAGGATCATATCCCACTTGAGATAAGAAGTCCAATGCTCCTTCCGTCAGTTTCAGTTCCACTCCGTTTTCGGCAAGCATTTTCTGAACTCCCTTGATTTGTAAGAGTACGATCTGCTTGATTTCCTTTTCATTCAATGGTAAGAACATGATCGTTTCATCAATACGGTTCAGGAATTCCGGGCGAATCGTCTTTTTCAACATATTCATGACTTCCTTCTTCGTTTCTTCAATCACTTCTTCTTTATTGGAACCGTGCAACTTCTCCATCTGACTTTGTATATAAGAACTGCCCATATTCGAAGTCATGATGATGATTGTATTTTTGAAGTTGACCACCCTTCCTTTATTATCAGTCAGTCGTCCGTCATCCAATACCTGTAACAGGATATTGAAAACATCCGGATGAGCTTTTTCTATCTCGTCAAACAGGACAACAGAGTAAGGTTTCCGACGTATAGCTTCTGTCAGCTGACCGCCTTCATCATATCCTACGTATCCCGGAGGCGCTCCGACTAAACGGGAAACACTGTGCTTTTCCTGATACTCGCTCATGTCGATACGAGTCATCATCGTTTCGTCATCGAACAGGAATTCTGCCAATGCCTTCGCCAGTTCGGTCTTACCTACACCGGTGGTTCCGAGGAAAATGAACGAGCCAATCGGACGTTTCGGATCCTGTAATCCGGCACGACTACGGCGCACGGCATCTGCCACGGCTTCAATCGCTTCATCCTGACCGATTACACGTTGATGAAGTTCCTCTTCCAAGTGCAATAGTTTATCCTTTTCACTTTGCAGCATCTTGCTGACAGGAATACCTGTCCAACGGGAAACAACATCGGCAATGTCCTCAGCATCTACCTCTTCCTTAATCATGGCTTTATCGCCTTGCATATCACGTAGCTGCTTTTGAGTATCTTCTATCTCTTTGTCCAAAGCCTGAAGTTTACCGTAACGGATTTCGGCTACTTTACCATAGTCACCTTCACGTTCAGCTTTTTCTGCTTCAAATTTAAGATTCTCTATCTCAACCTTATTCTGCTGGATTTTATCCATCAGTGTTTTTTCACTCTGCCATTTGGCTTTAAAGGACTTTTCCTGTTCTTTAAGTTCGGCAAGCTCCTTACCGATGATTTCCAGTTTCGGTTTATCGTTTTCACGTTTAATAGCTTCCCGTTCGATTTCCAGCTGCTTGATTTTGCGGGAGATTTCATCCAGTTCTTCAGGAACAGAATCTACCTCCATACGCAGTTTGGCTGCAGCTTCATCCATCAGGTCAATGGCTTTATCCGGCAGGAAACGATCGGTAATATAACGGCTACTCAATTCGACGGCTGCAATGATGGCATCATCTTTGATACGCACATGGTGATGGTTCTCGTAACGCTCTTTCAGTCCACGAAGGATAGAAATAGTACTCAAGTTGTCCGGTTCATCCACTTGTACGATTTGGAAACGACGCTCCAAAGCTTTGTCCTTTTCGAAGTACTTTTGATATTCGTCGAGGGTTGTTGCTCCGATAGAACGTAGTTCTCCACGAGCTAAGGCAGGTTTTAGAATGTTTGCAGCATCCATGGCGCCTTCACCCTTTCCGGCTCCTACCAGTGTATGAATCTCATCAATGAACAGAATTATATCACCTTCTGATTTCTTCACTTCATTGACAACTGATTTCAGTCGTTCTTCAAACTCACCTTTATACTTTGCACCGGCAACCAGTGCTCCCATATCCAATGAATAGACCTGTTTGTTTTTCAGGTTTTCAGGTACATCTCCTCGAAGGATACGATGTGCCAAGCCTTCTACGATTGCTGTCTTACCAGTTCCCGGTTCACCGATTAGAATCGGATTATTCTTTGTACGGCGGCTCAATATCTGGAGTACCCGGCGGATTTCTTCATCACGTCCAATTACAGGATCCAGTTTTCCGCTACGGGCAGCTTCGTTCAGGTTGATAGCGTACTTTTCCAATGATTGATAAGTATCTTCACTAGATTGTGACGTTACTTTTTCTCCTTTCCTCAACTCGCTGATGGCATTGCGTAATTCTTTTTCCGTCATACCGGCATCTTTCAAGATAGTGGAGACGGTACTTTTCACAGTCAGCAATGCTAGTATGATATGCTCTAATGAAACAAACTCATCGCCCATTTCTTTAGAATACTGTGTTGCTTTCTGCAATACTTCGTTAGATTCACGACTCAGATACGGTTCTCCGCCGGATACTTTTGGCAGGGAGTCGATCTGTTTGTCGACAACAAGAGCTACCTGCTGTCCGTTCATGCCAAGTTTCTGGAAGATGAAGTTAGTGACATTTTCACCCACCTTCATTACTCCCTGCATGATGTGGACAGGTTCAATGGCTTGTTGTCCCCGGCTTTGTACCAGGTTCACGGCCTCCTGTACCGCTTCTTGAGATTTGATGGTAAAATTGTTAAAGTTCATATCTTTGTTCTCCTTTCTTATTTCACGTTTTTAATAACACCTAAGAGGGCGCAAAAGATTTGCCAAGTATAAAAATATGACAAAATAGCATGAGTATTAAGGAGTTAAAGGACAAAATGACCTTTTTATCTGGGAGTAACTGACGAATTTGCTATAAAATATCATTTGTTACCTGATACGCTTGTTTGTGTAATCTTAGCCTGTGATGAAAGAAAATAAATATTGAAAAGTGGATAAATAAAAGTATTGTAGTATCTTTATCCGCTGTAATAATATAGATGGTATATGAGTGATAAGCCCCAAATAAAACTTGCTGAAACAGTGGTGTTGATTGACGCTGCTTTTTTGAATTTTGTAATAACGGATATAAAAGGATATTTTGAAGAAACTTTGCATCGTTCTTTACAAGAGATAGACCTTTCGATGTTGACCACCTATATAACCTTGGATGCAGGGATTACAGAAGGGAAGAACGAGGTGCAATTTCTTTTTGTGTATGATAAAGAATCCAGTCGATTGCAATATTGTCAACCTTCCGGTTTGCAGGAAGAATTGAATGGAGTTGCGTTTCAGAGCCCTTATGGTGAATATTCTTTTGCCAGCGTTCCATCGGAAGGAATGGTGTCAAGAGAAGATTTGTTTTTGGATTTACTCTCTATCGTTTCCGATTCGGCAGACGTGAAAAGGATGATCGTTATTTCTTTCAATGAGGAGTATGGAAAGAAAGTGACTGATGCTTTGCATGAAGTGAAAGGCAAAGAGGTCATTCAATTCCGTATGAATGAGCCCGAACTTCCGGTGGATTATAAATGGGATATGCTGGCTTTCCCTGTCATGCAGGCGTTGGGGATAAAAGCGGAAGAATTGCAATAACTATTGTGCTTTTATTCTTTCTGTAATTCATTATTCGTCATTGATTTCTTAACTGTTAATCATAATTGCCGTGTCCGATTTTCGTTTAAAAGTATTTCAGAGCGTAGCGAAGAATCTAAGCTTTACGAAGGCTTCGCAAGAATTGTTTGTCAGTCAACCTGCTATCACCAAACATATTCAGGAGCTGGAGACTTACTATCAAGCTCGTTTATTCGACCGTCAAGGGAGCAAAATCTCACTGACTAAGGCCGGAGAATTGCTGTTGAAACACAGCGAGAAAATCCTGGACGATTATAAACAATTAGAATATGAGATGCATCTGTTGCATAATGAATATATCGGCGAACTGAAATTGGGGGCCAGTACTACGATTGCGCAATATGTACTTCCTCCTCTGTTAGCGAACTTTATAGCTAAGTTTCCGCAAATCAATCTTTCTTTGATTAATGGAAATTCCCGGGGAGTGGAAGCTGCCTTGCAAGAGCATCGGATTGATTTGGGACTGGTCGAAGGGATCTTCCGCTTACCTAATCTGAAATATACTCCATTTTTGCAAGACGAACTGGTTGCCGTGGTTCATACGCATAGTAAATTGGCTGTTTCGGATGAGATCACTCCGGAGGATTTGCCAAATATCCCCTTAGTTTTGCGGGAGAGAGGTTCAGGAACGTTGGATGTGTTTGAACGTTCCCTGTTACGCCATAATTTGAAACTTTCTTCTTTGAATGTATTGATGTATCTCGGTAGTACGGAGAGCATCAAGCTTTTTTTGGAACATACGGATTGTATGGGAATTGTTTCTATCCGTTCTGTTTATAAGGAACTGGTTGCCGGTAATTTTCGTGTGGTTGAGATAAAAGGAATGCCCATGCAGCGCGAGTTTAATTTTGTGCAACTGCAAGGGCAAGAGGGAGGTTTATCTCAAGTTTTCATGCGATTTGCCGGGCATCACAGTAAGAGTTTGTAATCAAACCTCTTCCATACGGACTAATTCCCAGCCACAGAATTGCATAACAATGCAATGAAGTTGAGTCCCCTGACATAGTTGGCGAACTTTCGGACCGGCGGCATAACTATGAATTTGTTCTACGGCTTCCTGCCATTGTGCAGTGCCTTGGGTGCCGTATTTTTCTTTCGGCAGATATTTTAATTCCAAGATATAGCTATGCGCTACTTCTGCGTAACGTTGCAGATCGGGCATCAGAAACATATCGCAAAAGCCGTGATTCAGTTCTACTTCAGGCATTGTGAGGTAGTAGGCGTTCACGCTAAGGTAAGCGGTGAAGAATCCCTGAATGTTACGTTCGCCCTCAATGCTGCTGCGTACGGAAGTATTCTCCTTATAAGCTTTGGCTATGAATTCCAATGCCGGTCGCCATTGTCCGTCAAAAGCCATATCATTGAATAAAATCTCTATATCTATCAGGTTGATATAATGGTGATTCTGATATTCTTCCAGGATATATTCATAATATTGTTTACGGACATTCGTGTTGGGAATTCCCAGGATAGTCAGATTTCCACGTGTTCCGATGATAGTTAGCATACCATAATAAAATAATAGGCTGGGGAATATTTCCGGATTCGTAATTTGATCGGCAGAAAAAGACTGGTATAGGTTAGTCATGATTTTCCCTTCTTCGGCAATTCGTTTGATAACACCTTTGCGGTTACCGTCAAGACGGTCAAGTTGAATCAGTTTTTTCATCTTATTGTAGTCCGTACGGGTATTAGGATCAATCATTTGTTCAGGAGATTCTCCTAACTGAATTCGATTACGTAGGTAATAGAGTACCATGTCGCAATTAAACATTTTAGGATCTGACTTTAGACTTTGGCGAGCAAAACAATAATTATCATACCATGGCTTCATCTCCTGAATCATTTCTTCAATGTCTCCTTGTAACTGCCCTGCTTCCTGATAATATCGGAGCATAGTACGTACGTCTTCTTCAGAAAATCCCAGCATTTGATTAAACAGTGGATTAGTGCTGATGTTCCAACCTATGTTATATCCGCTTGACAAGTCGTCCAAAGTTACGGGGCTGACCCCAATCATGAATATACGGTCGAACATTCCTTTATAATTCTTGAAGGCATCCCTGTAGAATCCGCTGGCATGGGTGATGGCGTGGTATATCTCATTTCCTTTCTCGTTGAGTACGACATTTGTGAAATTGTCATACTCATCTATAATAAGGTATAGGGGATACCCTTGACGGCGTGCTTCATCGTCTAGTATATGCAGTTTATCAATCCCTTTTTCCGCTGTGCTGAAGCGCTCAATAAACTCATCCGTGTAGTATTCACGATAACGGTTCAGAAAGCCATCCAGTTGCACTGCGCTATACGAATCAAATCTCTGCGGCAGTTCATCAATGTTGCCGCCAATCTTGGAAAAGTCAAGATAAAGCATCTGATATTTGCCTTGAAGCGGAGTTGTATTCTGCCCGATCCAGAGATTCCCGAAAAGTTGCTGGAACTTATCTTTCTGTGAAAGGTCATAATATGAACGAAGCATGCTTAGTAGCAGGCTCTTGCCAAAGCGTCTCGGACGGATGAATATCAGATAGTTGGCTTGATCTTCCAACATGGGGATATACATTGTTTTATCCACATAATAGCGGTTTTGCGTGATTACATCCTCAAAATTGGACATACCATAAGGAATTCCTTTTATTGTTCCCATAACTTTTTCAGATTGTTTCTTCTTGTTTTCCAAACAATTAATTACCAAAGATAGTTTTTTTGAAATGGATATTCCATTCTTTTGCGCTTATTTTTTATCTAATTATAAACGCAGTTTTTAACGTCATTGATTATCTTCTACTAGAAAAGAAAAAACGTTTTTATTTCTCATATTCTCATGATTTTGCGTTAATCAGCATATAATCAGTGAGTTATAGTATGAGAAATGCTTTTAATAAATCGCATTTCTCATCATTTCCGGGTGAAATAAGCCTTAAAAACAGTTATTTCTCATACTTTTTTAAGTTATTTCTCATACTATTATTGCCCTTCTTCGACTATTTTCTTCTTTGTATATACTCTATGTGTTCCTCTTCCGGTGATTTCTATTCCCGAATCGGGTTGATGGCCCCATTGTCTCAGTTCAGTGGTTGCTGCTGTTTGTAGCAATCCGGTTAGTTTCCGATATTCCCAAACGGTCAGGAAAGGATGTTCATCGAGGTACTTTAGGGCTAATGCCAGTCGTTGTTCCGGTGTGAATTTATTCGAGGATTTTTGCTTTTTCCAAGGAGCCCTTTCCAACCGGCATCTATCGCTGATATTTCTTACCATTTCCCTGTCTACCCGGAAATTAACACTTCCTATAAAAATACTTTGTGCGTTGCGGTGTTTTCCACCTTCTTCCGCATCTTCCCGTTCCTTGTCTCTGCCTAAGGTGAGCGATGGAGTGAATGTACCTATCCCGTCTATTTTTACCGAACGTCCCTCTGCCATCAGGTGTGCCATTTCAATAGCTGTCTGAAGCAGTACGCCTTCTATGTCTCCGGCACTGAAACCACTGACATCGCCCACCCGTCGTGCCAACTCTTTTATGCTTGCATTGTCTATCCGTGCAAACTTCGGATATGTAATTCTTTTGCCCGTCTTTTGTATGTCGGGCATCTCCTCCATAATGTATCGTGCCATACTATCTGTTGTTTAAAGTATTAATAGATAAGTTCTTTTCTATTGGAAGTAAACTTCCTTTCCTCTAATAGAAAAGTTCCTTTGGGTTAAATGTAAACTGTAAACGGAAGTTTTGTTTTTATAAATGCAACTTGCGTTTATAAAAATGAAAGTTCTGTTTTTATAATCAAAACTTTCATTTATAGTTTGCTATTACACAAAGGTAAGTTATCTGTTCGTCAAAAGCAAGTTTATCAGTAATAAAGAATAATTTATTTGTTAATAGATTGGGAGAGAAGTAATAGGAGATGTGCTAGGCTAAGTTTGTACTACTATTGGATATATGATAATGAGCTTCGGGCAGCTTGTCTTTTATTGTTGGGGATAGTGTTGTTTCATGTTATTTAGTTGCTTTGGTAAAAAAGTGTGGCATGAAATAGGATATTTAATTTTATTTTTATAGTTTTGTAATGTTTCTCACGCCGATACCTCAATTCGTGAGGTTAGGGTAGTGTGGGGAATGTATTATATAAAGAAAGACGTTTACTTGACGTTTTGTCTTTGGCGCATCAAAACTTCGAACACTTTGAGTAGTAGCCAGAACAAAGCAACAGTAGGTGTCTGCGGGATATGTTTATGTCTTCGGTATGCTTTTCGATGAAAAGTGTACTTTGTTATTATACATATCGGCGTGGGCTTCTGCGTTGCTCGTTCAACTACTACGGGCAGTTCGAAGGCCTTGATGCGTGGGACGAGTGATCGGTACAGATTCCCGCGCTTTTTCTTTACATGATAGTTACTTTTCTAATAAACGAATCGTTCGGTTTGGGAATCTGCGGGCACAATTTTTAAAATTGTTATGGATAATATTACAGATTTTATGAAGAAAGTTCTTCCCGAGTTCAAGAAAGAGTTTAGGAATGGGATTACTGATTTATTCTTTTTGTATGTTCAATCAGACAAGGCTTTGATGAAGGCTTATTTAGATTGTGTGGCTTCTACAGGTGATTTGAAATACGTTAATAGTTGCATCGCTCAACAGCTCAAACGGGAATTTTCATTGATTAATACGGAGAAAAGAAACGATATGCCTAAAAGTAGTTTGATTCAGTCTTTTTCGGAATTGGAAAATGAAAACTAAGGAGAATGTGTCAGAAAGGCATAAAATGTAACAGTACGTCTAAAAATATAATCTTAAATAATTGTTGATTTATGAAGAAGATTTTTATATTTACCATATTGCTGGTAGGCTGTCTTAAAGTTTATGCACAGCCCAATCTTTCAGAATTAGAGGGAAAAGATGTATTATATGAATATATGAAAACTCCTCCTGCAACTATACTTATAATAAAAACTGATCCTGAAACAAAAAAGAATCAGTATGGGCAAATAGTTAGTACTACAAAATATGGTGTTCTGCAAAAACCATTTTCTTGTTATTTTGTGACAGATCGATATAGCATTTTTGCTCAAAAGTTAGGACCGCAAAAATATATACTAATGTGTGATGGTAGTGGAACATTTATATATTCTTTCAAGGGCAATAGACTTAATCCTGGATGCGTAAAATATGTTGATAAAGAAATTTTTCCGCGTATAGGTGATCGGTATAAATATCTGTGCGATTATTATCAATATGAGATTCCTGCTGACACTTATTCGACAAACAATGAGGGGGAGGCGATTATAAAAATCAGTTATTGGCCAGAAGTAATACAACTATTGTTTAAGAACGACCCCGAATATTATGATGTATATAGTCCACTTTGTAAAAAAATGAATCTGAGTGACCCTGTATTTTCATCTTTGTTAATGGAAGCTTTGATAAGATACAATGGAGGTGATAGTAGTTTCTTGTTCTGCAAGGAAATAGTTTGTTCTTTAAATGGATTTAAAGCGTGTTCGGGTAAAAGTTCTATTCGGATTATTAAAGGTTCAATTTTATCATTTTATCCTTTAGAACCTGTAATGCCTGTCAATTCGGATAATGATAAGCTTATAAATTATCCTAAAGATAATCGTAGCTTTTCACAGAATTATCTTAAACAAGTAAAGCTGACAAAAACAATTCCACGTGATTATGGTTCTATACAGTTTAAGGGTAAGCCGCAGGTACTGACCGATTTGTATGGTTATGAAGCTGTATTCGATGATGCGAATATGTATTATTTTCAAAAGTGACATCAATCATATTAAATCGCTGCATATTTTGTTTTATATACGAAACCAAAATATTATATTTAAAACAATATCTGATATGGGTATGGTACGAATAAAACAGATGATCGGTGCGAATCAAGAGTTTGTGAAAGAGATGGTATTGCGTATTTTTAATGTAGTCGTGCCGGGTGATCTGTTTCAACAAGTGATAGACCAATATAATCAAGGTAAGACAGATGAAACGACAGAAAAAATAGTAAATAATTTGTAATCTATTCCTTTATCTGAAATAAGTAGATATGTGTTTTGTTTTGTATATGAAACAAAAAAACTATATTTGTATTCTATATACAAAACAATATGTGATATGGATAAGGAACAAATAAAGCAAATAATTGGTGAAAATCAAGAGTTTGTCAAAGATATAACATTTATGGAACGTCCTTTTACTTTTGAGGATGCGGGTAATTATGTGTTTTTAGGTATTCGTCGGGCTGGAAAATCCTATTTGATGTATCAGCGGATACACCAACTGCTGAAAAAAGGGCATACGATAGAAGAAATACTATATATCAACTTTGAAGATGAACGTTTTATCGGCTTGAAATCGGAAGAGTTGGACGATATAAAATTAGCTTATGAAGAGACTTTTCCCTATCAGCCTATTTTCTTTTTGGATGAGATACAAGTTGTAGACGGGTGGGAAAAGTTCGTTCGTCGGTTGGTAGATAAAAAATATCGTGTATATGTGACTGGAAGTAATGCGAAGATGTTGAGTAGTGAGATTGCTACGACATTAGGCGGGCGTTTTCTTATTCAGGAGGTGTATCCATTTTCTTTTCGGGAGTTCCTTCTTCTACAAGATATAAAATTAAAGACTAATTGGCTTTATACTCCAAGTTTACGTAATGAAGTGGTGCGCACTTTTGATGCTTATTTTTATAATGGAGGATTTCCGGAATTGATTGCATTTAAAGATAAACGTTCTTGGTTGAGCGGGCTTTATCAGAAAATATTTTTTGGTGATCTAGTGGCCCGTTATGCGCTACGTAATTCGGATTCGATGAGTTTGTTGGTGAAAAAACTTGCTGAAAGTGTCATGCAACCCTCTTCTTACAATCGACTTAAAAATATAGTATCTTCAGCGGGAGAGAGCGTGGGGGTGCGAACAGTTATTGACTATGTGGGATATTTGGAAGAAACTTGGCTGATATTCAGTATTGAAAATTATGCAGCTCGTTTTGCGGAAAGAGAGAGTAACCGGAAATACTATTTTATTGATAATGGCATTTTGAATTTGTTTATCTTTAATCCGGAAACTTTGTTGTTGGAGAATTTAGTAGCTGTCTCTTTATATAGAATGGTTGGAAAGGAGCTATATTTCTATAATCAAAATGTAGAAGTTGATTTTTATATCCCTGATCAGAAATGGCTTGTTCAAGCATCATATAATATTTCTGATACTCAAACTTTTACTCGTGAAGTAAATGGGCTTTTGAAAACGGCAAAGTTCTTAAAGGCGGAGAAGTTACAAATTGTGACTCGTAATGAAGAACGTACGGTGGAACAGGATGGTTTTACAATAGAGGTGATTCCCATTTGGAAATGGATGATAATGCTAGAGAATAAGTGATTGATAACCAATATTTAAGATAGAATATAATATGACTGACTATAATTTGCAACGATTCTTGGATGCGCAGCAAACCGACTATGAACAAGCCCTTGCAGAAGTTAGAAACGGGCGGAAATATTCCCATTGGATTTGGTATATATTTCCTCAACTGAAAGGATTGGGCATGAGTTATAATTCACAGTATTATGGTCTTAGCGGCAAAGAAGAGGCTGAAGCATATCTTGCCCATCCAATTTTGGGAGAAAGACTTCGTGAAATAACGTCTGTTTTTCTTCAATTGAAAAATAAAACGGCGCAGGAAGTTTTCGGTTCGTTAGATGCGATGAAAGTATTGTCATGCATGACGCTTTTTAATGAAGTTGCTTCGGATGATTTGTTTCAGCAAGTGATCGACCATTATTTTCAGGGTAAAGTGGATGAGACAACAAAAAGAAAATTGGAATAATAACTAATACTATTTTATATGGGCTGTTTAATGAATCTATTGTGGTTGCTGCTTGGTGGTATCTTTACTGCTGTCGAATACCTCATTTCGAGTTTATTGATGATGCTGACCATTATCGGCATTCCTTTTGGGATGCAAACATTGAAGTTGGCCGGACTTGCTTTATGGCCTTTCGGTAAAGAAGTCAGAAGTGGGAACCGTTCCGGTGGCTGCCTCTATATATTGATGAATATCCTGTGGATATTTCTGGGTGGCATTTGGATCTGTTTGTCACATTTGGTTTTCGGGGCTATATTGTGCATTACCATTATCGGAATCCCTTTTGGATTACAACACTTCAAGTTGGCATCTTTGGCATTATCGCCTTTTGGGAAAGACATTATAACAGTGTAAGAGTAGTTGTAGGGAAGCGTATACTTATAATTAAAAGTTATAATGCATAATTAGAAACTATTGGTGGGTCTTGATTGTTTACCGTACCTTTGCACCCGGAAAACGATTAAAGACAAAAAGATATGATTTCAACAGCTACAAAAACTTTGCAGGCAAATAATAAAATGATTTATGTTGCACTGCTTTCTACTCTGACTTTCTTTCTTTTTTTAGACTATATTCCGGGATTGGAAGCATGGTCGGCTTGGGTAACTCCTCCCGTTGCTTTGTTCCTCGGACTTATTTTTGCATTAACTTGCGGACAAGCACATCCAAAGTTTAATAAGAAAACATCGAAATATCTGTTGCAATATTCAGTAGTAGGACTGGGATTCGGTATGAACCTTCATTCTGCTTTAGCTTCCGGTAAGGAAGGTATGGAATTTACGGTCATTTCAGTAATCGGAACATTGGTAATTGGCTGGTTCATCGGACGTAAATTGTTTAAAATAGATCGGAATACAGCTTATCTTATCAGTTCGGGAACCGCTATCTGTGGTGGTAGTGCTATCGCAGCAGTGGGACCGGTGTTGAAAGCGAAGGACAGTGAAATGTCTGTGGCATTAGGTACAATCTTTATCTTGAACGCTATTGCACTTTTCATTTTCCCTGCCATTGGTCATGCATTGAATATGGATCAACAACAGTTTGGAACATGGGCAGCTATTGCCATTCATGATACCAGTTCTGTAGTAGGCGCGGGAGCTGCCTATGGTGAAGAAGCATTGAAAGTGGCTACTACTATCAAATTGACCCGTGCTCTTTGGATTATCCCGATGGCTTTTGCTACTTCCTTTATTTTCAAGAGTAAAGGACAAAAGATAAGTATTCCATGGTTTATCCTCTTCTTCGTATTGGCATTGGTGGTAAATACTTATTTACTGGATGGAGTGCCACAATTAGGAGCAGCTATCAACGGTATTGCCCGTAAGACTTTGACGATAACTATGTTCTTCATCGGTGCTTCTCTTTCTATTGATGTTTTGAAAGCCGTTGGAATTAAACCTCTGATTCAAGGAATATTGCTTTGGATAATTATCAGCTTGAGTACATTGGCATACATTTATTTTGTATAAGGGATAAAAGAGAGAATGATATAAAAAAGAAAAAGGTGGGAGAATGATCGTAAACGACTTTCTCCCACCTTTGTTTACTTAGCTTTCAGCCTACGGATAAACAGATCTAAAGCTATTTATTTCTTCTTCAATTCTTCAAAAATCAGTCCTTCCAGTTCTTCTGCCAATTCAGGATTATCCATAATGCATTGTTTAGCAGCATCACGCCCTTGTCCTAACTTAGTATCGTTGTAGCTATACCATGAACCGCTCTTTTTGATGATTCCCAAGTCAGCACCCAAGTCGATGATTTCTCCGGAATGGGAGATACCTTCACCAAACATGATGTCAAATTCTGCTCTGCGGAAAGGAGGCGCTACTTTATTCTTCACTACTTTTACCTTAGTCAGCTTACCGAGAATCTCTTCACCATCTTTGATAGGTTGACTACCACGGATATCCAGACGTACGGAAGCATAGAACTTCAAAGCGTTACCACCAGTCGTTGTTTCCGGGTTACCGAACATAACGCCGATCTTCTCACGCAACTGGTTGATGAAAATACAAGTCGTACGTGTCTTGCTCACAGCAGCCGTCAACTTACGGAGAGCTTGCGACATTAAACGTGCTTGAAGACCAACTTTGTTGTCACCCATGTCACCTTCGATCTCCGCTTTAGGGGTCAGTGCGGCTACAGAGTCGATAACGATGATGTCGATAGCAGAAGAACGGATCAGTTGTTCTGCAATTTCCAAAGCCTGTTCTCCGTTGTCCGGTTGAGAGATATAAAGATCATCAATGTTCACTCCCAGTTTAGATGCGTAGAAACGGTCGAAAGCGTGTTCGGCATCAATAAAAGCAGCGATACCGCCGGCCTTTTGTGCTTCAGCAATGGCGTGGATAGCCAATGTTGTTTTACCGGAAGACTCCGGGCCATAGATTTCGATGATTCTACCTCTAGGGTAACCTCCAACACCAAGTGCCACGTTCAAGGCAATAGAGCCTGTCGGGATCACTTCTACTTGTTCAACACTATCATCACCCATTTTCATGATAGAACCTTTACCGAAGCTCTTTTCTATCTTTTCCATGGCAGCCTGTAAGGCTTTTAGTTTTTCGCTTGATGCCATTTTATTATCTGTTTCAAAATTAAGTTCATCTTTCTTTGCCATACCTTATTCTTATATAATTAATGGAGTTATTGATTTAAAATCTGTGAGGCATGTTCCTTGGTCTTCACTTCTTTGGGAGTGATAATCCGTTCTACGATTCCTTCTTCATTAATCAGGAAAGTAGTGCGGAAAGTACCCATGTAAGCACGTCCGTACAGTTTCTTTTCTCCCCATACTCCAAACTCTTCCACTAACCTTTTGTCAGTGTCGGCAATCAGGGTAAAAGGAAGATTGTTCTTTTCGATGAATTTCTGGTGCGACTTTTCATTGTCTACGCTGACACCGATTACTTCATAGCCGGCTTTACGTAGTTCGGAATAGTTGTCGCGCAGATTACACGCTTGTGCGGTGCAACCTGATGTACTGTCCTTCGGGTAGAAGTACAACACAATCTTTTTTCCTTTATAAGCACTTAAACGGATTTCTTCGCCTTTTTCATTGATGCCTAAGATTTCCGGTGCTTTATCTCCTACGTTTATCATAACTATCTTTTTAATGAACAAGTCTACTCTTATAATTCCAGATTTTTGTCGAACTCTTCATGCCAGGGAAGACCTTGCTTGTTGAGTTGTTCCATAAACGGATCCGGATTGAACTCTTCTACGTTGTTTACACCCGGACGCTTCCACTCACCTTTGAAGAACATCATGGCTCCGATCATTGCCGGAACTCCGGTGGTGTAGCTCACTCCTTGCATACCTGTTTCCCGGTAAGCTTCCTGATGGCTGCAATTGTTGTATACATAATAAGTACGTTCCTTGCCATCTTTCAAACCGCGGATACGACAACCGATAGAGGTTTCTCCTTCGTAGTTTTCTCCTAAATCCTGCGGGTTAGGCAATACAGCTTTCAAGAATTGCAGCGGCACAATCTTCACTCCGTTGTAATCAACTTCGTCGATTCGTGCCATACCGATGTTTTGGATAACGCGTAAGTGAGTTAAATACTCTTGTCCGAAAGTCATCCAGAAACGTGCACGTTTGATTGTCGGGTAATGTTTCACCAATGACTCTAGCTCTTCGTGATAAAGAAGATAAGAATCACGCGGACCGATGTTCGGATATGTCAGGTCTTTATGAATTTCCAGCGGACCGGTAGTTACCCATTTGCCATTTTCATAATAGCGTCCGTTCTGCGTAATTTCGCGGATGTTGATTTCCGGATTGAAGTTCGTAGCAAATGCTTTATGGTGGTTACCCGCATTACAGTCTACAATGTCCAGATATTGAATCTCATCAAAATAATGTTTAGCTGCATAAGCGGTATAGATGCCACTTACTCCCGGGTCGAATCCGCAACCGAGAATAGCTGTCAAACCTGCTTCTTTGAAGCGATCGTGGTAAGCCCACTGCCAACTGTATTCAAAGTGAGCTTCATCCTTCGGCTCGTAGTTAGCGGTGTCCAGATAGTTCACTCCAGCTTTCAGACAAGCTTCCATAATAGTCAGATCCTGATAAGGGAGAGCCACATTAATCACCATTTCCGGTTTGAAATCGTTGAATAAGGCTACCAGCTCATCTACATTGTCTGCATCAACTTTAGCTGTTTTTATATTGGGGTTACCTATTGCCTCGACGATTTTATCGCATTTCTCTTTCGTACGACTGGCAATCATGATATCTGTAAATACATCGGCATTTTGTGCCACTTTGTGCGCAACGACAGTGCCAACACCGCCCGCACCAATAATAAGAACTCTACCCATTTCGTTAATTGCGAATTAAAATATTAAGAATATTGGAATTGTTAGCTTTGCAAATATACGTGATTATTTTCAGATAATCATTCGCAGCTACCCCTTTTTATTTGTAACGCTGCAAGGTTCCATTTTCAAAATCCAGTGTTTTGCCATTGTAAAACCAAGTTTCGAAACGATTGTCTTTTTTTAGCTCGATTTCTATCGGATCACCAATGGACAAACGGCATTCCACTGTACTCATGCCCGTCTCCAGATCTCCCCGGGAGATAATCTGCCAACGATTTTCTGTGATACCCGGATATTTTTTATGTATATCTTCGAATCCGAAAAAGTCTTCGATATAATTTTCATTTCTGACGATAACATCATATTTCAGATCGGTTTCCAATTCATAGATCGCTCCGTCATTGTCTTTTAATGAAAGAATAGCCAGACTGCCGGGAGGAGATAATCTAATATCTTTGATTTGCAGAACTGTATATCGGGGCAGGTGAACGCGTGATTCGGTCTGCTTGTCTTCAAATGATACGATTCTTTTGGCTGGCAGCACCTTTTTAGGATAAACTGTCATTCCCATATATTTATTTTTCAGGCTTTCGATAGTGCCTAGACTCTTATTGGTGAAACTGAATGCATTTGAGAAATATTTCATTCTTTTTTCTCCTTGAAAATCATTCAGGTCCATGCCGGAGTTTGTTCGTGAGAGGGCAACTTCCAGATAATAAGAATGTCCCTGCGTATCTTTGAATACGATTTTTGCCGGATATGCCTGACTGCCGACTCCGATAGCGGTAATCGTTGCTTCCGTATTGACGGGAATGGCTATATCCCGGTAACCGGAATAATTGTTGGCGTCGTCTATCCGGACACTTTCTGCTTGTATATAGACTGTTTTTCCTACCAATAGCTCTTTAGCAGTATCCACATCCTTCAAATAAACCAATCCGTTGATGCCGGCACGGGGAGCCTTTTCGGAGATCTCCTTCAGCCGCATATTCTTTATCTCATAATAATATTTTCCTCCCTCACATTCGAAGATGAAGCGAGTGGAGTAGTTAGTCCCGTTGGGGATATTCTGAGCTTTCTCTTCAGTTCCCGTGAAAGTGAGTATTTTATGTTTTAGCAGGCTGTTGTCTGCCCCTTTCTCGGTCTCGTAGCTGGAAAGGGTGGGAAGGAACATGCTCCGTGGAGATGGAACGAACATAAATTTCATTCCGGGTGTCCATTTGCCCAGCGGTAGCAACGGAAAGTTACTTTTGATAAACTGTTCTTCTTGGCCTACAGGGATTTCCTGTGCAGAAGGAGTAGTGACGATGTAATCACTTTGGGCTATGGTAGGAGACGTACCACAGTAGAATAGAATCAAAGACAGGACAATTATTCTCATATTTGTTTACTTTAAGTGAACTATGTAAATTGTTCGTTTGTTGTACATTTACTGGCAAATGTATATATTTTATGTTGCATTGGATGTTATTTTCCAATCTTTTTGATATCTTTGCCCTCGATTTTAACTTAAACGTTATAACAATATGAAGAAAGTATTTGTTTCAATTTGCATTGCTGGTGCAGCACTTGCAATGTCTTCGTGCCGTTCGGTTGAGAAGGCAATTCCCCTGTCATCTATCAATGGTGAATGGAATATCATAGAAGTCAATGGCTCGAAAATAACTCCGGGCGAAAGTAAACCCCTTCCTTTTATCGCTTTTGATACAGCAACCGGTCGTGTGTCCGGCAATAGCGGCTGTAATCGGATGATGGGTAGCTTCGATGTAAATGCGAAGCCGGGAAGTCTTGAACTTACAGGAATGGCTAGTACCCGGATGATGTGTCCGGATATGACTACTGAAAATAATGTATTGAATGCTTTTGCGCAAGTAAAAGGATATAAGAAGGCAGGTAAGGACAAAATGTATCTTTGCAATTCGTCCAACCGTCCGGTTGTCGTTCTACAAAAGAAGGAGGCTGATGTGAAACTTTCGGTTTTGAATGGAGAATGGAAAATAAAAGAAGTGAATGGTGAAGCAATTCCTTCCGGAATGGAAAAACAACCTTTCATTGCTTTTGATGTGAAGAAAAAGACAATTCATGGCAATGCCGGATGTAATTTGATTAATGGCGGTTTTGAAACCAGTACCAGCAATGCCAAATCAATTTCTTTTCCGGGAGTAGCGAGCACAATGATGGCTTGTCCGGACATGGAAACAGAAGGTAAGGTGCTGAAAGCTATCAATGAGGTGAAGTCATTCGATGTGTTGTCCGGTGGCGGCATTGGCTTGTATGATGCAAATGGTGCATTGGTCATCGTGCTGGAAAAGTAATAAATAGATCGATCTATATAATAGGATATGCCTGTGTCGCACATGACGACACAGGCATATTTTTTTTCTTTCATCGAACCAGAGTCGTCTGTATTTGTTTAAAGAAACAGTTGCTGACTGGCTTTGAATATGACTATGTCAGCAGTGTTTATTTATTAAAACTGTCTTTTTGGCAGATATTATGTCATGCATTCGTATAATTTCTTTTTGGCACACGGTTTGCTTTTTAGTAAGCGTCCGTTCGCGACGAGGCTCCTTGATAAGAGCCGGAGAAACAACCGGACAAAAAGAAATCAATGAATAAATAATAAATAAAAAAATAACGATCATGGGAAAAATTATTGGTATTGACTTAGGAACTACAAACTCTTGTGTTGCCGTATTCGAAGGTAACGAACCTGTAGTAATTGCAAACAGTGAAGGTAAACGTACGACTCCTTCTGTTGTCGCTTTCGTAGATGGCGGTGAACGTAAGGTGGGTGATCCTGCAAAACGTCAGGCTATTACGAACCCTACACGTACAATCTTCTCTATCAAACGTTTCATGGGTGAAACTTGGGATCAGGTACAGAAGGAGGTGACTCGTGTTCCTTATAAAGTAGTGAAAGGTGACAATAACACTCCGCGTGTTGACATCGACGGACGTCTGTACACTCCGCAGGAAATCTCTGCTATGATTCTTCAGAAAATGAAGAAAACTGCCGAAGACTATCTCGGTCAGGAAGTAACAGAAGCAGTAATCACCGTTCCTGCATATTTTTCCGACTCTCAACGTCAGGCTACTAAGGAAGCCGGACAGATTGCCGGTCTGGAAGTAAAACGTATTGTAAACGAACCGACAGCCGCAGCTCTTGCTTACGGTCTGGATAAGGCTCACAAAGATATGAAGATTGCTGTATTCGACCTTGGTGGTGGTACATTCGATATTTCTATCCTCGAATTCGGTGGTGGTGTATTTGAAGTACTTTCTACAAACGGTGATACTCACCTGGGTGGTGATGACTTCGATCAGGTAATCATCAACTGGTTAGTACAGGAATTCAAGAACGACGAAGGTGCTGACTTGACTCAGGATCCGATGGCTTTGCAACGTCTGAAAGAAGCTGCTGAAAAAGCTAAGATTGAGCTTTCTTCTTCTACAAGTACAGAAATCAACTTGCCGTATATCATGCCGGTAGGTGGTGTGCCTAAGCACTTAGTGAAGACTTTGACTCGTGCAAAATTCGAATCTTTGGCTCACGAATTGATTCAGGCTTGTCTTGAACCATGTAAGAAGGCAATGAGTGATGCAGGTTTGAACAATGCTGATATTGATGAAGTAATCCTTGTTGGTGGTTCTTCACGTATTCCGGCTGTTCAGAAATTGGTAGAGGATTTCTTTGGCAAGGCTCCTTCTAAAGGTGTGAATCCGGATGAAGTAGTAGCAATTGGTGCTGCTGTACAAGGTGCTGTGTTGACAGACGAAATCAAAGGTGTAGTATTGTTGGATGTTACTCCGTTGTCAATGGGTATCGAAACACTGGGTGGTGTAATGACTAAGTTGATCGACGCTAACACTACCATCCCGGCTCGTAAGAGTGAAACATTCTCTACTGCTGCCGATAACCAGACAGAAGTTACTATCCACGTATTACAGGGAGAACGTCCGATGGCTGCACAGAACAAATCAATCGGTCAGTTCAACTTGACAGGTATTGCTCCGGCTCGTCGTGGTGTTCCTCAAATTGAGGTTACATTTGATATCGATGCCAACGGTATCTTGAAAGTATCTGCAAAAGATAAGGCTACCGGTAAAGAACAGGCTATCCGTATTGAAGCATCCAGTGGTTTGAGCAAGGAAGAAATCGAAAAGATGAAGGCTGAAGCTGAAGCTAATGCTGAAGCAGATAAGAAAGAACGTGAAAAGATCGACAAGTTGAACCAGGCTGACAGCGTAATCTTCTCTACTGAAAATCAGTTGAAGGAATTAGGTGATAAGTTGCCTGCTGACAAGAAAGCTCCGATTGAAGCTGCTTTGCAGAAATTGAAAGATGCTCACAAGGCACAGGATTTGGCTGCTATTGATACTGCTATGGCAGAAATCAATACTGCTTTCCAGGCTGCAAGTGCTGAAATGTATGCACAGAGCGGTGCACAAGGTGGAGCACAGGCTGGTCCTGATATGAATGGTGGTGCCGGCCAGCAAGATAACAGCAAGCACGGAGATAACGTTCAGGATGCTGACTTCGAGGAAGTGAAATGATTCCGATAAGGAACTAATTTATAATAAATTAATAAGACAAAAGCGTGCAGCTCAATAAGCTGCACGCTTTTGTACTTTTGTATTTGGGGGATTCATGGTTGTTATCTTACAAAGAACCAAATCTGCTAAAAGAACGGCTGTTTCTGATTCATTTTTTTGTGCATCTTTGGGCTTCCATGCTACAACGAACCGTACAGATGCGGATTTCACCTTATAACCTCTTTCTTCCCACTCTGATAATGTGTCTTGCATTTTTAATGATAACCTTGCTACAGGTTTATTAGTTGATGAACTATACAAAAAGAAATCATTATAATTCAAAGAATCCCCACCTCTTAATGCTAAAACTTCCTGCTTACGTTCTTTGAAGAATCCTAGATAGACATCTTTATGTGAGAGCTGTAGTACGATTTCTTCGGGCATGTCATACTGTCGTTGGTCGACAAAATATCGATCTGTACTTAAACGATTAAAGCAGTCACCGTTCGTATGTATAAACAGCCGGTTTTTCGCACGAGTTATTCCTACATAGTATTTGCGCATCAGATAGGCATCTTTTGAATAATTATCAGATACTAGTATATACACGTCGTCAAACTCTCTACCCTTGGCTTTATGAATGGTTGATACCACTACTTCTGCTCCTGAAACATCACAAAAGTCTTCCACCGATGATTCAAATACAAACTCTTTGAAGTCACAGAGGTATTTTGCTTTGTTGGTTTGTTCAAACTGCTCTACACAACGCTTTACATACGTCAGACTTAGACTACCATCATAAGCAGAAAAGGTTGCATGTTTGGCTTCCTCCCATAATTCTTCTGGAATTAGAGGGGTTTTTGCTCGTTTGTCTATATACCGCAAGAGATACCTTATTTCGGCCATATTCCAGAAGCGCAAACCGTCCATTGACTGTATTAATTTGCTATTTATGCCATGTTTCCGCAAAAGAGCCATCAGGATAACAGCCTCTTCGTTTGTTTGGGTGAGTACACACGAAGTGCCTTTGTCTTTATGTTGAAGTAATTTTTCAACGAGTGGCTGATACATATACTTTGATTGATGGCGTGTTACTTCGACCCAACCCTCTTCTTTTCTCATGGAGATAATTGGCGTACTTTTTATTCTTTTATCAATGGTTCTCAAGAATCCGTTGGCAAAATTCACCGGATGGTGTGCAGTGCGGTAATTTTCGGTCATCTCGACAAATTTACTTCCGTTTTCTTGTGTTAGTCGGTACATATAGTCGGAATCAGATCCACGGAATTCATAGATGTTTTGGTCATCATCTCCCACTGCTATCACACGCATTTCTTCGTTGTTGGCCATCAAGGCCCTTAACAGTGCATATTCTTCGACTCCCATATCCTGAGCTTCGTCTATGACCAGTACCGTCTTGCCTATTTTGTTTGGCTCTACTTCTCCTTGACAGATCATTTCGGCTGCTTTTGCAACGACACTTTTTGCATCTTCAAGATTTCCTATCCGCCCCAAAAGGTCGAAACAATAGGAGTGGAATGTCTTTATTTCAATAAAATGGGCTGCATTGCCTATCAACTCCATGAGTCTCTGTTTGAATTCAGTAGCCGCTGCCCTTGAAAACGTCAACATCAGAAGTTGCTCGTGTTTTACGTCTTCAAGTAGCAGAAGTGAGGCAAGTTTGTGAACCAATACTCGTGTTTTCCCGCTGCCTGGTCCGGCTGCAACCACAATGCAACGTGAATCCTTATCGGAAATAATCTCCATTTGACGTTTGGATAGCTGCCCGAACAACTGCTTGTATTTTTGTGGCGTCAAGTTACGTTGTATTTCGCTTACTCTGTCCCCTTTGAAGTATTTTGTAACAAACTTCCTGTAATCCATTTGGAAATAGTCTTGAACATATCGCAGGGCTGTATTGTAATCCCTAACCATCAGATTAGCATATTCGCCCACAATATGTACTTGCTGAATCTTCTGTTTGTAGAATTCGTTGAGCATCCGGTAATCATCCTGCTTGTATCTTGATTTGTTGTCCTTTATTCTTTGGATATTCATGGCGTTATAAAGAACCAGGAAACCGCCTTCAAGTTTTAGCGCACCAATTTTTGATAAGTACAGAAGTGCTTCTTCCACGTCTTCCAATTGAATGTCATCAAGTCCGCCGAAAAGGGATTGGGGGCTTGATTTTATTTGATTCAGAAGTTCTACTACAGAAAATTGGATAGCCTTATTGGGTGAATTTCCCGTTTCCGTATCTGAGGCGATCCTGTATAGCCATTCTATGGCGAAACGACTAATTTCCAATCGTTTTTCAAAACGCTTGATGGTTGATTCCAAGTCTGCCTGACGACTTATTTCTATATTACGAACCGCATCCTCTTTTTTGCGGGTATAGCCCTTGACAGTGAGGAAATAGAGTAGTGTCCGAATATCTTTTTCTTTGGATGTATTGATCCCGTTGTTTACTGCATTGTCATTCAGTTGCTTGCATGATATTCGCAAAGATTCGTCAGGAATATGGTTGAGGATATATTGTTCAAGTTTTGCAAAACGTTCGAGGAGTGTTTGCGACTTTCGTTCCGAGTCACCTGCATCCAGTAAATAAGCAGATATATCTTTGCTGTCTGCCAATATGCCTTCTTGTCGCATTCGTTCCACTACGGATATAACTTCTCTTTTGCTTATTCCCAAAATGTCTGCCAGATAATCAATCCGCGACTCTGCTTCTGAATCTTGGGCTTTGGCAATGTGTTTTTGGGATATCAATGATTTGATGATTCGGACTGCCTTTTCTATTTCGTCGCGGTCGAAGAGCAATGACATTGATATGCGCTTTCTTGCTTCATCCATATTCTTTACCGTGATGCCTGTGGCATATACGTGAGGCACATTATTTCCTCTTATCAAGTATCCACTTTGTTCCAAAGCTGCTAATGCTGTTCGTACACGGGTTTCAATATCAGATACCGAATCGTCCCATCCTGCCTGCCGGGCAATTTCCAATGCAGAACAGCTGACTTTCATACGTTGTCTGGTAAGGTCTTTTATGGCTTTCCATACCTGTTGTATTTCACTGATGCTTAGTTTTGTTTGGTTCAATAGTATAAAATGCTTGTCCAAATCATTGTCACTATAAAGCACATAACAACGCGCGCTGAGGCTGGGATCACGACCGGCTCTACCTGCTTCTTGAACGTAGTTCTCCAGCGAATCGGAAATGTCATAATGTACCACAAGACCGACATCTTTTTTGTCGACTCCCATACCAAATGCAGACGTAGCCACGATGATGTGTACTTGGTCATTCATGAATGCATCTTGGTTGGCAATTTTTTCATCTGATTCCATTTTACCATTGAAAGGTAGTGCCTTATAACCGTCACGAGTCAATTTGGTTGCCAGTTCTTCAGTCCGTTTGGTACGTGATACGTAAATGATTGTCGGACAATTGGATTCAGCCACAAGTTCTCTTAGCTTTAAATATTTATCATTGTCACTATCGGCATGTATGACGGAATAACGCAGATTTGTTCTTGAGGCTGTTGATGCGAATAATTCTAAGTCTAAATTCAATGTTTGTTTGAAATAGTCGCAGATGTCTTGTACTACTTTTTGTTTTGCCGTAGCCGTAAAGCAGGATACGGGTATTGGATTCTTGCATTTTTTCTTTTGCTGGTATTCTCGGATGAATTTACCTATGTAGAGATAGTCAACCCTGAAATCCTGCCCCCATGAAGAAAAGCAATGCGCTTCGTCTATCACAAATCTTACAACGTGGCGTGCTATCAATATTTTCTCGATAGTTTTTGAACGAAGCATTTCGGGAGATATATACAAAAGTGAGGCTTCTCCGTCTTGTACTCTTTGTATGGACAGTGCTCTTGTGATGGGGTCTAACATTCCATTTATGGTCACGGCATCCGTGATGCCTCTGTCGGCAAGGTTGTCTACTTGGTCTTTCATTAGTGACTGTAAGGGGGAGATAACAACCGTAAGCCCGTGTACAGAACGTCCTGCCATGAGTGCTGGTAACTGGAAGGTAAGTGATTTGCCTCCACCAGTAGGAAATATCGCCAACAACGATTTGCCTTTTACCGCAGCTTGAGCTGCTTGTTCTTGCAGTGGCTCGCCTTCGTATGTTCGAAAGCGTTCATATCCGAAAAATACTTTTAAGTTATGAAGCACGTCCAGTTGCGTATTGCAGTAGTCACAGCCTTCCCGGCAACTGGTGTGGCGCAGGAGTTTTACAATAAATTCCACTTCCGGATAATTGTAAAGTACCCATCCGGGAGTGATGGAACGATAATCAGTAGTATCAATTAGAGCCAATGCGTATGCCAATCCGCATGGATATTGTTCGATGAGCATGTCAAGGTCAGCATGTTGGCAAATCTTTCCTGCATACAGTTTTTTTATAAGTTCAGGTATTCCTTCATTGATATACTCCGCATTCATTATGCGGAGAAATCCCTCAAACTCTTTTTTGCCCTTTAGTAGCGATGCGAATAGTATGCGCTTTTCTTTCGGCAATGAATTCCAGCATGCTATTTCGTCCAGTAACAAGTCGTTTGCTTTCTTGCAATCGTTCACCGGATTGTTCATCTGTTCACTAATCAGTTTGTCATCTTTCACAAGCCTATGGTAAGGGCGTTCCGGGAACAATAAAGGCGAGACATAAAGTGTATCAACTAAAATCCAGCGGCATGTTTTATCCGTGAACAGATATTTGGCATCATGATGAATGATATTGTGACCGCAGATGTAGTCTATATCACAAAGAAAACTAAACAATTCATCTTTGGAAGTTTTATGGAATGTCGTGCCATCATGTAGGAGTGCCCCTATATCATGGATTTTATGATCTTTCAAGCCAACTTCAACATCTACTATGGCATAGTTTGGGGCACTAAATGGTACAGATGTAATTTTATTACCGATGGCATTGTTTCTGTCCTCAGTTTTCTTGATTCCTATAAGTTTGCTCCATATTGACATATATTCAATATAATAAATTGTTTTATAATTTGAATTTATTATGTATCTACATGGTTTTCTTATTATTGTTCGAGTACAATAACTCAATATCACATACAAAGGTAAGGATAAAACCGAAGAATCTGTTAAAATAACCGCTTTCTTTTGATTTTTATGCGTTTACATCCCGTTGTTTATGAATATCATATTTTTGTGGGCAAGAACTGTTGTTGCCTGTGAATGCTTATTTTCGGATTTGCGTTATATTTGCAACACATGTACGCAAGTCGCTAATAGATATATCATGTTGATTTTGAAGAGGTGAAATAAAATTGCTGAATGACTATTATTCTATATCGGAAAGTTCAAAAAAAAGTCCGTACGTCTTTTTTTTAGGGCGATTTGTCGAATAAATTTTCTGGTAATGAAAATGTAGCTTATCTTTGGTATAACAAAATAACATGTAATGGGTATGAGAACAATTTATCTTCTATTATTTCCCTTGTTTTTGTTTTTTATAGTATCCTGTACTGAAGATGAAGTAGACCCTAACTTCTCGATAGAGAATGTCGGAGATATCGTGATGGGTTCGGCTAAAGGTTCGCAGGTAACAATCAGTTTTACGAGTACCCGTGAATGGAAGGCGAGTACAGTTGCGGATTGGTTTACAATCGCTCCGGTTTCGGGAGAAGCGGGTACGTGCAATATTACGCTTACTGCTATCAGTGAGAATATAACAGGAAATGTACGTACAGCAACACTTACATTAACTTCTGGGACATTGACGCAAGACATTACCATAGAGCAGGAATCGGCAGAATTTGTGAATCTTGAGCAGAATATATATAATGTATCTGTTGAAGGTGGGGAATTGGATATTAGATTCTCTACGAATATAGCTGAAGATGAATTGTTGATTTATGGTTCTTTGGGTACTGGTACTTGGCTGACACAGGAGACAAAAACTCGTGCATCCTCTTCCTACATGCTTAATCTGACTGTATTGCCTAATACTGATGGTGTTTCCCGTACTGCCTATATCTACTTTGTGAAAGTAACTGATATGGAATCGATCGTAGTAGAGATGGTTACTATCATACAAAGGGGGGAAGTAGCTAGTGAAACTACTGACTATTCATCAGATAAAAAAGTACGTGTTCTGCAAACAGCAAAGTTGGGAAAAGGGCTTCCTATTGTGCTTATGGGCGATGGATTTATAGATACTGAAATTAACGATGGAACTTATGATGCGGTTATGGACAAAGCTTTTGAGAATCTTTTTACGGAAGAACCCATCAAGTCACTTCGAGATTATTTTAATGTATATGCAGTAACTGCGGTTTCGAAACACAATATTTTTGGTACAGGATATGAAACAGCGCTTGGTTGTGAACTGGCGGGTGGAAACAGTACGGGGATTTCCGGTGAAGATAATGCTGTACAACGTTATGTGCAATGCGTGGATAATATAGATATGAGTGAAACATTGGCTGTTGTAATTCTAAATTCTCCTGCGTATGCAGGAACTACTTATTTTGGTTATACTAATCAGACGAAAGTGGTTGAGTTTGCTATTGCTTATTGCCCGGTGATATACGATTTGCAAAGTGAAAGTTTCAGGCAGGTACTTGTACACGAGGCTGTTGGACATGGTTTTGCCAAATTGGAAGATGAGTATGCTTATCAGGAAAATGGGACTATTTCTTCTAAAGAAATAAAAAATGTACAGTATCTGCAGACATTAGGATGGGCGCAGAATGTTGATTTTACATCCGATCCATCTCAGGTACTTTGGTCTGCTTTCTTGAATGATAATCGGTATGTGTCAGAAAAACTGGGAGTATTTGAAGGGGCATGTACTTATATAAAAGGGGCGTATCGTCCTTCAGAAGAGAGTATGATGAATAGTAATACCGAGGGGTTTAATGCTCCTTCCCGTAAAGCGATATATGATAAAATAATGGAAAGAAGTTTGGGTACACAAATGTCTTATGAGGAGTTTGCCGTATTTGATTTGCAGAATAAATCACAAACGCGCAGTGCTAAACCAACTGTAGGACCAAGTAAGCCATTCACGCGTCCTCACTTTGTAAATAGAATGTTAGATAAGTAAAGCAGATGAGGCTGAACTTCAAGTTTAGTTTTGAGTTCAGCCTCATCTGGACTTTATATGTAACGTATTTATTTTGAATCAGAACTTTATTGCAGTATACAGCCTGTACAAAAACATTAAAGCTGTTGTATTGGGTGTACTTTACTTTTGTATTCCATTCTGGCTTAGATACAAATTACATTAAGTACAGTATTTCTCTAATCTTTTCCCGGTTGCCCACAATCCAAACGAGATCTCCTAATTGGAAAGTTGTGTCTTTATCCAAGGTAATCAGTTCGTCATTTCGTTCAATGGCTACAACAATACTATCATGCTTCTCTCCTAAATGAGACTGCGCGATAGTCTGATTTAAAAAGCGGAATTCTTCGTCTACCGTGAAAGAGTGGAGAGTTATCTTTTTATCCACTGCATCTGTATCTGATGTGCTTTTTACATCTTCTATTCTATTTCTGAATTCCTGTAATTGTGTATCTGTACCAACTACTGTCAATTTATCCTGCGGATAGATGTGTTCAGAGCTTTTCGGTATATATATGTTCAGATCGCCACGAGTGATTGCGACGACATTTACTCCAAAATTTTGCCTGAATGAAAGTTCTCCTAAAGACTTGCCGATGTAATCGGAATAAGGCGATACTAGGATAGATGTCAAGTCAAGGTCTTTATCATTGAATTCGCTATTGAAACTTGTTTTTAGCGGGTGCCGTTTTTTAGCTACCTCTTCCCGTCGGTTAAGATTGGCAAGGAATCTTGTTTCCAATCGTGAATATTGCGTGAGGTCTTCCCTGAGAATAAGAATCAATGCTACTACGGCTATGGCAATAATCACACTTATTCCCCAGTTGAGTTTAAAGTAGCTGATGACTACACTAGTGATAAAGAAAAGAGCAACAGATACACGTCCCAGAACCAGGGAAACCAGGCGTCCGTGATTGTAATTCTCGTCTCTCCATAGCTTCAGGAATAATTCCGAAGAGTTGTATTTGTTGGAGATGAGCGCCCATAAAAAAGGAGTCATAAGCAGAAGAGTACCCAGACACATCACCAGTTTGATCCATATAGTGATAGGAGTAAACATTTCGCTGATGGCGGGATAAATGATTTGTATCGACAGCAGCCAAATAGCAGTGAGCAGTACGCTATAGATGACAACTCTCCCAATCATGTTTTTTAGTAATTTCTTCCAGTCACTATCGTGGTTCATGGTCTTCTTGCCGGAAGCATAACGATCTAATGTCTCCTGTACTTTAGTAGGCAATATTTTGTAAAGCCATTCGGCAAAAGGATTGGCTAAACGGATAAAGTAAGGAGTCGTGAAAGTGGTAATAACAGATACAGCCACAATGATAGGTGAAATAAACGGATCAAGCACTTTGAGCGAAACACCCAGTCCGGCAATAATGAAAGCAAACTCTCCGATTTGTGCCAGGCTGAATCCGGATTTGATGGAAGTGTTCAGTGGTTCTCCGGATAAGAGTACGCCAAACGAAGAGAAAATGGCTTTGCCGATAATGGTAACCAGTGTAATGATGATGACAGGCCAGGCGTATTCTACCAATACAGCCGGATTCACCAGCATACCGACCGAAACGAAAAAGATAGCTCCGAAGAGATCTTTTACCGGTTGTATGATATGTTCGATATGTTCGGCCTCGATGGTTTCGGCAAGGATAGATCCCATGATAAATGCTCCTAGCGCTGTTGAAAAACCTGTGTAAGTAGCCAATACCACCATTCCCAGACAAAGACCGAGAGAGACAATCAGAAGAGTTTCGTTATTCATCAACTTCTTTGCTTTTTTGAGAAAGGCCGGAATAACGAAGATACCTATGAGAAACCACAGGATTAAAAAGAAAACGACCTTGAGCACACTTATCAGCAAATCTTCACCCACAAAGTCTTGACTCACTGCCATTGTGGAAAGAAGCACCATCATTAAGATAGCAATCAGGTCTTCCACTACCAGAGTACCGAATACGATACCGGTAAAACGTTGGTTACGCAATTCCAGATCATTGAAGGCTTTGATAATGATTGTAGTGGACGACATAGACAACATTCCCCCCAGGAAAATGGAATTCATAGTGCCCCATCCTAATAATTGTCCCACCAAATATCCAATGAGCAACATGCTGATTACTTCGGTGATAGCCGTTATAAAAGCTGTGGAACCTACATTCATGAGCTTCTTAAAACTAAACTCCAGTCCGAGTGCAAAGAGCAGGAATATAACACCTATTTCTGCCCATATATTGATATTCTCAATATCTCCTACTGTAGGGAAAATATTAATATAAGGACCTGCCAGCAATCCGGCAATAATGTAACCTAAGACTAAAGGCTGTTTTAGCCATTTGAACAACAAGGTTATGATACTGGCCGATATTAATATCAGCGCAAGGTCGGCAATCAAAGTTGGCAAGTGTGACATTAGATGTGGGTTTATTTATTATAACATTCCTGATAGATAATATGTTTCCATCTATAAAAAGATGGAAACAATATAATAAATAGCTGCAGCTAAGAGTCCACTGACTGGAATTGTAAGAATCCAGGCAGTCATGAGGCTTTTGGTTACTCCCCAACGAACGGCAGAGAGGCGTTTAGTTGCACCTACTCCAATAATCGCTCCTGTGATAGTATGTGTAGTACTAACGGGGATTTTCAACATTTCCGTAATGTAGAGAGTGAAAGCACCTGCTGTTTCGGCAATCACTCCTTCCAATGGGGTTACTTTGGTAATTTTTGTTCCCATTGTTTTCACTATTTTCCAGCCACCGGACATCGTACCGAGTGAAATTGCTGTGAAGCACGAAAAAGCAACCCAGTCGGGAAGGTCATTGATGCTGTTGATACCCATGCCCAATCCCATTGAATGGCCGGCTATCATGGCAGCGGCAATAATACCCATTACTTTCTGTGAATCGTTCAGGCCATGTCCGACGCTGAAGAGGGCGGAGGATACGAGTTGCAACCTCTTGAACCATTGCTCGGCTGTGTGGGGATGTGCGCGTCGGCAGATGTAGAGGACAAACAGAGTGAAACCGAAAGCAATGACCATTCCGATAAAAGGAGCCAGAAAGATAAAGGCTGCAATTTTAAGAATGATGTTAAGCTGAATTGCTTCAAATCCGTTTGCCATAATGGCAGCTCCTGCAAAACCTCCAATAAGGGTGTGTGAGGAAGAAGACGGAATCCCTTTCCACCAGGTAACCAGGTTCCAGGTGATAGCCGCTATAATTCCTGCTAATATAATGGGCAGGGTGATATATTGCTCTACCACAGTCTTGGATACTGTATTGGCGATGCCGAATCCACCTATTATATATTTGGCAATGAAAAAGGCTACGAAGTTGAAGAAAGCAGCCCATATTACAGCTTGAAAGGGAGTAAGTACCCTGGTAGATACGATGGTAGCTATTGAGTTTGCTGCATCGTGAAAGCCGTTGATATAATCGAATATCAGAGCCAGAATGATGATAGTCACTAATAATTCCATGTGTTCCGGCTTGCTTTATGCGTACTTTACAATCAGGTTTTTGAGAATCTTACCTACATGCTCTGCGGCATCGGTCGTTTTTTCCAGTTCATGCATGATCTCCTTTATTTTGATAAGTTCAATGCAATCTTTTTCCTCTTCGAAAAGTTTGGTGATAAAGAATTCGTATACATCATCCGCCTGGTTCTCGATTTCATGCAGTTTGGAACAGTATTCACGGAGAAGAGTCGGTTTCTTACGGAATGTTTCGAGTTCGTCCATGGCTTTGCATATATAGATCGCTTCCTCCTGAATCAAACGGCTCAACTCTTTGCCATTCTCTGAAATAGGACGGGGATTGTAAATAGAGATTCGTTTGGCACAACTGTTTATTCCGTCAATGACGTCATCCATGCAGGAAGCTAAGTCATGAATATCTTCGCGGTCGAAAGGAGTGATAAAGGTAGTACCTAATTCATCAAAAATCAGGTGTGTCAGTCTGTCGCCTTCCCGTTCCAGGTCTTTGATTTTTTTGTAGTAGTCCGAACGTTCTGTAGGTGAGTCATGTTGCAAGCTTTCTATTAAAACAACTGATGCTTCGCAGAGCACTTCTGATAGCTGTTTCAGTAAAGGGAAAAATTTGGGCTCCTTTGGAGTAAACCGGCTAAAAAAAGAATTTTTCATAAGTGTAAAAACTTTAAATTGTTTTTTCTTCTCTATTTATATTAGTAACAAATGAATACAGATTATAGTTTGCTGTTTTTAAGATTTTAGTTTGGCACGTACTACCTCTATGATGGCAGGCAATACAGAGATAAATATGATGGCTACAATCAGTAACTTCAGGTTTTCCTGTACAAACGGAAGGTCGCCGAAGAAATAACCAGCATAACAGAATACGGCAACCCAGAGCGCACCACCAACTAAATTATACATCATAAAATAGTAGTAATTCATCTTTCCCATTCCTGCTACGAAAGGTGCAAATGTGCGTACTATCGGGACAAATCTGGCTAGAATAATTGTTTTCCCACCATACTTTTTATAGAACTCGTGTGTTTTCTCCAGATAACTTTGTTTGAATATCCTGGAGTTGGGATTATTAAACAGCTTTCGACCGAAGAAATGTCCTATCATGTAATTGCAGGAATCGCCTAATACGGCAGCGGCAAATAAGATAATGACAAGTATATGCACGCTGATGGGCATATCGGGTAATGCTGAAATGGCTCCTGCAACGAAGAGTAAAGAATCACCTGGAAGAAAAGGAGTGACCACTAATCCGGTTTCACAGAAGATGATAAAAAACAAGATGGCGTATGTCCAGGCATGATAATCACGCACAATCATCACCATATATTGATCGATATGAAGTATAAAATCCAATAAAAAGTCCATTTTATATACTTTGGTTATTATTGTAATGAAAGAATGTTATAGGCTTCCAGACCATAGTGAATTCTTTTTTCACTCAAATGGTGGAGGCAAACAGAAAGTGGGGCATAAAAGACTTGAATTGTCCTATGCCGAAAAAAGATATAAAATGGCTAAATGAGTATGTGTCCTAATGAATAGATATGATATCTATCGGAATATTTAAAAAGATTGGTATAATATGAAAAACCTGTCCATTGATTTTTAGGAAGTTGAATCTTTAGCGAGCTTAGTATGCGGATAGTGACAGAAGGAATATTGAATCTTAGTATTTTTAAGGGAGAGAGGTGGCGGAAGGAAAATGGATTTAAAACGCCGTTATCGTTATTGTAATTTTGCTTTCCGGCGTATTCTTTTGTCTTGACTAGTTTCTGTTCTTGATCCAGTTGTATAATGCTAGCTTTAGAGGTATATGAATTGGAATAGGTTTGTATGCCGTTACTACCGGCTTCTAACCGGTATGCCTCTTGTGCTTCGTCGGAAATCAGATGGAATCCCCAACACAGAAATACGCCTAATAGTATACAAAATATGTACTTCATCATAACGACCGCAAAGGTAGAAACTATTTTTATATGAAATACATATTCACAAGCATAATTAACAATTATATCAGTGATTACCGGGAATTATTCTTTGAAGTTGCTTATCGTAAATTTCATCGGAGTATATGTTATCCCATTGGTACATTGTTTCCCGGCAATTTTATCGAAGCCCAGACTTTGATAAAAAGGAATAGCGTATGTGGATGAATTAACCGTCATTTCATTTACCGGGCAATGCTTGATTGCAAAATTGAATAATTGTTTGCCGATGCCTTTACGGTGGTGTTCTTTTCCGATGAAGAACAGGGATAGATGCTTCCCTTCATTCTTCGTTCCCATAATGCCTACTAGATTTTCATTGTCAAAAGCCCCGTAAATCACTAATTCATTCATAAGTTGCTCACTAAAGATAAAACTTTTGAATGAATTCAAACCTTCTTCATCGAAGTCTTCCGCTCCACATTGTATATATACCTCCAATGCTAATGAGGTAGCCCGGTCATATTCGGTCTTGTCTAATTTGCGTATCATGGCGATTGCTTTTATCATTAATCTGCCGGGAAATTTACTATTAATTCCCGGATATAACATTGGAATATGATTTCTTTTTCTTTTTTTTGTAAAAGCTGTAGGGTATTTCCAGTCTGAGCGCTCTTATAAATAGAAACGTAATTTATTTACCTTTAAAAAGCATCAGTATGAAGAATGTAGAAAAACACTTGGTTGGATGGCTGTCAGTTTGTTTGCTGCTTTGTAGCTTTCCTGTGTGGGCGCAAGGAGATGCCGGAGATTATCTAACAATCGTTGGTATGGTGAAAGACAAGCAAAATAAAAAAGCTCTGGAGAACGTAAATGTATCTGTGCATGGCAGTAATATCGGCACTGTGACGAATGCGGAAGGAGAATTTGCTTTGAAAATCAAAAAAACAGAAGCGCCGCGCGAACTAGAGATTTCACATATAGGTTATGTAAATAATCATATCTCTCTGGAGAAAGAAACACCCTCTAAGTTGACGGTTTGGCTGACACCTCATGCCAACCTGCTGAATGAAGTGGTGGTGTTTGCTGAAAATCCACGTATGATTGTAGAGAAGGCAATCAGTAAGATTCCTCTAAATTATAGTGATAAGCGTGATATGCTGACGGGATTTTATCGGGAGACTGTACAGAAAGGGCGTCGGTATATCGGTATATCGGAGGCTGTAATTGATGTGTCCAAAACAGCCTACACTAATAGAAATACTAATTATGACAAAGTAAGGGTGGTGAAGGGACGTCGCCTGCTTAGCCAGAAAGCGAGTGATACATTAGCTGTCAAGGTTGTTGGCGGCCCTAACTTGAGCATCACTTTGGATGTTGTGAAGAACAAGGGAGCATTACTCGATATGGAAGAATTGAATAATTATGAGTTCTGGATGGCGGAATCCATGCTTATAGATAACCGTATGCAGTATGTTATTAATTTCCGCCCGAAGGTAATCCTTATGTATGCTCTCTTGTATGGCAAATTATATATCGATCGTGAACGCTTGTCATTTACCCGTATAGAGATGAGTCTGGACATGCAGGATAAATCGAAGGCAACCACTGCCATTCTATATAAAAAGCCTCTCGGTTTAAGATTCAAGCCGCAAGAGCTGTCCTACCTGGTCACTTATAAAGATGTGGATGGAAAAACTTATCTGAATTACATTAGCAACACAATCCGTTTCAAATGTGACTGGAAGAAGAAACTGTTTTCCACAAGCTATACAGTAGCTTCCGAAATGGTCGTGACCGACAAGAGAGAAGGAATGTTGGAGACTATTCCCAACAAAGAAGCCTTCAGCTTGAATCAAATATTCTATGATAAAGTAGACGAATATTGGAGTCCGGACTTTTGGGGAAACTACAATATCATCGAACCTACGGAATCTTTGGAGCACGCAGTGGATAAATTAAAAAAGCAATCGAATTGAAACAGGGATAGTTTTCTTATATTTGAGGTCAATCATAAAGAAAAGCAAGTATGCTGGATGAACTGCTCATACTAAAAAAGATAAAGGGAGGTGACATAAAAGCGTTTGAGGAACTCTTTCGCCGTTACTATTTTCCTCTTTGCTGTTATGCGGCAGGCATTACCGGGCAAATGGAAGTGGCTGAAGAGATTGTGGAGGAACTTTTTTATGTACTTTGGAAAGAAAGGGAGCGCTTACAGATCTTTCAGTCCGTTAAAAGTTACTTGTATAGAGCGACTCGTAATCAATCTTTGCAGTATTGCGAACACGAGGAAGTTCGGAACAGATACCGTGAAACTGTATTGACTACTTCCAACCCAGAGCAGTCAACAGATCCTCATCAACAGATGGAGTATGAGGAATTGGAGAGATTCATAAATGGAACCCTTGAAAAGCTGCCGGTTCGCAGACGGAGGATTTTCGAGATGCATCGTCTGGAAGGGCGGAAATATGTCGAGATAGCGACGCAGCTTTCGCTTTCTGTTAAGACAGTAGAGGCTGAAATGACAAAAGCCCTCCGGACATTACGAGAAGAAGTAGAAATTTATATTCACATGAAGTGATGAAAACAGATATTTATAAAATAAAGACAGATCAGGCGTGGAATCGATTGTATAATCGCTTGGACAATGACCGTTTACTTGCGAAAGTGGATGAAGGCCACCATACACGCAAATATTCACTATGGATCAGGTACGGAGCAGTTGCCGCTGTTTTGATAGGCGTCATTTGGGGAACTTTGTATTGGGTGACCGGTTCTGATAAAGAACTGGCACAGCATCTTCTTACACAGGAAAATCAAGGTGTTTCTACCTTGGCAACGACTCTCGAAGATGGTTCTGTCGTACTTTTGGCAAAAGAAACTTCCTTGTTATATCCGAAACATTTTATAGCTGATAAACGGGAAGTGAGTTTGCAGGGAAATGCTTTCTTTGACGTAGCAAATAAGCAGGGACAACCTTTTTGGATTGACACGGAGCAAGCTAAGATTGAAGTGCTAGGTACTGCTTTCAGTGTGCAAAGTGATGAACATGCTCCGTTCCGTTTATCCGTACAAAGAGGGATAGTGAAGGTTACTCTAAAAAAAGGAAATCAGGAGTGTTATGTAAAAGCGGGGGAAATGGTAGTAGTGCGATCACAACGATTAGTCGTTTTGGATACAGATAAGGAGAATGAAGAGTGGGGGAGCTTCTTTAAGCATATACGATTTAAAGATGAATCGTTAGCGAACATTCTGAAAGTCATGAATTTGAATTCGGATAGTTTGCAAATACAAGTTGTCTCACTGGCATTGGAGGAACGTCGGCTGACTGTCGAATTCTCTGACGAATCTTCTGAAGTTATAGCTAATCTGATAGCTAATGCGCTCGGTCTGCAATGTATCCGGCAAGGAGATATTCTTTTATTATCGGAATAGAACTCATTAAAGTTGGGAAAAATGAAACAGTCTTATCATTATCTGTCCGTTCTGCTGATACTCTTCTTCTTCGTCGATATGATGAGAGCGGATGGAAGTGATGTGCTGGAACGTATAGTCAGACTTCCCAAGATAAAAGGTACTGTTTATTCATTGTTGAGTGATGTCTCTCAACAGTCGGGATATATGTTTATTTATGATAGTAAAGTCATTGATAATGATGCAGTAGTGAAGATAAAGGGAGGCGAACGTTCCATTTGTCAGGCAGTGTATGACATCGTAGGAAATACCAGTCTGGAGTTTCAAGTGATGGGCACTCACATCCTGATTACTCTCCCTTCGGAGAAAAAGGTACGTGTGCAACAAGATTTTGTTCCGGAACAGATAACAAACTTTGTCATTATCGGTACTTTGCTGGATAAGGAGACAGGAATACCTATCTCTTCTGCTACTGTTGGAGTGCGAGGAACATCTATTGGCAGTATAACGAATCAGAATGGAGATTTTAAACTGTCTTTACCCGATTCTTTGAAAAATGATTCGATTACTTTTTCTCATATAGGTTATCTTTCACAGGACATAGAGTTTGCTTTGCTGATTGGACGGCACAATATACTTAGTCTCGAACCTAAAGTTGTCCCTTTGCAGGAAGTGGTGATTCGTCGAAGTGATCCAAAGAAACTTTTGCGTGAAATGATTGAGCGGCGGAATAAGAATTATTCGCATACTCCGGTATATCTGACTACTTTTTATCGTGAAGGAGTTCAGTTGAAAAACAAATTTCAAAACTTGTCGGAAGCTGTGTTTAAGGTTTATAAGACATCCTCATATTCTTCTGTACCGGATCAGGTGAAGCTGTTGAAGATGAGTCGGCTAAGTAATGTAGAAGCAAAAGACAGCTTGCTTGTAAAAGTAAAATCCGGAATTCAGGCTTGTATCCAGATGGATATCATCAAAGATATGCCCGAGTTCCTGACTCCTAGTGTAGAGAAGGGTATTTATGACTATACTTCAGAAGGAGTAACATTTTTAGAGGACCGATTTGTAAATGTGGTGCATTTTGAGCAGAAAAAGGGAATCAGCGAACCTCTTTTTTGTGGAGAGCTATTTCTTGATTCCGAGACAAGTGCTCTATTGCAAGCCCGTCTGGAAGTTCATCCTGTATATGTGAAGAATGCGGCAGGTATGTTTGTCGAAAGGCGTACGCGTAACGTGCGAATGATTCCTCAAAAGGTGGTATATACAATTTCTTATAAACCGTGGCAAGGGACTTATTACATACACCATATCCGTGGAGATCTTCATTTCAAAGTGAAACGGGCAAAAATGCTGTTTGGCAGCCGGGATCTTCATATCTGGTTTGAGATGATTACTTGCAAGGTGGATACCGAACAAGTGGTCGTATTTCCCCGTACAGACAGATTGCCCACCCGTACCATCTTCTCTGACACCTATTTCAAATATGATGAGAACTTCTGGAAGGACTTCAACGTGATCCCATTGGAAGAGGAAATCAGTAAACTGATAGAAAAGATCTCTTTGAAGATAGAAGAAATAGGAGATTGATTTGTTTTGTCATTCAATGAGATTGCTGTACCTTTGCATCCGGTTTAAAAGATTGTATGTTATGGAATTACCAAAAGATCCGATGATGTTGTTCAGCGTCATCAATATGAAGTTACGTGATTGTTATTCTTCACTTGACGAACTTTGTGAAGATATGAATGTGGATAAGGATGAATTAGTGAATCAGTTGAAAGCCGTGGGCTTTGAATATAGTGTGGAACACAATAAGTTCTGGTAATGTATTGGTTCTATTTATCTTAAAAATATGAGAAAAGCCTCTATAGATAATAAATCGATAGAGGCTTTTCTTATATTACAGATATTGTGTGAAAACTACTTAGTATCTACGTTTATCGCCCAATAGGCATTGGCATTAGTGGAGCCGACGCCTTGTCCGTTTCGTGCACCAAACATCTGTATACGTAGTAGTCTGGCTTTTATATTCTTCGGGAATATGAATGTTTCATAATCAGATTTACTACTGCCTACTCCTGGCATAACTTGCATACCCATAATGTGTCCACGACCTAAATTGTCGGATTGCCATGATGAATTTTTGACCTTCTTCCAGGTATAGCCATCATTTGAAATTTCAAAATCAAAATAATATTGTCTTCTGATTTGTGTGTTTCTACCATAGCCGAGTGATACCTTTTCTATTTCAACCGGGGTATCTCCCAGATAAAATTGTACATATGGAGAACCTGATTGACTCCATAGAGTTTTGTAATTGCCATCAGTCAGTTTATCCAATTGCTTACTGCTTCCATTGGATGAGATTTTTTCTTTCGATACAAATCCATAAGCTATCGTATAGACACTTGTTATCTTTCCATCTTTAGTAACAGTGAAAGTAATGCCTCTACTATTTTCGTCTTTTTGTATACTGGTTCCCTTTTCTCCTTTGGCAGTCACTTGAGGTAATGTCTTGTAATCTAAAGCGATGGGAATAGTATAGTTCAACACTTCTTTTTTGAATGTTTCAAGTTTTACCCCATTGATACTGATTTCACTTAAATAAGCAAACATGTCATTGAAACTGCCGGACTCATCTTTGTTGGCTGGAATGTTGGATGAATTTGTATTGTCGACGGCTTGCTGTCCCATTCTGTCTTTGAGTTGTTGCAGGTATAAGCTGCTTGGATTCATCTTTTTACCAACACTGTATTCGTATGCTTTAAAGTTAGGAACGTTGCCCGGATCTACTTCCGCCATGATAAACGGTAGGCGATCGTTTGCCTCTGATTGTCCGAACAAATAGTTGGCTGCCAGATGATTTTGGCTGATGATGAATTTTCCTTCATTGTTATACAAGGTATAGTTTGCTCCCGCCCATCCATGAGCTGTTCCATTATTCCAACGGTTTTGTACATAGATACGTCCCTTGATATTATCGAATAATCCGCCGGTTGACCATCGAAGATGTGGCTCGTTTGCATCGAACTGATAATCGCTCCGATCGTTATAAAATACGTTTGGTCCCATCACTTGTCCCATGATAATAAAACCGTGGCGAGTATATCGGGCATAGTTGCGCTGATTTAGAATGAGTGACCCACCGGAGTTCGTGAAACTATACCGGCGCTCTCCACCTGTACCGCTGACAGGTTCGAGGCAATTGACATCCTGTACTGTTACCCATCTGGCTCCGTCTGATATATTAACTGCCACGTCGATGTGGTAATTGGTGATTCTTCTTACCCATATATTTTCAGCATTGCCGATACGTACTGCTACTTGTGCATGATATTCATCATCATATGATTTGTAATTGATTCCGAAGGCAGAGTTTTCTGCGGTAGTTGATTTATCGAAGCGGGAAAGAATTTGAATATTTTCAATACCTGCATTTTGTACTCTGTTGTCGGATGTAAAACGGGTAACGGTTGATATGCCATATTTCATACTCAATGGATCTACAATGGGTTCTACCAATGTAATCGTATTGGTTTGAGAATTGACAGAGAGAATGGTGCGTTCCTGATAAACATTCATATAAGAACTCTCTAGTTTCCCATTCACTGCCCATTGATTTGCAGAAGGTACGGATGGAGCGTCTGTAATGACATCCATTTTTAAATCTTGTGCCCATGATGCGTTAATAATTCGGTTGACACGTATATTATCTCCTGCTTTTAATCCCTCAACAGTTTGCAATCTGATAGTACGTGTACCTGCAGGAACATATTGATCTGCTATTTCTATTGTCTTTTCAGTGTTGATATTTCCACCGGCAAAATTGAATACGGCAACATTTTTATTGTATGAGTCGGCTACCCATGTAGCTACTACTTTGGTAACATTCTTTTCTGCTTTTTCCGATTGTCCATAATCAAACCAATTATTGGGCCCAAGCGGTTTGGAGTGTTGTTTTATATTTTCGTGTCCGTCACCTTCTCCTTTAATAACAATGCCGCTTTTATCAATTTTGATTGATTGGCTGACACGGAATGTACCTGCTTTTAGTAAAATGGCTCCTCTAAATCCGTTTTTGTCCGGTTGAAGGCGTCCTAACATATTGATAGCATTTTGAATACGTTCCGTATCATCTGCATTCTGGTCAGCGGAAGGTTCCAGGATGACACGAACAGGGACGTTCGGAATTTCCACACCACCACCTTTGTAACCTACATTGGAGTAATCTATTACTGTATTTCCTCTGTAATCCGGTGTATAGACAAGCCGACCTTCCTGCATATAAATAGCAGGGTAGGGGTTTTCATAGGTATATGAGGAAATATCTTCTTTTATGGAAGTAAAGTAATATGAGTCATAAATGGTTTTATCGCTGGTTATGGCAAATTCCATATGATATGTTCCCAATGCATCGGCTACCTTATCAATGTCAATTTTGTAAGTATCTCCTTTCTTTATATGAATCGGTTTTGAAGTATATATTACTTTACCGTCAGGAGCCATCAGATTTCCTGTTACAGAAATATCCTTTTGTGCTATAATATGATAAGATGGTACGTGAGTTCCTTGTTGAATCACTGCCGGTCGTCCTACCATTATATTCATTTTGTCATAATCGGGCTTTATTCTGGCTGCATCAAAAGTGGGATAAGATGGTTGCGGGAGTGCGCCATCAACTAATTGTTTTTGGAACACAAATAGATTGTAAATCTCAATAAAACGATTGGCCAGTTTACCACTTACCATCACATATCTTGCTTTTATCACTTCAGGGAATGAGTGAATGAAAACTTTGTTTCCATTGGCATCAGGCAGTTCATCTACATTTTGCGAATGTATGATTGTCCATCCTTTAGGAGCACTATATCCGTTCAACCCATCAGAACCGCTTTCCTTAGCATTAGAAAGTTTAGTCCATTTATTTAAGTCATTTGTGTAGGCAATCTGATAAACTCCATCTACTAATCGTTTCTTTAAATTAGCAACTGAAGTTCCCCAGGCCACTCCGATGGAATGAATGTCTTTTTCTTCTCCCAAGTCTAATGCCAGCCAAAAAGTCTCTTTTCCTTCACTGTTTGCTTGCGAGCCATCTACTTGATAACCACTTCCTGATGTTCCTGTAGAGTTACCGTCAAAAGCTTTTTCGACCGTACAGTTCTTGCGGTAAGTACTGACCTTAATCTTTTGCGGTTCAGGATTAAGAGCAAGATTAATCAGTTCGTATCTTTTGACACTGATGGAATAAGTTTCTTTTGTTTTACCATTACTTATGATTAACAGATCTTTGTTCTGTATCTCTTCTATATCCGTTCTGGGAGCTCCATTCGAATCTGTTACTCTCATAGATAGCCCTTGAGGGATATTGATTTGCTCATTCAGTTGATAAGGGCTGGTATTCGTTAATAGAGTCAGAGTCTTCGTCTTGTCATTGAATTCCAGAATATTAGGATGCGAAGACTTTAAAACAAAAGACAAACCACCCCCATTTGGGAGGTTGGTTTGTATCATTGTTGTTTCGGGAGGAGCCATTTTTACACCGAGCGGCTTCCCTTTACTTATTTCTTTGAAAGACTTAGTATCTTCCATTGCTTGCTTTAACTTCTTGATAAACTCGATCGTTTCTTCGTAGGGAGGGGTTTTTAAAGAAGTCGGGGAACCGGCATCCTTGCTAATCCACAATAACTCTATGGGAATGTATCCTCTATACGGGCTTTTACGAATATCTCTTATCAAACGGTTTAAGTCCATTAACTCCTGCGTTTCTGCTCCTGCCGGTTTTTTCTTTATCTGAAAATTGTTGGAGTAAGGAAGTACCAGGGCAATGTCTCTGTACCAATCGTACTTGGTAGCATCAGTGTTTAGAAAATCACGATAGAACCCTGTATCATTTACAATACCGACATTGTCACAATCAATCCATTTTAATAATTGTATTACTTGGTTTGCGGTAGCGAGCATGTCTCCATGATTTTGTACGCCGATGCGTACGTCCGGATAATTCTTTTGGGCATACATGGCAACCTCACGGATATGTGGCGCTATTCGTTCCCTTGCAATTTTCTCCCATCCTTCACGACGAATATCTGCGGGAGGCGGACCTGCGAAAATGCGTAGTACGGGAGCTCCCATTTCGTGAGCGATTTTAATCCAGTATTTAATTCTTTCAACATCTGTTTTTCGACGTGCCTCATTAGGATCAGCAAAGTTGTTTTGAATACCTGTACCACTAATGGCTATATTTAATTCTGAACAGAGGTTCTTAATGTTTCTTGCATATTTGATTATTTCAGAGTCCGGTCTGGTAGGCATTGCTGTATTGCTATATCCCGGAATATAGTAACAGGTGACATCTACTGCATCAAAACCAACCCTTGCTGCCCATTTAATAGCATCCAGTGTACTTAACTGCGGAGCTACTGTGGAGTTGTTCATCCAAGCGTTGATATTTGTATTAAATGTATACATATTCAAGCTCAGTTTATAATCTCCCGAGTAATAATCTCCCGAGTAATCTTTATCTGTACGGTCAAAATGTGGCAGAAGTTGATCGCGTAATGGGTCGTAAACCGAATCATTGTATTCAGCAGCCTGTTGAATGGCAGGTAATTTATCTCCATTATCGGCAACGAAGTTGAAAGCACTCCAGTCTACAGACCCACAGTTTTCCACTTTCATGAATTCGTCATATACTTTGCGACTCGGTATATGAATGATCATTTTGGTTACTCGCTCGAACCAAAGTCCTTCTTTTCCTTCGGGTCTTTTTAAAGTTGGAGGAGCATTGAGATATAGTTCTGATAAATTAGTACAGTAATAGAACATTCGTGGATCAGCATGTTTCAGTTTAGGGAATCTTGCAACTCTTAGCTGACTGTTGTTTGAACCTTTTAGCTGTGCGAATGCTTGTACACCAGTCTTTTCTACATTTGGAAAATCAATAATTTCGAGTTTCTCACAACCACTGAAAGCTTTAAGTCCTATTTCTTTTGCCAGAGTTGCCTTTACTCTTTTTAGATTGGGCATTCCGTCAAAAGCTCCTTTGGGGATGATACCATTAGTGAAATTGGCTGTTCCTTCAATCGTTAGCTCTTCCAGTCCAGTTAAACTTTTCTTTATGAACTTGCAATCATCCGGGGTTAATTCTCCGGCTTGGATAATTAATGTTCTTAGTTGGCTGTAATTGTTTCCAAATTTAGCGTTTATTTTGGATTGCAATTTTCCACCCGACAAAGATTTGTCGGTAAGAACTAATTTGTCTGATGTGGACTTTATTGTTTCAGTTATAAAGTCCGGAATGCTAAATGTCTTGTTGACATAAGCAGCTGACAATGCAACCGCGAATAACAATGCAAATGCAGAGCCGATTATTTTTTTCTTCATTATGTTGTGAAATTAGTTATTTATTTCTGAAATGCTAGCGTCTTTACTCTTCATAGCCGATTAAATAAAATTCAGCCATTTCTGTTGTTGAGCTGTTTTGTGTATTCCAGCCTGTTATTTCCACTTTTATATATCGGTAGGTATGAGCTGTGCTTCCTTTTAAATCTATTTCTCCGGAATCAGAACCGGCTGTGTCGGAGTTGGGTATTGAAACATTTTCTTTAATCACTTCCCAAGCTCCACTATCAGAGTCTTTTCCATATATTGTAACAGCTGTAACGCATGCTCGTGAATTTTTACCTTCAGGTTGGATAACTTTGAATGAAAGGAATTCATTTTGGCTATTTCTGTCAATTACAAAATATGAATTATTTGTATCATCTAGCGGTCTATTTCCTTTTCCGGGTTTATCGAATTTGATTGTTGATGTTACATCTCCGTCGACTACCCTATTTCTCACAATCTCTGCAGTTTCGTCTCCTGACAAGGTTAGGTATTCGTAGGATTCTGTTACTATCCAATTTTCTCTATTTAGTATTACAGGTACTTTGATCGGAATGTCTTTGACTTCAAGTGCTGCGGATATTTTGATAATCGGATTCTCCGAGCTTGTAATCGTGATTGTCGCTGTTCCTGGCGCAAGTGCTTTAATGATACCAAATTCATCAATTTCTGCAACCTCTTCTTTATCTATTGAATAGGTAACATTGGGGTTTGTTGCATCTTCGGGGGTAATAATCACGTGCCCTGATAAATTGAATGTTTGTCCGGGGCTCTCAATGATAATACCATCCTTTATGTCTTCAGAAAGAGTGATGTTTTCTACTGAAACTTTTCCTGCTACTACATTTACAGTAAATGCAAACCCTAATTTGGAATTATGTGAAGGAATCACATTGATTGTTGTTTCACCTACTTTAATGGCAGTGATGATGCCTTCTTCGCTGACTGTTGCTATAGCCTCGTTTGATGATTTGTATTGGAAGGTGTATTCTTCTTTGTCTATAGCATTCTCAGGGTATAAGTTCAGTCGAATTGTGAAACTGGCATTTCGTTCGAGGTTAAGAGTGCTTCCTTGTATGTCATCAGCTTTAATCCATATTACTTTATCATCTTCTTTAAAAGAATCCGCAGGATCTTCATTACAACTGATTAAAGTTGCAATGCAAACAAAAAATAGAAAATTTAATAAATAAGTTGTCTTCCTCATGGCTATAACTCTTATAATGATTATAATACCAAAAGACTTAATGAATGGTTTTTATAATAGGAGTAATGCAACAACACTGCGACTGTGTATTACTGTGTATTATATTCAGGCACTGCAAAGATATGGATAAATATTTAAAAGCCAAATCTTTCGACTCTTTTTTTATTTCTCCTTATTTTTTTATATCTTGCATACTATAAATTAATTATTGGTGCCTTATGTGTTGCTATATTTGTTATGTGTTGTGTTCGTGCACATTTTTGTTTAAAGAAAAATATATTTGTTTATTTGATTGATATATAACGCATTGTGCTCTTTGTTTCTGCGTTTTAATTAATCTGATGAAAAAAAATAATAGCAAAAATATAGTTGGTTTCAAATAAAATCATATATTTGCAACACAAATACACAACTTTTGCTTTTGTTTGTGTGTGTTCGTGCACACTATTCAGGCGTAATCAAGAGATTGTAACTTAAAAATGCAGCCAGAGGGCTTAATGATGGTTAGTGATTCGAAGGTGAGAGTTTGGGATTTGTATAGGAAATAAATATTTTATTAAAACATTAAGAATCTTTATTTAATGGAAAACAGGCTAATACACTTATGGAAAACAGATTGTCTGCTGATTCGATTGCTGTGTGTGGTAATTTTAATATCATGGGCAAATGTGGAGGCTGGTGCTCAACAGAAAAAGGTGGAGCGGGCTATAAAGGGGGTTGTTTTGGATAGTGACACGAATGAACCTCTGATCGGAGTGAATATAACATTCAAGGAAATAAAGACTGGAACTATAACGGATGTTGATGGGAATTTTTCTTTGCCTATAGATAAGCAGAGAAAAGTATATAATCTCGTCTTTTCTTACATTGGATATCAAACAAAGGAGATAGCTTGTGCGGGAAATGAACCATTGATTATAAAACTGTCTCAGCAGGCTCAGGCATTGGAGCAGGTGGTTGTGGTTGGTTACGGTGTTCAGAAAAAAAGTGATGTAACGGGGTCGGTAGCTACGGTTTCTAAAGATCGTATTGAAAATACTATAACTACGGATATCTCCCAGTTGTTACAAGGTGCGGTTCCTGGATTGAATGTAATGTCGCAGGCTGCAGGAGCGGATCCAAGCAGTGGGACTGTTATGTTGGTTCGTGGTCGAAATTCTATTAGTGCTAATAATGAGCCGTTAATAATATTGGATGGAGCACCTTATTACGGAAGTCTTTCTGAAATTGGGACTAATGAAATAGAGAGCATTAATGTGTTGAAAGATGCTTCTTCGGCTGCTATATATGGTGCACGTGCGGCGGCGGGAGTTATTTTGATTGAAACAAAGAAGGGGGTTAAGGGAAAAATTAAAGTTTCCTTTGATGGCTTTTATGGAATACAGAAGGTTGCCAATTATCCGGATTTGATGAATGGTGAACAATATCTGAATTATAAGAATGGATGGACGAATGATGATGCTAATGATGAAGATGCTGCGTTGACTGATTTTGAAAAGGCAGTTTATCAGAGCGGTTCTTATAAGGATTGGTCGTGGAAAGATTTGATTGTAAAAACAGGTCATACCAAGAATTTTAAATTGGGGGTTTCCGGTGGTGGAGATTATACACGTTTTAATTTTAATGCTTCCTATTTGGGTACGGACGGTATTGTGATAAATGATGAATATAAACGGTTGAATACCAGGCTGAATGTCACGACGGATATTAACAAATGGATTCGTATGGGGAATAGTGTTGGTTGGACTTATATTGACAGGAGTGGCGCTAAACCGCCTTTTGTGGATGTGTTTAATAAATCTCCGCTTGCAAAACCATTCAATGATGATGGAACAGTTAATATAAATCCAACAGGTGAGGATACTAAAATCAATCCTTTGGAATGTTATTTATATGATGATTTGAATGTAAATTATGCTCTCACAGCTACTAACTATCTGGAAATTAAGATTCCGGGTGTGAAGGGACTTTTGTATAAATTGAATACGAATGTTCAATATGGCGCTGGAAAACAATATTGGTATCGGGGTTCTAATACAAAGAAGAGTGGTGCTTTTGGTGGAGAGGGAGAAATGGCTAATACCATGAAGTATTCTTATCTGGTAGAAAATATTGTGAGTTATCAACATACGTTTGCTCAAAAACACGAATTGTTTTTAACGGGGCTTTTTAGCTTTGAGGAAAGTCATAAAGAAGGGACGACAATTATGGCTAAGGGGTTTAGTGGAGATGATCGTTCTTATTATGGTATTCATGATGCTCAAGAGGTTAAGGTAGAACCGTTTGTGAATGATAAAACCCGTTTACATTCATATATGGCTCGTGTTAACTATGCGTATGATAGTCGTTATTTGTTTACGGCTACTGTAAGACGCGATGCGTCTTCTGCATTGGGGCAATATAAACATTGGGGTACATTTCCTTCTATGGCTTTAGGATGGAATATTCATAATGAGAAATTTTATGCTCCCATAAAAGAGGTTATGAGTACTTTAAAACTTCGGTTGTCGGTTGGTAAGAATGGGCAGAGCGGGTTGTCGCCTTACTCTACTCTCCCTATTATGTCAGATAATGGATATACGAATGGAAGTTCTCCTCTTCCCGGTTATATTCCCGGCACTATTGGTTCTCCTAATTTGGGTTGGGAAGTCATGACTTCCTATAATGTAGGGTTGGATTTTGGTTTTTTGCGTTCCAGAATTACCGGTGAATTTAATCTTTATAAAAATATGAATAAGGATTTGCTTCTGAAGCGTACGATATCTTCTGTACATGGTATTAGTGAAGTTATGCAGAATATCGGTAGAACGGAAAATCGCGGAGTGGAGTTGTCTTTAAGTTCGAATAATATTACGTTGAAAAATTTCTCTTGGCATACAGGGCTTAGCTTGGCATGGAATGATAATAAAATAAAAGAGCTGTATGGAGATGGTTTATCGGATATTACTAATAAATGGTTTATAGGGCATCCTGTATTAAGTAATTTTGATTACAAAATTATTGGAACGTGGCAGTTGGGTGAAGAGGAAGAAGCTGCTAAATATGGTGCTAAACCTGGTTATGCGAAGTATGAAGATCTTAATAAGAATGGTGAGATAGATCCGGATGACCGGCAAATTTTGGGTTCTTCTGAGCCGGACTTTACTTGGAGCTTGTCAAATACACTGAAATACAAAGATTTCTCTTTGTTTGTATTGTTGTATGGAGTTTCAGGGTCAACTAAAGCTAATCCGTTTAAAGATAAGACCTATTTGATTAATCATAATTTTTGGACTGTGGATAATCCTACCAATGAATATTGGAGTACAGAGAAAAATGCAAATAAGTATATTGCAAATAAATCTATAAGTCCGAGTAGTTATGAGAGTGCAGATTTTATGAGGATTAAGGATGTGACACTGACTTATACGCTTCCAACACGTATTGTGACTAAAATGGGCTTGAGTAAATTAGCGGTCTATTTTACTGGAAAGAATCTGTTAACGGTGACGGGATGGGAAGGTATGGATCCGGAATTTGATACTCAACGTGCAATTCCGGTTAGTCGTGAGTATTCATTTGGTATTAATCTGGCATTTTAAATACTGGCAATATGAAAAAAGGAAAATATACCCTGTTTTGGGGAATGATTGTTGTATTGGGGTTTTCTTCTTGTCAAAATGATCTTTTGAATGAAGAACCGAAGCATCTGTATACGGCTGATCGACTTTATACGAGTCTGGAAGGGTATGAAAATGGTTTGAATGGGCTTTATGCAGAGGTGAGAAAAGAGTTTGAAGGGATGAATTATACGACCAATTTCGGTACGGTAGATTTGCGTAATGTGTTGTTTACTGTTGGTACGGATAATATGGCGACCGGGAGTAATAAGGGGAATGTGCATAGGATGTTGAATAGCTGGGGGGTAGCGAATCATCCTTCTTATAAAGATTTTGACAAGTATTTTTTGTGGTTCTATGAAACGATAAATGCGGCTAATGCTATTTTGGACAGGGCTCCGTATTCTGATATTAGTTGGGATGATGGAAGCGGTAGCAGTCAATATTATAGGGTGATGGCTGAAGCTAAGTTGTTCAGGGCGTGGGCATATCGGCATTTGAGTTATTTATGGGGGCCGGTTCCAATTGTTACTACAGAATCTACGGATGCTATTCGTACGGATTTTGTACGGGAACCAGTTGAGAAAGTACGCCGTTTTATTATTGAAGATTTGGAATTTGCGGCAGAATACTTGCCGTGGATCCCTTCTCGGGTAGGTACAATGACAAAAGGAGTGGCTATGACTTATTTGGCGGAGATGTATTTGGCGCTTGGTGATGCGGAAACTGCATACAAGTGGGCAAATAAATGTATTACGGAAGGTCCATATGCTATTCAGAGGAGTAAGCATAGTACGGACAAGTCTGTGTTTATGGGTATGTTTCAACCTGAAAATATAAACAGTTCTAATCCGGAGATTTTGTGGGAGTTGAAGTGGGCAAGAGGAATTGTAGGCGGTGGTGAAAATATTATGCGTCATGAGTCTACGTTGCGTTATGGAAATACAAAATGGAAAGGTGCGGATGGGTTAACGCTGGGATATACAGAGGAGCGTGGCGGACGTGGATGGCATCGGATGAGTATATTGAAAAATACGTTGTTGTTATATTACAGTTCAAGTAAAGATGCGAATCCTGCTAACGGACAGATTGATGAGCGTGGAAATGAATATGCAATTGGTCAATACTTTGTGCTGACGGATGCTGATAAACTGACGGATAGTAATGGAAATGATATTATGAATGCTACGGAGGGACGTCCATGGAAAATAGGGGATAAACTCTGGATTGGAGCGTCGAAAGATGCATCTGTTAAAACTACAAGTGGTGGATATGATTATAATAACTTGAGTGATACTAAGGTTACGTCTAATAATCATCCATATCCATTGAAATTTGCTTTTTGTGATGTTGGGTATCCGGAGAATACGGAATCTCATTTTTCTCAAATTTATATGCGGTTGGCGGAGACGTTGTTGTTAAGGGCAGAGGCTTCTATTAGATTGGGTGATTTGGCATCGGCGGTTAGTGATATAAATGAGCTGAGGGATAGGGCTAATGCGAAAGCAATTACTGCGGCAGATTTGGGGGCTTCTTTGGAAGAACAGTTGAATTTTATATTAGATGAGCGTAGTAGAGAACTATTGTTGGAAGAACATCGCAGATATACATTGCTTCGTATGGGGGGTAAGGATTTTATGTATCCTCGAATTAAGGCGTATAATCCTATTGATGGAACAAACTTTGCTTTAAGAGATACTATCTTTCCGATACCGCAAACTGTTATTGATGCTAATCGTACTTTGTATATGCCGCAAAACCCGGGCTATACATCAGCGAGTGAATGATAGAATTGTGAGACTTGGTTTTAAATAAATTATGTATTAAAAAAAAGAAAAATGATGAGAAGTATTATTTTGGCGTTATGCCTATTGTTTGCATCTTCTGCATGTGTGGTTACGTTTGCGCAAAAGACAAAAAGTGTTGAAGAAAAGGCGCAGAAAATGGTAGAGAAACTGGATTCTTTGTTGGGGTTAACTCAAGAGCAAAAGGATAAAATTCTAGTGATATACTCGAAGCCTAAAGATCAACGTGGTAAGGTGGATGCTCAGCTAAAAGAAATTTTGACGGTAGAGCAGTATAAAAAATATCAGGATAATAAAGCAGTGGAAAAAGCGAAGAAAGGCGAAGGAAAAACTGGAAATAAACAAGAGAAGAAAGGTGGAAATAAGAATAAAGAAAAGACTAAATGATGAGTTTTAAAGATTAAGTTTGAATTTCATAGAAAGGAGCTTTCTTGAACTTTATGTGGATGGAAAGCTCTAGTATTTTAGAGGTTTAGGATAAGGTGTGGGTTGTGTCAACTCGCACCTTATTCATGTTTTCTTGTTTCAAATGATTGCTGTAAGAAGGATTAATAAGACTGGGATTATTCTCACTGTTGTGAGAAAAAAATCTCACCGTTATGAGAACTTTTTCTCATAGCAATGAGAATCTTTTCTCATAACGGTGAGAATGTTTGAGAATTTAGTGATTGTAAATGGTTGTTTTATTGAGGATTGCGGGAGTGTTAAAACCTTGTAATTGTATTATTATCGTTGTGTGTTGAAAAATAAAGTTGCCGCACTGGATTCTTTATATAAATCAGCATTCTCTTTTACAATAATATCCATTGGCATATAGTTGTTGTTTTGCACACTTTTTCCAAAAACCAAATATTGTATAAGTGTTTCTACTGCCATGTAGGCTTGTTGTCCGGCTCTTTGTTCTACGAGAAAATCAAGATAACCTTCGTCTAGCGCTTTTGCATTTTTTTCTGTTAAGTCTATTCCGACGAATTTGACGTCGCGGATTTTATGTCTTTTGAAATAATTAGTGATGACATGTGCTCTGGAGTTGAATATGACCGCTCCTTTTATATTGTGGTTTGTGATAAAATAGTCTTTTAGTAAATCTTCATTTTTCTCGTTGTCCTGTGCAGAGTAATTAACACGACACAGTTTATTCTGTAGCTTATGTTCTGCATAGTAGGCCATAAATCCAGCTTTTCTTAGAATGGTGGTATTGGCGCTTTCATCTCCAACTCGTATGGCTTGAAAAAGAGCGATGTCTGCGTCTTTAGGAGTAATCTGGGTGATTAATTTCGCAATGAGATATCCACATGTGTATGGGTTGGCTGTGTAAAATGCCAACGGACTGGCTCCTTCTACTGTGGAGTCAACAAATATATATGGAATATTCATGTCTGAAAGTTGGTTGGCCAGGTAGATTGTCTCATCTCTAAAAGTGGGGCCGATAATTACGGCGTCCGGTTCGTGCTGAATAACTTGTTCAAAAGAAGTTCTGCATGAAAAAAGGTCGAAATGGTTGTAATAGCAGAATTCGCATTGAATATCTATTGCAGAATAGGTTTCTAAAGCTGCATTAATTCCTTTTTCGGCAAAAGACCAATATTCTCCTGCGCTGGATTTAGGAATGGCAATAACAAATTTGTAGCTTTTCCGAAGAGAAATGGCAGAAACATGAATGTTAGGTGTGTAATTCATTTTTTGCAAGGCTTCTTCTATTCTAATTCGCTTATCTTCGGTGACATTACCTCGATTGTGTAAAACACGGTCAACTGTTCCGGCTGAAACTCCTGCTAAATCAGCAATATCTTTAATTCTAATTTTTTTTGCCATATGAATTACCTTCTTCTTTAAAACTTTTTTAATACTGCAAAGATAACTATTATAAGGTAATAGTAAAATATAAAATGGAAAAAATACATAGTTTTTTATCGATATTGTTTGTGGTTCAAAAAAAACTAAATATATTTGTGGACGTACACAGTTTAAGTGTGGTATATTTAAAAACAATAAAAAGAGATACGATGGAAAAAAAGACTTTAAAAGCTGGGTTTGTTGGTTCTGGATTTGCAGCACGCTTCCATTACAACGCGTTACAACATGTGTTTAGTGCAAAAGTAGAAATAGCTGGTGTATTTTCTGTGGCTAGAGAAGAAGCAGAGCAGTTTGCCACTCATGGAAATATGGTGATTTTTGATACACTTGAAGAATTGATTGATGCTTCTGATGTTATTCATGTGTGTACTCCACCGGTGACACATGAAGAAATTGTAGTCGCCGCATTAGCCAAGAATAAGAATGTGATTGTGGAAAAACCATTCACGGGTTATTTTGGTGATGGTACAGAAGGTTTTAGTGGGGAAAATTTTTCGCGTGAAGAAGGACTTCAAAAAACAGTAGAAAGTATCAAAAGAATGTTGGATGCTGAAAAAGCTAGTACTGGGCGGATTATGTATGCTGAAAACTGGGTGTATGCTCCTCCCGTACAAAAGGAACGTGAGATAATTGAAAAATCAAAAGCACAGATCTTGTGGATGAATGGGGAACAATCTCATTCGGGTTCACATTCTCTAGCTTATGGTGAATGGAAATTTTCCGGTGGCGGTTCTTTGATAGGAAAAGGTTGTCATCCGTTGACTGCTGTTATCTATTTCAAGCATGTGGAAGGAAGAGCCCGCTTTGGCGAACCTATACGTCCGAAAACAGTTTCTGCCCGCGTGCATTCTATTACCCGTTTACCTAATTTCGATGATCAGGGATATTTGAAAACTCATTATAAAGATGTGGAAGATTTCGCAATTGTCCATATTGTATTTGAGGATGGTACGATTGCCGATGTTATAGCAAATGAATTAAGTTTGGGTGGCACTAATAACTGGATTCGTGTCAATGCAAACAATCATCGTACATTGTGTAATATGAGTCATAACAACACTATGGAAACATACACTCCCGATGAGAAATATTTTGATGACATTTACGTTGTGGAAAAGACCGAGACCAAACAGGGATGGTCACAAATATCTCCAGATGAAGGCTGGTTTTTGGGATATCAACATGAATTAAATGCATTTTATAATGCTGCTGCTAATGGAACACCGATAGAAAGTAATAGCAAGTTGGCTGCGGATACTATGTCTACACTATATGCAAGTTATGTTTCAGCAGAGAAAAATGGTGCTGAAGTAGAAATATCCATTCTTTAATGATATAAACCATGGAAGATAATAAACGTATATACGAATCGATGTCGAGTGATGAAATTTCTGCTGCCTATAATTCTCTGGAAGGGAAGTCTGAATTGGTGAAGAAAGAAGTAGCGGAATTGCGGGGACTAAAGAATGAAGGCTTTTGGAAACGTACTAAATGGTATTTTTCGAAATCGGGTCCAGGATGGATGCAAAGCGCTATGACTCTTGGAGGAGGTAGTGCCATGGCTTCTTTGTTTTCAGGCGCACATGCACAATACCAGTTATTGTGGGTACAACCTGTCGCTATGGGAATTGGGATTATTATGCTATCGGCTTTGGCTCATCAGACTATGTGCAGGGGAGAACGCCCTTTCTATGCAATGAAGAAATATGTGAGTCCGGTTATTGCGTGGGCATGGGCTTTGTGTACAATCGTTGCGACTATGATCTGGCATTTCCCACAATATTCTCTAGTTTCAGGAATGACTCTTGACTTGGTACAGGCATTCGGAGGGTTTCAACTGGAAGATGGTTCAGCAGGACAAACTGCTGCGTTGCTGGGAATTGCAGCGGTAGTCTTGTGTGTGGCATGTCGTATTGTATGGAATTATAATAAAGGAAGTAAAGGAATCAAGATTTTTGAGAATATAATCAAGAGTATTGTTTGGTTTATTATTCTTTCATTTTTGATAGTCGTTGTAGTTTGCAGTTTCAGTGGCAATGGAATAGATTGGTCTGCTGTGGGAAGAGGATTTTTGCCTTTTTCTATGGAAGGTGGATTCCATTTAAATATTCCAGGAGATACACAAGGCATTCAGATTTTTATAGCATCGTTGAGTGCGGCTGTCGGTATCAATATGACATTTTTATTTGGATATTCTTTCTTGAAAAAAGGTTGGACAAAGGAATATTCCGGACTGGCAAAGTTTGATTTGATAACCGGAATGTTGATTCCATACACTATTGCAACCTCTTTGATGATAATAGCTGCAGGGGCTACGATTACTCTGGCACCAGGTGAAACCTCTATTTCACCGATTAAAGCTGCGAGTATGCTGGAAGCAGCCGGTCTTCCGGCGTTAGTATCCCGTTTGATTTTTGGCTTGGGGATTATTGGTATGTCTCTGAATGCTATAATACTTCATATGGTAGTTTGTGGTTTTGCAATTTGCGAGATATTTAAATTACCCGAAACTGGCTGGAAGTACAAATTGGCTACATTAGTTCCCGTACCAGGATTTTTGGGTGCTATACTTTGGAGTAAAATGGGTACTTGGATTGCTATTCCTACATCAGCCATTGCATTGATTTTATTGCCTGTGGCATATATCGGTTTCTTTTTATTGAATAATAGTGAAAAGTACATGCGTTCCGATATGCCTCGTGGTAGTAGGCGGTTTTGGTGGAATACCGGTATGATCGTGGCTATTTCTATAACGTTGATTAGTGTCATTTATTATTTGGTGAAAGTGGCACCTACATATTTTACAAAAATCTAATATATGGTTAAGTTAAGTGGATTTGCAGACGAAGTTTATGTGAACTTTAAGCAGCAATTGGATTTTTTTCACTCAGTGGGACTCCAATATATTGAATTACGCTTTTTGGATGGAATAAATATTTTAGATATTTCTAAGACAAAGTTGATAGAGGTTAGACAGATGTTGTCGGATAGTGGCATTGGCATTAGCGCCATTGCCTCACCGATTGGCAAGTACGGTTTGGATCAGCCTTTCTCTCCCCATTTTGATAAGTTTAAGCATGCTGTCGATATTGCTTCATTTTTAGATACTGAGTTGATTCGGGTCTTTAGTTATTATGCACCCGAGGGAGAAGATGTAAACCGGTATCGGGATGAAGTGATGGAGCGTATGACAGCAAAGGCTGAATATTTAAAAGGTGGCGGAGTGAATATGGTACATGAAAATGAATCTCATATTTACGGATACAGTGCGCAAAACTGTGTCGATATTGCATCTACTGTTAATTCTGAACATCTGTCTCTTGCGTACGACCCGGCTAATTTTGTATGGGGCAGTGATATTGTAAACAATGTGGAGGTATGTTGGCCATTGATGAAATCGTATACTACTCATATACATATTAAAGATTGGAAATTGGGTAGTAAAGACATTGGTAGCCTTCCGGGTGAGGGAGATGGGCAGATCGAACAGTTGATAAAGGAATTGTCCCTTATGAAATATGAGGGTTTTGTGACTTTAGAACCCCATATGAGTTCTGGAGGACAATTTGGTGGAGAGACAAAGCCTGAACAGCTGAAAGCTGCATTGGAAAATGTAAAAGCGTTTTGTAATAAATATAATATAGTATGCGTATAGAGACAGATGCTAAAATAGAACGGAGGATTGAGAATATTCCGGCTCGAAAAAAAATAGTTCCACGGTTCGATTTACAAAAAGATTATAAGGTAGATCAACCACAGGTAGAAGTAGGGTTGAATGCATTTTCATTTAATGATGAGTTGATAGACTATGCAAAAGGGTTAGGTGGCGGATTATCTGTTTTTGATCTAATCGATTTCTGTGCTTTGCACAATATTAAAGCATTAGACCTAACAGCTTATTATTTAATTGGTTATCCGGATGTTCCTGCTGACAACTATCTATTTGAAATTAAAAGATATGCTCGCAAACGTAATATTCATTTATCCGGAACTGGTGTTTGGAATGATTTTGCAGATCCGGATCCACAAAGAAGAAAATATTTTGTCCAGTTGATAAAAAACTGGATTGAAGCTTCGTCTAAAATGGGAATTGAAGTTATTCGGGTATTTTCGGGAGTTCCACCGGAAGGATATACAGAAGAAAAACGTCCGGAAATTGTAAGGCAAATAGTCGAATGTTTGAAAGAATGTGCTGTTCATGCTGGTAAATATGGGATTATGATAGGCTTACAGCACCATGCGGATATGCTAAAGACTGCTGATGAAACCATTGAGATGATAAAAAAGATAGATTCTCCATGGGTAGCTGTAATTCTTGATACAGGTAATTTAATTAGTGAAGATCCTTATGCTGATATGGATAAATTGATGCCCTATGTGATTAGTTGGCAGTTGAAGGAAAGTGTGTTTGGGTGGAACTTATCTGTGAGGACTGATTTGAAAAAAATTATGCAGATTATACGCAAACATAATTATCGTGGTTATTTACCGGTAGAAACATTGAATACCGGAATTTGCAAGTATGATCCTTATGAACAGGTTCCCCGATTTATTAATGAGGTTAGGCAGGCTATTGCTTCTGCTTTTTGAGAAGAAGTGCTGTGCGTTTGGTTCTCGGATTAGACTTTCTTATAGATAATAACTGAAATGGAAAATTTATTTAAAAAAGGAATAATAGGTAATCGGGTTATTCAAAACAGGTGGGTTGCCCAGCCCATGGAAGGCAATTCCAGTGGGCCGGGAGGATCTGTATCAGAGCTTACAATAGATAAGTATAAAAAGCTGGCAGCAGGTGGATGGGGAGTCATTATAGTAGAAGCTGTATCTGTAACTTCAGGCTCATTGGCGAGAAAAAACGCTTTGGTGATGAATTATAGAAACTTGGATGGATTCAAAAAGCTTGTTGACCATATCAAAGCTATAAATCCGGATGTGACTCTCTTATTTCAAATTACTCATTCCGGCTCTATTAGTAATCCTATTTTTTCGGAGCAGGTATCTATTTCTCCACTTTCGGAAGGGAGATTACTTAGTTCTGATGAAATAGAGCAGATTAAAGATGATTTTATAACTTGTTCGTTGTTAGCGGAAGAAGCCGGTGCAGATGGGATTGATTATAAATGTTGTCATGGTTATTTGGGTGCAGAAATGTTGCGTCCGGCAAATGTTCGTACAGATAAATGGGGAGGATCTTGGGAAAATCGCACGCGTTTCCTTCGCGAAGGTATCGAAGAGATTATAGCCAGGCGTAAAACTTCTAATTTTATATTAGGTAGTCGCATCTCGGTATATGAGGGGCTGAAAGGATGTTGTGGAACCTCTGCTCCGAATGAGTTGATTGAAGATTTAACAGAATCACTTCAACTTGTTCGTTTGATGGATTCATTACATATGGATTATGTGAATGTATCCGCAGGAATTCCTGCAAAAACTCCGAATCTAACTCGTCCTGTTCAGAAAGCTGAATTAATGTATTTGAATCATTTGCGTTATACTAAAGAAATAAAGAACGTGTTGAAGGATTCTTCAATGAAAGTAATAGGTTCTGCCTATTCTATCTTGCGCGAACGTGCTTTTTCTGTAGCAGATGAAATGTTGGAGAAGCGTTACACTGATTTCATCGGTTGGGGAAGACAAACGCTGGCTGATCCTTTGACACCTCGTAAACTACAGGATGGAGAAAAGGTAAATTTCTGCATGGCCTGCTCAGGATGTTCAAAAATGATGCTGAAACAGATAAATGTAGGATGTATTATATTTAATGAATACTATAAAAAATATTGGAAAGAAAATCTTTAGTAATACCAGTGGAAATACTATATAAATAATTGCAATGCCATGATAAAAAATAGATTATTACTGATTGCTGCTCTACTTCTATTGTCAATAGGCTGCATTTTTGCACAAGGTAGACGTCAATCTAGTAAAACAGTCAATACAAACAGGCCAACAGGTGCGCCTATCGAACATTTTAAGAAATTTGATACATCTGCTTCTTATGTAAAAGTTGCTTTGAATGCATATTCATTTACTAAGAATTTGAATGATTATATTAAAGGGCGTTCGAATGATCCTATGACGCTTTTTGATTTAATTGATTTTTGTGCAGCTAATAAGATTGATGCTTTGGATGCTACAGGATATTTCTTTGTCGGTTATCCTGATGTACCGACTGATAAATATATTTATGAAGTAAAGAAATATGCTTTTCGTAAAGGAGTTGATATTTCGGGTACGGGAATAATGAATAACTTTGCTAATCCTGATGCGGCGGCTCGTGCTAAAGATGTGCAGCGTGTAAAAGATTGGATCGATGTTGCAGCAAAACTTGGCGCTCCTGTCCTTCGGGTATTTTCAGGACCTGTTCCTAAAGGGTATGAAGATAGATGGGATGAAGTTGCTTCATGGATGATTCCTTGTTTCAGAGAAGTGGCAAAGTATGGAGAGAGTAAAGGGGTGATGGTAGGCGTACAAAATCATGGAGACATGATGGCTACCGGAGAACAAACGGTAAAAGTATTGAAAGCAGTAAATCACCCTTGGTTCGGCTTGATACTTGATACTGGCTATTTCCATACAGAAGATCCATATCGGGATATGGAGATGTGTCTGGACTATGCTATTAATTGGCAGATAAAGGAGAGCGCTTTGGGGAAAGAGAGTATGCAGCCTCTTGATTTGAAAAAAGTCATGAAGATGGTTCGTAAAGTGGGTTATCGTGGTTATCTACCTGTTGAAACGTTGTCTGTGCCAGGACGTCCATACGAACCGTTTAAGCTGGTTCCGGAATTTATAGAAAAAGTTCGTAAAGCCATTGAAGAAGAATTTGCAAATTGATAATATTATGAAGAAAAGTAGATTAATTGTATTATTATGTGCTCTGCTGGGCATATGTGGAACGATAAATGTTGAAGGGCAGACCCCACAACGCCCACCTATTACTGGAGTAGCCCATGCCGCTTTTTTTACGAAGGATTTGGAACATACCCGCAGTTATTTAAAAGATTTCTTGGGATATGATGAAACTATAACTCTAAAAAATGCGGAAGGGAAAGTGTCATTATCTGTTTTTAAGATTAATGAAAGACAACTTATAGAGATTTTTCCGGAGCGTAAGGAGAGATCTAACCGTATGTATCATTTTGCTGTCGAAACGACTGATGCAGAAGCTATGAGGATTTATTTGAAATCGAAAGGTTATAAAGTCCCCGATCATACTCCGAAAGGTAGAACGGGTAACTTGAATTATTTTGTAACAGATCCGAATGGTACAATATGTGAAATCGTCCAGTATGGCACAGAAGGGATGATGGCAGCTAGAAAAGGCAAAGATTTATCAGAAAATCGGATTTCAACCCGTATGAGCCATGTTGGTTTTATGGTGGCTGACGTAGACAAAGCTGTCGAATTTTATTGCGGTGTATTAGGCTTTAGAGAAGTATGGCGAGGAGGCAGCGATCCGGAGAAGGTCAAATGGGTGCATCTTCAAGTACCGGAAGGGAATGAGACGATTGAACTGATGCTTTATGATAAAGAACCTACCTGGGAACGTATGGGCTCTATGAACCATATCTGTTTGGAGGTGAAAGATATTTATACTGCTGAGTCCACATTAGCAGGTAGAGTGCAGCCGAAAGGAGTACGTGCGGCAACTCCACCTAAAACTGGCTTTAACAAAAAGCGGCAGATCAATTATTACTTGATTGATGATACACGAATTGAAATAATGGAAGAACAGCCTTTTGATGGAGTTCCTGCTCCATCTTCCAAAGGTAAACTGATGAAATATATTCCTGCCGATAAATAAAGAAGTTATCAAAGAATAATATATCTTTGATGACGTTCAAATGAGAAAGAATCGTTTCTAATGTATATATTATAAAAATAAGTTATGAAAAAAGTTTTGTTATTTATATTCCTTGCTGCTGCAATGTTTTCCACATTAAAGGCAGAAGAGGGTAAATGGATTAATCTGTTTGATGGAAAAACATTAAATGGATGGAGAGTATTAGGAGGTAAGGCTACATTTAGAGTAGAAAAAGGGATGATTGTTGGAACCACTTCGACTGGTGGTGAGAATTATAATACATTTCTTTGTACAGAAAAGGAATATGGTAATTTCAATTTAGAGTTTGAATTCCTGGCAGATGAGGGGCTGAATAGTGGGGTGCAGTTCAGGGGAGTATTTTCTGATGGTTTGGTACGTGGGTATCAATTTGAAATAGATCCGGATAGGACTACCAAGTATTCGGCACAACCTTGTAATCTGGATGCAAAGGGGCAGATAATACCTTCGGGGAAAGAACCAAGAAGTTGGACAGGAGGAATTTATGACGAAAAGCGCAGAGGATGGTTGAACAATCTGACAGAGAATCCTGAAGCACGTGCTGCTTTCAAACCGAACAGCTGGAATAAAGGTCGGATCGAAGCTCATAAAGATGGAATACGGACTTATATTAATGGAGTACTCGCATCTTCAATGGTCGATTATGTGACACCAAATGGTTTTATTGGTTTGCAAGTACATTGGTTGAAAGACTATAAAAAGATGGAAGTACGTTTCAGAAATATACGTATTCAGGATTTAGGATTGAACCCTGTGGGGACAGGGGAAACTGTAGATCGGTTTATTGGTGAATGGAAGGATGATCGGACAAATTACTTGGCACAGTCTTATATAGACAAGGCTACAAAAGAATATAAATTGAATATTTCCAAGATTCCTTATGCAAATGCTGAACCTTTCGTTGTATTAACAGGAACCGTTAGTGGAAATCATATAACTTACTCTAATGAACAAGGATATAATGCTACTGTGGAGAAAGGAATCCTGAAAGTAAAAGGTGAGGGATTAGATTTTTCCGGAAGACTGGTTATTCGCAAATCTCCTACTCTGAATATGCCTGCTCCAAAAGATGCAGAGATTTTATTTGATGGCAATGATCTGAAAGCATGGGGAGGATTAGTTAAGAAAGAGTGGCTGAAGTGGAGTTTTGATGCAGATAAGTCGGTTGAGCTAACTCCTGCCGGTAATATTCGTATGATTCCTGGTCGACAGTCTATTATTACGAAGAAAGATTATGGAGATATTAAACACTTACATTTAGAATTCCGGTTATTGGGAGAGGTGACGAATGGTGGTGTGTATATGCAAAGTCGTTATGAGTTTAATATTAAAGATTCATGGGGGCAGGGTAAAGGAGCACCATGTGGCACCTTTGGTAATTTAGTAAATTCAAAAGAGCCTGAATTTAATTATGCACTACCTCCAATGGTATGGCAAACGATGGATATTCAATATAAAGCAGCACGTTTTAATGAGCAAGGTGAGAAGATAGCTAATGCACGAGTATCAATGAGTATGAATGGTATGCCTATTTATGAAGATTATGAGCTCGATCTTATCAAGGGAGCAGCTGGGGGACGTACCCCTCTGGGACCATTAGGCCCTATTTATCTCCAAGAGCATGGGACTGCTTATGAATTTAGAAATATCTGGGTCGTTGAGTAAAATAATGACTGATGCTGTATATCCGGCAATGAAGAAAATGGATTTTGCTCAAAACATTGTAAAAATGGAACGCGATCTTTATCACTTTGCATACAAGTTAACCTCTGACTATGATTCTGCCAATGACTTAGTGCAAGATTGTATATTGCAAGCACTAAATAATGCAGAGAAGTTTATGTATGCTGATAATTTGAAAGGCTGGATGTATACTATCATGCGTAATATTTTTATAAGCAACTATCGGCGTATGATGCGTGAGATGAATATTATTGATAAAACTTATACTGTTTTCCAACAAAGTTTAATAGAAGACGAAGACAGTGATCGTTTTGAGTTATCTTATGACATCAAGCAGCTTTATCGTGTGATATATTCTGTGCCTGATGAATTGAGAGTACCATTTCAGATGTATGTAGCCGGATTTAAATATAGAGAAATTGCAGAAAAATTGGATTTGCCTATAGGAACAGTGAAGAATCGTTTATTCTTTATTCGTAAGCGCTTAAAAGATGAATTGAAGGTTCTTTTGGATATTGAATGATAAGTATAATATTAAAATAGAGAGAGAAATGTAAGAGTCGGAATAGGTTATATCCTATTTCGACTTTTTTATTCGTGCCTGTTAATAAATGCAAAATGCGAATTCCTGTATTTAACTTCCTCGTTCTTCCTCGTTCTAACTAATAAAGCTCAGAAAAAGAATTGATGATAAACGAGAATAAAATTCGTGAAGCTTGTGCCTCGAATCGCGAACGGGGATTCAAGATGTTGATGGACTCTTTTCAGGTACCGATATATAATTATATCCGTAGACTGGTCGTATCTCATGAAGATGCGGAGGATGTGCTTCAGGAAGTCTTTATCCGGGTGTTCCGGCATATCGATCAGTTTCGCGAAGAAAGTTCACTGTCAACCTGGATTTACCGGATTGCCACGAATGAGAGTTTACGCTTGCTGAACGGTCGTAAAGATGAGGGAGTTGTTTCTGCAGAAGATGTTCAGGAAGAGTTGATGGGCAAGTTGAAGGCTTCCGATTATATTGATTATGAAAATGAGCTGGCAGTGAAGTTTCAGGAGGCCATTCTAAGTTTGCCTGAAAAGCAACGGCTTGTATTCAACTTACGTTATTACGATGAACTTGAATATGAAGAGATTGCCCGTGTACTGGATAGCAAAGTGGATACACTAAAAGTGAATTACCACTATGCGAAAGAGAAGATTAAGGAATATATATTAAACAGATAGAATGATGAAAAAGGATTTTGATTTTGACGATATTGGTAAACGGACACCTTACCGTACCCCCGATGGATTCTTCGAGGATGTGCAACGAAAGGTGATGGAACGCGCCGGAGTGAAGCAACAGCGGAAATTTCACATGAAGCTGATTATTTCTACGGTGATTACCATGGCGGCAGTATTGATCGGATTTTTGTTTGTTCCATCTTTGAGACAGGCAGATGAGGTGAAAACGTCTTCTTCGAAAGTATTAGCTAATGGTACAGAATCTGTAGATAAATGGATTAAAGAACTATCGGATGAGGAGTTGGAAGAGCTCGTCAGCTTCTCTGAAAATGATATATTTTTGAATTAAGTAACTCAATCAATTATTTTAAACGTGAAGATTATGAAGACTAAATTTATTTATGTAATTATGGCCGTCCTCCTGATGGGAAGCCAGATGACTTTGTCTGCACAGAATACGGATAACAAACAAAAAAAACAGCGTCCTACACCAGAACAAATGGTGCAGATGCAGACTAAACAGATAGTAAAAACACTGATGTTGGATGATGCAACGGCAGCTAAGTTTACTCCGGTATACGAGAAGTATCTGAAAGAATTGCGTGAATGTCGTATGATGACTCATAAGGCGAGAACAGAGAAAACTAAAGGACAAGGCACAGACGCTAAGAAAGAACGTCCGTCCATGACTGATGACGAGATTGCGACCATGTTACGGAACCAGTTTACTCAAAGCCGTAAAATGCTGGATGTTCGTGAAAAGTATTACAATGAATTCAGCAAGATACTTTCGCAGAAGCAGATTTTGAAGATTTATCAGCAGGAGAAGATGAATGCTAATAAGTTTAAGAAAGAGTTTGACCGAAGAAAAGGACAGAAACCGGGACAGGGACATCACCAGGGGCAAAGATCTCGCGCTCCACGTCCGGACCAGAAATAAATATTAGGTTTATTTTATTATAGTTTTATTTTACTAAATCAACACAATTTGAACATAGACAGCCATATTTATTCTTTTCAGTACCGTTTGATTACTTGTTATGTCTTGTTACTGATTAGTTTGACTGTTTTTGCTCAGTCCGGCAAAGAGCGTTTTTCCGGTCGTGTGATTGATACTGAAACCTATCAGCCGGTACCGTTTGCTACGGTCCGGCTTTTAGCTTTACCGGATAGTACATTGTTGGGCGGCGGCGCTACGGATGCTATCGGTAAATTTCAACTTTCCGTTTCCATTCCTAATCATGCAATTAAAGCGAAGTCTTTATTATTACAGGTGTCATATGTCGGATATAAGCAGGTTTTTCATCCCATTTCCAGCAAAAGCTCTTCTTACGAATTGGGGGATATAAATCTGACTCAGGAAAGTTATGCTTTGGATGAAGCAGTGGTAGTAGGGCAGGCTCCAATGGCGGTGACAGAGGGGGATACAACGGTATTCAACGCTTCTGCCTATCGTACTCCCGAAGGCTCAATGCTTGAAGAATTGGTAAAACAGCTTCCGGGAGGTGAAATAGATGCAGACGGTAAGTTGCTGATACATGGCAAGGAAGTAAAAAAGATTTTGGTGGACGGTAAAGAGTTTTTCTCTGATGATCCGAAAGCTGCTCTTAAAAATCTTCCTGTGGAGATGGTGGAGAAGTTAAAAGCGTATGAACGTCAATCGGATTTGGCACGTCTTACGGGAATAGATGACGGAGAGGAAGAGATGATTCTGGACTTGTCTGTGAAAAAAAATATGAAACGGGGCTGGATGGAGAATTTTATGGGAGGATATGGAAGTAAAGACCGTTATGAATTAGCCAATACCTTGAACCGTTTTCGTGAAAACTCTCAATTAACCATTATCGGGAATCTGAATAATACCAATAACCAGGGATTCTCGGAATTACAGAATGAATCTTCCAGTTCAACAGGCAATATCCGTAGCCGGATGGGACTGACTACCTCCCGCTCATTGGGGCTTAATGCGACTTATGATTGGAAGCGCGTTAAATTACGTTCAAATATTCAATATGTTGGCACCGATCGTTTGGAAGATAGCCGTACCACAGTCGACAACTTTCTCCGGGAAGATAAATCAATCAATCTGGGCACGAGTCATAGCCGACAACAGAATCACGAACTGGTAGCCAATGCTTCTCTTGAATGGAAAATGGATTCTGTTACTACATTGATTTTCCGTCCTCAATATCGTTTCGCTGCCAATGACAGAGAGAATAATGGCTTTCAGGAAGGGTGGGGGAGTGATCTCTTGTTGAATGAAAGAGAGTCCTCCGGCACCAATCATAATTCCCGGTATAATCTGACGATGATGTTGCAACTTAGCCGGAAATTGAGTCGTTTGGGGAGAAATGTTGCTTTGAAGGTAGACTATGGTACTAATGCTTCAGCTACAGACCGAAAGAGCCTTTCCACCACCCGGTACTTCAAAAATAATACGAAGAAGATTCAGAATCAGAAAATAGAGGATGATGTTGACGGTTATAATTACCGGGTGCAGTTGGTGTATGTAGAGCCATTACCGTGGCGGCATTTCCTGCAACTGCGTTACAGTTATCAGTATAGAGTGAATAATTCCGATCGCTTTGTCTATGACTGGGATAAGGAATTGGAAGAGTTTGCTCCTGATTTTGATGAAGAATCCAGTAACCGTTTTGAGAATCAATATAGTAATCATTTAGTAAATCTTGCGATACGTACCTCGCAAAAAAAGTACAATTATAATATTGGTGTTGATTTTGAACCTCAAAAGTCTGTTAGCCATTCATTGTTGAGTGATGCTCCCGAAGATCAGTTGGAAAGATCGGTCATGAATTTTTCGCCTACTGTCAATTTCCGCTATAGGTTTTCAAAACGCACCCGTTTGCAAATTGTGTATAGGGGAAAAGGGAAACAGCCTAATATGCGTGATCTCCAACCTGTGACCGACCGTACCAACCCTTTGAATATCCGTGTCGGAAACCCTTTGTTGAAGCCTTCATATATGAATACTTTTACGCTGAATTTCAATTCTTATAATACCAAACATCAGCGAAATATGGTAGCTACCGCTTTGTTTGAGAATACCATTAACAATGTAACCAATCAGGTGACTTATGATAGTGAAACCGGTGTACGAACTACATCTCCGGTCAATATGAATGGTAATTGGCGGGCCATGGGTTCTTTTTCTCTCAATACCCCTTTTAAGAATCGTAACTGGATATTTCGTACTTACTCCTATCTGCAATATCGAAATCAGAATGGCTATACAACCTTGAATAAAGAAGAACCGGTGAAAACTTCCGTACAGCATTTAACGGGACGTGAACGTCTACGGATTACTTATCGTACCCGCCAAATGGAACTTACAGGGCTTGTTGGCCTGACTTATAACAATTCTTATAATGACGTACGGGAGAAACGTACTGAAACTTTTGATTATCAGGCAGGAACTGAATTGCAGCTTTATCTTCCCTGGGGGATGGAGTTATATAATGACCTGACTTATTTCCTTCGTACCGGATATGGTTATGAGGGTTATGCCAAAGCAAATTTCATGTGGAACTGTCAGCTGTCAAAAGCCTTTTTGAAGAGGAAACAGTTACTAATCCGCTTCAAAATATATGATATTCTTCATCAGGACATTTCTATGATACGCACGATAACCGCTACTGCCATTCGTGACACTGATTATAATGCACTGGGTTCTTACTTTATGGTGCATGCTATCTTTCGTTTGAATATGATGGGAAAATAATTAGAAATTAAATCTTCATTAGTTTGAAAACCACAGCAGGGTTTTGATTGTTGTATGTCCTACGTATAAAAACAATGTAAGGCTGGCTGAATGTTTCGACTGATAAAAATGATAAAAGATAAAGGTCGTTGGCGCATTTTTAAACTGAAGTTGATTGATGCCCGACTGTACTTTGTCAGTATCTTCGTAGGATTACTGACAGGACTTGTGGCTGTGCCTTATCATTACCTATTACAGTTTTTCTTTAATCTCCGTCACGATTTCTTTGATTCTCGTCCCAAATGGTATTGGTACATACCTCTTTTTCTTTTGATGTGGGGAATACTTGTATTCGTATCCTGGTTGGTAAAGAAAATGCCGCTTATTACCGGTGGGGGTATTCCGCAAACACGTGGAGTTATCAATGGCAGGGTTGATTATAAACATCCTTTTCTGGAATTGGTGGCAAAGTTTGTAGGTGGAATACTTGCATTAAGTACTGGATTGTCTTTGGGGCGTGAAGGTCCCTCCGTGCAAATAGGTTCGTATGTTGGATATTTGGTATCCAAATGGGGGAGGGTGCTTAGTGGTGAACGGAAACAACTATTGTCTGCCGGCGCCGGTGCCGGGTTAGCTGCTGCTTTTGCTGCCCCATTGGCTTCATCATTGTTGGTGATCGAATCTATCGAGCGGTTCGATGCACCTAAAACAGCTATTACCACTCTTTTGGCAGGAGTAGTGGCAGGTGGAGTTGCCAGTTGGATTTTCCCGATCAATCCTTATTTTCATATTGATGCTATTGTACCGGAGATGACTTTCTGGGGGCAAGTGAAATTGTTTCTTTTGCTGGCAGCAGTGGTTTCTGTCTTTGGAAAGTTCTTTTCTGTCACCACTCTTCAGGTGAAACGTATTTACCCTGCTATTAAGCATCCGGAATACGTGAAGATGTTGTATTTGCTTTTTATCGCTTTTCTGATTTCTATGGCTGAGTTTAATCTGACCGGAGGAGGGGAACAGTTCTTGTTATCACAAGCTATGCATCCGGACACGCATATTCTCTGGATTGTCGGCATGATGTTGTTGCATTTTGTTTTTAGCACTTTTTCTTTTTCTTCGGGTTTACCGGGAGGAAGTTTTATCCCGACGCTGGTGACGGGAGGACTTCTTGGACAAATAGTGGGATTAATTATGGTTCAACAGGGTGTTATTGCTTATGAGAATATTAGTTATATCATGTTGATTTGTATGTCTGCATTCCTTGTTGCAGTAATCCGTACCCCTTTGACAGCTATTGTACTAATAACCGAGATTACGGGGCATTTGGAAGTCTTTTATCCTTCTATTGTTGTAGGAGGATTAACTTATTATTTTACGGAAATGCTTCAAATCAAACCGTTCAATGTTATTTTGTATGACGATATGATTCATTCGCCTGCATTTAAGGAAGAACCGCGTTACACATTGTCTGTAGAAATAATGAGCGGCTCTTATTTAGACGGGAAAATAGTAGATGAACTTCGTTTACCGGAGCGTTGTGTGATAATTAATGTTCATCGTGACCGGAAGAATTTGCCTCCTAAAGGGCAGACATTAATGCCCGGCGATCAGGTGCAAATAGAGATGGATTCGCAGGATATAGAGAAACTGTATGAACCTTTAGTCAGTATGGCGAATATTTATTAAGTGTCTGGCTCTTATCCTTTGATATATACAAAAATAGCTGAAAGAGAAATTCTTCCAGCTATTCTTGTTTCAGTATATTAAGTACTTATTTTTTCTTATACCAATCGGCGTTTGTACCATATTTAGCCCAGTCTATAAATTTAGGATAGATTTCGCTGATAGACTTCTTCTCGTTTTTATCGAAGTTCTTTAGTTCTGCAATATCATTAGCATTGGCATTTGACAAATAGAATGCAAAAGGATAAATATTCTCTTGATTCGATACATAGTAAATGCCTTCATTAGGTTTAGAACAGTCTTCATATTGTCCGAAGAGAGAAGTATCGACTTTAGAAGTTGGTTTCTTCATAGGACAATGAACTTCCAAGCGATTACCTTCTTTGCTAGGACGGTATATGAATGCATCGATTGATGTTTCCTGCTTTTTATTCGAGTTTTTATCTCCGTATTTGAATGTTACTTTATATTCGGCATTTGGGTTTGTTTTAACATTATCTGTCAATATGATTGCATTGCTTTCACGAGTAAATTTGTCAGCTCCCGAAGCTACAGTAAAGTCCTTTTCATTTTCTTTTCTAATAAAGTATTCAGTTGACTGTGCATTTCCCTCATTTGAAAGAATGAAACCTAATCCGTTAGTGAATACAGTCGATTTATTATATAAAGTTTTAAATGTAAATGACTCGCTTAAGATTTCATTGAATATATTGAATACTTTTTGATAAGTATACTGAACCAATACGTCATTCATATCGTAATCACCAGCTTTAGGCCATTCATCTTCAAATGCGTATACACCTGTCTTTTCAATAGTTGTATTTAAGTCTTCATCTACAGGAGGAACATTAGTGATTTCAGGATTGGCTTTTAATGAGAATACAACATCTGTAAAATTCTGATCATCCATGAAATCTTCAAAGGCGATAGCAATGTTACTGTTTTTATCTTTAAACATAGCTGTACGTACATCTATACCGCTATTAACTTTAGTACTAAATCCTTTTGTGGAACTAGCATAAAATCCTTCGGTTAGAGTATAACTGTTGAAACCTGTAAAATAGGTGTTCCATGCGTTGCAAGCGAGAATAAAACCAATGTAGTATCCTTTGGGGAAGTTCTTGCCTTTTGGATATTCCGGATCATCAAAATATTTTAGTTGTACAGCTGTACCTTCTTTTATACCTTGGGGAGAGGCTTGAAGGCTTCCATTATTCCAGGTCATTTGAGTATTGGGGAATACAGCATATACTTTTACGTCTTTCAGACTGGCAGGAGCTTGATCGTATCTGTAATAGTAGTAGCCTAATGAACTGTTCCAACAGGTCCATCCTCTTAATGCAGTTAGTACTACGGCTGTTTCATCTTCCTCTACATATAAGTCGGCTTGAGTACGATATTCCTCTGGACAACTTCCTAATGTATTCAACACCTTGCTTACAGTAGTACGTAATTCGTTCATTTCAGATTTACTTAAAGTGAGCTTAGGATCATTACCTTTATAAGCATAATCAATAACTCCACTGCGATCGTCGAATGAACCGAGATTAGTATTCCAACCTAGATTATTAAACCGATTTCTATCAAACCGGGTTGACTCTCTGTAGGATGCTCTGGTAGTAAGTTGTTCATCTGTGTCTGATACTTTCAAAACACCGTTAACTATTTTTCCAGGGATTGCCTGTCTGGCAAAAGGTGATGTAGAAACGATATACACATTAGATACATAAGCCGGCAATTCAACCGTTGCGGTGAATTTACCTTGTTCATCTGTCCATGCACCATCTAATGCCTGAACGTTTTCTTTTAGAATGGTGGTGTTTTCACCTTCAATCAATGGATTTCCATCATAAATGGAAAAAGGAACTCTTGATTCGGAATTGGAATAATCAATTTCTACTTGTACTTTTTGTATAGTAGAAAAATTAGAGGTGTTAATTTCTGCCCCTGGAGCTTCTTGGTATAAGTCTTTATCACTATCCACACAACTGCTTATACCCACTACAATTACCATTGTGCATGCTAACCAAAATCTTCTCATATCTAATAGTTTTTGTTTATGCGATACTTTAGTTCGTTTTGTTTTTAAAAGAAACCCGTAAGTTCTTTGAAGTTCAAAGGCTTACGGGTACAAAGATATATATAATATTCAACACAACCATAAAATAGTTGAATATTTTTTCAAAATATGTTCTATAACTTGTATTTTCTAATCTTTTATTCCATACTTCTTAACCATGCAATTTCTTCTTTCCATTTACTTTCATCCGGAGTTTCGAGTATTAACGGTATATTATCAAATCTGGAATCTTGCATTAATCTTTCAAAAAAAGCTTTGCCAATCAATCCTTTACCAATGCTGTCGTGGCGGTCAACATGGGTGCCTAATGCTTTTTTAGAATCATTCAAGTGCATACCACGGAGGTAGTTGAATCCGACTTCTTTATCAAATTCATCAAATACTTTATCATATTCATTGACAATATCGTAACCAGCGGTATAGGTATGGCAGGTATCGAGACAAACACCTACCCGGTTCTTATCGTTTACCCGATCAATGATATATTTCAATTGCCAGAATTCGCTTCCTAAATTACTTCCTTGTCCGGCAGTGTTTTCAATAACGGCTGTTACACCCTTTGTTTTCTCTAAAGCGAGATTAATGCTTTCTGCGATAAGTGACAGACAATCTTCTACCGATACTTTATTGAGAGAACTACCAGGATGAAAATTTAAAAGTTTCAATCCAAGCTGTTCGCAACGTTGCATTTCATCCAGAAAAGCGGCACGGCTTTTTTGAAGTCCCTCTTCCTCCGGATGTCCCAGATTGATAAGATAACTGTCATGTGGCAGGATATATTCCGATTGGAAACCATATTTCTCACAATTCTCTTTGAAGAGACTGATACTTTCTTCTGTTAGAGGTTTACTTACCCATTGACGTTGATTCTTGGTGAATAACGCAAAAGCATTTGCTCCTATTTCGTGCGCATTAATGGGTGCGAACTCTACGCCACCAGAGGCGCTAACATGTGCTCCGATATATTTCATTGTTCTTTCTTAATTTATTTTACTCTGCAAATATAACGTTTTTAAAGGAGTATATGTTTGTAGAGAGAACTCTTCTTGGTTACAATTCATAGGATCATGTACTTTATACTCTGTTCTTTATCTTTTATTCTCTATAAAAAATATCCCGTTATTCAATTTTCTATAAATTGAATAACGGGACAGTTTTTTGGGGGGGAGATTAAATCTCAAAATCCGGTAAATAGTCTGTCAGGACTTTATTAACCTGTTTCCCTTTTACCTGATCTGTTACCGTCGTTGCACCTTCCTTTTTACCGGCATCGTAGTTTAAGGAAACTTTCTCCACTTTATTACTAACGTGAATAGCGGCTTTTCCTTTTTCCGTAAGGTTGCAAGTGATAGTCCAGTCACCTACTTGAATGATATTGCCTTTGCGAACTACCTGCATATCCGGACGGTTGTCTCCATGTGTATCCATCACAGTCAGGAAACGGGCGGTTTTGCAAGGAACAGTTGTAGAAGAGAAATGCCAGTGATTAGGATATTTCACTGCTTTTCCTTGTGCATTCGTCACATTTTTCCAGTTGGTCGGAGCACAGAAGAAAGTATCTACCATTGCCTGTTCCGTTTTTGCCGAACTGAAAAGATGGGCAACAGAGATACCGCCAGCTTTATTCCTTCCGGTTACTTTCACCTCATCGGTCAGTTCCTGTATTTCCATCGGTAATTCTACAGTATGTAAAAGGTAACTCCATGTAACAGCCTCCTTTCCTTCCAGTTCATCATAAATCACGAAAACTCCGGTACTTCCCAGTTGGATGATATGACGGCGGAACATATTCAGTTTGTTCTCATCCCATCCTTTTTCAGGCGTATATTGCGTACCGGATAGTTCTCCACGTTTCAGCCATAGGGGAGAAGTCACTTTACCATAAGCATTGGAAGCATCTCCTACCATATAAGCGATTTTTTCTCCTTCATACCAACGCGGAATCCATCCATATCCTTCCGTTCCAATCTTTTGAGTCATTCCATTTACCAAAATGCTGTTGTGTGCACGGGTGTTACGGTAAGAATACATACAATGATCGTCCGTAAAACCTGTACGATGTCCGCTGCTGTAAAAAATGGCTTTACCTCCATAGAATGTATTAAAAGCATTCTGATTGGCCAGCGCATGGGAAGTGGAACCATAAGAACTGGAGCGGAACGATAACATGGCATTCTTATCTATATCTCCCAAAGAGGTATTCATCGTACCGATTCCCGTTTCATTGAATACTTTCGCCATGGGTAGTTCGGCAAGAGTATGTCCTTCTTTGGGGAGAGCTTTCTTGGTTGTACAACGATACCAGGTCAAGTCTCCGGATTTTCCGAGGAAAGTTTTTTCCATGATATCCGGTTCCTTTTGCAGAATGGTACGTACATAAGCGGCCGCCCACGGATTATTACATTCACGTGCCAAGGCATCCGCATAACCTACTCGTGTACCGTTCGGCTTCATTTTGCTTTCATGTGAATTGCCTTGTCCTGCAGATTTTGAGAATGGAGGCTGCTGGTAGATGACGTAAAATGCATTGTTGTTATACCACGGATCAGCGAAGAAATCGAATCCGCTGATACGGGAGTAGAAAGCGGGAACTTCAATCAATGTGCGAAGATTGACTTGGAAATAAGAATCACCATTGTGCCATCCTCCATCCGCATTGAGGCCCGGCAGACGGGATACCCATTCATTGTAGCAATAATCCACCCAGGTGGAAGCCATCGGGAGTTCGCCATACGTAGCAAATGCCGCCATATTCAAGATACGGAAAGTCATTTGCCAGACATGATTATCAGCAATGCGGTTTTCCAAGTGATTGACATATTCATGATAGAACTTCTTTCCATTGTCACGAATCGTTCTTAGGAGTAGTTTTCTCTCATTCGGAGTCAACAGATTGTACCATGCATCATACGCTGAAGTGCTCATGGACAGAATAGTAGAACGATTGAAATCTCCAGCAAAGTACTTACTTTTTTTCCAGGAAAGAATTTCGGAAAGACGCTTAATGCCTTCTTTGTAGTATACCTCATCTTTCGTTAGCAGGTAAGCGCGTACCATGGCTTCGATATTTGCTTCTTCACGGTCTACAATCTTACGACTTTCCCGAATCAGGGCAGAACGATATTGAACAATATTTGTCAACTTGACAACCTGGGTTGTATCAATTTCTTCTTCCAGATGTTTCAGCGGGTGGTTCAGGCATTTATCGGCTTTTCGGATATAAGCCTGTGCCTCCGGATTGTTTTTATTCCGTTCGATGATATTATCCCAATCTTCGGCATCAAGCAAGATGCGGGGATGAGTTTTGGGCAATTTGGCTAATACTTCCTGTAGAGAAGGAGGGTTGAATGTACGTATGTGTTCGTCTATATAAAAATGATAAACAGGTGACCATTCTTCTTTTCCTTCTTTGTTAACGTAGGCATGTTGCCAATACCATTTCCCTTTTTCAAAGAGTTTGAATGGGTTGAAAAATGCCCATTTTCTTTCGGCGGTAATCACTTCCGATTTAAATTCGGGGTCGCGTGCAATACGGATGCGGTAGGTTACTTCGGGTTTGTAGTCCTCTTCTTCAACTCCGTCCAATACAGCACCGAGGTGCGGGAACTTATCCGGCCACATAAAACGTGGGGGATTGACAGTAATATGCTGTCCGTCCAGAGGCGAAGGCGTTTCGCGGACTTCATGCATCAAGGTCTGTTGAGTCAGACGCATGATTCCTTTTTGTGCATATCCATTGGCGAATAGCAGAAGGGTGAACAAGAGAAAAATAGATATTCGTTGTTTCATCATATAACTTTGCTTTTATTATTCATCGCTTTGTTATTCAGCGTTGTTTGAACAAATCTTTCAGACGAACAGTCTTGTTATTAATCAGTGGACATGCCCAGAAACCGATAAAGGTGATATATCCTACAAAAACAAGGATAAAGAGCATACCCGTACGGAGTGATGTTGCATCTGCCAGTGTACTTACAATCATCGGACCACCGGCACCACCTACAATTGCCGAGCATAGTATACCTGCGAATGAACCGTGGTGCTGTGACGCAGAGTTCAGTGCCAATGAGAATACGATGGAATACATCATGGAGATGCTGAATCCAACAGCAGGGAAAGCAAGCATGGATACTTCCTTACTTCCGAATAATGCTGATAATAATAGGATGATCGTCAGAATTCCGGAAATTTGCAACAATTGTTTACTGTCAATTAACTTGAGCAGAATCATACCTACCAGACAACCGGCTGTCATCAATCCCCAGAAATAGCTTACGGCCTGTGCACCGTCTGTTTGTGGGTTAACTCCATGATATTGTTCCAAGAAGGTACTCATGAAGATTGAAGTTCCCTGTTCCGTACTTACATAGCAGAAAATTCCCAGGAAAAACAGCCATACATATTTCTGTTTGAATAAAGCCAGATATGAATCTTTAGACCCGCTTTTCTCGTCTTCTTTCAACTCGATCTTGGGAAAACGGGATACACCGACAGCTATCAGCATGACCAATAGCAGGATTGTAAATACCCAATAAAGAGATACCCACGGCATTTCCCGTGGAGTGACATCGGCCAACAGGTCGATAAAGAAACCTTTACCTGCTGTATATGTTGCCGGATCAAGTTCACGAATTAGATAAGTATATACCAGAGGACTTAGGAAAGAAGCAATGCCAAACATGAACTGTGCCAGTTCGGCGATAAATGCATAGTTTTCTTCTCCTCCTACGGTACGTTGGAGTGGATTCAATACCGTTTGTAACATGGCCATTCCCAGTCCGATGATGAAAGAAGAAGCCAATAACATCGGATACGTGTGCATGCAGGCAAATAGGATGGTGCCGATAAACGGCATCAGAAATCCACCGAATAATATCGGCTTTTCACCGAAACGGTCGATGAGCAATCCGGCAGGGATAGACATGATGGCATAGGCCAGAAAGAAAGAAGTCGGGATAAATCCCGCCATTGCCAGGTCACTTAGATTGAAGTTGTGGATAATATCCGGAATGAGTGGGCCTAGAATATTGGTGATAAACGAGATGGTAAACCAGAACGCCATAATCAGCGCCAGCATCCCTAAATTTTTTCTCATAATCTTAAATAGTTGATAGTTGATAAATGATAACTGATAGATGGAAGTTGATAATTAATTGATGATTGAGTATTTGTATGTTGAGATAACTTTCATTTACTAACTATCATTTATCAGCTATCAACTATCATTTATTTTTGTTTTCATTTGAAAAAGAGTGAAGCGGCTCCAATACTTCCGGCCTTGTTTCCAAGAGCGGCAGCTATGATTTGAGTATTCACGGCACAGTCGGGGATGGCGTAACTGCGGGCTTTTTCGCTTACTTTCTGAATATAAAAGTCTCCGGCTTCGGAAAGTCCTCCACCGATCACAATCTTTTGAGGGCTGAAGATATTAATGAATCCTGCAATTCCATGTCCCAGAAAATCACAGTGTTCTTCCAGCGATAGTTGTGCAATCTTATCTCCTTGTTTGTAAAGGCGGACGATCAGTTCTCCATTAATCTCCTCATTCGGGTAGGAGATACCTGCGTCTATTATCCGTTGACTGAAACGGTGTACCAAGGCAGAAGTGGAAGCATAATGTTCCAGACAGCCGACGGAACCACAGGCACAAGGTTCGCCATTGGCAATGAGAGGCACGTGCCCCAGTTCTGTCCCCCGGTTGGCATAACCGTTGAACAATTTGCCATCGATGACTACTGCACCGCCAATGCCTGTTCCTACTGTTAGGAAAACAACATGAGTGGCTCCCTGTCCGGCTCCATACATTGTTTCTCCTAATCCCATCAGATTGGCATCATTTCCTAATAAAGCCGGGAGTCCGGTTTCCTTTTCAATGCGGTCCGCCAGATGTATGTTTTCCCAACCGTTGATGTTTTCCGCACCTCCCAGAACTATGCGGTTTGTAGAATCTACGATGCCCGGTGTACCGATTCCTATACCATTGATTTTGTAGCCTTGTTCCTGTGCAAAGGCTTTCACTTCATTGATAGCAGTAACCAACTGTCCGATGACAGCTTCTGCTGATACATCGGCTTTCGACGGTAACTTCCCTTGAAAGTAAAATACGCCTTCATTATCAATTAGGGCGTATTTTACAGAAGTTCCGCCAAGGTCAATTCCTATAGCGTATTCTTTTTCCATATCACCAAGTAATACTTAATACATAATACTTAATACTTAAAAAAATCACACTCTTTCTGCCCAAATCGGTGAACTCCAAGCCCATTGTCCGTCACGTTGGCGAACGCGTACATAGTAGTAGTCCGTATCACGTTGCGGCTCTTTATCTTCCATGTAGTGTTCCAAAGTGAAACAGCTTTCCGGCATAGCACGATTGAAAAGGATCGCCTCGCTCAACCAACCGATCATGAAGTGTGAACGTGAACCTTCGAGCAACTCGCCCAACGCATGTTCAAACTTCTTGCCATTGAATTCGGCAATGATCTTACCGTCTTTGGGCATTTCCACATCCAGAATGACGGCTTGCATGGCTGCTGTAGTCGTATTCGGATTTTTGCTGCTATACATATCCAGTTCGGTTTCCTTGTTGCCAACGGATACGATACGGTTGACATGCGTGTGGAATTCAGTTTCACCTTCTTGCGGAGAAGTGAACGCTGCGCCACGGAAACAAGGAGTTACACTATGGATCTGTCCTTTGTCCACGGACAGTTTACCCTGCCAATGTACGTATTTCTCTTCACGATTCCAACCAAAATCAACTTTAACTTTGCAACGTACCGTATCACCTTCCGGGGCAATCGGAGTCAGCGGGCCATTCATGCGAGCTAAAATCTGTCCGTTCTTGACAATATCTACATAGTCGATACAGCTTTCACCTGTAACGTTCAGATAGATACGGCGGCTGTTACCGCGAACCACGTCACCCATGAAAGCGTCGTTGAGGCGGAAGTCGATAATAATTTTATCACCGGTTGCGGCACATACATGGCGGGTGCGGAGAGCTTCCCAAATAGCGTCGCGAGTCAATGACGGAGCCATGACACCGATACGACCGTCGCCATAGCTTCCCGGATAACCGGAATGTTGATCGGTAGAAGCCATGATACCGAATTTGTTGCCTAATTCAAGACCATATTGAATGGTTCCTTCCCATTGGCGCGGACCCATATCGTGTAGATAAGGATAATCTCCCTGATCGCTTTCTGCCAGACCATGACGGGAATACATTTCTACGAATGGGGTAATATCTCCTTCGGTAAAGCATTTCCAGTTGTAACCGCGATAGCCGCCCTGGTAACCCATGTGATGTGGAGTAATAAATACTTTGTGTCCTTTTGCCTTCTGTTTCCAGTCTTCGATAGAAGTACATTCCACAAGCGGTGCGTCGAGATCATAATTCAATGCAACATGGTCACCATGTTCCATGCTGTGGGCCTCGTATCCGACAAAAGTAAGGAATTCACCTTCTTTATTATATTCATTCGTCATTTTTACGTACTTCTCATAACCGCCTTCACGCAAACGTTTGAAAGCTCCTGTGTGATAATCAATCACCCATTTCAGGCGGGGATCATCTGCTCCGGGAATATCCGGCCACATAGCATGAGGAGTGACACTGACAAAATCCAATTGTCCTTTCGCTGCTTCAAAAGCGTCGCGCATGTCGCCGTGTCCGTATGTGATGTTGCAATGGTTATGTAAGTCGCCCCAGTACATTTTGAGGTTACTGGCTGACGGCATAATCTTTTTTGCTTCTTTGCTTCCAGCTGCGCAAGAACCCAGCAAACTGCCTGAAGCTGCCAATCCGAGGAAAGACCAGCCTGTGTTTTTTAAAAACTTTCTTCTATCCATGGTTTTATCTAATTTATTCGGTAAACTAATAATGAAGCATATTAATTCTTATTTATATGTCCTCCTCTTAGCGGTTTTGCATTTGTCGGCGATCACCTTTAAAGAGGACTTTTTCCTTTTCATCCGGGTCAGTATCTTTGTACTGTTTTTGAGTGTCCTGAAGTAGCTCCATCAGCTCTTTTTGTACTTTAGCATACTCCGGTTTGCCGAAGACGTTGTTCATCTCTCTCGGATCAGCTTTCATGTCATACATTTCCCATTCGTCAATATCGTTGTAGAAATGAATCAGTTTGAAATCTTGTGTACGGATACCATAGTGACGTTTTACAGAGTGTTCTGCAGGGTACTCGTAATAATGGTAATAAGCAGCTTTACGCCAGTCGGCCGGGGTTTTGCCTTCGTTGACCAATATCGGTTTCAAAGAAGCTCCTTGAATATCTGACGGGATATCTACTCCGGCAAAGTCGAGGAAGGTAGGAGCAAAGTCTACATTCATGCTGATTGCATTACTGGTACTTCCTGCTTTGATTGCTTTCGGGTAACGGATGATAAGAGGCATGCGCTGACATTCTTCATACATGAAGCGTTTGTCAAACCAGCCATGTTCTCCAAGGAAGAAACCCTGGTCGGAGGTGTAGACAATGATTGTATTGTCCAGTTCACCAATCTTTTCGAGATAATTCAGTAGTCGGCCGATATTTTCGTCTACTGCCAGAACCGTAGCCAGATAATCGCGCATATATTGTTGATATTTCCAGCTGATTAAAGATTTGCCTTTCAAGTCACCTTTGCGGTATTCGGCAATGCGCCCGGCGTATACAGAATCCCATTTATCCTGAACTTCAATAGGCATACGTTTATATACACTATAAAGACGGTTGGTTGTATCTTTCAGCATCTCTTCACGAGTCATCAATTTGAGATCCCAGTCGTTTGTCAACGTGTGCTCGATAGACATATCCTGCTCGCGAGCAGCTCTTCCACGACCTTCGTAGTCGTCGAACAGATTAGCCGGTTCCGGGAAAGTTGTATTATTGAATATGCCTAAATGACGGGGAGCGGGCATCCAGTTACGGTGTGGGGCTTTCTGGTGATACATCATGCAGAACGGTTTGTTCTTGTCCCGTCCTTCAAGGAATTTAATTGCTTTGTCGGTAATAATATCCGTAGCATATCCTTTTTCTACGATATGTTTTCCGTCTTCCCAGAAATCAGGATCGTAATAGTCACCTTGCTCATGTTGGCCGCTAAGGATACTCCAATGGTCGAAACCTTGCGGTTCGCTGATGAGATGCCATTTGCCAATCATGGCAGTCTGGTATCCGGCTTGCTGAAGAAGTTTGGGGAATGTCTGCTGATCGCCGTTGAATGTACTTGCATTATCGGTAAAACCATTTTCGTGACTGAACTTGCCGGTGAGGATGCAAGCGCGCGAAGGTCCCGAAAGAGCATTGACAGCGTAACAATTATCAAAGCGAATACCTTCATTGGCAATCCGGTCCATATTAGGAGTTTGAATCAAATTTCCTCCATAACAGGACATCGCTTGAGTGGTGTGATCATCCGTCATCATGAAGATAATGTTCGGCTGTCTGACTTCTTCTTTCTTTTGGCTGCTGCAAGAAACGAGACTTAGTGCTGCCAATGGGAGGAGTAGGGTAGAGGAGGTGTAATAGTTTTCCATAATGATAAGAAGCCTCTCCCAAGAAAAGGGGCAGGGAGAGGCTTTGAGGCTTTTTATAGTTTGTATTTTAATGACTGTTTCTTTCCGTTTACTTTCACTTCTACTTCCAGACCGTTTTCATCGAACGCTTTGTTCTTGAATTTAGCGTCAAATTTAGGGGCATCTGCGCTTTTCTTAACCGGGTAGATAACAGTGATGTAACGTACAGCTTCTTCGCCGTCTTTTCTCAGGTTGAACGATACATTCATACGTTTGTAGCGTTTGCGATAAGCTGTTGAACACCATCCTGGTTCTTTCTTCATACTCATGCCAGCAGGGCCAAAGCATTGCAGTTTCATATTGCTTCCATCCTCAAACTGTGTCAGGAACGTCATGTCTTCGCGGCTGTTGGCAATTTCTCCTTTCGGCATCTGATAGTGAAGATTGATAGAACCTTTACCGCTACCTGCCATTTCATCTACAATGACAAAGTAAGTGTTATCAACGAAGAAAACAGAACGACGGTGTTTCAGATTCTTGTAACTCGGATTTTCAGTCACTAAAGTCTGGATAGCACCTTCCGGTTGCCATAACTTTGTAACAGATTCTGTTGTCTCGAGATTTTTGTTGTCCAAGGTTACTGTGTTGTGAACACAAGTCTGACGGTGCCAGTTACGTTGTTCCATTACTTCGCCTTCACCGGCGTATACATACGAACCTGAATCCGGGAACAAATTCTTGCCGTTGAACCAAAGTTCAAATGTACCATTATCCGGCTGACAGTGCCAAAAAGCTTTCGGACCTGCCTTTACTACCATTTGGGTAGCATCCATTCCCCATGAATTACGGAATACAAAGAAGCCTGATTTCAGGAAACCTTTGGACATATAATCCGGCAATGCACCTTCTTTTCCTTCTGTAGCAAAGTATTTGATTGCCTGGTTCTTCGGGAACAGTTTGCTCCATGACTTGTAGTTTTTCACCATTTCTTTCTTTGTTGTCAACTTGGCGTCGCTGAAACATGGATTTGTGTAATCAGGGAAAGAAATGTTTGCATAGAACATAATCATGTTTTCAATGGTATCCAAATAATCTTGAGGGAATTCTTTACGGAATCCGTTGGCATCTGCGATACCTAAAGCTTTACAGAAAATGTTAATAGCTGCCAGATGATAATGTGGATCAAGTTCGAACTGTCCGCCATCTTCATATACCTGTACGTGAATTTCACGGTTCAGAATGTCGATACCACTTTTTCTCCAAGCCGGAGCATCTTTGAATTCAGGGAAAAAGGCACCTGCATAAATCATGCGTTGAGCTTCAAACAGTAAATGGTTGCCTTGATCCGAGTAATTAGCAAGGATATGTACAGCATGTTTGTAATAGTTCACCAGGAATTCTGTCAGGAAGTCCGGAGTGAAAGAAGGGGAGGGAAGGAATAACTGGAACTGTGAAGTCTGGTCTTGCAGACGATTACTCACTTCCAGAGGACGCCATGCAAAACGTACGTTTTCTACTTCACCTTTGATTTTTCCATCACTTACCAGCTCATATTCTTTCTTGTCCATCTTCACCAACGGATTTTTTTTAATCCAATCGATATACTGGTGTGCCCATTCTTTAGCATATTTTTCATCACCGGATATGCGGTAAGCTTTTCCCATCGGAGTGAACCATTTGTGACGATGCAACTGCCAGCGCAGCTCATTATCTTTCACCGGCCAGTATTGCCAGTTGATATCTTCTCCATAATTGTAAGAAGGTTGATAACCTTTATGTACGAAGAATGTATGTTTCAATCCATCATCTGCCCATTGCTGTTCTTCTTTGCTGATGGTCACTTTGTTCAGATTAATATCCGGAGTTTTTACGTTGGTACGTGCACGGTAATAGTCCAGTAATGCTTTGGCAGCATCCTCATCTTTACCCTCCTGATGCAAAGCTTTTACTTTCTCCAGTCCCGGATAATCCAGGTTAAGGAGAGAAAAGACTTCGCTTTTCAGTTCTTGGGCGTAACCCTTGCTTACGAAACATGCGATTGCAAGCAAAATGATGTACTTTAAAGTTTTATTCATGATATAATAGGTGTTATAATTTTATGTATTAGATATCTTTGTAGTTGATACCTTTCAGATCCATGAATCTCTTTAATGCTTCCAGATAATAGTAGTCAGCATAGTTCAGTGGAGTGTCGATTTCAGAACCATTGGGTAGTGAACCTACGGAGTGCATCAAAATGAATCCTTGATTGTCACCCACTTTTGCGAGATATGCATCACTTGACAGATTCTTCAGAATCTTTTCCGCATAATCCAGATATTTCTGTCCATCGGGAACCATTGTGCTTAGTTCGATCATTGCAGAAGCAGTGACAGCAGCAGCAGATACATCACGTGGAGTTTCTTTGGTTACAGGAGCATCATAATCCCAATAAGGAATAGCGTCGTCTGTTTTTACGCGATCCATAATCATATCGGCTATGTCCTTTGCAAAGTTCAGGAAGATACTATCATTTGTTTCGCGGAAACAAGCGGTATATCCGTATACAGCCCATGCCTGTCCGCGTGCCCATGAAGAATCATCGTTCTTGCCTTGGTGGGTTTGTTTTCGTTCTACTGTACCATCGCTGTTATAGCTTACTACATGCCAGCAAGTATAATCCGGGCGGAAGTGATTATGCATCGTTGTCATGGCATGTTTGATAGCGATGTCTTTATATTTATTGTCGCCTGTTGCTTTTGCTACATTGAACAGAAGATCAAGGTTCATCATATTGTCGATGATAACCGGGAAGTTCCATGTTCCGAAATCCCATGAACGGATAGCACCGATAGAGTCGTTGAAACGACCGCAGAGGTTATCGGCAGTTTCTCTCATCACAGCAGCGATGGTATCGTTAGGTGAGAGACGTTCTGCATTGCCGTAGCTACAGTTGACCATAAATCCCAAATCATGTGTACCTTTATAATAGCGTACCGGATTCAGAAGATTGGTATATTCGATTGCTTGAGTTTTCAGTGTATCGTTTCCTGTCAGTTCGTATGCATACCATAATGAACCGGGGAAGAAACCGCTTGTCCAGTCATAAACGTTACAGAGCCGACGTTTGCCTAATTGCTCGGCAGTAGGTTGTGCACGTAGGGAATCTTTAAATGTTAATGAATCTCTTTCCAACTGACGGCAAAGGAAATCCATGTCATAGCCGGTACGGATGGAACGTGGCAACATCCCTGTACCACTAACTTCTTCAGCAGAAAGTTGTAATTGGGCAGAAGCTACATCCAGTCCTTTTTTTATCCAACTGTAGTCTTCCTTTGGGGTTATCTGGCACGCCGCAAGTGCAATACTAACCGAAGCAAAGAGAACAAGTTTCTTTTTCATGTTATTCATTTTAAGTAATTGTTTTTAGAAGTTTTGTACTGATGCAAAAGTATGCGAACTATTTTATTTTTAATGATACGAATGTTGAAAAGGACATTGAAACAGATTTTAGACTATTAGTTTTGTTGAAAAAACTATTAATTTTGTCAAGTATGTCCTTTTAAAGGGGATTTCAGCCCTATATTTTATCATTTGAATGAAATCTTTTTCCTTTCACCTGCATTGAAATGAGTCTTTCTTATCATATCTTTGTAGACAATATTAGTGGTTTGTTCATACGGGCTAGTGACGTATGCAACAGTTATTTTACCTTTTTCCCATTCCATATCTACAGTAAATCCTCCTCTTGCTTTTAGTCCTTTTATATTTCCTTTTTCCCATGTAGGAGGTAAAGCAGGAAGTAGATGGATATTTCCCTTATGGCTTTGTAATAGCATTTCAGCAATACCGGCTGTTGCTCCAAAATTTCCATCGATCTGAAAGGGTAGTGCGTTTAACAGATTACGGTATAAACCTCCTTGATTTTCAGCTTTAGTGTCAGAATCAACATAATTGATTAGATTACTTAATGCTTCATAAGCTTTTAAAGAATCGTACAAACGAGACCAAAGAGAAATTTTCCATGCCATGCTCCATCCAGTTGTTTTATTGCCGCGGGCGTTTAGAGATTTTCGTGCGGCATCGAAGAGTTCTGGAGTATTATCTGTAATATCGCATCCAGGATATAATCCGAAGAGATGTGATACATGCCGATGCTGGGGCTCATTCTCCATATATTCTTTATCCCATTCCAAAAGTTGCCCTTTACTACCGATCTGATATTTCTTCAATTTGTTTACTTTTTGGGTTAATTCTGCACAGAATAGAGGGTCTGTCTGAAGTATTTTTGATGCATTTATTGTATTTGAAAACAAAGAACGGATAATTGCTATATCCATTGTGCTTCCCTCGCATACAGATGCAGAAATACCATCTGGCATAAGATAAGCATTTTCAGGGGAAGTACTGACTGGGGTTACCAATTCTCCTTCACTGTTTTCTACCAGCCATTCCGAGCAGAATGTTGCTGATCCTTTTAGTATAGGATAGTATTTCTTCAGGAAGTCTATGTCTTTGGTATATAAATAATGTTCCCATATATGATTACATAACCAAGGGCCGGACATATTCCAAAAGAACCAGTATACAAATCCGTCTGATGGATAGGCTTCTCTCCATATTGAAATGTTATGGTGGACAGCCCAACCATTCAAACCATACATATCGCGTGCCAGATTTTTTCCTTTATCTGCAATTTCTTCTATGAGTTTGAATAATGGTTGATGGCATTCAGACAGATTAGTGACTTCTGCCGGCCAGTAATTCATTTCCAGGTTGATATTCAGAGTGTATCCCGAATTCCATGGAGGCAATACCTCGTTATTCCACAATCCTTGCAGGTTTAGAGGTTGTCCTTCACCACGTGAACCGGCTATCATCAAATATCGTCCGAACTGAAATAGTTGTGTGATAAGTGTTTGATCCTCTTTTTTCTTGAAGAGTTTTAGTCGTTGGTCTGTAGGTGTATTTTTTAGTTGTTTGTTCGTATGAAGGTTGAAAGATACCCGCTTAAATAAAGACTGATAATCAGTAATATGTTCTTCTTTTAGCTTTTTATACGAGTGCTTTTCGCTTATTTTTCTATAATTATTAATTTCTTGGTGTGGGTTCTTACCTTCCTTACTCGGACTTTTGTGTAGTCCATTGTAACTGGTAGCAGCATATAATACCAATGTAACCTCGCTGCAATCTTGCGCAATGAATTGGTTGTTCTCTATCACTAACTTCCCATTTTTATGGCTTGAAAGGAGACATGCTTCGAAAAAGGTACCTTTTCCACCCAGTTCATTTCCATAAATTACTTGCTTTTTTTGTATGACATGTCCCGTTTGGTCAAAGTATTCCGGATGCAATCGTTGAGTATTGAAACGCTTCATGTGTTCTATATCTCTTCGTTGGGCATGTGCAGGAGCTTGTCCTTTCAGATAAATAGCTTGCGAGTCGGAATCTTGGGTTACAGGATGCGGTGATTCTAAATGGGCAGTGAAATTCAATACTGGTTTAGAAGCACTAAGGTGAATAATGATGGCCTGTGCTGGATACGAAGCGAATACTTCTCTTCTTATTGCTATGCCATTTTGTTTATAAGAAGTAGTGACAATAGAATTATTCATATCCAATGAATGGATGTAATCAGTGATCGCTCCTTTGGAAGCGAATTCTATATAAAGATCTCCAAAAGGCTGGTAAGCTTCATTAAGTCTGCCGATCCATTTTTGTTGTATGATATTTCCCGCTTCTGTATTTTTTCCTTCGTTAAGCAGTTGACGTATATGCCCAAGATCAGATGCTACATTTATATCCTTTGGTGTTTCAGGTTCCCCACTATAGAGAGTGTTTTCATTAAACTGTATTCTTTCTTTTTGGGGGTCTCCAAAAATCATGGCTCCAAGACGTCCATTGCCTACAGGTAATGCTTCTTCCCATACTTTTGCAGGTGATTTATACCATAATGTCAGGTCACTCTGAGCATTAGAATCTAATATATAAAAGCAAATAAGCAGTAATGTTATTAATCTATGTTTCATATCAGATATTGGTTTGATGTAATAAAAGAGTGTAGTTTTCTCCCCGGATAGTGGAGATGGTTACGTAAGTTTTATTTTTCTCTTTGTCATGAGATACCTTTATCGACTTTTGAAGGCATTTAACATTATATATTCCATTGATTGTTAATTGCGTGTTGAAAGCTTTTTCTTCCTGTACAACATCTTCTTCGGTTAGTAAGCCCATGTGTGCACGTGATGCTCTCCGCATATCCGGTTCACAGATGGAAAGTCTGAAAGAATCGTTCTCTTCTTCTTTTTCTAATATGTAAGAGAGAGGAATATTTACTTGAGTAACCAGTTGCTCGGTATATGTTTTTAGAGGATTGAATAAGGCACCACAAATGATACCTGCCGTTTTGTGACGAATGATATGTGCATCATTATCCTGAGCTACTATCTCTATCGGACTATGATTTGATAAAAGTCTTTTAGCTGTTTTTTTATTTTTTTGCTTCAGTATGTAGTATTGGTATTTAGCGTCTATAGCTGGTGCTCCATGTTCTATATAGGCTCTTGTGTGGGTTCCCTCGCAAAGAGTCCGTACAGCTCCTCCTTTTACTACATACATGAGTGAAGGATCTGTGAGAATATACCCTTCATCTATTCTTTCTTTACTTGTGTTTTTATCAAATGATTGAAATAATGTTGTAATTGTAGGGTATCTTTTGTCTTTGGTTTGGATATCTGATCCCAGACAGAGCAAAAAGTCTTCAAATACAAAAACGGACTTGTTAGCCCGGAAGGAATTGTCATAAGTAATATCATGCATTCTGAAAGAAAACATTGCGCTTTTTTTAGAACCATGGACACCCGTGAGGAATGTCTCGTCTGAAAAATTGCGATGCCCGGAACTTGATCCGCCTTTATCTTGCAATACATATTCCGGTAATACTTTTGTAGTAGCCCCAGGGATATAGTTCCAGTCGAAATCACTCTCTTCCGGATTGAAAGACTTATATTTATTCTTTAAATCAAAATATTCTATTTGACCATAGGATAAATAACGTCCCTTTGTGTTTTCTGTTGCTGAAGACTCAAAATCCCAAATATAGCGGCTGAATCCTTTTATGTTGAAATGGAATAAACTGTCTTTGGCAATCAATAGACCGGAGTAAGGCATAAACAATGTTCCATTGACTTTTTCTTCTTTGGAAATGGAAGTAGATGCCAATTGGGTTAATAATTCAATTTCTCCTACTGTGCTGGTATATGCGAGGTTGGAGTTTACATTACTTACGTAGTTTGTTATAGCTTGTCTATTGCTACCAGACTCCAGAATTCGTTTAAAAGCAGCTGTTAATTCCTTGTCTGGTTTCTTATATGATAAAGATACATAAGCAAATGCAGGTAACAGTGTTTCTAAAATTTGTTGTCCTTTTGGGAAACGCCCTACGGTTCCGGCAGGTACATTTAAACCTGCACAGAAGAAACGAAAAGTTAATAAGCTTTGTTTCAGATTATGTAAAGTTGATTCGGATAATGCATAAGGAGTGTCATGTAATAAATAGGCTATTAATGCTCCTGCATAAAGTGCATGAGGATAATAGGCACTATTATAGGGGCCTCTATGATGATAACCGGAAAAGTCTGGTTTGAATGTTCCGAAGAATCCGGGAGCTATTCCTAAAGCATTATCCATATAATTTTTAAATGCGGTCAGTGCGACTTGCTTTTTCTGTTTATCGTTAATAGATAATGCATAAATGAGTTTGGGAATAGCTAGTGCCCGTAGATTATCTGCTACCTCTCCGGCATTTGCCGGAGTTTGATAGCATGTACCAAACATTGTAAACCAGTTTAAAGTTTGAAGTTCACGTTCCAATAACTCGGGAGAAAGTTGCTCTTTTAACAGAAAAAATGAGTGGAAATAGCCGGAACTTCGTAGTTTCTCAAAACATAAAGTCCCCATTCCGCTACCGTCTGCCCAGCCTTGATCGTTGAACCAGTCATAAATATAAAGCACTTTTTTTAGACTCTGAACGTTGTGATTTTTCCGATAGTCAAGTGCCAATGGAAGCAATATGTTTTCATTAATCGTACGGAATTTCTTCAATTGCTGCCCTTCTATAGTAGTAGGGGCACCCATTGGAAACAAGGGTTCTGCTTTGGGGGTATTGTCTTCATTATATTGTATCTTAATTTTCTGCGCAGCTTTGAGACCGGTTCGGATAAAGACTTCTTCATTGTCTTCTCTCATCTTTATCCATTTGTCTGATGATTGTTGTCCGCTTCCGAGATACCATGTCGTAAGTCTGTCTGCGATAATCTTTATTTGTTGATCTTCAGCAGTAATAATTTTCTTTACTTGAGGTGTGGTGTTTCTGTAGCTTACAAAATCAGAGACTAAACTATAATCCTTACGGTTAACCTTATATTGCGCATCTGACATATTTTGCCAGGAAACTTTTGGTGTGAATTCTAAAAAATCAATGAAAATGACCCCTTCTTTTGTCTCTTGTGGGAATTGCATTTCAACAGACTTTATATTACTCTTGGGTGGCATATTCATATCTCCTTGAAATTTGGCCCAAATACACCGCCAGCCTTTAAAATTGAGTAGAAAAGGAAATCGGCAGACTTCTTTTTTATTAGTATCTTTGAATGAGAAAATTAGATGTTCATTGATGGGAAATTTGTTATAAATCCATACATTAATCCCTCCGTTTTTATTTTGGCAAGCTTCAGAAATTCCGGACGGTGATTGAAGGGTAAGGATTGCTCCTTGTTTCCAGTTGATTTGGAGTGATTGGTTACCTAATTTGTATTTTTCAGCAGAGATATTAAGCGTACCTTTATTTATGCTCCAATCTCCGGGGATTTTGTTATCCTCAAATGAATAGATTTGAGAAAAAGCAGATTGGCTGGTAATAAATGATACAAGAAGAGCGATTATACAAATATTCTTTTTCATGGTATATGGAAGGTGAGGGGATAAATGAATAATTTTGATGAAAGCGTTACAGGAAAAAAAGCTTTTTTTCTGTAACGCTTTCATTACTATATGGAGGTACAATTAGTTACCATCCAGGGTTTTGATTAAACTGAGTACACAAGTCCATCTCTTGTTGTGGTATAGGCAGTAACTCGTTTTTGTTCTTCTTAGTGTAGTCAACGCATACATAATATCCATCGCCACCACTATACCAGTTTACCAAGTCTTGAGCTGTCTGTTTGATGCTTTCGTAGTAAATTCCCCAACGAACCAAATCTTGTCGGCGGTGTCCTTCGAATGCCAATTCATAAGCCCGTTCATTACGTACGGCTTTTTGGAATTCTTCATAAGACATACCGGATAAATCCGATTTACTGTTGTCTGTATCTACCGGAAACCCGAAGCCACGTCTACGTACCATATTAATGGCTCTGTATGCATCATCTGTCGGACCTTGTTTCCATTCATTCAAGGCTTCTGCATATAGAAGTAATACATCAGCATAGCGCAATATATACCAGTTGATGTTGGAAAGATTGGCGTCGATCAGGTAGTTGGCACTATTAACGTAGTCTTCTGTATCCCATTTTCTTGGACATACATTATCAATGTATGATTTCTTCAATGCATCTTTAGCATCATCTTTGATGGCGTCTTCAATATTACCACTACTGTTTATCACAATCTTTACTCCATCTTCACCGGTATCAGTGGCCTTACCATATTTATAATCCGCAAAAGACAATCCCCATCTCTTATCGCTTTCACGATCTTTCCAGTCGCGTAAAAAAGTAGGAATGACACGCCAGTTACCAGCATTACGGACGCCTCTAATACCACTTGCTTGTACTCCGTTCCATTTTCCAATACGTCCGCAAGGATCATTGGCTGATACTCCGGTAACAGTAGGAGCATAGAAACTTACTTCAATCAAGCTTTCTTCTTCGTCCCAAACACCATTGCAGGTGTTTTTCCATAATTGTTCGTAGTCGTCGAGCAAATGATGTTTGCCGGACTCAACTAGAATTTTTGCAGTTTTTGCAGCATCTTCCCATTTACTTGTATCATGAACGGGATAACCTGCCCAAGTGGCATATACTTTAGTTAACAATCCTAATGCCGCACCTTTAGAAAGGCGGAAGCTATTATCGGAACGTATATTATCATCTATTGCATATGGCAGATTATCAATGGCATATTGCAAATCAGCTTCTATAAATTTATATACATCTGCAGGATCAGCTTGTGTGAAAGTAGAGGGATGTTGTCTGGACTGTTCTGTATTGGTAATTAATGCTACATGTCCGAACCAGCGTACTACTTCGAAATAGTATAGGGCGCGTAGACAACGTGCTTCCGCCATATAAACTGCTGCCTTTTTATAATTAGTTTCGTCATAGGTACCTATTTTTTGCTGCAAAGCTTCGATAAAATCGTTTGCACTGTAGATTGCATTGTACAGGTTTGCCCATGTAGTTGCGATTTCAGTTTGGGAACTGGTATAAGCGTTTGATGGAATAAGACGAAGTCCATCAGTACTATTACCCGTTACTTTAGCAATGTCACTAGGGATGGTGAAATAAAGCGATAAATGGAAACCATATATGCCATCCTGAACCATATTACGATATACACCCAAAAGCACATTTTCTGCTTCTGTTGCATTATTCATATAGTTTCCTTTCTCAATCTCTGTATAGCTGGTTTCATCTAGCGAACAGGATGAAACTGCGATTGCACAGGCTAATGTGCACAAGTAGTATTTGAAATTTTTCATTGTCTTTTTCTGTTTAGAATTGAACTTCTACACCAAATGTAAATACTCTGCTCTTAGGATAAGCTCCCCAGTCAAACCCAGGCATAAGTGGGCTGCTTTTCATGTTCACTTCCGGGTCATAGCCGCTATATTTAGTCAGACAGAATAAATTCTGTGCCGTACCGTATACACGCAGACGGTTAATGTATGCTTTTCTAGTCCATTTATTAGGGAAAGTATATCCCAATGTGATATTCTTTAAGCGTAAGAATGAACCGTCTTCGATGAAGCGTGAGTATAATTCATATTTCACATATCCTTTAGCAGAAGGAACGCGATTGGAAGCATGTGTCGGAGTCCATCGGTCAGCTACTTCTGCCAGTTGGTTGCTGCGTTCGTCTTGCGATTGTGTATTAAACATACGGGTCGCATTATAAATATCATTACCATATTGGAACTGGAGCATGAAACTGAAATCAATGTTTTTGTAATTGAAGGTGTTGGTGATACCTCCATACCAGTCTGGCTGACCATTTCCAATAGTTGTACGGTCATCTGTTGTAATGACACCGTCTCCATCTATATCTTTATATTTCACCATACCTGGTTCAACTGTTTTTCCTGCATGTTGGCTTATGTCTGCAATTCCAGGTTTCAGTTGCATTGTTCCGTCAGGTAACATGTTGAAGTCAGATGTTTGATATACTCCATCGAAAACATATCCATACATTTGTCCAAGAGAAGAACCCACAATTGAAATATAGTCATTTCCATTGAAGTTACTGTTGAATTTAGTTGCCGACTGTATGTATGATGTTCCGTCTTGCAATGCTTTCAATGTATTTTTAATGAACGAAATATTGAAATCGGTCTGCCATAAGAAATTGCGGGTTCTGATGTTAGTAGAATTGATGTTCAATTCAATACCCTTATTCTCTATTTTACCAATATTCTGCCATTGAGAATTGAATCCGGTTACATAAGCTAATTTTTGTTCAAGTAACAGGTCTTTTGTGTTTTTTAGAAAGAAATCAGCTGTCAGATTCAGGCGATTTTCAAAAAGACCTACATCAATACCTAAGTTAGCGGTAGTAGAACCTTCCCACTTCAGATCTTTGTTAGCCAACTGTTTAGGATTCAGTACTGTAACCAGTTGTTGACCTACTCCATATTTGCTTGATGTATACAAGTCCATTGACAAATAGTTTGTGATACGGTCATTTCCTACTGTACCCCATCCAAGACGAAGTTTTAAATTTGATATTGGAGTGATATTTCTCATGAACTTCTCTTCTGATATACGCCATGCAGCAGAGAATGATGGGAAATATCCCCATTTGTTTTTTGCAGAGAATACGGTAGAACCATCAGCACGAATTGTTGCTGTAAATAGATAACGGTTATCAAAGTTGTAATTTCCACGTGCAAAGAATGATAATAGCTTTTTATCGCTTCTTGAAGTGGATACACTACTAGGGGTAGCTCCGATTCCAAGGTTATCGTTACCAAGATTTTCAAATGGAAAATCTTTAGCTTGTCCATATAAAAGTTCAGAGCTTCTGAATGCGAACTCATGTCCCAACATAACATCAAATGAATTTTTCTTATTGATTTTATGTTTGTAAGTTAATGTATTACTGCTCTGCCAACGCAAGTCTTTCTGCATTTGTGTAGAACCATAAACACCTCCACTACGGTATGCCTGACTTGACTCTGCGCCATAGAAGATATCTCTCCTTGTATTAGTTGTATTGTAAGTCGCTGCGGCTTTGAAAGTGAGATTCTTCATCAACTGAATACTTAATGAGGCATTAGCTCCCCACAATTCTGCTTGTCTCCAGTCTTTTACAGCTTCTGCTTGTTTAATCGGATTGATTTGTGAGTAAGTTGCGTTTTCACTTAATTCCAATGGGTCAAAAACGGAGTTCAACAGCTCTTCGTTAGTAACACTATTACCTCCTGTAGGACGGAAACGCAAAATGTTAGATAGCATATTCAGTGTTCCTCCTGTTCCTGAAGTACCGATGCCTTCTTTTACAGTATTTGCATAGTTGATAGTAGCATCGAAAGTAATAAATTTATTAATCTTTTGATTGATACGTAATTTAGCTGAATTCTTTTTATAACCACTATTCTTAAAAATACCATTTTCATCGAAATGTGAGAATGAAGCAGCATATTTAGTTTCTTTTGTACCTCCACTGATACTAAAATCATGGTTTTGAGACCAAGTCGGTTTGAAAGATTCACCTTGCCAGTCGATACCCGGGTCGGTCAGATAGTCTTCCAGTGTTTGATGACGGTAGGGATTTCCATCAGAATCGTTTCCTTCCTGATAGTAAGTTGTACCATATTTAGTTGGATTGAGTTCCACCTGTAATGCTGCAAACTCGTATGTACTAAGCATATCCAGTTTCTTTGGAATGTTGCGATAAGTGGCAGAACCGTTATAAGTAATGACAGGTTTTCCTTCCTTACCGGATTTGGTTGTAACCAAAACAACACCGTTGGCTGCACGTGCACCATAAATAGCAGAAGCGGAAGCATCTTTTAAAACTTCAACTGATTCGATATCAGAGTTTGCAAGATAATCAATATCACCAACTTCAAAACCATCGACAATATAAAGTGGGGAAGAGTCTCCATTTACCGTGCCGACACCACGAATCTTGATGTCAAAACCTGAACCGGGAGTACCATCCGATTGAGTGATTTGCACACCGGCAATTTGACCTCCAAGAGCTTCCACTACGGAACCTGTTTTGAAACCTTCTATGGATTTAGCTGCAACAGAAGAAACGGAGCCTGTCAGGTCGCTTTTTTTCATGCTACCGTAGCCAACCACAATGACTTCGTCTAGCATTGCATTGTCAGGTTCCATTTTGATATTCAGGTTTTTGGTACCTTTTATTTTAATCTCCTGATTCTTATAACCAATATAGCTGATAATTAATGTTGCATTATTATTGGCTTTAATAGAGAATTTTCCATCAAAATCTGTAACTACCCCTTTTTGAGAGTTTTTCACTTGAACTGTTGCTCCGATTAGCGGAGTATCCGTTTCGTCGATAACCACACCGTTTACAGTGATTTCCTGACCAAACGCAGTGATTGCAATCAAGAGAGCTAAGAGGGTAAGATACCCTCTTTTGCTCAATGTATTAAAGTTTATATTGTACATATTTATATTAGATTTAAATTAGAAACTTTCATCAAACCAAATAATTAATGGAGATGCCAGACTTTCACTGTTAGCCCCTGCGCTAGGTGCTAAATTATCTTTATTACCATCAATAACGAAAGACATTCTTCCTAAGAATACACCGTTTGCATATACTCCTTCTGAATCTTTCCATTTACCAGGATTAATCTCTACGGAATAATCGGAATTATTAACATAGCATAAAGGAGTACTGAGCCTATTAGCATTATCGTAGTAAGAAACAGGTCCTCTTGCCGCATAGTTAGTTGATGAAGCACCGATAGTTTTATAATAATTTTCCCATAGATTACGCATGAGGCTTCCACTTGCATTTGCATTGCCATCTTTATGATTATTAGTGAGACTATAAAATTCTAAGTCTCTACGATAATCCATAAGGAATTTTGTGTTGTCAGTAACCGGTGATCCATCTAATGTTATTGTTGGTGCAGCTATTGTTCCGCCTTTGGCAGGGTTTATTTTTACCGCAAATGGAGTATATTCAATTAAAACTGAATGATCGGTATTTACAACCTTTTGGGCATTATTAAAACGTAAGAAAACGGGAACCGTCTTAGAAACAGCTTCTTCACCTTCACCAACAGTAGCAGTAACAAATAGTACTCCACAGCCATGTTTACTGTTCCATGTTGCACTTTCAAATGAGATTTCACCATTTTGAGAGATAGTGGCATTTCCTCCTACAGTATTTTTTTTGACTACAATACTCCATTTCACAGGGCGATCTTCTGGTATGTCTGTTTTTGCTACTAATTTAGAAGCTATGAAAGTCGCTTTTTTATCATAATCAAATTGATCTGCATAATTCTCTTCAGGAGTAAGTCCTAAATTGTTTCCATAGCGTATGAATGTAAAACTATTAGGATTTTTGGTAATATTCAATGTAAAGGTCGCCGTTTGCTCACTCTTGTTGTTCTTGGCTTTTACTGTAATAGTGTATGTAGCTACCTCTATTGAATTACCCTTCTTAGCCGAAATAGCACCAGTTACCGGATCTATATTCAGTTTATCGGTCAATCGGGAGTCTAAATCAACGAATGAGTATGTAAGTTCGTCTCCATCCACATCTTCCGGAGTGAATTCAAATGCTACACCTTGTACCTTTTCTTGATTAGCATATTGAAGCTTGGTGATAGGATTGATAAATGCCACTATATTAATAACAAAAGGAGTTTCATCAAAATCTTTGCTACCGTATTGATTAGTTGCTGTAACGACTACACTATAACTATTGTCGATCTCCAGTCCATTGTTACCGGCAAGTGTAATAACACCGGTTTGTTCATCTATAGTGATGGCAGATGTTTCAGGTGAAATAGATTTAATCTTATATGTCAGTCCATCTGTTGATCCTTTAAGAATGGGTACGCTAGATGTAAATGCTTCATCTTTTTCCACTTTCACAGAACTGGGATTATATGTTAACGTGAGAGGACTGGAAATGATCTTGAATGTAACTGCATTCTCATAAATACCAGCTCCTGCTTCTGTTGTTAACTTCAGATTCAATACGTATTTACCTGGGAGTATTTCTCCTTCGTACTTGTCATTAACCGTGATTTTTCCGGTTTTGGAAATAGCAAAGTATTCTTTTCCTTCTTCTTGAATGATTTCATACTTGCTAATGTGTACATGAGTTCCTTCTTCTGTCTTTACCTGAGCACTGGCTGATTCTTTATAAATGTCTGCAAAATCAACTGTAACTTCACTAGGATCTACCGATATACCATCTGGAACCGGTGCCAGCATATTTACTGTTATTACATCCTTGAATTCATAATACTTGCCGTTAGATATACAAGATATGCTAATGCAGTAAGTACCAACAGGCAAATTATCCGTATCAGTTAGCTTTATGGCTCCTGTGCTTGGATCTGAAATCTGAAAGCTACTCGTTTCATATACTTCTCCATTGAGGGTAACACGAGTAATAGCAAAATCTGAGGGAGTACCTCCGATGTAAGTAGGCCCGGACATATTAAAATTCATAGAGGGACCTATGTCAGTAACGCCGGCATAGTAGATCGCAAACTTCGTAGAGTCCGTAGTCTCAGGATCTGTACAAGAGATGCCTGTGATACATAACCCTATTGTCATTAAGATTGCAAAGAATCTTGAAGTCAGGTTTTGTAAATTAGATTTCATTGTTCTTAGATATATTAATTAAATTATAATGTATAGGATAACTCATACTTTTGTCCATTGATAGTAACTTCAACTGCGGCACCATTTTCATGGAATGTACCTGCGCTTGTTTCTGTATTATCTATGAATTTGGCATCGATATTTATCTTTTCAAAATCAGCTTCTGTTTTGAATGGATAAATCACAGTGATGAAACGTGCCGCGCCATTTTCAGGTTTTGTGATATTTACCCGATAAAATCTGCGTTGGGTCTTTTCTTCTATTTTATTCGAAGTATAGGCGGTGCTATTGGTAGCACTGTAACCTTTCTTAGTTTCAACAAATGTTCTGAATAGCATATTGTTGTTATCTGTAAATAAGGTATGAGCTCCATATTGGTAGTTTGCACTTTCATCGTCAATCGCTACGTCTTTGGTGTCCGGGCATAAATTAAAGCTCAAATTCACAGAAGGAGTGGAACCTTCTCCATAACCTTCATCTACAAGAACAAAGAAGGTGTTGTCTACAAAGAACACAGCACGGCGATGTGTTAAATCACTATAAGATTTATTTTCTGTAACAAGAATATTAGTTCCTTTTTTAGTTTCTTGTTTCAGAAATTTTCCACTCATATAACCTTTTGCTATATCCTTTTCTTCTCTTGTCATTGTATTATGCATCTTTGTTGCTGCAAATGCTGCACGATCGGCATTGCTGGAAGATGTTCCTCCGTATGTGTATACCCCTGCATCCGGGCAGAAATTCCGACCGTTCCGGTAAAGCCCGAATGTTCCATTATCAGCTTGGCAATGCCATTTGTTTTCCGGATTATTGTTATTCTTCAGAATCATCATGGTTGCGCTGCTTTCCCATCCGCTACGTAGCATATAATATCCCGAAGCATCATAGATTTGGACCAGTTCTGTAGGTTTCGTCCCTTGTTTTCCTTCAGTTGCCATCCATTGTATTTCTTTATCATCAGGAAACATTTCCATATATTTTTTGAAGTTTTTCAGTAATACGTTTTTAGTCCATGAAACAGAACGCGTGTCGTTGAAATTATCTATAGTGTAGTTGGGATAAATAATATCCACTACGAAACGGGCGGCTTTCTTAAGCAGTTCTGTATAATTGGAAGGAAACAAACTAAGTTTGTTATTCAATTGGGCCAGTTTATAAATACTATATAAGTCATTAACAACTCCTATATGATAACTGGGATCTAATTCTACCTGTACTCCATCTGCAAGAAATTGTGCTGTTACTTGCTCGCTGATTTTTAATGAACCTTCATTCAACCATTCTGTGGCGTTCTTGAATTCTGGCATTAACATTCCTGCAGTTGTAACAGCTTGTACTTGAGTTACGTAGATATTACTTCCATCCGTGAAATAATTCTTGCGAATACATTCCACTTCATCTGCCAATGCAGTTAGGAAAGTAGAAAGCCATTCGGGAGTAAAATTCGTTGATTGGATGAAATGAGGCATAATATTAATCTGGTCCAATACCCTTTCAGCAGGTTGAAGCCCATACCACTGCACGGCATCTTTATCTACGGTACCTTCGGGGCAGGGGAATGTATTTAACCAATCATTATATACTGTTATCCAAGAAGAAATGTAATTCTCATTCTGATTGACTCTGTATGCTTTGGCTTGGGGAAGCATCCATTGGTGACGATGGATTTGTGATTTAAATTCCTGATCTGTCATTCCACTAGGGATATAACTCCAGTCTATTTTTCCATCTTTTTTAAATGAATAATAAACCTCATTTCCATTAGCATCTACTGACTCTTTGAAATTGCGCACATAAAAACGACTATCCAATGCTTGATCTGCTATATTTTGCTCAAAAGCTGTTATTGATGGATTAATCAGATTTATATTGGGATTGTTGATATCGGATCTGTTCCGATAATATTTTAATAATTCATATGCAGCATAGTAATATTCGTTTGCTTCATAATATGATTTTACTTTTTCCAATCCTGGATAATCAAGGTTGATTACTTCAAAAAGCCTTGCGTTAAGTACATCATTCGGTTTATTATTAGGAAGTGACTCAATGTTTCCTCCTTCTTCTGCCCCCAGAATATTTTCATCATCTGTGCATCCTGTAAATGAAAGCAGAGCGAATAAACAAATAAAAAAGATGTTCTTCATACTTTATTAGGTTTTAATTATTAAAAGTTTTATTTTACTGTTTGCAAATATAGCTTGATTATTTATTGCAAGCGATTCGTCTTGTTTAAGCTTTGTTCAAAAATGATTTTTTGATATTAATCTTGTTGAATCATATATTATTTTTGTCTAATAATGGGGATTTAACTCTATGATATAGACTATTAGATATCATAATGCCATCCTTTTCAGACATAGTTTAATGCTGTATTTTGGATAATTTTAGGTGTTAGATTGGACTATTTTCAGCCCAAAGCAATTTTTGGATGATTTCATAATTGGGGAAATAACAAAATTTTGTGGCACTCCTTGTGGGTAAATTAAGACTTCTTCTCCTTTCTTTAAATCGATTTGATATGTGTTATCGGATGAGCTCACAGTAAAGGTCCGTTCTCCCTTGAAAATAGGATTAGGCATATCTGTTGTTATTATGCAAGGTTCACCTGCTAAACTTTTTATATGAATAAACTGCGTCTTCCCATCTTTCCGGCTGGCAGATACCTTAAAAGCTCCTTCTGTACGTAAGCCACAGTATGCAACATCCTGCCATGTATCAGGAACTGCTGGGAAAATACGAATCTTGCCACCCCAACTTTGTAAAAGCATATCATGGATACACTGCGCACCGGACAGAGGTGTTTCGATAACGGGACCGCTTTCTTTATACATCGTGGTAGGGCTAAGGTATTTACCAAATAGTTTATTTAGATATGTAAGTGCATCGTTTCCTTTACCGATAGCAGAGGATATGGAGGATGCGCCTGTACATGAATAACCGAGCAGGGCTTTAGGTTTACTTTGCCAGAAAGCTAATGATTTCTCTATAGTTTCGATGTCGTTCGGTTGTTCTTTATTGATAAGGTATAGAGGGTAGATAGCAAGCAAATGGGAGTAGTGTCTATGAGAAAAGGCATACGGCATATCTTTTCCGATAAGTAACCCATTCTCATCCATAGGATATGGAGTGAGGTTAAGGAGAACATTTTTCCATGTATCAATTAGCGGATCCTGGATCTTTAATCTATGTGCCGATTCTACTAATGTCTGGCATCCCCAGCGGAGTAATGCAAGATCAAAATTGCAGTCTTCAACAACGTCATATTCGGGTGAGTAAGTTGTAGGAAGATGCAATTTTCCGTCGCTTCCTTGTTTTAAGAAATGCAGATAATAGTTGATTGACTCTTTTAGTAGTGGAAATAATTTGTGTCTTAATACGTCGTCGTCCATCTTGTGGCGATAAATGAGCCAGAGATTATGACAAGCCCAAGGAAGTAATCCTACTTGTGCTTTGCCTTTTCCCGGAATTCCAACTTCACTTGTCATACATTCAAGATTGGAGGCAACTCCGATACCTAATGAGTTATGGCGATACGGAGCAGGGATGTTAAGACGTAATTGATCCACATGATTATAAAGAGCATTTTCCAGTGAAGCTGCCAAGTCCAGATGATCAGAGGCGTTCAGAGCCCAATATGTGAGTTGCACATTCAGATTCCACCAGGCATTTGGCCACGGTGTTTCTGTAAGCCATGGACCTGTATTATCTATTAAAGCACGGTCACCACGAGTAGCAGAAGCCAGTTTATACATTTGAATCCAGTAGAAATTTTCTTTTTGTGCCTCAGGCAGTGTAATGAAGCTGGATGGATAGTAGGCATTCCACCATTTCCGATGCGTGCATTGCAGTGAATCATATCCTTTATGTATGGCATTCTGAATTTCTGTTTTGCATATTTCACTGGAATTGTTTTGAGGATATGTATGGGTAAGGTTTATCCATAGAGTCCGTTCTTTTTTAGATTGTTGAGTCTCTTGCCAGCCTACTGTTGTCTGACCTCCTGCTAATAACTTCTGAACGGATAAACTAATATTTCCATTTCGACTGATTGTTGGTGCAGGGTTGAGCTCATAATCTTGAGGTATTTTATTAGTTTGTCCTCGTCTCTTAAAAATGAGATAACGCGGGCTATTAGCTTCGGCAGCTATCCATTCCCATTTAAAATCATTTTCATCTCCTTCGGTAGTTGCTTTCACTACGATAATCATGTCATCAGCATGAACAATCGTCTTTAAATGAATGACTCCTTTGGTCGTTGTTATATCTGTTGATGCTTCGGCATTCCAAAGATCAAGGCGCATTTGCCCACTGATAATTTCTCCTTTAGGGCGTAATGCGAAATGTCCGGTGAGCAGCCTGGGGATTCCAAAAATGTCTCTTTTGGCACGGTGGTCGTGTACATCACAGTTCCCTGTTTCTAAGCGTATGTAGTTTTCCCCGGGTTCTTTATAGATCATTAATCCTAGTTTCCCATTACCTAAAAAGGCTGAATCATACCAATATTCAGGCAACTTTTCCCATATCATATCTTGTTGACTCATAAATTGGGGCCAGTCAATATCTTGTTTTATAATTGTCGGGTGGGCATTCACAAAAAGAATGCTGGTCAATGATAAAAGTAGGTAGGAGTACAATTTGTTTAAAGAATTCATAGTATACTTTTTTTGTTTTTTAGTTAATGATGATCTCTCTGCAAATATATGGAGTATGACAATTTTACAACTATTGGTATTGTTGAATAGTCTTTCATTTTTGTCTAATGTTTTTGTTTGTATGGGATAAAGAAGGTCTTTCTTCTTTACGGGTTGAAGATTTTCGGGAATTAGCTTTCAGTATTCGTTATATAGAATATTACTCCTTTTAGGTACAATAATGATCTTATTGGCTACTTTTAAATAATAACTTCCCTATTGATATTTATTTCATTGCCTAATGAGTTTTCGTTTGACAGTTGTTGAATGATAGTTTAACAACTGTCAAGCTTTCGTTTAACAGATGTCAAACGAAAGCTCGCTTGGTAATGAGATAAATAATGCTAATAAGAGAATAAATTGAAAGCTGCATAGTAATGTATTGTTGTTAGTGATAGCATTTTATGTTCTTTTTCGAACCGAAATGAACATAAATCTCAAACCAACAGATTCATATTGGATATTTACTGATTTATCCTTTTATTTTCTTAATATACTCCGTAGGCAAACATCCGAAATACTTCTTGAAACTCGTAGCAAAATAAGACGGCGTATTGAAACCTACCATTGTGCTGACCTCTGCTATTGTATAGCGGCCATCCTTCAGTAATTTTGCTGCTTCATTGAAACGAATCTTGCGTATAAAGTCAATAGTCGATTCGCCTGTGATGGCTTTCAATTTAAGATGCAGATTAGAACGACTCATATTCATTTCTCTGGCAAATTCGTCAGTAGAGAATTCAATATTATCCATATTCTTTTCTACAATCGCTACGGCACGTTTTAGTAAAGCTTCATCCATGGCGTTAAACGTAATCTTTTCCGGTTCCACTTCCAGGGATTTGGAATACCGTTCAAGCATACGCCTACGGGTACGCATCATATTCTGTATCTTCGTAGTCAGGATAGCAAGTGAGAATGGTTTCGGGATATAATCATCCGCACCCATTTGCAGACCTTCCATCTGGTCTTTGACTTCGCTTTTAGCAGACAGGATAATCACGGGAATATGACAGGTACGGATATTTTGCTTCACATTCTTGCATAATTTGATACCATCCATCACAGGCATCATGACATCAGTTACAATGATGTCAACTTCATTGTCTTTCAGTTTTTCCAAAGCTTCTTCACCATTTCCGGCTTCCAGCGTATTGAAGAGTTCGGCAAGTCCGCTGCTAAGATAATGGCGGATTTCATTATTGTCTTCTACAATAAGAATAGTGCCACGCTTTTTGTCACCGCCTTCGATCGTTTCGTTTTCGACCTTTTCCGTATCAATGAAATACATTTCTTTCGAGTTGGTGGAATATACCTGTCCTTCCTCATTCAGAGTGTCATTAGAAGCTAGTTCGGAGGGTTTGTAGGTATTTATGTCTTGTGGCAGATAAACAGAGAAAGTACTGCCTTTACCCTCTTCACTATCCAGTTCGATACGACCATGGTGCAATTCTACCAGGCGTTGTACCAGTGAGAGACCGATACCACTTCCTACGTGCTCACTCTCTATCTGATAAAAACGTTCGAATATTTTTCCCTGTTTGTTGATGGGAATACCAATACCGGTATCACTAACTTGCAGTACCAACCAATTATTTTCCTCTTTCAATGTCACAGTAATGCTTTGACCGCTTTCCGTATATTTGAAAGCATTTGAAAGTAGGTTATTAACAATCAGTTCCAGATAATTAGGATCAAAAAGTTCCTCTTTATCTTCCAATTCGGAGTGGAGAGTATAGGTAATCTTTTTGTGGCGTGCCAGTTTATCATAAAACAAGAAATTATCTTGTATTAGTTGATGCGCATTCTCTCTCTTTGCTTTCAGCTCGAAAACTCCCAATTCGGCGCGGCGATAATCCATCAATTGATTGACAAGATGTAGCAGGCGATTAGCGTTGCGTTGGATATATTCCAGCTGATTACGAGTCCAGCGGTCACTGATCTTATTGATTATTTCTTGTAGAGGAGCTAAGATAAGGGTCAACGGCGTGCGAAGCTCATGGGAAATATTGATGAAGAAACGCATCTTCATCTGGTTGATTTCTTCTTGATGTTCCTTGTCCCTACGTTCAATCTCCAGCTCTGCTTCCATGCTTTTACGCATCCAGAAGAAGCGGAAGACGAAAGTGATAAAGCCGATAAAAATAGCGAGGAAAAGCACGATTGCCCACCAGGTCTTGTACCATATAGGGAGAACAACGATTTCCAACATCGTAGGAACGGTATTCCATTTCTCGTCACTATTAGCAGCTTTTACCAGAAAATGATAAGTACCTTGTGGCAAGTTGGAATAGGAGACAGTACGTTTGTCTGTCAGATAATACCACTCTTTATCATATCCTTCCAATTTATAAGCGAAAGTATTGTGTTGACCTGAAATATAGTTGGATACCACAAATTCAAGCGTAAAAGCCGTTTGCCATGATTTTAGCGTGATACTTTCTGTTTCATTGATATTCTTAGTCAAGATACCGGTTTCATCATCCGGACGGACTGTTTTGTTAAACAGTTGAAGTTTAGTAATGACTACCGGAGGAGTGTAAGGGTTGTCCAGTAGGAGTTCCGGGCGGAAAGTAGTGATACCATTGATACCCCCGAAGTACATTTGCCCGTTAGAGGTGCGGCAGAATGAAGAAGTATTAAACTGATTACTTTGCAACCCGTCGGATTCCGTAAAATTGCGGAACTTCTCTGTCTCCGGATTGAAACAGGAGATACCACGGTTGGTGCTTACCCAGAGACGCCCAAAGGTATCTTCCAGAATACCGTAAACCACATTATTGGGTAAACCGTTAGCAGTCGTATATCGTTTGATTTTCTTTTCTTTTTCATTAAAACAGTAGAAACCTTCACGCGTACCTACCCAAATGATGCCATTGGCAGCTTCATAAATGCAATTGGTAAACATCTTTGTTACAGATGATTCCGGAAGGATAGGGGCTTTTTCTATTTCGATCCCTTCCTGCTGAAAGACTGATATACCTTCTTCACCACCAATCCAAAGACGTTTACGAGAATCTCTGAACAGGATTGTGATTCGTTGTGAAGTAAATGGCGTACCGTCTTTTTCTTTATCTATGGTGGTGAAGCTCCGTTTCTCCGGATTAAAACTAACCAGTGCACTTAAAGTTCCTAATAAGATACTACCCTCCTTGTCAGGAAGAATGGCATACACATTTTCATTGACCAACTGGCTATTCAGCTGATTGAAACTTTCCATTTGTCCACTGTTGCGGTGGAGAACAGTCAGACCACCGGCATGTGTTCCTATATATACAAGTGATTTTTGTTCGTCTACATATACGGCTTTGATATTGTTGGAACCAATACCGATTTCCCGTTCGTTTTCCTGTAAAATATAGTGCGTAAACTGTTGTGTCTTGGGATTATATAGATTCAATCCCCCATCATTCGTTCCTATCCATAAGTTCTTATCCTTATCTTCGGTAATGCAACTGACTACGTTGTCACTTAAAGAATTCTTATATGGAATACGCTGAATATTCTTGAATCTGTTGCGGATCGGATGATAATAGTTTAGTCCTCCGAAATATGTTCCAAGCCACATTCCACCCTGCGAATCCATAAAGATACTGCGGACCGAACGCTGTGACAGACTGCCGCTTTCTACCGGACTGCTGCTGTAAGAAACGAAAGAATCGTTTCCTTCATGATAAATGTTCAGATCATTGAATGTTCCTATCCATAGGCGATTTTGCGAATCCAATGCCAGAGAACGGATATAATTGGAACTGATACTTTTAGGATTGGAAGAAGAATGATGATAGGCCTTGACTTCTTGTGTTTTCGGGTTAAATAGAAGTAGACCGGCTCCTTCGGTGGCTATCCAGATGCGGGTAGGAGATTGTTGCAAAATGGCTTGAATCTGCTTAGTGCCTGTTATCGGAGTAATTCTTTCCAGTTTCTTTTGAGGAATGGAATAGCTGTAAAGCCCGTCAACCGGGGTACCAATATAGATAATATCGCCCTGCCTGTAAAGAGCAGAAGCCACTATCTTATGCATAGCCGTACTAAAAGAATCATCAACGAATCGTGATTCTTTAATATCGAACATAGTCAGACCTTCCTGTGTACTTATGAGCAGTTGTTCCGGTGAGATCTCCGCAATACCGTTGATTTGCAGCTTCTTCCCCTTCTTCTCGTAGAAGAAATTTCTGAATTTATCCTTCTCTTCATCATAATATGACAAACCATCCCGCGTGCCGATCCAAACCCGTCCCTGACTGTCAGCCTTTACGATTCGCGAAATGTCATTAGCGATGCTGTTCGGATCATCTTCATTATGCTGATAAACTGTAAATGAATACCCATCGTACTTGTTTACTCCGTCATAAGTTGCGAACCACATATTGCCTCGTTGGTCCTGATCGATAGAGAATACAGTACTTTGTGACAATCCTTCATTAATAGAGATATAGGAGAAGTTGATTTGCTCCGGAATATCAGAAAAAGCATAATTAACCCCTGCGCATAGAAAAAGTAGACAGATTGCTATTTTGTTAAGGCTGCTCATTATTAGTTCATAAGATTAATAATGGCATCAAAGATAGTGAAATCTTTGATATACCCCATGAATTGGCTGGAAAACTATACAATCTTTCCGCCCCGCGTCAAATGTCTTTTTTCATAATGAGGTGATTCTCATTGTCGATACGTTGGTAAGATATTTCGTTCATGATGCTTCGTATGAGGAATATTCCCAGCCCTCCGATTGGGCGTTCCTCCAAAGAGAGTGTAACATCTACCTCATCTACTTGTGTCGGATCAAAAGAGGCTCCTTTGTCCGTTAATAGGAAAACAAGTTGTTTTTCGCTGTAAGTTACTCTTAATAGGATGGTGTGTTGCTCTTGAGTTGGATAGGCGTACATAATTATATTGGCTACGGCCTCTTCCAATGCCAGATTGATATTCATTGTCGTTTCAAATGACAAAGAAAGTTCTTCTCCCAGTTCTTCAATGAAACTGGCTAAAACTGAAATTTCATTTAAATCGTTTGAGATCTTTATTTCTCTTTCCATAATGATATGTGCTTAATTGTTTGTTGTCCGGGTTCATATTGAATAAGTAAAATAGTCAAGTCATCGCTGGCTTCGGCTTCTTTGACATGATCTGCTACAGAGTCCTCTATACCATTAACAGTGGTGCGTACATAAGACGTGTTATTATCAGACAATGTCTTCAATAACTTTTCGTCTCCATATAGCTCTTTCTCTGTATTTTCAGCTTCTGTCACTCCATCGGTGTAAAGGAACAGTTTACTTCCTTTTTCCAATGTCGTTTCATCTTCGGTATAGGCAAATTCTTCAATGACACCAACAAATATCTGGGTCTTGAATTCAAGGAAAGAAACCTGTCCGTCCGGACGAATCAGTATGGGAGGATTATGTCCGGCATTACACAGTTTCAGTTTCCCCGTTTCCAAATCGAGGATTCCGACAATAAGCGTGACAAACATGTTGGATTCGTTATTATCAGAAATCGAATTGTTCATGTCCGTCACAATCTTGGCCGGTGAAAGCACCTGCTGAGATAAAGTACGGAACAGACTGCGGGTGATTGCCATAAACAGAGAAGCGGGTACGCCTTTTCCTGATACATCGCCGATTAGGAAGTAGAGGCGGTTGCCATCCATATAGAAGTCATAAAGATCTCCGCCTACTTCTTTCGCAGGGTGAAGTATGGCATGCAAATCTACATCACTGCGTTCGGGGTAGGGAGGGAATATCTTGGGAAGCATTCCCATTTGTATTTCCCTGGCTATAGAAAGCTCGCTTTCAATCCGTTCTTTGCTGGCAGTCGTGTCTTTTAGTTCAACTACGTAAGTAGATAAAGAGTGCTGCATGAAGATAAGCGAATCATATAGATCTCTGATTTCATCGTTGGAATGCACTTCTGGTATGGTAACATCAAATCGTCCGGTCGCAATTTCGCGGGCTGACTCGGAGAATTTCTCCAGTGGGCGGACAAGGCGTCGGATGATGCTGTACACAATCAGGAATAGGGCTATCATCCCCACTATAAAAGTGTAGATGATTGTTCGGGATGTACTGTCTAGTTCCTGAAGAATAATCTGGCTTGGACAAACGGTGCATACTGACCATCCAATCTGGGGAATAGTTGTGTAAAATGCATACGAATCTACTCCTTTGTTATCGAAACGCATGGTTCCGGTGTGTCCTGCCAGCATTTCATGTCCGATCTGTTCCTGTGCAAGATTCTCTTTGGCAAAGGCTTCAGAGAATATCGTTTCGTTCATGATCTTATTTCTATCCATGTGAGTCAGGAAACTTCCGTTGCGACTGATTAAATAGGTGTAACTGGAAGGATATGGCTTCAGCAAGCTGATTGTATCAGTGAATTGTGTCAGTGATATATTGGCTGTAAAGACTGCGACTAATTTTCCATCACTGTCAAACAGCGGTTTGGCATAAGTACTCATGATGAAATTTCCCCCTCCGTCATCATAATAAGGTTCGCTCCAGTAAGGTTGTTTAAGCAGTTGGGGGATGAGATACCAGTCCATGCATGGATAGTCATAATTCTGGCTACCCAATACCTGGTAAGTGATCTCGCCATTTATTTCATCTTTGAAAGAAGCATAAGGCATAAAATATTTCCCTTTTTCTTTGTAATAATCGGAGACGAAAGCGATCCCGCTTCCTACAATGAACTGATTGTTTCTAACAACAGATTCAATAATATTATGTAAAGAATCCGGGTGATCTATGTTTTTTTCCAATATCCAAACGGACTGCTCTATGGTAGTCTCTACTGACAATAGCTGACCGCTGATTTCAGTTGCAATGTTACTTAATAGTCCATGAGTGCGTTCAATGGCAAAATCCGTTACTTTCTGGTGGCTATAATAATAAAATAACGCCATAATAGTAGCAAAGATAATCAACGTAAAGGAAAGTACGTAAATACTTAGCCGGGTTGCAAAGGAACGGGAAAAAGTGTGTTTCATGAATGAATGTGATTATTTTACGAAATTTTCATAACGAATGTCGCTGGTGTTTTTGATTTGATCTGGCAACAAAATACTAGTTGCCAGATCAAATATTTCTCGGCTTAGCCGATAGGGACGTTGCCCGCTCTTCCTGTTTGTTTGTAGCCGCAAGATCTCATCCAACATTTTACGCTGGTGATATCTGTTGGTTCCTATGTTGTGTTGATGCACTTGTTCCATTATGATGTCCAATGTTTGTTCGCGGTGTTCGTTCGCCCATTCCCAGCCACGTATGCTGGCACGGGCCAATTTCTGTACAGCTTGGGGATATTTCTGATAGAATTCTCTGCTAACATAAAGTCCGTCCTCTGGCAAGTTATATCCATAATCTGCGAAATGCATGATATGAATAGAATCAGTCTTTACACCGGCTTCAATTAGTTGTAGAAACTCATTGTAACTTCCTACGAGACAAATATCTACAGCTTTCGATAGGAAAATATTGACTCCTCCATTAAAACGTATCCATTCCACCTGAAGTTGATATTTGTTGGCTATTTGATCCAGTAATTCTTGACTAAGATGATTCCATACCCCTATTTTCTTATGTTGCAAAGATGAAATACCCTTGATTGGCGAACGACTGACAAGCATCAGACTGTTTTCCTGTGAAGTTTGCAAGATATTGACTACCTGTGCACCTGCAAAATATTCAGTCAGGGCATACGATAGGTTCATAACTACCGCTTGCGAATACCCTTTCTGCAGAAAAGAAAAAGAGCTTGCCGAAAGCGAAGGATGTACCACATGTACGTCAAGTCCCTCTTCCTTGTAGAATCCCAGTTTGTCGGCTACGTAATAGCCTGCAAATTGTGCTTGTGCCGTCCATTTGGGTGTGAGATTAATGGATTGTGCATTCACCGGTTCTGTCAGAAAGAACAGAGATAGCAAGATACTGCAAATAATAGATGCTTTTCTCATTATAAATGGAATTAACGAATGATAAAAAGGCCGGAACAGCCTGTCATATCGAATATTTTCCGTATTTCCGCACGCATAGCTTCTAATACAAGTTGTCCGTTGTGTTGCTTTACACTTTTCTGGAGGGTTATCAGGCTTCTTAAACCGGAACTGCTGATATATAGTAATCCTTCGCAGTTGATTATTATATTAGGATTCTGAACGTTTAATAAAGGTTGGATGAGAGCATTGAATTCGTTGGTATTGGCAGTGTCCAATCGTCCTTCAACAGTGAGTATGATTACTTCCTCTATTTTACATAAATTCGTTTTAAGAGTTGCTTCCGGTTTGAAATTCATTTCTATATTTTTAGTCAGGATTAGTTCGTTTTGGTTGTCCGTCGAATGATATTCTACTTTATCCATTGTTCGGCGAATCAGGAAGAGTCCCAAACCTTGTGTCAGTTGCTGTTCCAGGGATAGTGCATTTTCTGATGCTTCATTTTCAGATTTTGTGGGATCGAATGAAATACCATCGTCAATAATCTGGGTAATCAGTAGGCCGGGGGCCACAGAAGTTCTCAATGTAATTTCACCTTTTTGATTTTGAGGATAACCGTGATGGATAATATTGCTTATTGCTTCTTCAATAGCTAGGTTGAGACTCATTGTTATGCCGGAAGGTAAATGTAAGGACATGCCTAATTCTTCGATGAATTGGGCAATTATTGCAATTTCCTCTACCTGATTTTCGATAGTGATTTCCTTTTCCATATTCTTTAAGTAGCGCGTCATATTATAATTTATTCTTGTTTGGGGTGAATGCTGCCACAAAAGTATTAGTAAAGGTGAAAAGTCTGAAATATATTACCCTCAAATGGTTCCCATTTTAGCAAATATCCCTATATTGGGACGCTTTTTACGAGTGGGGTACTTCCGTTCTTTTTGCGAAAAGACTACTTTTGTCGTTCAAAACAAAAAAACATGGTAAACGTAATTGTTCTCTGCATTGAATTGTTGTTGGATATTGTGGGCTTGGTATTGGGAATACTTGTTTATTCACGTTCTTCAGATAATAATGGACTGACAAAAGCATGGGGAGTATTGGCTATCACTCTGTCCCTTCTTCTTTTGTGTGATAATCTGGAATGGATGTGGATTTTCAGTAGAGGAGGTGAGGAGACGATTCCGCGTTTTACTGAAGTTCCGATGAATCATCTTTCGATATGGCATATTGTCCGGGTGATTGTCTTTTTTCAGTTCTTTTCTATTTTTCCTATAGCCTCATTGAAACCGGGATGGATGACTTTTTCAAGAGTCGTCAGTTTATGTATCCCTATTTTGCTGATTACATGTATAGCTTGTTGCTATGAGTTTTTTAACGGTCACTATACTACTCTAAAATCTTTTGCTTCCATTCGGGAGAATATTGGTGAACAGGATGTACGGGTAAGGCTGATGCTGTTTATAATCAGTGTAATTACTCCTTCCGTAAATTTCCTCTTTCCGTATATGAGACGATGGATTCCCGTCCGGCGTAAACAGAGCCAGGCAATGTCTATTTATATGATGTGTTTTGCTATCATCATGTCCGGCTATATTTGGTTGATGCTGGGCACTAGTGGATTATGTTTTAACGTGTTCGGCTATATTGTAATCCTTCCCGTCCTTTTTTTAAATATACTATATTTGCGTAATGAGAATCCACTTTCTTTACCTCCCCAGCCTGTAGAAGAGCTGGAGATGGAAGAAATAGAAGCCATCCGGGAAATTGCGGTTTCGCCTGTCGTTTTTGAACTATCCAACCAGATGCAAAGTCTCATGAAACATAGTAAACCATTTACTAATCCTCAATATTCCTTGCAGGAATTTCTGAATGATTTGAATACGAATGAAAACAGACTCAATAAGGCTCTTCATTATGATGGCTTTTCCGGTTTCAGAGATTATATTAATTTCTACCGTTTGCAGTATTTTAAAGAACAGGCACAGTTGAAAAGGGAGCTTACAGTAAAGGAATTAATGTTTTTGAGCGGCTTTACCTCCCGCTCCAGTTTTTACCGTTATTTTGCGAGTGTGGAAAAAATGTCTCCCAGTGAATATATGGAGATGCTCAACAGAGAAAATAAATAAGGGGTGTGGGAAAAGAATCACCACAGATCATAGAATTAGCACGGATTTGATTGTAATTCAAAGATTATCAATGCAGAATCGATGTTTCTTTTATGTAATCTGTGGTGAAACTTGAAACTAACAGGTTATTTATTTAGCTAAATCTCCTATTTCATCTAAATTCTTCTGAATATCATCATCGGTCAATGCATAGTTTACCAAATCACCGGCCAAATACTTATCATAAGAAGTCATATCGATCAGGCCATGTCCGGAAAGATTAAACAGGATTATTTTTTCTTCTCCTGTCTCCTTGCATTTGTTAGCTTCGCGGATAGCTGCTGCAATAGCGTGGCTGGACTCTGGAGCCGGAATAATACCTTCAGACTGTGCAAACAGACAACCAGCTTCGAAAGATTCCAATTGCTGTATATCTACTGCTTCCATCAGATTGTCCTTGAGCAACTGTGAAACGATGACACCTGCACCATGATAGCGAAGACCGCCGGCATGGATATGGGCCGGAGCAAAATTGTGTCCTAAGGTAAACATCGGTAGCAACGGAGTATATCCGGCTTCATCACCGAAGTCATACTGGAATTTACCACGTGTCAGTTTCGGACAAGATGCAGGTTCGGCAGCAACGAAACGAGTCTTTTTTCCTTCCTGTATTGTGTGACGCATAAATGGGAAAGAGATACCTCCGAAGTTGGAACCACCTCCGAAACAACCGATTACGATATCCGGATATTCGCCTGCCATTTCCATCTGTTTTTCGGCTTCCAGTCCGATAATGGTCTGGTGAAGAGTAACATGGCTAAGCACAGACCCGAGCGTATATTTACAGTTGGGAGTCATTTGTGCCAGTTCAATAGCTTCAGAAATGGCTGTTCCCAATGAACCCTGGTAAGTAGGGTGCTTAGTCAGAATATCCTTACCGGCACGGGTAGACATGGATGGAGAAGGGGTTACCTGTGCTCCGAAAGTCTGCATGATGCTGCGGCGGTATGGCTTTTGTTCATAACTGATTTTTACCTGATAAACAGCAGCTTCCAAACCGAAAACCTTAGCTGCATAAGAAAGAGCGGCTCCCCATTGTCCGGCACCGGTTTCAGTGGTGATGTTGGTAACTCCTTCTTCTTTGCAATAATAAGCCTGTGCCAATGCAGAGTTCAACTTATGTGAACCGATAGGGCTGACACTTTCATTCTTAAAATAGATATGAGCCGGAGTACCGAGTGCTTTTTCCAATCCGTAAGCACGAACCAGCGGAGTACTGCGATAGTACTTATACATTTCGCGCACTTCTTCCGGTATTTCGATCCATGCATCGGTCTGATTCAGTTCCTGATGACACAGTTCCTTAGCGAAAATCGGATACAAGTCTTCCGCTTTCAGTGGTTGTTTGGTTCCCGGATGTAACGGAGGCATAGGTTTGTTTACCATATCCGCCTGAATGTTGTACCAGTAGTGTGGAATTTCTTCTTCGGGTAAGATATACCGTTTTCTTTTTTCACTCATAATATTGTAGTTTTTTAGTTTCTTGTTGCCAAAAGTACTCAATTTTTTAATATTCAGAAAATTTTGTCAACAAAGAATCGGTTCTAATTGTTATTTTACTTAAGTTTGCACGACCCTGTTAAAAAAGATGATATGAAGATTTATCATAAGTTTTTATTGTATCAGAATAAACTGCTAAAACCCTATGTACGTATCCTGTTAGGACTGGTAGAAGCACTCACTTATCTGGCATCTCTGTTGTTGATTGTCGGAGTAGTATATGAACACGGCTTTCCCTTATCCGTAGATGAAGTGGCTAATTTGCAGACATTGTATAAAACAGTCTGGATTATCTTTCTGATTGATGTTACTTTACATATTTCACTGGAATACCGGAATACTAAAAAACAATACCGGCGATTAGCCTGGATATTAAGCGGGTTATTATATCTTACTTTAATACCCGTCATTTTTCACCGTCCGGAAGAAGAAGGAGCTATTTTGCAGATTTGGGAATTCCTGCATGGGAAGTTTTATCATCTCCTGTTATTATTAGTCCTTTCTTTCCTCAACTTGTCCAATGGTCTGGTGCGCCTGTTGGGACGGCGTACCAATCCGTCTTTGATATTAGCAGTCAGTTTTATGGCTATTATCCTGATTGGAGCAGGTCTACTGATGCTTCCGCGCTGCACGGTGAATGGTATTACCTGGGTAGACTCTTTATTTACGGCTACCAGTGCCGTATGTGTTACAGGTTTGGTTCCGGTAGATGTATCCACTACATTCACCACTTCCGGATTAGTTGTCATTATCCTGTTGATTCAGATTGGAGGATTAGGAGTGATGACATTAACCAGTTTCTTTGCCATGTTCTTCATGGGAAACACCTCCATTTATAATCAGCTTGTTGTACGTGATATGGTTAGTTCCAATTCGTTAGGTTCATTACTGTCCACCTTATTATATATATTGGGCTTTACCCTAGTCATTGAAGGGATTGGCATGGTTTCGATTTGGTTTAGTATTCACGGTACGCTGGGAATGACTTTGGAAGGCGAGTTAGGTTTTGCTGCTTTCCATGCTATATCAGCTTTTTGTAATGCGGGTTTTTCTACACTTTCCGGTAATTTAGGGAATCCGATGGTGATGACCAATCATAATGGACTGTTTATTTCTGTTTCTTTGCTGATAATCTTCGGTGGTATCGGCTTCCCCATTCTTGTCAATTTCAAGGATATTGTATTATATCACCTGCGTCGTTTCTGGAAATTGGTCCGTACACGCAAACTGGATCGTCACAAAATGCAGCATCTTTATAACCTGAATACGAAAATCGTGTTAATCATGACTTTTCTGCTTTTATTAATCGGTACATTAGCTATTGCTGCTTTTGAGTGGAATGCTTCCTTTGCCGGTATGCCTTTGGCAGACAAATGGACACAAGCTTTCTTTAATGCCACTTGTCCTCGAACAGCCGGTTTTAGTAGTGTCGACCTGGCATCATTGAGTGTGCAGACTTTGTTGGTTTATCTATTCTTGATGTGGGTTGGCGGTGGTTCACAATCTACGGCAGGTGGTGTGAAAGTGAACGCTTTTGCAGTTGTGGTTCTGAATCTTGTAGCCGTATTGCGTGGTACTGAACGGGTAGAGGTGTTTGGCAGAGAATTATCTTACGATTCAATCCGGCGTTCCAATGCAACAGTAGTCATGTCATTGGGAGTGTCATTCATTTTTATTTTCACATTGAGCATACTCGAACCGGGTGTTTCCATCATGGCATTGACTTTCGAATGTGTCTCTGCACTTAGTACTGTGGGATCCAGTCTGAATCTGACCCCTCATTTGTGTGATGCCAGTAAGTTGTTGGTATCCTTGTTGATGTTTATCGGACGTGTGGGATTGATAACATTGATGTTGGGAATTGTCAAACAGAAAAAGAATACAAAATACCGTTATCCGAGTGATAACATTATAATAAACTAAAGATATGAAGTATATTATTATCGGTTTAGGAAATTACGGCCATGTGTTGGCAGAGGAATTGTCTGCATTAGGGCACGAGATTATTGGTGCGGATATTAGTGAAAGTCGTGTAGATTCAATCAAAGATAAGGTTGCTACGGCTTTTGTCATTGATGCCACTGACGAACAATCATTATCAGTGTTGCCATTGAATAGTGTGGATATAGTAATTGTAGCGATTGGTGAGAATTTTGGTGCATCGATACGTGTTGTTGCCCTATTGAAGCAGAAAAAGGTTCCCCGAATCTTTGCCCGTGCTATTGATGCCGTACATAAAGCGGTGCTTGAGGCTTTTGAACTTGAGCGAATCCTGACTCCGGAAGAAGATGCTGCCCGCAGCTTGGTGCAATTGCTTGATTTTGGAACGAATATGGAAGGATTCCGCATCGATCAGGATTATTATGTTGTGAAGTTCACGGTTCCGGAGAAATTTGTAGGATATTTTGTGAATGAGTTGAATTTGGATGAAGAGTTTCATTTAAAGATGATAGGGTTGAAGAGAGCCAATAAAATAACCAATTGCTTGGGCATTTCTTTAATGGAGCTTCATGTAAAGAATGAATTACCGGCGGATGAGAAAGTGGAAGAGGGAGATGAGCTGGTTTGTTACGGTAGATATCGCGATTTCCAAGCTTTCTGGAAAGCTATTTAATGTGCAAAATCTAGTGGATTTCAAGATAGAGGGATGATGATATTTGTTGGTAAATAGTATAATGTTGGCAGTTATCCCCTTTGGTTTTGTCTGATTATTGTAATTCCGGTTTGCAATTATTAATTGTTGCAGGATGAAGTTTTATACTATATCCTATAGAGGTGAAATTGAGCTGCACAATCAGGCTTTGTGATGTTTCCGGTTTTCGTTGGTCGAACACGAAGTTGCCTAGACTATAGAAAATAGGCTTACCTTTAAAATATTCTTCTTTCTGAATGACATGCGGATGGTGTCCGATGATGGCATCCGCACCTGCACGGATAAGCCGGCGTGCTCCTTTTCTTCTGTCTCGCGTTTCAGATATCCCTTAAAATCCAGACCAAAACCTCTCCATGCATATTCCGCTATCAGAAATTTTCCACTTCGTTCCCGTTCCACGGTGCGTATCAATACAGGAGTATGTTCACGAATCACTCTAAAATCTTCCAAAGGTTGTGCTACCCTCGAACCTAACCAAAGTGGGCGGATATACGCTTCATCTGCAATCCGGTAAATAAATAACCGCTTGTCGGGTTTGGGGTCGAATCGGGTAGGCTTGATAACCCACACAATAATTTCCGGCATCCCGTCTCCTGTAACATCTCCATAATCAAATTGATAGACAGGATAAGGCAATTTCCAAACAGAGTGGGAGGGTTGGTCTGTATTCAAATGAATGACATAGAGCGAATCAGATTCTTTGTTCAGAGATACTTCCATGTGTCTTTGATTAACTTGCCATTCAAACCTGTTTTCTTTCCGGCATGAACAGAACATCAGTAAAAGACCTGTAAAAATAAGGAAGTGAATCCTGTGTGACATATCTGTAACGTTTTCTTTGGCAAAGATAGATATTAACCTGTATTTACCTGCTTCTTTTCTCGTAAAAGTGAAAAGTCCAGTATATTATATATGAAAACCACCGGACTTCTCTTTAGTTAAGAAATCCGGTGGCTTATCAGATTTTATAAAGCGTATACCTTATTTCGTTTGAATACGAATATTTCCGGCTTTCACTCCATTTGCTTTGGCTGTAAATACAATTTCTCCGGCAGTTTCACCAGCTTGTATGATAGCTGTCAACATTCCGTTGAAAGCATGCATCTTCGGAAGATGAAATTGTTCCAGATTTGTCGGGTCGCCATTGGCAGCGGCACGATATTTACCGGTTCCCTTTGCAGAGAAGTTAATCTGACGATTATCAGTAGGGCAGAGGTTACCATCTTTGTCTACAACTTTCACAGTCACATACGCTAAGTCTTTTCCGTCTGCAGTCAATTCGTTACGGTTGCTGACCAGTTCGATATGATGAGGTTTTCCGGCAGTACGAACCACTTTTTCCGCTACAGCTTTTCCTTCTTTGTTATAGGCTACTACTTTTACTTCTCCCGGTTCATATACAGCATCCATCCACATCAGACGATAGCGGTTCTTCAACGAACTATTATTCTTGCTTTGTTTACCATAACTTTTACCGTTGATAAACAGTTCGGCTGTAGGATAGTTGGTATATACAAATACAGGAGTCACTTCGCCTTCACGTCCCGGCCATGTCCAGTGAGGCAGAATATGCAAGGTTTCCGCATCCTTGTTCCATACACTGCGATACAGATAATAGCGGTCTTTAGGCAGACTGGCAAGGTCGATAATACCAAACATGGAACTGTGATTGGGCCATGCATCCGTGTCATAAGGTGATGGCTCGCCCAGATAGTCAAATCCTGTCCATACAAATTGTCCTATTGTCCAATGGTTATCGTCGGCCAGTGCAAAGTCCTCGTCCGGAATATTTGACCAGGAACAGGCTTCCACATCATAAGAGGAACACTGATGGTCTTCATACTTAGTACTTTTCTTATCCTCTACCGGGAATTTGTATACCCCGCGTGAACTGACAGTAGAAGCAGTTTCACTACCCAGAATCAGATTCTGCGGAAGTTGGTCATAAGATTCCTTATAGCGTTGGGTACGGTAATTAAGTCCCGGAATGTCAATCATTGCTGCAAATCCGTTCGCAAGTACACAAGTAACCTGATCCATTCCACAAGTGACAGGACGTGTCGGATCTTCGCGGTGGCAAATATCTTGCAGGAATTTCGCCACTTTATAGCCGACAGGGCTACATTGGGTCGGTACTTCATTACCGATACTCCACATAATCACACACGGATTATTCCGATAATTATGGAGCATATTTACCATATCACGTTCCGCCCATTCATTGAAATAACGGTGATAACCGTTTTCGCACTTGGCAATGTCCCATTCATCGAACGGTTCAATCATCATCATAAATCCCATTTCGTCACACAATGCTACGAGTTCGGGAGTCGGCATATTATGAGAAGTACGGATAGCGTCACATCCCATATCTTTCAGCAATGTAAGCTGATGGCGAAGTGCTGCCACATTAATAGCGGCACCCAGCGGACCTAAATCATGATGATTGCATACCCCTTGGAATTTGCGATGTTTTCCGTTCAGATAGAAACCCTTATCAGCGATATATTCAATGTTGCGGATACCGAAACGGGTCGTGTAAGTATCCACCAGTTTATCATCTGCGTAAATTTTGGAAACAGCCTTGTAGAGCGACGGACTTTCCGGCGACCAGAGCTCGGGCGCATTTACAATAAAGTTTTGTTCGAATGGTTGTCCATGATTAATGCGACTCGTATATTCTTTGCTGGTAACCACTTTTCCGTCCGGAGAAAGAATCTCTGTCTCTATACGGATTTGTGTTTTCTCACCGGCATTATCAATCTTCGTTTGAAGACGTACGGCTGCAAAGTCCTTGCTGACATGAGGAGTTGTGATTTGTGTTCCCCATACAGGCACGTGCACTTTATCAGTCACGATCAGATGCACATTACGATACAAACCTGCTCCCGGATACCAGCGCGAGGACTGCGGACGATTTTCCAAACGTACGGCCAGTGTATTATTCTTTCCGTCTTTGTTTAATAAAGACGTCACGTTACAGTGGAAAGAGTTGTAGCCGAAAGGCCAGAAACAAGCTTCTTTTCCATTTACATAGACACGTGCTTCGCTCATGGCGCCATCAAAGAGCAGCGTCACTTCCTTATCGGCAGGAGCATCAAAACTGGTTCGATACCATCCGGTGCCTACATAAGGGAGCCCACCGGTACGTCCTGTTTTCAAGGAAGCCTTTTTCTCGAAGTTCTGTGTTACAGCTACATTCTGCAGGTCATTATTCATATCGAATGGACCGAAAATCGCCCAATCATGCGGAATAACAACCGACTCCCATTTAGTGTCATTAAACTCCGGCTGGCTAGCCTCTTTAAAATCTCCTTTACTGAATTTCCAGTTTTTCTCGAGCAGCGTCTCACTGCGTTGCGCTTGCAATGTGCAAGCGACGCCCATCAAAAGTACAGCTAATAACTGTTTTTGGTGTTTCATGTTCATTTTTGCTTTTCAGGTATAAAATATTTTGGATTCGGGGTAAAGTTATAAAAAATGATTCAATAATCTTATCTCTTGAAAGCATTAAATGCGCTGGTGGGTTTACCGGTATCGTCAAACAAGCCTTTGTGATAACCTTTCCAACCACCGTAACTTTGAGGTTCCCAAGTGAAAACACCGAGGCATTGATCTATTTCTTTAGCTTTAGTCATGAAATCGGTAAAAAACTCTTCTGCTTCTTCATAATTCCAGTAAATACCAAGCTCACACATCATGACAGGTGTATTATATCGTTCAATCAGACTTTTCATATTAGCAATACAATCATTGTTTAATTGTCGCCAGTCTTGGGTATCCGGTTCCGGATAAAGAGACATACCGATTACATCCCATTTTCCCCCATCGGCTTTCAGACCGTCAAATAGCCAGATATATCGATTGGGATTATTGCCCTGATCGATATGTACGATAACTTTAGCTTCCGGGTAGATTGTTTTAACGGCATCGTATCCCGCTGTTACCAATTGAGCGAAGTTGGCGGTTTTTCCGCTGCTAGCAGCTCCGTCAGGTTTTAACATGCCTGTACGTGTCTCATTACCCACCTGCACCCATTCCACATCGATACCTCTTGCTTTAATTGCACTTAATACTTCAGTGGTATGGTCGGCTACTGCTTGTTTTAATTCATCAAAGGATAGGTCGGCCCAAGCCGCCGGTTTCTCTTGCCGTCCCGGATCCGCCCAAATATCACTATAATGGAAATCAATCATAATACGGTAGCCTAAGTTGTGAGCGCGCCATGCCTTGGTCACTACATCGTCTTTATCACACCATCCTTCCGGATTAAAGAAACCTTCCTCTTCCGACCATCCCTGATCGGGATTTACCCATACGCGTAGACGGATGGCATTCATGCCCAAATCCCGAAGTAGTGACATACATTCATGTCCGTTTCCTTCAGCATCATAGAATTTGTAACCTTCCTTTTCCATTTCTGTCAACCAACTGACATCGGCTCCTTTAGCAAAACCGGACATGTCATAGGCTTGATCTTGATTTTCCGGAAATACCGGTTTATCATCATTGTCGTCACAGGCTGTGAAGAAGGCTCCGCACAGTAGTGCGGAAGCCATCAATATATTTTTGAATCGTTTCATAATTATATACTGTTATCTAAAGGTTATTTATTAGAAGCGGAATAAGTACCGTCTATCAGATTGACTGTGATAGTATAAGTTCCGGCAGTCAATGGAATACCGTCGTTGCTGTTATAATATAGTTTTCCATTGCTTCCTCCATACGCTCCGGTCCAGTCATCTTTTATATAAAATTTGATACCCCACTTAGAATCTTGTGATAACGTAATCGTTCCCGAATATTCTCCGGTAGTTCCTGTTGTGGCGATAGGATATAAATTGTTATCCCCCTCTATTCCATAATAACAATAGATGTTATTTCCAACTGCATAAGTTTTATAAGTCAGCTCTTTTAATGAAACGTCAAACAGATAAAGACCGGCAGCAGGTGCAGGAATATTCTTTGCTTGTTCATTTACAAGAGTTCCAGCTTCTGCGGTACTTTCCGAATCATCATTGGCAATGGTGTACATTTTGCTGGTGTCCCATGCATCTCCTGATGAGAACAGGGTCATCGCATAATTTCCGTATTGTGAGTTGACATCCACTATACCTGCATATTTTTGTTCTTCCTTATAGTACACTTCAATTTTATGATCGTATGTCCAGCCGCTACCTTGGCCGATTCCCGGCAAATACAAATATTGTCCCTCTTCCGGTTCCGGCTCTGGTTCTACAGAACCTTCTTCTACTGATGCAGTCCATTGTTGAGGGTTGCTTAGATCGATAGAAAGTGTACACTCTCCTGCCTGTGGCACATTAACTGTTATGTTTCCAGCTGTTTCTCCGAGATTTAACGCTGTGCTGCTGCCGCTGAATGCCATAGGAGTATCTTTAGCCTTCGTGTCATCAATGTCGTATCCACCATTATCATTCGGATTGGCACATGTATGGTCATATAATTTACCCGTTCCACTGATTTGGATAGTCATACTTCCGGCTGCATTAGCATTGAATGTAGCTGTCCATTTTCTGCTTGTTTGGTTAAATTCCATTGTTGCATCGATATCTCCACTGACGTTCAATGTTGGTATTTGTATTCCGTTCCATTGCTTATTATTCGTGTCAAATGTGATATAATAACAACCTCCAACTCCTGGGAACCAGCATTTCCAATCCCCTGCTGTAGTTAGTAAGAACGGCATTCCGGTTTCGTTGTCATTTCTCCAGATCGTTCCGTTGGCTTCTTTAATCAGGAAGTTGTACCAGGCATTTACTCCTACAAATCCTTTGTATACACCATCTGTATTTACTGAAAATAAACTCATACCGGTGTCTGTGCCGTTTTGATCCAGCATGCTGGCGAAACGCATATCCAGTTCATAAGGAGTGATGTTGATTACTTCCACATTGCTATATGCCGGTTCGATGTTGTTCCCCGTTGTTCCTTTCAGTCTGAAATAGAATTTAGTGGCTACATTGGCTTCAACCCCCAGATTATTGGTGACAATATTTAATTCGGCTCCATTGTAAGTCTTGGAAAGAGAGGTTTCGGTAGACTCAACGATCGTTCCGGAGAAATCTTCGTTTAATGCAACCTGTATACTTGTTTTCAATAAGTTGGTCGGTTTGAAATCCGGATTGTTGATAGCCAATGTCCGGTCGGTCCATGCCAGTGACAGAACATTCTTTTGTGCGATATCTTCCGTCAATACAATGTTGTTTGTAGAAGCTATCAATTCATTTTCTGTCAGGCTCGATAAATAATATTTATCTGCGTCATCTTCACAGGCACTCCATATAAAGAGAGCCGCCAATGCAAGGAACAGACTATTTATAGTTTTCATATATCGTTTGTATTAGAGGATGATTAATAATTTTCATTATATAAATTGGGATTAGCCGTCAGTTCGGTAGCCGGTATCGGATAGATATTATACTTGCTATTTACAGCTACGCCACCTTTTTCACCACCTTTCCATTGCCACAGATATTTGTCGGTAGTGAACATTCCGAAACGGATTAAGTCGGTGCGACGGTATCCTTCCCAATAAAGTTCACGGGCACGTTCTTTCAGGATAAAGTCCAGTGTCAGGTCGGCTTCCGCTTTATTATGAGAGTCGTCGCCATAAGCACGTTCTTGCAGTTTATTGATATATCCCAATACAGTTCCTTTATCACTACCCGTTCCGCCACGTACCACAGCTTCCGCCATCATCAGATATACGTCTGCCAAACGGAATAAAGGATAATCTGTATTTACACCACCATCTGCAGTGTTGGAAGCAGTTGCTCCGGCATCTGTCAGGTTAGTCCATTTTTCTACAAAATATCCGTTTGACTGGTTATCTATCACATCCAGATATTGTGTTTGTCCGTCAGTGAAGAACATATAGCGCTTATCATCAGTTCCGCTAAATAAGGCCGGAATTTCTCCGCGTACACGGAACATTCCCCAGCCGCTTTTCACACCATAATTTTCAGGAATCTGTTTGTCGGAAGTATTACTTACGGCACCACAGACGATGTAGGTGGAAGAACCCCAAGATACGGTATGTGTAGCGTCCACAGGTAAGGTGAATATAATTTCGTTGGCAGTACGCTTATCATTATCCGCATTGAATAGTTTGCTGTAGTCATCTTCCAATGAATATCCCTGTGCGATAGCCTGTTGACAGGCAGCGATACATTCTGTATACTTCGACGTTTCAATATACACCTCTGCGTTCAGATAAAGTTTGGCAAGCAATGTATAGGCGGCTCCTTGTGAAGCACGTCCATAAGGACAATCCCCTTTGCTAAGCATATCATTTGTAATGGCATTTAATTCAGATTCTATATAACTGAAAATTTGTGCAGACGTATAACGTGGAGGCAGATAGCCGACAGTCGGGTCATTCTCTGTTATGAACGGGATGTTGCGGAATAAGTCCATTGCATGGTAGTAGAATAAAGCACGCATGAAACGAGCTTCAGCCCGGTAATGGCGGATTTCAGCTTGATCCTGTTCGCTAAATTCTGCTAGCTTTTCATCGGTTGCGTTACGGAGAAATTCATTGCACAATGCTATGTTATAATAAATCCGATAGTACATGTCCGATACCCAAGGATCATTAGCATCCCAACTTAAATAAGTCAATCCACTCACATTATCACCTGACAACCAGGTAGAGGCCACCTCGTCTGTTCCACATTCCTGCAGGTTGAAGAAGCAACGCATATAATCCTGTCCACTATTACTGCTCAAGTCTGGATCACCCCCTTTTTCCTGTCCGGTGGTCACCATGGCAGCATATATCTTACCTAAAACGGCTTTATAGTTTTCAGCATTGGTATATATCGTAGAAGATGTTTCGTCTTCATGCGGATATTGGTCTAAGTCGCCTATGCAGGAGTTCAGCAATAATGCACTGCAAAAATAGAAGGCTGTATATAATATCTTTTTCATGATTCGCTTGTTTTTAAATAGTTAGAAGTTGAAACCTACATTCAGTGAGAAGGTGCGCGGACGTGGATAGAAGGAATTATCCACACCATTAGGAACCTCCGGGTCGACACCGCTGTACTTGGTGATACAAAATACGTTCTGAACCATAGCACTCACATTCAGGCTACATCCTTTGCAGATTTGACCGAAATTATAGTTCAACGATAGATTATCCATTTTCAGGAAAGAAGCATTTTCTACATAATAGTCGGACAAGTACTGACGGGTCTGGAATCCGGTTTTCAGATAACTTGTAGACAGGTTATTCAATTGATAGGAGTTGTAGCTTACTGTTTCCCAGGCTCCAGCGTTCATAGCCATGGCATTATAGACATAGTTGCCGATGTTTGCACGCAAGCTTGTACTCAAGGTCCATTTTTTCCAGCGCAGTGAAGTACTGAAACCGAGAATGTAATCCGGAGCGGGAGAGTGGTAACGATATAAATCGGAAGAGTTGATTTGTCCGTCTCCATTCACATCAAGATAGGCACCTTCTACCGGTTTTCCTGTTTTTTCATCATAGAGTTGATGATAAACGTAGAACATATAAGGGGCGTATCCCTCACTTAATGTTTGTACTTGGTAACTGTCGATATATGGACCTACTGAAGTATTTGTAGCGACAGTTCCGGCAGATAAAGACAGATTTTTTACCTTCATCTTTTGCCAAGTCATGTTGAAGCTGACATCCCAGTTCCAGTCTTCTGTCTGGATAGGAGTTGCATTCACGCTGAATTCAATACCCTGACTGTCCACATTTCCCACATTGGTGGTGATGTTACGGTCGAAGGTGGTACCTGCTGCGGCGGGAACTGTTGCAATCAAATCTTTAGTTTGGCGAGTGTAGTAGTCAAAGCTACCGGTAATACGGTCTTCCAGAAAGCCGAAATCGAATCCTATATTCCATGAAGTAGTGGTTTCCCATTTCAAGTCAGGGACGTAAGAGCTGGGACGGTAGGTATGAATATATCCATTTCCCATGATACCTTCCGCACCATTTTGGCTTTGAGTATAGATAGGTAGATAATTGTAGTTACCAATACCGTCCTGTTGTCCGGTCACACCGTAACTGGCACGAATTTTCAGATTGCTCAATACTTTATTATCTTTCAGGAATGTTTCTTCTGTCACTCTCCATCCTAATGCCACTGACGGGAACGTACCCCAACGTACATTCTTGGCAAAGCGTGAAGTAGCGTCCCGGCGGATGGTGGTAGTTAGCATATAACGTGAATCGAACGAATAATTCAGACGACCGTAGTATGAGAGTAGTACATGGCGTTCGTCTTTAGCCTTTGAAGTCTTTTGTATTTCTCCCAGCGTGTTCATTTCGTAGTAAAGCGGAGTTGTAGCTTTCCAGTACTGATAATCGTAACCGGCTGTTACGTCAAAACTACTTTTAATCGATTCTACCAATTTGTTGTAGTTGGCATACAAAGTCAGCAGGCGATTTTCTTTCTTCTGTGGGCCGTAGCTGTAATCCAGACCGGAAGTGGTGTAATTCTGTGCAGCTTCTGCCGGAACATATACACTTCCCTTACCTTGTGCATAGTCGTAACCTAATGTAGCGTGCAGTTTTAAATCGGGGAAGAAATGAACACGATAGTCCGCATCGATATTTCCGATGAAACGTCTTACGTTACTTTGGGAATCATTCATTTTGATAAGTCCCACCGGGTTCATTACAGCACCGTTGGCTGGTGCACCTGTATTGTCTATTGCTTCCGTGTATCCTCCAAAAGTATCCAGTCCTGAATAAACAGGGATGGTTGGATTCATTGTAGAAGCTGCCCAGATAGCATTCGTGTTACCAAATGTATTGTTGTTAATAGACCCTTTCGCATTAATATTCAGTTTCAAGTGGTCTTTGAAGAAAGAGGGGGTTACCATGATGCTTCCCGTGTAGCGTTCTGCGTTGTCTGTGCGTAACAAACCGCTTTGATTGTAATAACCTACTGATATACGAAATGGCCAGTTTTTAGCAATTTTTCCGGAGATACTAAGATTATTATCCGTACCGAAAGCATTCTGGTAAATCTCATCATTCCAGTCCGTATGGGCTGTGCCGAGTAAAGATTGTTGGGCAGTCGTTCCTTGCGTACGGATAGTGTTGACAAATTGGTCATAACTTAGCATATCAGCCAGCTTGGTACGTGTCTGGATGGAATTTGTCGTACTGAATGTAATCTTCAGTTTATCCGAACTTCCTTTCTTGGTAGTAATCAGAATAACCCCGTTGGATGCACGCGAACCGTAAATGGCAGTCGAAGAAGCATCTTTCAGAATGGTCATACTTTCGATATCGTTTGGGTTGATGAGGCTAAGGAAATTCCCGTCATTACCGCTGATGCCTCCCTGTTCCAAAGGAACGCCGTCCAGTACGATCAAAGGGTCATTACTAGCGTTCAGTGAAGCACCACCACGTACACGGATCGTACTTCCCGCAGTAGGAGAACCACTGTTGGACATGATTTGCACACCGGAAATCTTACCATTAATCAGTTGCTCGGGAGAGCTGACCAATCCCATGTTGAAGTCCTTGCTGCTGACGTTAGTTACCGAACCTGTCAGGTCGCTTTTACGCTGCGTACCATAGCCGATTACTACAACGTCGCTCAATACCTGTGAATCACTTTTCAACTGGACATTCAAAGTAGTACTGTTGGCAGGAACTGGTACTACCTTTGTTTCATATCCTACATAAGAGAATTGCAACTCTTTGCTGCCCTGTGGCACATTGAGTGTATAATTACCGTCGAAATCGGTCACTGTTCCGGTAGAAGTACCGACAATGAGGATACTTACTCCGATCATCGGTTCCTTGTTCTCGTCAATCACTTGTCCGGTGATTTTCTTGCCTCCTTGTTGGGCGAAGGCAGGAATGATGCCTCCTAAAAAGGCTGTACACAACATAAGTAATACAGTCAGATGGCGTAGATTTAAGATATTCCTGTTCATAATTACTGTGTTATTGATAATAGATTTATTTTTACTTTTTATTTAAAAATCAGCGGCTTTTCTCTTTCTGTCCCTTCCGTTTGCTACCCCCTTTCAGAAGGCTTCAGACGTGGTTCAGACGAAAGATTTGTTTCTCACCGAGGAAGACCTTGTTCCTCACCGATGAACGACCCTTTCCTCACCGAGGAACAAAGGCTTCGACAACGGGGAACTTTAAGAACGATTATTCCAGCCAGATATTTCCTAGTTCAATTTCAACTAAACCTTTCTTGTTTCCTGACATTGACAGCTCCAGCTTCTCAATCCTTTCCGGTAAAAATGCGATTTCCGTTTCCGGATGGAAATACTGTTTCAAGAATGTCGGATAAGCTATCGGCAGCAGCGCCGTGTCTGTCTGGCGTAAATCTTTCAACGGTATCCGTATGATTCCCTCCGATGATGGAGCAGGACAAGGGCTTTTATAAGTATATCCGTCTGACGTTACGAAACCGGCACTGAATCCTTCCGGAAGTGCTTTCGTGCGATTTACCCGGATACAGAGAACGCTACAATCCTTTACTCTTTCTTTTCTTTCTTCAATCAGGTTCTTTACGAACGTGCGGAGGAAATAGTGCGGATTTTCTCCTTTAGGAGTAAACCGGAACCGGAGCAAAGGTTTTTCCACCGGAGAAGAATCAACCAAAGTACGTTGGAGATCATTCCATTCGGGAAGCGTGTATGCTTCTATCCGGCTATCTGCGTCCGTAATAGTCAATAGTGGTATCGCACTGTCTGGGGCAACAACACGAGTAGTCCAATAGGCTCCGGAAGTATAATTCCACTCCAGTGGATTTCCCTTTATTCCCGATGATGAATTCCTGTAACCGGAATTTCCTGTGGGATAAGTGCGAGTGCTGTTGCCCCGGCATACGATGATGTTATACCTGAAACAATCATCCTTTATTTCTGTAGCGGGTATCGTTGCTTGATAGGTATATCCGCCTGTACGTTTCATCTTGATATATGGATTATGCTCATTCCAAAAAGATATCTTATCGGTGTAGATAATCACAGAATCCGGGAATTCGGTTCCTACCACCTGTGCACTAATCGTCAAATCCTTATTTGCTTCAGTGGTTGCCGATGGAGTATGAACGACTTTATAATCCGTCACACGTGGAGCAGGAGCCACATACTCTCCGATGCGGATGGAATTCCATTGAGAGTCTGCCTGCCAGTTCTGTTTGGGCGTACAGTTTTTACGTTTCAGCAGATAGGTACCCGGACGAAGTCCGCGGATAATCCCGTCTGTCACATCTCCTTTCTGCTGATTTCCTTGATTGAGGGCCGTAAAGGTAAATTCCATCCCTAAATCAGGTATTTGCAAAGCCATGTCCCAAGCACCATAAGCGATGGTAACCACTTCTTTATCGAGTGACGGTTTGGCAAACGGATCGTTCACTACTACCGCGTCCGGCATCACTTCCAGTCTCCAGACTCCCGGTTCGAGGCAATCCATGAAATAAGCACCTGTTCCCTCATAATGAATGATCGGAGAACTGCCACAACCGGCAATGGAAACAAGTTGTGACGCATCTTTGGGCTGGGTGTTGGTATGATTGGAATAATAGAATTTCTTTCCATTATTTAATTCGCTCAAGTCCTCTGTATAACTGACACGAAAACCGTCACCAAATAAAGTGTCCTGTGGATAACTGCCGTATGATTCACCTCTTTTCAGACTGCGTGCAGCTTCGGCAGCTATCTTCATACTGATGGCTTTATGAGGCGTATAGGCAAGATTCAAGAAATGAGTCTGATATTCCGTATTGGCATAAGCGATATCCATCGGATCATACGCAAACTGGGTAATCCATTGAAAACCTACTGTACGGAAAGTGCGTACCATGGCCGGATACATATAAGAATACATGATATCTGCCGGATCGAACTCATATACCATCCGTGTTTTCTTATCGAATCCTTTCACTTTATCGGAAAAGGGAATATCATAGCGGTCTATATAGGGAAGGAAATTTCCCTGCTGTGTCTGTCCGGATACCAGTCCGATGGGATACCATTGATAAGTAGTTCCCTGAATGGCAGTTTCGTAATAAGCCTCTACTACATATCCGTTGTGGCTTACATTATAGAATACAGGTTTGCGGTTTCCTGTTTTATTGATCGCTTTCAGCATCCGGTTGATATAGGCTTTTACCTCTTTCTTCGTACCGGAATGACAAGGTTCATTATTGATTTCGACCCCAACAATGGAGGGATCGTCTTTATAAGCTAACCCCGTATATGGATTGACGTGTTTCACCAAACCATGAAGATAGGTTTCTTGTGCAGCGATAGCTTCCGGGTGGGAGTGCATATCGCATTTATCATATTTATAGGAGAAGCCGCCCGTCTGTATGTTTCGTTCGGGATATCCGTTCCCGAAGTTGGTTTGTGCGGTAATCACAATATGAATATTGCGTTCTTTGAGTTTGGCAATCAGGTAGTCCATCAAGTCGAGATGCTCGTTTTCGAGGAGATTTCCCTGTCCGTCTGTCAGTTCCACATCCCATAAATGAATACGGTAAGCATTCAGTCCCAGACGGGAGATATGATATACATCTTTATCTATGGCAGCTTTGCGGTCCAGTCCCAAATATCCAATGGCACGGTAAGCATGGGCGAAAGGCAGCGTATAATTAACACCGAAAAAGGAAGCCTCCCGGCGGGTGTCACTCCAACGCATCACCCCATTTCCATCTATATATATAATAGGTGTAGAGGATGATTTGCCCTGCACTTTGACAAAGGCAGATATCAAACAAATAAAGGTAAGGATCAACAGTCTTTTCATGCTATCAAATTTATCGGTTTATTGACAGCAACAAAAGTAATTTATTGGTCATTTCAATAAAAGCACAGATTGGACATATAAGGATAAAAATAGGACGAAATGCCCCAAAATGCCTCTACAGGTCTTCATTAAGGTACTGGCGTGGCGTTTTTCCGAATTCTGCCTGAAAACATTTGGAGAAGTAAGAGTGATTGGAAAAGCCTACCATGTACATCACTTCGGCAACGGTAAATTTCTTTTGTTGCAACAACATGGCCGCCTTTTTCATCCGGATCGATTTGATGTATTCCACTGGAGACATTCCGGTCAGCTGTTTGATTTTCCGGTAAATCTGCTTATTGCTGATACCGGATAATTCACAAAGTGCATTTACATTCAATTCCGATTCAGAAAGATGGTCCTCAATCAGGCGGATAATGTTCGACAGAAATTTCTCATCTTGAGATTCTGCTTCGATTGGTTTAAGAACAGGCAACGATTCCAACTGCTTTTTCACCTGTGTCGCCGGAATCTCTTCTTTCTCTACGGCGATGACAGGGATATTCAGGCCAATGGAAGTTCCTTTTCCTTCGTTCGAGGTGACTCCGTTGATGTGACCGCCATGAAGTTCCGTATAAGTCTTGACCAGATAAAGTCCGATACCTGTACCTTCCTTATTGCCGGAATGTGGAGACTGGAAAAAGCGCTGGAAGATATATGGAATATCTTGTTGCGGGATTCCGCTTCCTGTATCTGAAACACAGATATCCAACAATCCCGTTTCTTCACGATAGAAAAGAGACAGACGGACGCTTCCGCCATCCGGGGTGAATTTGACGGCATTTGAAAGCAGATTATCTAAAATCACTCCAAGTTTGATGGCATCCATATCAGCATAAATCTTGGCTTTATTCGTCTCGAAATGGAATGTGATCTGTTTGTTTTCCTCATAGACAGAAAACAGGCTACGGCTGAATGACACAAGTTCGATGCGCGACAAAATCAGCAGCGAATCTTTATTATCCTCTATCCGGTTGAAGTTTAATACCTGATGAATCAATGAGTTTATTTTCATTGCATTACGCTGTACCTCCTCCAGTGTCTGTTTCTCATGCACTTCTTCTGCAACGGGGAGCAATTGACTGACAGGAGCGATAATCCGGCTAAGCGGTGTCTTTAATTCATTAGACAAATTGGTAAAGAAAGCCATTTTCTGGCGTGATTGTTCCAGAATCTTCTCTTTTTCCATCCGTTCCATTTTTAGACGGTTCTTGACACGGAAAAAGTTGATAACCCAGGCAATGAGGCTCAAGAATAAAAGAATGTAGATTATCTTTGCCCAAAGTGTGTAATACCATGGAGGGAGAATTTTAATATTCAGGATATATGGATGCTCGGAAGGAGAACCGCTCTTTTCTACTTTGCTGATTACCAGCTGATAATCCCCATAACCCAGATTACTGTACGTAATGCGATTCGTGTTGGATTGCAGGAAATTCCATTCTTTGTCCATACCTTCCAGCCGGTAGACGAATTCATGTTTTTCTTCCAGCGAGTAGGGGAGGTCTGAAAGTTCGAAAGCCAGGTTGTTCTGGTCGTATTTTAGTTCGATAGCATCGGTATAACGGATGTTGGGAATATTCTCTCCAGTATGCGGAGACATCAGTTGATTGTTGATATATAAGGCAGTCAGTAAAATGGAGTGTTCCGGCTGACTCATGGCTTGTATTTCGGGACGGGATATGCCGAACCCGTCTGCACCTCCCAGATAGATATTTCCATCTTCCGGATCAAACATGAGACTGGTGAAACGTTTATCCGTCAGGCTTTGCTGGCGGGCATCCATTGTTCTCCGGTCGATGATCCAAAGTCCGTTAGTGGTGGAAACCCAGATATGTTCTTTTACAGAGGTCATAGACAGAATCTCGTTATTGCTGAAATTGCCGAAAGAGATACTTTGCTGACTCGAGTCTTTGGGATTGATACGCATCACCCCTCCGTGAAATCCTACCCAAAGCATGCCGTCTTCATCCCGTAAAAGGTAGTTCGGGCTCTTCTCGCCACTTAATTCATCGGCAAACAGCTTTGTCACTTGTCGCGTACGGGCATTGATTTTGTCTATCCCTTTGCTGTTGTATAACAATACCCATACATTACCTTCCGCATCAGGGACAATCTGATTAATGAACATCCCCGACAGCCCATTATGAATGGAATAATTTTGATCGGCCACATACGATTTTCCGGCAGATTGTATCAGTTTATGTTTGTCCACAACAAAGATACCTCCGAGACAGGTGGCGATCCAAAGCTTCCCGTCAGTATCTTCAAACAGGTAATAAGCCCAGTTGGTATTATAAGTTCCTGTACTGTCTACGATGTTGTAGTGTACAAATTGATGGGTATTATAGTCATAGCGGTTGATACTTCCGTCTGTGGCTATCCATAACTGCTGTTCTCTATCCTCGTAGATGTGTCGTATCCGGTTGTGGGATAACGGATGGTTTTTATCCCCCATTCTATACCAGATAGCATCGTGTTTATTGCCTGCCGGATGGGTGAACCGGATCACTCCGTTTGTACCTCCGAACCAATAGAATCCTTTGGAATCCCGGAACAGGGAATAGAACTGATTTCCGTCTCCTGTGCCTGTGATTTGAGAAATCGGTACAAATTGCAGCGCACTGTTATAGCGTGACAGGGAAATGCCATAATCTGTTCCCAGCCAGATATTATGTTCCTGATCCGAGAATATGTTCCAGATAATATTGTTGGTTAGTGACTGGATATTGCGTGAATCGTGAATGATATGCTGCAAGGGTTCTTTGTTATTCTGGTACACATAAAGCCCGTTGTCTGTACCTGCCAGCAAATTTTCATCTCCGTCCAGTGCCAGTGATTTGATGGAGTTGTTATGAAATACCTCTATCGCCTTCATCTCTCCTGTAGTGGGATTGTATTGGAAGAGATAACCTTCCATCCCGATCCAGATACATTGTCGGGTGGTGTCTTCCAACAGAGAATTGACAAACAAATTGCTGCCTCCCCGGTTAACGGGCAAAAGGATGTTTTCAAATTTTCCACTTGCCTGCACATAGCGGCATAATCCGTTGTAAGTACCTATATAAATTTGATTATCTTTTGTATGAATGATGGAATAGATGGTGTTATGAGGCAATCCGGTCTGTTTGCTGTCGAAATGATTCAGTTGACGGCTTTTTAACTGATAAGTATATAATCCGTTCAACGAACCTATCCACAATGTATCTCCCTGGAGTACCATGGTACGGACATCCGTTGGAAAATCAGTATCCGGTTGCTCATATTTGTCTGTTCGATAGTTATAAACAAGAATCCCGTTATCTGTTCCCAGATATAAATAAGTGTTATCTGCTATAATACCGCAGTAGATACGTGTGTTAGTACGTTCTCCATACGTGAAATGCTGTTGTGTGGAATAACCGTCATAACTGAATAAACCCTTGTTGGAACCTACCCATATCAGTCCCTCGCTATCTTGCAGGAAGCAACTAATCACCGAAGCTTCGGCCCCGAGATAGATGTTGTCGAATTGCTGATAATTTACTTTTTGCCCATACACATTGCCACTGCTACAGTAGGCAAGGATGAGAAAAAGAATTGTTGTAATTCGTTCGCGCATGGTGTTAGGTTTGCAGGTTTTTAAATCTGTAATTGTTGTAAAAGTATTCCTTCTTTCCTGCAAATGTAGGAAAAATGTCGGTTACACTTGTAAATATCCCGCTCTTTTTGTTCCTTTGCTATCTATTTATAAACAGAAAACTTACGTATGAGAAAACTAATTTATTGGCTTTTATTGCCGTTGGCAGTGGCTGTGAGTGCATGTGGCGGTAAAAAAGGATCTTCAGATAATACGTCGACATTGGCGATGATAGACAGTGTGGATGCTCACGGATTGCAGCGTATGCAGACGTCTAAGAGCGAAACCGACTTTAAGTTTAAGGGGAAAGATTATCATTCCCTCGTTTCGCGTACTCCGGATGAAAATCTGCCCCATGTGACAAACGAGCTGGGAGATACCTATGTCGACAATAAAATAGTGTTGCACCTGACTCGTGGTAATGAAACCGTGTTGAACAAGACCTTTACCAAGAATGATTTTTCATCGGTAGTCGATGCGAACTTCCTATCTAAGTCTATATTGGAAGGCATTGTATATGACAAGACCACTCCGCAGGGGATTGTCTATGCCGCAAGTGTTTGTTATCCGCAGACAGATTTGTATATGCCGCTTTCCATAACGATCACTGCCGATGGAAAAATGAGTATACAGAAAGTAGATATACTTGAAGAAGATTATGACGATGAAGCCCCCAATTAAGTTTGTAGGCGGGTGTTGACAGTAAAATTACACAAATGTGAGAACATTTGAGACAAAAGAAAGGCAGCCGATGAGGTTGCCTTTCGTATTTTTGCACCGTCAACAAACTTAATACCGAATAGAATGAAGAAAAACATTTTTGCTATCTGTGTGGTAGCAGTAGGATGTACGGCACTGACCGCTCAAACCAAAGATACACAAACGTTGGTTCCGCTTACGGAACGGGTAAACGTGCAGGCGGATTCGGCACGCGTCAATCAAATTATAGACGATTGCTGGGTAGCAGTAGGGACTAAAAAGCCTCATGCAATTCAACGCGACTTCACACGTATGTTCAACGGTAAGCCTTCCTATCGTTTTGAATTGAAGGAAGATGATAACACCCTGTCAGGATATGCCAAAGGGGAAACAAAAGGGCGTGCGGAATTTTCTTATTGTTATGCAACTTCCGATGATTTCAAAGGCCTGCCTGCCGATGTTTATCAGAAAGCACAGATTACCAAAACTGTATATCATCATGGGAAAGGTATTTGTCCGCAAGGAGCTTCCCGCGACTATGAGTTTGCCGTATATATTCCTTCTTCATTGGGTAGCGATGTCTCGACAATTTTTGCCCAATGGCATGGGATGCCGGATCGTACATTGGTACAAACTCCACAGGGCGAAGTGAAGAAACTGACGATTGACGAGTTCGTTGAACTGGAAAAGACTACGATCTTTAAAAAGAATGAAGGGCACGAGAAAGTAGCCAAGCTGGATAAACAAGGTAATCCGGTGAAGGACAAACAAGGAAATCCTGTATATCAGGCCGGAAAGGCCAACGGATGGCTCGTGGAACAAGGAGGCTATCCTCCATTGGCGTTCGGGTTCTCCGGTGGATGGTTCTATATCAAAGCAAATTCCGACCGTAAGTGGCTGACGGATAAAGACGACCGTTGCAACGCAAATCCCGAAAAAACACCGATCATGAAACCTGTAACATCAGACTATAAAGCATCGACCATTGCTTACAAAATGCCTTATGCCGATTTTCCGAAAGACTGCTGGATTACATTCCGCATTCATATCGACTGGACAGTCTATGGCAAAGAGGCGGAAACGATTGTAAAACCAGGTATGCTCGATGTGCAGATGGACTATCAGGAAAAAGGGAAAAAGGTTAGTAAACACATTGTAGACAATGAAAAAATCATGATTGGACGTAACGACGATGATGGTTATTACTTCAAGTTCGGTATTTACCGTGTAGGTAATAGCACTAAGCCGGTATGTTACAATCTGGCAAACTATTCAGAAAGGTAATTAGTCAGAAGGTAAAAAGAGAGTGATATCCGGATGTTCTTTTTGTGAGCATCCGGATATTTTTTTAGTTCTTTTACCGTTTATTTGTCAGCGCAGCAATGATAGTGATATCATTTTTACTGTCTTAATTTGCTGATTGTAATAAAGTTAAAAATGATAAAAAATAGGACTGCATCTAGTAAGTACGTGTCAGGTATGCAAAAAGATTTGTTTTTTTGCCGCTTGCCAAATGGCATATATAAAATAACTAGTGATGCAAATGATGAACAAAAATGGGTTTAGCCGATGTGCAGAGTTCTACATCGGTCGTTTGCGAAAGGAAGGAAGGCATTCTACAGCGCATGTCTATAAGAATGCTATCTTCTCTTTTAGCAAATTTTGTGGCACGTCCAATGTGTCGTTCAGACAGGTCACCCGCGAGCGTTTACGACGTTACGGGCAGTATCTTTATGAGTGTGGCTTGAAGCCTAATACGATTTCTACGTATATGCGTATGCTTCGTTGTATTTATAATCGAGGAGTGGAAGCAGGTAGTGCACCTTACGTACCCCGATTGTTTCATGATGTTTATACGGGAGTAGATGTTCGCCAAAAGAAAGCTTTGCCTATCGGTGAATTACGTAGACTTCTGTATGAGGATCCCAAATCGGAGCGTTTGCGTCGAACACAGGCTATTGCTGCCCTGATGTTTCAATTCTGTGGAATGTCATTCGCGGATTTAGCTCATCTGGAGAAATCAGCTTTAGATCAGAATGTGTTACGGTATAACCGTATCAAGACTAAAACTCCGATGAGTGTGGAAATACTTGATACTGCAAAGGAAATGATCAACCGGCTTCGTAGTAACCAGGATTCTCATCCGGATTCTCCGGATTATCTGTTTGATATTCTTAGCAGTGATAAGAAACGGACGGATGAAAGGGCTTATCGGGAATACCAGTCTGCCCTCCGTCGATTCAACAACCGTTTAAAGGACTTAGCGAGAGCTTTACGTTTGAAGTCTCCTGTCACTTCTTACACACTTCGCCATTCTTGGGCAACGACAGCGAAGTATCGGGGAGTATCGATTGAAATGATTAGTGAATCATTGGGACACAAATCTATAAAAACCACACAAATCTATTTGAAAGGCTTCGGACTTAAAGAACGTACGGAGGTAAATAAAGGGAATTTATCTTACGTGAGAAACTGTTGTGTAGACAGATGGTAGATATGTAAAATATTGATAATCAGAAGTAAAATATGTGTGTTACTTCTTAGGTAACAGAACTTAAATTTGACGCAAAGATAGACAAAAACACGAATAGTAAGCAAATATTCTTCCACTTTTTTTCGTTTTATCTGAAACATAGAGCAAAAAACTATCTGAACATGAAATAATCTTATTTCCATGCTCTATACTTTTTCATTGCCTAATTCAATAGTTTTCTTATTGAATATTAGGCTTTTCCATTTTCTACGCCTTTGTCATGTATGTGATTTCTATTTTCACTGTAGTATGCGTTTCGTGTATGTATTGTCTGTTACCTAAGAAGTAACGGATGAACATGGGGTAAAAAAATATGATTTTAACGAAA
>ENA-ORSG01000021-ORSG01000021.1-human-gut-metagenome-genome-assembly--contig:-NODE-21-length-190573-cov-25.970643_pt1 | contig 190573 bp, 159 predicted proteins | sample MGYA00242189_ERZ509156 | MGnify/ENA primary metagenome ERZ509156 (study PRJEB26280, sample SAMEA2338666) | human gut metagenome | biome: human gut; feature: human-associated habitat; material...
TTGTAAAGTTGACGATTTTCCCTCATAAATCCAAATAAAAGTTTATAATTCTATACTAATCCGTTAATTTTTATCTGTTCATAGAAAAAAATACACAAAAAAAATACATATTACCCCGGTCGGAACTTTAATAAGTTCGCAAAAGCACACAAAACATTTTTCCATCTTTGATACCTCAAATACGGAACACCTTTCTGTACACCTTATTCATAGATAAGATGTGTTTTTTCATTGTATGCAGGATAGAAAAACGCTTTTTCCCATCCTGCGACAAGGATGCATGCCGTTACTTGCTAAGTAATACCAGCCAGTAAATAAACAAAAAAATATATCATGCAAAAGCCACTAACACCAATCCTGTTGGCTATATTGTCATCATTAACCTTCTTTCTCCCCGTTTACGGACAGGAAGATGCAATATATCCTTCCCATGTCTCTCAAATGGTCTACTTCCGCTTTGATAGGACGGATATCGACTCTACATATATCAACAACCGCCATGCACTCAATAAGTTGCATGTTCTTTTCACGGACTCTTTCCGTGTCTCTTTCATAGACTCCATTCATATATACACCTATTCTTCGCCCGAAGGACGGGAAGCCTATAACATCAAACTCTCCGAACAACGTGCCGCCACCATAAAGAAATACCTCATGAATAACTATCCCTTACTATCCTCCGTTCCCTTTTCTCTTTTTCCCGGTGGTGAAAACTGGGAAGGACTGCAAGCGATGGTATGGAAAAGTCCGGACTTCAATGAACACGAAGAGGTACTGATGATACTTGATAAAGTAAAAGATCCCGTCAAACGCGAACTCTTGCTCAAACGCCTGAACGGTGGCAGAGCTTACAAGTATATGCAGCAACATATCCTTCCCCTGCTGCGTAACGCGCTGGTTTGTACTGTCCGGATGAATAGCCGCCTGAAACCTTCGGTACTCTCTTCCCGACAAGTGAAGCCGGTAGGTGCAACGACAGTCGCATTGTCATCCATACATGCTTCTGCCGATATGCCTGCTCCCAAATCGTCCGTTTCCCCTTTCCCTACAATAAAGAGCAAACGGTATTCCGCCCTCAAAACCAACCTTGCCGCCTGGGCTGCTACCACTGTCAACTTCGCCTACGAGGTTCAGATAGGCCGCCGCTTCTCCCTCGACCTGCCCGTGATGTGGAGTTCGTGGGATCTGACGCATACCCCCGCCTTGCGTGTCATTCTCTTTCAGCCCGAACTGCGTTGCTGGCTTTTGCACCCGGGGCGGGGACACTTCTTCGGTCTGCACGCGCACGTGGCCTGCTATAATCTGAAATGGGAGAAATACCGTTATCAGGACACAAATTATCCCCTTTGGGGTGCAGGCGTCAGCTATGGCTACGCCCTTCCGCTTACCGACCGTTGGGGCATAGAATTCAACTTCGGCGCAGGCTATGCCAACAGCCGCTACGACACCTATCATAACGTATCGAACGGCACGTTGTACAACACCCGTCTGCTTCATTATTGGGGCATCACCCGCATGGGCTTATCGTTCATCTATAAACTGTCGAAGCCATGAAAAGAGTATCTGCAAGAAACATATCCGTATTTTTTTCGCATGGTTTCAGCCTGCTGTACGCCGTCTTCCTCCCGCTTTTTCTGTGTGGCTGTATCCACCAATATCCCGAAGATATACAGGTAAAAGATGTAACGCTCGACGTGGAACTGCTGCCCGACCGCGAATTTATTCCCTTGCCCGCCACCACTAAATCCGCTACCGATGTAGTGCCCGAAGGTTATCTTCCCCGTATCATCATAGAAGCGCGCCGGACCGATGAAAATACCCCCGTCATAAGGTCGGTAATGACGGTGAATACACAGGAGTGGGCGCTCCCCCGGATTACCCTTCCCCTTCCCCTGAGCCTCAAATCCGTTCCTTACCACCTTACCGTGTGGGCGGACTATACACGGGCGGAATCATTGCCCGACACGTATTATAATACGGAAAACCTCCGTTCCGTATCTTATATCCTGCCCTATGAGGAAGACTACCTCCGGCGCGACGCCTTCTTTGGCAATGCCTCTATAGACCTTACGGAGCAGGAAGAGCATAGCAGGATACAGATAGCCGTTAAACGCCCGCTTGCCCACTACCGTATCGTGGCTACCGATGTGCAGGAGTTCCTGAACAAGCAGCATGCCAACGGCAGACCTGGCGCAGGCGAATATGAAGTGAAGGTTACCTACCAATACTTTCTCGTCACCCACCTGAATGCCTTCACGGGCGAGCCTGTCAATTCCGGTTCAGGCTTCAGCTATACCCGTGAGATAAACCTGACCGATGCCATAACTGAATGTGAACTCGCCGCAGACTATGTGCTGGCTGACGACCGGGGCTCTGTCGTGACGGTGACTGTAGAAGTGAAGGAGAAGGGCGGCGAAGACGTTGCACTGAGCCGTGTCGCTAATCTGGAGATACCCTATCGGCGCGGACATACCACCACGGTGACCGGTGCTTTCCTTACTGTAAAAGGCGGTGGAAGCATGCCGGGCGGAATAGACATAGGTATAGACGGCGATTATGACGGAGAGATAAATATAGATGCGAATAACTGATTTATTAACATAAAAAAAAACATTATGAAAACAAGACATTCGATTACTGGTCTGATTGCCTTCATGGCAATCTTCCTCGCTTCTTGTTCGGAGCAGCAGCCGGATATGGGAGCAGAAGTAAACGGGACGCAAACCCTTACTTTCAACCTGACTACGGACGGGCAGGCACAGACACGTGCCGACGCACCTACCGTGCCGGGATATAAGTTGGAGTACTTCCTGCAAGTGCTGGATGCGGATGGAAACCCCCAATCCTCCCTTACCCAAAACAATGAAACGGGAACTTTCGAAGTGGAGCTATCCATAGGCGTGGCCTATACCTGCCTGTTTTGGGCGGATTACATCCCCACCGATGGTGATACTAATGAGTTTTTCAATACCACAGACCTCAAGGCGGTAACTTTGAAGAAGTACCTGACAAGCGGAGATCAATGCCAGGCATTTTGCGCTACGGCAGCGGTAACGGCCGATGAAGCGACAACCACCCATGCGGTTACCCTGAAGCGTGCCGTGGCACAGGTAAATATCAGGAGCAACGAAAAAATGACAGGTTATTCCAAATTGACGGCAAGCTATACCAATGTGCCCAACACGTTCAATGTGTCGGACAATACGGTTGCCTCTACCGGCTCCGTCACAGGGCCGTCCGAATTTGAAGTGACCGATTTCTCGGCAAGTGCCGATACTGACGGAAAATTCACTTATCAGTCCGCCTACTTCCTTACCTCTGCCGATGGCGATGGAAGCATGCTGGGACTGACAATCAAGACTTTTAACAGCCCGACTGCGACCACTCCCATCCAGACAATAACCGTTTCCTATGTGCCTACCAAAAGCAACTTCAAAACCAATGTGGTGACAAGCTTCGATTCGCCGGGCACGGCGCATACCTATACTTTGAACTTCGAAGACTGGGGCAGTGAGGGCACTACTTTTGATCCGGCTATCACCAGTATATGGAACGGGGTAATTCCTGCCGCAAATTCGAGTGCTACATTCGGCGATCCAAGCAAGAACGGTAGTAGTGAGGAGAATGCTTATGTCATTGCCAGTGCCGCCGACCTTGCCCAACTGGCAGCGAATGTAAATGCCGGCACGCCATATACCAACAAATACTTCAAGCAGACAATCAATATTGACTTGAATAACAGGGCTTGGAAAGCGATAGGGAGAATGAATTCTAATCCATTTTCAGGGCATTATGATGGAGATGGGCATACGATTACCAAGTTAAGCGCCAATGAGTCCGCTATTGATGCTTATACAGGACTGTTTGGAGTAGTCAGAGGTGATGACGTTTCGTTAAAAAACATCCATGTATCAGGCGCACTGGAAGCAGCTTATACGACAGGAGGTATATGCGCCTACTTTGTAGGAACAAACGACATTTCTTCTCCTACAGGAGATCCCCAAATAATAAGCGGCTGTTCTTTTACCGGAACAATAAATGCTAGTGATACTTCTGCTGGAATTTGCGCTTCTGCTCGAAAAGCTATTATAACTTCCTGTGCCAATTATGGTAATGTGACAATAAATAGCGTATCCTCATGGGCAGGTGGAATTCTGGGTAATAATAATACCACTGGTGGCTGCATTATAGCGGGATGTTATAATGCAGGTAATATCCGAAGTACAAATAACTACAACACCAGCACCGCCAGTACGAGTGGTATCGGAGGGGGGAACTATATAAAAATTGTAGGTTGCTATAATATCGGAAATGTTACTAATGTCATTGCCACCAACTACGATATATCAGTAGCACCGACCAACGACGCTGCAACTGCTTGCTATACTAAAGAGCTCATGAATAGTACGACTACTTCTGCGGGTGTAACCAAGTTCGATGCGTCATGGATTACCACTTCCGGTACCTGGGCTGTTGTCGCAGCTTGTGACGGTTCGTATAGTTACAGTTCCAGTTCCAATGCATTCACAAATTGTAAGTTCTGGAAATCCATCGGCAGCTGGAACGATGGCACTCCGACCTATCCCAAGCTGTGGTGGGAGAAGTAAACAGAGCAGAACCCTGATAAAAAAGCGATTATGATAAAGCGTACATTCATCAAGGTTACGCTGCGGCTCGGGCAGTCCCTCAACCGGGAAGACTTTAAGGACAGCAACTGCCTGCTGGTACTGAAAGGCAGACTCGTCGTGTTCAACAAACAGGGGAGACCGGTGGCCCGGCTCGAAGAAGGAAGCGCCTATCTGGGAGAAGGCGCTCCCTATGAACTGACATGTACCGCCCTGACGGACTATACCGAACTAATCATAGCATAAAAGCAACAATAACATTCAATTAATGAGTTCAAAATTATGGCAACAAACGACATCAAGTATCAAATCAACGGCCAACTGGCCGACAACACCGTGACGGTGGACAACAAGGAGGACATGATCCTCGTCCCCGTCAGCATCGGCAGCGCCGACGAGGCACGCATCATCGCCGAAATGAAAGCCGAAGACTCCGGTCTGCGCGAGGAAACCATCCAACATGTGTTCGACCTGGAGAAGCGCGTCGTCAAGCGCCTGCTCATGAGCGGCTACACCGTGAACACGGGGCTGTACTACGCCTCCGTCAACTTCCGGGGCGTCATCGAGAACTCGACGTGGAACCCGGCGAAGAACTCCATCGTGGTGAACTTCAACGTGGGTGCCGACCTGCGCCGGGCCATCAAGAACACCACCGTGGGCATCATCGGCGAGAAGGGTGCAGCCATGTACGTCACCGGCGTGCAGGACGCATCCACCCGTGCGCAGGACGCCAGCGCCACCGCAGGCCGCGCCTTCACCCTGACGGGCGGCAAGCTGAAGGTGGTGGGCACAGCCCCTGCAGTGGGCATTGTGCTGACGGACTCGAAGGGTGTGGAAACCAAGATAGAGGCAGACCTCTACGTGGTGAACGACCCGTCCCGACTGACCTTCATCATCCCCGCCGGCCTGACCGACGGCACGTATGAACTGAAAGTGACCACGCAATTCTCGGGCTCGGGCTCCACCCTGCTGAAAACTCCGCACAGCGTCCTGAAGACCATCTACATCGGCAAGGCGCCCGAAGGCGGTAGCGGCTCGGGTGGCGATGAAAACGAGCATCCTCTCGGATAGGATGACGGCTACTATGCAGGGGGACTGCATAGCTCTATGCAGGGTGGCGGCATGGCTCTATGCAGCCACCCTGCTTAAAGGTGGATATTTTTAATCTTATCGACCGTCTTGGTTCCAGACAGTTGCATCACCATCGCCAACTCCTTCCTGAAAAAATCAAATACGGATTTAACCCCCATCCAGCCCCCACATGCCAAACCATAAATAGCCGGACGTCCTATTGCCACTACATCTGCACCGCAAGCCAATGCCTTGAATACATGCTGCCCCCGCCGTACACCACTGTCAAAAATAATAGGGACCCGTTTATCAACTGCTTTGGCTATTGATTCAAGTACATCGAAAGAAGCCGGCGCACCGTCCAATTGACGTCCGCCATGATTGGAGACATAAACAGCCGACGCTCCGCCACCTATAGCAAGCATGGCATCCTCCGGCGACTGAATGCCTTTCACAATAACCGGTAGTCCGGAAATTGAGGCTATCTTCTCTATATGCCCCACCGTTATTTTTTGGAGCGACTTGGCATAGATGTCAGCTATAGATTGGCCTTTTCCCTGCCCGTTCTTATCAATAATAGGCATACTGAGTGGAAAGGTAAACCGGTTGTGCAAATCCACCTCACGATTACCACCAACCGTAGCATCTGCGGTAAGCACAATCGCTTTTGCACCACACTCGTTCGCTTCATCCAACAAGCTTTTATTAAAGCCATCATCTTTGCTCAGGTATAACTGAAACCATTGTGGTCCTCCTCCCCCCCCTATCGATATTTGCTCTATGGTTTGGCTGGAATACGTGCTGATACACATTATCGAACCCGAAGCAGCCACCCCCTTAGCTGTACCTGCCTCTCCTGATACATGGGCCAGTCCTTGTGCTGCCACAGGAGCCATGATAACAGGCAAGCTGATATCTGTTCCCAAAATCGAAGTGTTCAGTTCCGGTTTCTCCAAATCTGCCAAAACTCGGGGAACAATCAGTTTATGACAAAATGCTTCCGTATTACGGTACATTGTCCATTCATCACCTGCCCCACCCTGAATATATCCAAACCCGCCTTTGGGAATAAGCCCGGATGTCTCTTTTTCCAAGTCTCTAATGTCGATTACGTTGAGTTCTCTGACAGCATCCGCAGCCCGATACTCCTCTTTAGTCATCTTTTCCATACTTTGTTCTATTATTAAGTTGAAATAAGAACAGTAATACGGTTATATTGTTTGGTACGGACTTTTTTTGAATTCACTTGAACTTTCTCAGAGAAACACAGTCTTTTGTTTGTTATCGACTAATTATTGCATATTACATCGATTTTATTTGGGAAAATAGTTGCCATTATAATAATTAAAATATAAATTTGTATATATACAAACTTAAGACCATATCTTATGATGACAAACACAAGAAGCCTAATTGTAGTGGTGATTTGTACTATAAGTGTCTTATCATATAATTCTCTGCAAGCTCAGGAGCAGCCGGTCCAACAAGAGCAGCACTCCAACCCACTATCTCCTACTAAATGGGACTTACAGGCATGTATCGATTATGCACTGCAAAAAAACATCAGTATCCGAAAAAACCGGATAAATGCACTCAGCAGCCTGATAGATGTAAAACTGGCAAAAGCAGCTCTCTTTCCCAGCTTATCGTTCTCTACAAGTCAAAATATGGTGAACCGTCCTTATCAGGAATCAAGCAGTACGGTAAGTGGTACGGAAATTCTGAAGAACAACAGTAAAACCTCTTATAATGGCAATTACGGACTGAATGCTTCTTGGACACTTTTCAATGGCAAACGATTAAAAACAATAGAACAGCAAAAAATAAACAGTCAAGTAGCCGAACTGGATGTGGCAACTTCAGAAAACGACATAGAACAATCTATTGCGCAAGCGTATATGCAAATACTTTATGCAACAGAGTCAGTAAGAGTAAATGAAAGTACATTAAAAGTATCCCAAGCTCAACGTGACCGTGGAAAAGAACTTCTCTCAGCGGGGAGTATCGCTAAAAGCGATTTGGCACAACTAGAATCCCAAGTCAGTAATGACCGTTATTTGCTTGTGACTGCCCAGGCTACTTTGCAAGATTATAAATTGCAGTTAAAACAACTGCTTGAATTAGACGGTGAACAAGAAATGCAAATCTTTATACCGGAATTAGATAATCAAAATGTTTTTATTCCCCTTCCCACCAAATCGGATGTCTTTCATCATGCTTTGGCTATACGTCCGGAAATAGAGGCCGGCAAGCTTAATGTTCAGGTAGCTGAACTAAATATAGATATTGCCAAATCCGGATATTTACCGACTCTCAGTCTTAGCGCAGGAATTGGGACGAATAATACGAGTGGCAATGATTTTACTTTTACTGAACAATTGAAAAATGGATGGAATAATTCTCTTGGTTTAACGCTTCGCATGCCTATTTTTGATAATCGTCAAACCAAAAGTACCATACAAAAAGCCAGACTACAACGGGAAACAAATATGTTGGCATTGCTGGATGAGCAGAAAGTATTGTACAAAACAATCGAAGGTTTGTGGCTTGATGCCAATAATGCCCAACAACAATATGCCGCAGCCAGTGACAAGTTACAAAGTGCCCAGACCAGTTATGACCTTATTAGCGAACAATTTGATCTAGGGATGAAAAACACTGTTGAATTATTGACTGAGAAAAACAATTTATTACAGGCTAAACAAGAACAACTGCAAGCCAAATATATGGCAATATTAAATATACTATTATTAAAATTCTACCAAGGAGACAATATAGCATTGTAAGTTGCAGGCAAACATATATTCTAAATTGATTAAATGTGTGATATATGAAAACAAAAAAAATTATCCTGATCACCGTAGGCTTGCTAGTCCTTGGGGTTGCAGGGTGGATGCTAGGGACCCCTGGTGTCCGACATGACATCATGTTCAATAGTACAAAAGTGATTAAGAATGATATTAGCAACTCGGTGACAGCAACCGGAACCGTAGAGCCTGTAACACAAGTAGAAATCGGCACCCAGGTATCCGGCATCGTAAGCAAATTGTATGTGGATTATAATAGCGAAGTAAAAAAAGGGCAAATTATTGCAGAATTGGACAAAACGAACTTGCTGAATGACCTTGCTTCCAAGAAAAGTGCCCTTGCCAGTGCTAAAACTGAATATGAATACCAACAAAAGAATTATGATCGCAGCAAAACGCTCCATGAAAAAACGTTAGTAAGCGACACCGATTATGAATTGGCTCTTTATAACTATGAGAAAGCCAGAAATGCATATGACATCAGCAAAAACGACCTTTCCAAAGCTCAAACCAATTTGGGATATGCAACCATAACTTCTCCTATAGACGGGGTAGTATTAAGCCGTTCGGTGGAAGAAGGACAGACGGTTGCTTCCTCTTTCAATACCCCCACCCTATTCATTATAGCCAATAATTTAATGGATATGCAGGTCGTTGCCGATGTGGATGAAGCAGATATAGGTGGCGTACATAAAGGACAGCGTGTCAAATTTAACGTAGATGCTTACCCAAATGACAGGTTCGATGGTCAAGTCAGCCAGGTACGACAAGAAGCTACCATAACCAATAATGTTGTAACGTATCAGGTTGTTATTTCGGCACCTAATAACGATTTGAAACTGAAGCCCGGTCTGACTGCTAACATCACAATCTATACAGTTGAAAAAAAAGGAGTGCTATGCGTTCCGTCAAAAGCGTTAAGATTCAGTCCCGAGCCTGCTTTAATCGGTTCCGAAGGAAAGGTTATTGACTGTAAAGGCAGACACAAACTATGGACACAAGAAGGGGATACTTTTACGGCCCATGCCGTAAAAACCGGAATAAACAATGGTATTCTGACCGAAATAGAAAGCGGAGTTACCGAAGGTACGGTTATTATCACCGATGCTGTCATAGGACATAATGCGGCGAATGTGAATGAACCGTCACAAGACCAGCCCGATAAATCGCCTTTCATGCCATCCCGGGGACGAAGCGGCCAGAAAAAGAACAAATCCTAAACGTTGAATAGCATGAAAAAAATCATTGAATTACAAAATATAAAACGTGATTTTCTTGTGGGTGAAGAAATCGTACATGCATTACGTGGTATATCTTTCGTTATTGAGGAAGGGGAATTTGTTACCATCATGGGAGCATCCGGTTCAGGAAAATCGACTTTACTGAATACACTGGGGTGTCTGGATACTCCTACAAGCGGTGACTATTTTTTGGATGGTATCTCTGTACGTACCATGTCAAAGAACGAAAGAGCTGTATTACGTAACAGGAAAATCGGATTTGTATTTCAAAGTTATAATTTATTAGCAAAAACAACCGCCGTAGAGAATGTGGAACTGCCATTGATGTATAATGCCGAAGTCACTGCTGCCGAAAGGAAACGGTGGGCCATTGAAGCACTTCAGTCTGTGGGGTTGGGAGACAGACTGATGCACAAGTCGAACCAAATGTCCGGTGGACAAATGCAGCGGGTGGCTATTGCCCGCGCACTGGTGAACAATCCTGCGGTTATTCTTGCTGATGAAGCGACAGGAAACTTGGATACCCACACCTCTTTTGAAATATTGGTGCTCTTTCAGCAGTTACATGCCCAGGGACGAACCATTATTTTTGTAACCCATAATCCTGAATTAGCCCAATACTCAAGTCGTAATATTATATTGCGGGATGGTCGAGTACAGGATGATACCGTAAATGACCATATCCTATCGGCAGGGGATGTATTAGCGACCTTACCTGTCCCGGAAGAATAACAAGATGAAACATTATGAATGGAACTAATTTATTGAAAATAGCTTTCCGAGCATTGGCAAATAATAAACTCCGTGCTTTTCTGACCATGCTTGGTATTATTATCGGAGTAGCTTCTGTTATAACGATGCTTGCCATTGGACAAGGTTCAAAGAAAAGCATCCAGGCACAAATAGCCGAAATGGGAGCTAATATGATAATGATTCATCCGGGAACAGGCATAAGAGGAGGAGTACGACAAGATCCGAGCGCCATGCAGACTCTCAAGCTGAATGATTATGAAAGACTTCTCCAAGAGGCGAAGTATCTATCTGCAATCAGCCCCAGTGTGAGCAGCTCCGGACAGTTTATTAACGGAGCCAATAACTATCCTTCCAGTATGAATGGCGTAGATTGTGACTATCTTACTATACGACAACTTACCATAGAAGACGGGGATATGTTTACCAATGCAGACATCAAATCGTCTGCCAAAGTTTGCGTAATCGGAAAAACCATCGTTGATAATCTCTTTCCCGACGGAAACGATCCGGTAGGACAAACAATCCGGTTCAACAAAATCCCTTTCCGGATAGTAGGAGTTTTGAAAGCAAAAGGCTATAACACCATGGGGCAGGATCAAGATGCAATAGTTTTGGCTCCTTATACCACAGTGATGAAGCGTTTGTTGGCAGTTACCTACCTGCAAAGTATTTATGCGTCCGCACTTTCGGAAGATATGACAGATTTAGCCATTGATGACGTTACCTCCATTCTCCGTGAGGATCACAAGCTGAAACCTTCGGACGATGATGATTTTAATATCCGAAGCCAGGAAGAACTCAGTACGATGCTGAACTCTACCACAGACCTGATGACAACTTTACTGGCTTGTATTGCAGGTATATCACTGGTGGTCGGCGGTATCGGCATTATGAATATCATGTATGTGTCCGTTACAGAACGTACGCGGGAAATCGGTCTGCGAATGTCTGTCGGCGCACGTGGCATCGACATTTTAAGTCAGTTTTTGATTGAAGCGATATTAATCAGTATTACCGGAGGATTGATTGGTATGCTGATAGGCATAGGCGCATCTTTTGCTGTAAATAAGATTGTTCACTGGCCTATTTTTGTCCAACCGTGGAGTGTTTTCCTTTCATTTGCAGTATGTACGGTTACCGGTGTTTTCTTCGGATGGTACCCCGCTAAAAAAGCCGCGGATCTTGATCCGATCGAAGCAATCAGATATGAGTAATGACTTTTGATGAGGGTCCGACAAATTTCGGGACCCTCATTTCTATTTCAAAATAGAATAAAGTGACGAATTGCTTGAGAATTTGAAGTCATATATTGATTCACGATGCAGAAACTGCACATTTTCCTTGCGACAATGGAATAAACCATTTTAAAACCTTAGTTTTTCTTTTGCTGTTATATAGGATGATACATAAGTCGGAAAGAGCTTGCACAACTCTATATTCTCAGCAAATCATTATACACTAATATCCCGCCATAAAACCCAGTTACGGATACCATTAAAGCAGATAAAATATAAAAGACGAATCCTGTTTTATGCATTTGGAAATTATAACAGGCAAAACGAGGTATATAGCAACCTATAAATGTCATTGTTAAGTAAATTGCTGAAGTAATGCACAACAATGTCACAGTAATGCCGGCAAAAGTACTATGGATATTTTTTGCCTGAGCCAGTTCCGGGTTTGTAAAATCAGGTGTAAATAGACTACCTGCTGTAGCTGCTGACAATGCCGAAATAGTAGCAAAATAGAGAATCAACTCTCCGCATGGATAACGGAATTTAGCAGGCTTAAATAGATAGAGTCCTTCAAACAGGACACCTAAAAGAGTAAGTGCAATTGGAAAATGCACCAACATGGGATGAATGTGGGATGTGTCGAACATTGTTTTTAACACAAAAACACAATCGAATATTAAAATGTTCAGTTCTATTAAAAAAACATTTTATATTTCCAGCAAATGATTGCATACCAGCATACTACTCCAATAACCTGTGACGAAATCTAATAGAAGCAAAACATAAAGTACAAATCCGGCTTCTTTTATTTCCAGCGTATACCAAGTAAATCTGGGCGGATAACAGCCAGGAAAAGATACAATCAGATAATTTTCGAAAGACCGGCAAACATGATTGTTTCATTTAAATTTAATACGAGAAAGATTTGAAGTTCAAAAATACAGCTACACTCTACAATATGCCCCCAATAATATAGTAAAAAACAAAAGCCATAACCTTATGGGGATTAAATACACAACAATGTAGAAAGTGGGGAATCTATTCTACACTAATATTACAATGGGGGTTGTAAAACGAATGTTAATAGAGTATTCTGCGCATTCATCTAAATGAAAAATAGATAAAAATACATTAAATATGCATCCTTTTCTATTTTTCATTTCATATTCGGCATTCTTCTTGCTTTTATAATAACATATTTATCAACTTAAAAATAGAAGAATATGAAAAAATTATTTGTTGCAGTAGCATTAGTTATGGGATTAGGAACATCAGTTGTATTCGCCAATAACATGGTATCAAGAGTTGAAACAGTTTCTATGGTAAATGAATACAAACCCATTGAAGCATCTAAACTTCCACAAGCAGTACAAGACGCTATCAAAAAAGACTATGCAGAATTCACCATTAAAAATGCTGCCGTTGATGAAACAGCCAAGACTTATAAAGTTGTTCTCACCGGCAAAGATGGAAAAGATGTGACGGTTGTATTTAATGAAAAAGGCGAAGTACAGAAGTAAATTGAACGCCTTATCATAAACTTAACCAAGAAGACTGTCTCTCCAATATTCGATATTGAGGAGATGGTCTTTTTGACGAATACCCCCTAAATAAAATGGGATGCTAATTTTACGATACTTTCAACAAGCTGTATGTTGCTACTGTCGGATATCCCCCGGTTTCAGTTCTTTTTCGGACTCAGTAATGTAATATAGTAATAGCTTTTCTCACAAGAGGAAAAACATACAGCCATATTTGCTCGATGCAAATTGCCTGATATAAATACGCCTTACCCCTATTCCACGATGTTATTTATTGTAAATGAGATATAATCTTCATTTTAAATATTAGACCATTTTCTATTTTTAGTCGAAAAGATTATATCTTTACACAAAAAGGTAAAGAGATGACAAACGAAAATGTTAGAAACAGTATCTTATATAGTGCCCAAAAGCTTTTTCAAGAGAAAGGTTTAGGTAAAATCACAATGGAAGATCTTGCCAGTTCCATAGGGAAAGGAAAAAGTTCATTATATTATTATTTCAAAAGCAAGGAAGAGATATTCAGTGCCGTATTGGATATGGAGCTGGATGAAATCATTATGGAAACGATTCGGCAGCTAAATCAATGCAATACGTTCCTAGAAAAGCTCGAAACCTTTGGAAAAATAAAATATGATATGACACGAAAGCGTAAAACCCTGTACGCTACTATGGAACGATTCAATCTTCCCGAAGAAATACAGCAGTATAATCTGATTAAGAAAAGCGCACATACCAAATATATCCAAAAAGAAAAGATAGTTCTTCTACAAATCTTTGTGGATGCTATAGCACAAAATATGATTAGAGAAATGGATAATGAAATGCTGGATACAACAATTATGATTTTCCTTTGCGCATTACGTGGCATTAACAGAGAGGTACATTTACATCGCCAACCTTATGATGCCATGAGAATGATACACGTACAGTGTGAAATATTCTACAGAGGTATTTCGTAGCCCCTGAATATTCGACCAATATTATAAATCAGTCAAATACTAAGTGCTATGACAATATCCTATATATCCAGAGTATTTGCTTCCAAAAACTATTGTTACTTCTTCTTTGGGCAACTTATATCCAAAATGGGGACTTGGATGCAACGTACGGCCGTAATTTGGGTAGTTTACACCATTACCCATTCCGTGTGGATGGTTGGTGTAGCTACCTTTGCGGAGCAGTTCCCCTCTTTTTTCCTTTCTCCCATAGGCGGAATGACAGCAGACAAATATGAACGTAACAAGATAGTGATAGTTACACAAATCGTGTCTGCCATCCAGGCTGTTGTGCTTACAATCATATATTTCTCCGGATGGCATCACATCGGGCTCATTTTATCGTTAAGTCTGGTACTGGGGGTGGCTAACGCTTTTGATATGCCTGCCCGACAAGCAATGGTCAACGAGCTAGTTCCTGACATGAACTTGTTGCCCAGTGCCATTGCCATAAATTCTTCCTTAAATAATTTCACTCGTTTGGCAGGCCCCGCAGTAGCAGGAATCGTTATGGCAAAATTTGGCGCGACAGCCTGTTTCGCATCCAATGCAGTGAGTTTCATTGCTGTTATTTTCTGCTTATTCAAACTGAAGATTCCCCCAATGGATAGAACGAACATTGGAAAACATCCTTGGAAAGATTTCAGTGCGGGCCTTATTTATACCAAAAACAACAAGGAGATTGGGACAACACTGCTTTTGGCAGCATCAATGTGCATGCTGGTTTCCACTTACAACACACTACAACCTTTTTTCGCACAAGATGTCTTCAATGGAAACGCAGCCACTTATGGGTACATCAACGCCGCTACTGGGCTTGGTGCACTGGCAAGCACTTTATTCATCGCTTCGCAACGAAATGGCAGCAGTTTGAAAGGCCTTCTTTTTTCCAATTTAATCATGCTGGGATTGGGACTCATCGTTATGTCTTATGTTCATATATTATCATTCTACCTGTTGATGAGTTCTATCTGCGGATTCGGTGCTATGTCCACTATTCCCATTTGTAACACGATTGTCCAAACCGTTTCTTCCTCAGAAATGAGAGGACGGGTAGTGGGTTACTTTGCAATGGCAACAATGGGAACATTGCCTTTAGGTAGCCTCTTTATCGGTTGGCTGACCAAGATTATAGGAGCACAAAACTGCCAGTTCGGGCAAGGTATTATCTGCTTGATCATTGCCATCGGATTCTTCCATTTTCTAAAAGGAAACAAAAAACCAAAACAACAAACACAATCAATATTACCTTAGTGAAAGCAGGCTATGCTTGCCCAACATTTCCCGGAAGGCTTCCCACCCAAAAAACAGCGTAAACGTTGTCGCCACTACTCTTCGTACTCGACCAATAATGGACATACTAAAAGCGGTTATAAGGGTAGGTTCGGCTCCCCGCGTACTTATCCTCTCTGTTTCTGACATACAGACATACGCTTTAGTACTTATCCTAACCTATCATAAAATTTTAAGTTATGTATTTTAGTACGTGAAGTTCTTTTGTGAAGTTAGTAGCCTTATTCACAGAGCCACGCCTTACATCCGACTCCTGTTCTTTAGTCTAAGAATCTCCTTCAACTCCCTTCGCCCCATGCAGAACAAACACAAATACTACTATACTATAAGTAGTATAGTAGTATTCTTCTCACACTTTCCTTTTATAAGAACTATCGCTGTTCCCCTTATAGAATCCTTTTTCCCACTATTACTTTGCTCTCGATTCGACTTACCCTCACTCCTATTCATTAACATGCTGATTAAAACTTCCCATGTGCAAATTTCAGCAAAAGTCGGATATATAAACTTTGGCGAAAAGTTTCGCCGATTCCACAAAAATCTCCAGACTTGACAGCTCGTATTTTTATTAGAAAAAGTTCATTTAATCCTCTGCTTCTGCTCATTTCCGCACCTGAGAGGTTTCAAATTCAGCAATGCCAACGAACATAAGTTGTAGCAACAAACTGAAAGGGAAACAAACATTTAATTGTTTAACGTTTAACACATTACTATTATGAGCAGTTTTATCAACAGTAGCAAACATTTTGCTTGTATCCAAAAAAGTATTATCTCCCTATGGTCGCAAAGAACGAGTATGCTTGAATACAAAATAGCCAAAATTGTACCGGAATTATCTGTAAACAGACGTTCAACAAGAGAGGTGGTAGAAGCAAAACTCACTGAAATCATGCATACAATCATTGATATACAGATTACTTGTGTATTTTTGCAATACAGACATCATTATGTGGGAAAGCTGGACCAAGAAATATCAGAGACAAAAAAACAGATTAAAACTAATTTAAACAATGGAAAAGCACTTTCCATGCCTGGACTACTCAAAGCTATACAATGCATGTTTTACCAAATAGAGTTAGAATACCTAACAGACCTCCGGCCACTTTCCACGGAAGAAGAAGTCACAATAAATTTCTTTAGAACACTAGAGAAAGCCTTGGCATATGAAATAGCAACACATACGGGTGAATATGAAAATTCAGCTTGGTGTATTGACGAATAGATATTTTAGCCACGCTCAATTATTATATATAGCTCTGATTTTAAATAAATACTACTATACTATAAATAGTAAAGTAGTATTTATTCCCTCATTCCTTCCTCTTATAAAAACGATCTCTGACTACCCTCTTATAACAAACCAACACTTTCAAGAGTTTATTATTTTTCTCTGCAAAATTGATTGCATCACATCATTCCTTCACAAGACACATTTATCATTTTCTTGTAACAAATCTTCCTTTTTACTGAAATAAAAAGAGTATTTCTCACAGAAGTCTTGTATCGGAAAAATATGCAATCCTAAGAGCAGAAAAAATAATAAACTCCAGAGAGTCTATGACTGAAGGGAAAAATAATTTTAATATATAATATATGATTAAGTACATACATTCGGCTCCAATCAACGGAGTAAACAGATGCACCATTATCGGTGACGACATTCCAGAACTTATTGAAACATGCGTATCACGCATCCGGTTCATCAGTCAACAGTTTTACAAAGATGAACTTCTAAATGACTTATCAACCAGAGGTATATCATTAGTTGATAGTCATGCTGGGTTAGGCACTACTTACGTAGTAAAGTTAAGAGGCGGCAAATGGGAAAGTGAAGCAATTCAATATATGACCGAGAACGGATGCCAAAAGGATGAAATTCTGGAGTTCATAGAATCCCATTGGAATGACTATGTGAGAAAAGAAAAAAACCTCTATGTCTATTTTGAATTGAGTACCAAAAACAAGACATAAAATATATGATTTAAGAAAGAACATTAAAAAGAGTCATCCATTTTATCACCTTATTATTTTTATAAATAGAACTTAATTAAATTTGAAAAATGAAAGATCAAGTAAAATTGCTAAGAGCATGTATTAACAACGATGTCCCTGCCGTAGTGTTTCAGGGAGACGATAAGTGCGCCCCCGAAATTTTAGAGGCTGCATTAAGTATCTACAAGAAAAATGGCTGTAGCGCTGAATTCGTGTATGACTTTCAGCTACTCATCAATGAAGTGAAAGCCTACCAGAAAGAGAGTCCTGACACAGTTAAAATCCCTAAGTTATCCGCTTCGGAAGCAGAACACATTAGAGAAGATATGGACAAGAAAAAAGTTCAGGTATGTAATACATGGGAGAAAGACGCTTCGGAAGCTACATACGAGGAGTATTCTATGGAAAAAGTAGTTCCAGGCAAATTTGGAATTATAGAGATCGGAGAAGATAAAACAAAAAAGTACGGATTAATATCAGATAGGCTCTATGAGCATGACAAAAACGATAATGAGAGATGCTGGTTCTACCCTCTCACTGGTGGATGTCTCAGCTTAGATATCAAAACCGGAGCACGCCACGAAAATACAAAAATAATAGGTATCGAAGTTATCACAAACGAAGTAGCAAAATCCCGATACGATACTCTGCTGAAATTAGGAGGCATTTATAACTAATGAAGGCATCCTGATTACAAGAAGCACCTACACTAACCTAAAGAACTCAACTGAGCCAACGTAATATTTTACGTATTTGCCTGTTGAGTTCTTTTTCCTCAAAAATTAAAGTATAATATCATTACTATTAACTACCTATTTCAACAAAAATCTAACAAACAAATAGATTCTATCTCACTCTCAAAACTCATATTTACTACAATACTAAATGTAGTAAAATAGTAAAGTAGTAAAGTAGTATATTGTTTAATAGTTTGATTAGAAGAAAGGTATCTCAGCTACAACATATAGTAAAGTACTGAATTTATGCAATTTACCAAGACATTAAAACAAAAATCTTAAATAAATAAAAAGTAGTATTATAGTATTTACTATTTTACTACTTTTGTAGAACAAACCTATAAATAGATATGAAAGCAAAATTAAAAAGAAAAGATGCTATTGTTTTAGGCATAATCAATCATAAGGGCGGAGTTGGAAAAACTGCTACAGCATCGGGGTTGGCAGGAGCACTCAAGAAAAAAGGCTATAAAGTCTTAGCTATTGATGCAGACAGTCAGGCAAATCTAACTGATAGCTTTGGCTTCCCAATGGATCAAGACGAAACTTTATATGAAGCACTCAAAAATGAATGCGAATTACCCATTTGTAACCATCCCGATGGCATAGACATAGTTCCTTCTTGTTTGGGACTATCGACAATCGAAGCTGAACTATCGGATGAGCCAGGTCGTGAGTTATTACTAGCATCACTTCTAAAGCCGATTAAAAAGGATTACGACTTTATCATTATAGATTGTCCTCCCTCACTATCTCTACTGACAATAAATGCTATGACTGCTGCAAATGGAATAATTATTCCGGTACAAGTCGAATACCTTGCTATGCGTGGTATGGCAAGATTATTGACTGTGATTGATAAAGTGCAACAACGACTTAATTCCAAACTCGAAATCGAAGGCATTCTTTTGACAATGTATGACTCCCGCAAAAATCTGCATCAAATCACAGTTGATACAATTCAAACAAAATTTCCAGATCAAACATTTAATACAATCATACGTACCAATGTTGCCATTGCTGAAGCTACAAGTTACAAACGAGATGTTGTTCACTATGCTCCAAGATCAAGTGGAGCTACAGATTACATGAGTTTAGCAGATGAAATCATTTCTAATCACAATCATTAATGCACAATAGCTATGAATAATAAAGAGAAAATAAAAAAGAATATTCGCGATGGACTTGACTCTCTGATTCCACCAACAGATAATATCAAGCCATCTAAGAAACAAAAAAAGGAGAAAATAGAAGAAGAGGATGACAATAGGGTAACACATTGTAATTACCTGATGCATCCTAAGTATCTTACTAACTTAAAAGTTATAGCTTCCAAAAAGAGAATTGCAGCAAAAGTAGCACTCAAAGAAGCCCTAGATGATTATTTCAAAAAGAACGAAGAATACCTATAATATTACTTCCTAATGCAGAGATTGTCATCTCTGCATTAAAAAATCGTATAAAACAACCCGAAAAGGATTACGAGCTATACAAACGTAGGATAGCTTAAATTTGCCTTTAGAAAGAGACTCTCTCACTCTGCATCTTCATCCAATGCCTCAATCAAAAAACTAACAGGTCGAAAGCCATCATTACATGATATCATGGCAGACTTCTCATTTTTCATCCACCCACTATAAAAATTACCACCGCCATGAGCCAAAGTCATCACAAAAGGAGACAGGCTTTCCCAAGCACTATCACACATACCTTCGGGTTTCACCCACCCATTAGCAACAAAAATCCGCCCCTCTTCCATATTGCAAGCATGTTCCATGGGATTCTCGTACCTCGCCATCAAATCTTTATGGCAAATTACCCTCATAACAGTAATTTTACACTTTTTCATAACTAAATTTTATTGTATTTCTCCCAATGGGAATGTTTTTTTAAACAATCTAACCTTTCCTATAAATACACCTGAATGATACAAATATAGAAAAGTGCAATTCATCCCAAAAATGAATAACTCTTTTCGACGCAGCAAGAAAATAAACCTTTTAAACTAAAACCTTCATCTTTTTTACCAATACAAAAACAAATTGCTCAAATGTAACTTACCAAACACCCTTTTAGAAGTTCACGATGCAATAGTCCAAATCCACAATCCACTTCTATCACCACAACATTCTTAAATTTATACTGCAAAAGTAACCCATCATCATTATTCGTCATAAACACTCAAATTGCCACTTTCGCCGCTTTCGCCACCATCCCTAAATACATTCTATCCCTCCTCTTCTAATTATTATTATCTTATCCAATATACACTCAATACAGTTACATCTTTAAAATTTTCCTCTATCTCAAACAGCCTCTAACTGATACGGATCTTTACGATGCAAGAATTATATAATATTGCCACTTTCGCCACTTTCGCCAAATAACATTTTAAATTTAGTATCTACTAACATTACATCTCAAATAAGTATTCAGTATGATTCTATTTTCTCCATTCTGATGCAGAATTCTCTATGACATTTTTTTACATAAAGTTCAAAAGGTTGATTAGAAATTAAGTCGTACTACTTCTTGATACAGCCATTTTACTACATAGCAAATTCATATTTTACTAATTTGCATACCAACTATTTAATTACTATATTTGTACCTAGAGAAAAAAAAGGTTTTTCGATATGCAAAAAATGGATTTTCCTAAAAAAGATAACACGCAGATTTACAGCATTTTACAAAAACAAGAATCTATAAAATTATCATATTTCAGGAAGTAACCAGAAGTTGTGGAAGTTTATAATAAGCTGATTATCAGACATTTAAGACCTGTATTTTTTGTACCTTATTTGTACCTCGCTAAATACAAAAAGCTAATTATCAGCAATATGCATCATTTATCATTTCCTGTATTGGTAAGTAAGAAGCGCATACTATCATTGCTGCAATAAAATAGATCGTTTAAAGAAATCACTATGCCCATTATAGAAATATCATCCTTAACAGACTCCGGAGTAGAAATATTCAGTACCCTCACCGAAGCTCAATTACGGAATCGTATCGAGCCTGATAAGGGATTGCTTATTGCAGAAAGCCCCAAAGTTATCCATGTAGCTCTGAATGCAGGTTATGAGCCTTTAGCCCTCTTGTGTGAACAGAAGCATATCACTGGTGATGCCGCAGGCATCATTGAACGTTGTGGTGATATACCGGTCTATACCGGTGAAAGAAAGTTACTTGCCACATTGACCGGATATACACTGACGCGCGGTGTCCTCTGTGCCATGCGTCGTCGGACACTACCAAGTGTGGATGAGGTGTGCCGGAAAGCCCGGCGGATCGTAGTCATTGAGGGCGTGGTAGACGCTACTAATATCGGAGCCATCTTCCGTTCCGCAGCCGCCTTGGGAATAGATGCTATATTATTAACACGCAATTCTTGTGATCCGTTAAACCGACGTGCAGTCAGGGTTTCGATGGGTTCTGTCTTCCTGATACCATGGACTTGGTTGGACGGTTCTCCCAATGAGTTGCGTAAACAGGGTTTCCGTACAGTCGCTATGGCACTCACTGAGAAATCAATCTCTATCGATAATCCTATCTTAGCAACCGAACCCAAGTTAGCCATCGTAATGGGAACAGAGGGGGATGGTCTTCAAAACGAAACAATTAATGAGGCGGACTATGTAGTCCGCATTCCTATGGCAAACGGTGTCGATTCTCTCAATGTAGCCGCCGCATCCGCTATTGCTTTCTGGCAACTTCGCGTTCAAAATGACGCAATTCTGCCACCATCACCGGATGATGTACATATATGATTTTACTTATATTCCTACTCACACCTACAATACGTATTTGCGCCACAGGAACAGCGAGGTAACAACTTTTCCATCAATTCACTTCGAAAGAACTCATACAGTTCTTTATGCATGATGTCATATAGTGCCCTAACCCGTTCTTCCTGCTCATCTTCTACATGAATTCCTCCCTGAAAGGGATCTGTAAAGTTGAAAGAAACGTATTTTCTCACTACACCCTGCATTTCCTTTTGCACTTCCTCTGCTTCCGGACAAAGGGTAATGACATAATCCCACGTCTGTTGGGCATATGTCGCAACGTCACAGGGCTTTCTACGCGAAAAGTCATATCCATTTTGTTCCATCACTTGGCAAACAACGTCAGGGACAGAATTTCCAGCTAAAATACCGGCAGTACTAATCTTCATCCCTCTACCGAAGGAGTTCAAAATTTCCTGTGCCATACGACTGCGGCACATATCATTATTACTTACTATCAGTATATTCTTCATACACAAATTCTATTTTTATTTATTTCCTGATATAGCTACTTTAATAACTCCATCTAATTTGTTTTCAAAGATACGATAGGCCTCCTCAATCTCATTCAACGGAAATCGATGTGTAATAAGAGGAGTAGTATCAATTTTACCTTCCTCAATCAGCATGAGAATCTCGTTACAATCGCAGCCATCCACTCCACCTGTTTTAAAAACCAAATTCTTGCCATACATATCAGGTAAAGGAAGAAGTTGTGGTTTATCATAGAGGGCTACAATCGTGACAATAGCATTAGGACGGGCACAATTCCAAGCCAAATGGAAGGAATCGTCACTCCCTGCCACTTCCAAAACGACATCTGCACCACCATGGTCACTATTCTTGAGAACAAAATCCTTGCAGTTTTCCGGTTCAGTCACCAACACATCAGGATAATGCTCACAGACAAACCGAATTCTTTCAGGAGACTTTTCACAGACAATAATGCGTTTTGGCTTCTTCAGCATCACACACAACAAAGTACAAATCCCGGTAGGTCCGGCACCGATGATAAGAACAGTATCTTCCGCGGTTATTTCCGAGATACGCGCTGCCCAAAAGCCTGTTGCAAGCACATCACCGACAAACAAAGCTTGCTCATCACTCACAGTATCAGGAATACGGTTCAAACCCTGATCCGCATAAGGAACTCTGACATATTCCGCCTGACCGCCATCAATTCGACAACCTAAAGCCCAACCGCCATTAGGATCAGTACAGTTATTCACATATCCATGCTTACAGAAAAAACACTCGCCGCAGAAAGTTTCGACATTCACAGTCACCCTGTCACCAGGCTTCACCGAAGTGACATCAGCCCCTACTTGTTCTACCACACCTACCATCTCATGCCCGACAGTTATTCCGGGCACAGCACGCGGCACACTGCCATGTTTAATATGAAGATCACTGGTGCAGATGCTACCAAGTGTTACACGCACGATTGCATCCCGTGATTCCTTTATTTCCGGTCTCGCTTTCTCCTGCAATTCAAACTTTCCGTGTTCAATATATGTGTATGCAAGCATAATATCCTCCTTGTTCATTAATGTATACCTTGCAAAGATAATGATTTCATTGGCAAAACAAATCTCTTTTATCACGTTCAATACTCCCAAACCGAATCTCACTCTATATTTATAACAATACAAAGCTGAATAAAGTCATTCACTGTTTTTTCTACTTCAGTTTTGATATTCTGGAAAATATTCTTACTTTTATATCCAAAATAATAAATAAAAACAGCAGCACGACTTATTATATTTACACACAAGCCTATGATAGATACTTCCGAAAATCTGATTATTATAAAAGGACAAATCAAGACTCCCGAAATAGAAAGCTGCCAGAATTATGATGGCAGCTATAAGATAGTATTCCGAAATGTTCCTAGTACGTATACTTATAAAGAAGAAAATGTCCTTTGGCTGACTGATCCGGACAAACCGGACTCCAATAATTATCAAATAATCAGTAAAGGGAGAACTTTATCAAACATCAAAGCCTTATCTATTTTCAAGGCCGGATCACACAGCTATTGGCACATTCGTTTTCAGAATGGTAAAGAGTATGATTACAGAGAAAAGGACTTAGAAATTATCGAATCATGCTTGGGAGAGAGTCGTTCGAAAAGTATATTCGAATATTTGAAGAAGGTTGCCAATGTGAATGAATTGAAAGCTGATGACGGAACGAAGCTATTGGCAAAACAATATGAAAAGATTCATTTCATCGCAAACAACAGAGCTATTGCTGTATATCTGAATCCTCAAAAATATAAAATGCAGACCCAGACTGCCTCAACCTTGATTTTTCCTTTCGGTTGTAATGCAAGCCAGCAAAAAGCAGTCCAGGCAGCTTTTGAGAATCAAATCAGTGTTGTGCAAGGACCTCCAGGAACCGGAAAGACACAAACGATTCTGAACATCATTGCCAATATCCTTGTGCGTGGTAAGACTGTTCAGATAGTATCTAATAATAACTCCGCCATCGTCAATGTACTTGAGAAGTTATCCAAATACGATATGGGATTCATTGTTGCATTGCTTGGCAGCACAGCTAACAAAGAGAAATTCATCGAGACTCAAGAAGAGGAAAAACAATATCCGGAGAACTTTGAGTCATGGCATGATGCGGATGCCGACCAACCTCAATTTCTCAATCAGATACATCATCTGACCGAAGAACTAAAAAGCATATTTTACAAACAGGAACGCCTTGCCATGGCAAGACAGGAAATACAAGCTTTAAAAATAGAGTGGCAACATTATCTGCAAGAGTTCGGAACAAAAGAATTTACTCTCCAACAACGGAAAAATTCCAGTTCGGCAGACCTTCTGAATTTATGGAATGAATGTCAGCAATTTGCAGAAAAAGAACAATCATCAAGTCCTCGGGGAATAGTAGCTTTTATTCAACGGTTGAAATGGTTATTCTTTAAATTCAGGAGCAAAGCGATTTGTAAAATCCCCGATAAAGGTTTTTATAAACGGGAGATGAGTTTGATTATCGCCGACTTCCAAATCTTATTCTACCAAACAAAGTATGCAGAGTTGGAAGTCGAAATAGACACATTAGAAAAGGAGCTTGCCAACAAAGATGCAGCAGAAATGGCCAGACAAATGACCGATACATCAATGAAATATCTAAAGAATCAGTTATTTCATACCTATGGCAATAACCATGACAAGCCCATCTTTACGCTCCCTGATCTAAAAAATAATTGGCGAGAGGTACAGAAAGAATACCCTATTATCTTAAGTACGACCTTTTCATCATTAAGCAGTTTGCAACGAGATGCTGTATATGATTATATCATTATGGACGAAGCGTCGCAGGTTTCCGTTGAAACCGGAGCTTTAGCCTTGTCATGTGCTAAAAATGCAATCATTGTCGGCGACACCATGCAACTTCCCAATGTGGTCACGGAAGAAAATAAGGAAACGCTAAACTTTATCGCTAATGCGTGCCTGATTAAGCCGGAATATGATTGTGCCAATATGAGTTTTTTGCAATCTGTCTGCAAAGTTATTCCGAATGTACCACAGACCTTGTTACGGGAACATTATCGATGCCATCCTCGAATCATCAACTTCTGTAATCAGAAATTTTATGGTGGAGATCTTGTCATCATGACACGTGATAAAGGAGAAGAGGATGTCATTTGTGCCATACGGACAGCCAAAGGTAACCACTCCCGCAGCCACCTGAATCAACGGGAAATAGATGTTATCAAAAAGGAAGTACTACCGAATCTATCTTATGAAACAGATGAAATTGGCGTCATAGCTCCATATAACAAACAAGTAGATGCAGTAAAATCCGCACTTGAAGAGGATATTGATGTCGCAACAGTCCATAAGTTTCAGGGAAGAGAAAAGGATGCTATCATTATGACCACTGTCGACGATGTCATCACTTCCTTTTCCGACGATCCAAACCTGCTCAATGTTGCTATTTCGCGGGCTAAGTCACAATTCTATTTAGTCGTATCGGGAAACGAACAACCCAAAGACTGCAATATCAGCGATTTGATTGCTTATATCGAATATAACAATGGTACTGTTTCCACCAGTAAGATTCATTCTATATTCGATTATCTATATGAGCAATATACAGATGCCCGAATTGCCTATTTGAAAAAACACAAGAAAATATCCGAATACGATTCCGAGAATCTTACATTTGCCTTACTCGAAGATATCCTGAAAGAAAATATCAATATGCGTCATTTGAATATCATTTGCCATTTACCACTCTATATGTTGGTTCAGGATTATTCTTTATTGAATGAAGAGGAAAGCAAATATGCTGCAAATATAAATACTCATATTGATTTTCTAATTTATAATCGTGTGAGTAAACAACCGGTATTGGCTATTGAGACGGATGGTTATACATTCCATAAATCGGGTACAAGTCAATCAGAACGTGATATTAAAAAGAATCATATTTTAGAGTTGTACGGAATTCCGTTAGTGAGATTGTCTACTATTGGTAGTAATGAGAAGAAAGTTATTGGAGATAAGTTAAGTGAAGTATTAAACTTGCATTAGAATGTTCATTGCAAATCATATTTTTTTGTTAGAATAGGAGTTTCTGCATATTCTAACAACCAAAAGAATAAATTTTACTCCAACTATAACAATCACATCAATAATAATGCCTACATTTACTTCTCATTTAAAGTACGACAGCACTATGGAAATTATTTTTTACTTTTGCATCAACCTCATTAAAAGTTTCTAAGAACTTAAAGTGAGTACATAAATAAACATTAATCACAATGACAAAAAACTATCTCATCGTAAATACATTAATTAAAATGCGGATAAGATACAATACATATAACAATAAGAATCATCTGTTTTACAAAAATAGGCAGATAAATAAACCGTATTTCGACCAAATACTAAGAAATGAACAGGAAAGTATTAGGTTAACAATTCTACGCGACACACTTCTCCCGAAGCTGATGTCAGGAGAACTAAAAATTAACGCAACTGAAGTATTATAGATTACGATGAACAAGTCAATAAACATACTTGATAAAGAATATCTGCAATGGGTGAAAGACCTTTGCGGTCGCTATCGTCAAAGCCAAATAAAGGCAGCGGTGAAAGTAAATGTGGAACAGTTGAAATTCAACTGGCTTTTAGGTCGTGACATTGTTGAATTGCACGTAGAAGAACGCTGGGGCGAAAGTGTTATCACTCGATTGAGCAAAGATTTACGTGAAGCTATACCCAATGCGGCTGGTTTGTCAAAGAGCAATATTTACTATTGTAGGAAGTTTTATTTGTTATATAAGGATGCTCTGAAAACTTTCCACCAACTTGGTGGAAAAAATGAAACGGAATTATTCCACCAAGTTGGTGGAATATTTGAGGTCCCATGGAGACACCATTGCTTGATAATGGATAAAGTGAAAGACGATATAGACAAAGCTCTGTTCTATGTTCACCAGACGGTGGAGAACGGCTGGAGTCGTAGTATGCTGCTCAATTTCATTAGCACCGACCTTTATGAGCGGCAGGGCAAGGCACTGACTAACTTTACAAAAACATTGCCCGATGCGATGAGCGACCTTGCACAGGAGTTGACCAAAGACCCCTACAATTTTGCTTTCACGGGTATAACTGGGCGTTACAATGAACGGTTGCTCAAAGATGCTCTACTGAATAACATTACCCGATTCCTGATTGAACTGGGTACGGGTTTCGCTTATGTGGGCAAAGAATATCGTTTGGAAATAGGCGAAACGGAAAACTTTATCGACTTGCTCTTTTATAATCTTTCGCTTTCCTGCTATGTGGTGGTAGAGGTAAAGATCGGTAAATTTGCTTTTGCCGACATCGGTCAATTAGGTGGATATGTAGTGGCTTGCAATCATCTGCTACGTAAGGAAGGACGGGATAACCCAACCATCGGTTTACTGATTTGCAAAGAGAAAGACCGCATACAAGCTCAGTATGCTTTGGAGTCTAGCAGCCAACCTTTGGGTATTTCCGAATATGATCTGGAGAAGTTCTATCCTGAAAAAGTGGAGGGTACTATGCCTACCATTGAAGAGATAGAAGCTAAATTAAGAGATAACTAACAATGAAACCAACGATTTAAACTGCTAAATTTTCAATCGACTGGCAGAAGAAAGAATCCGCCAGAGCAGGGATGCGTCGTATGATAAAAAGACTTCTGAAAAAATACAAATATCCACCAGAAGAAGCTGAAAATGCACTGGAAACAGTTATTCATCAATGTGAACAATGGACTGATAATGATTCTGATAATTACAACTCATCACTCAACGAAACTAGAAAATATGATTTTCATAACGAGACATATCCTCCAATGGCGGCAGATGAAAGAGTTGAATATTATACCCCAAAGAACAACAATAAAAATACCCTATTATGAATATAGACATAAATAAGTTAGAGAAGGAAATAAAAGATTACAAGGCAAATTTCTTCTCCTCTTGGAATGATGAAAAGTATAAATGGGAAGCAGTAAGCTGGTTTCAATCCCATTGGGATATCAAGTCCCCAGATTTCACACAAATGCTTAAAACTTCTCTTTCGAAAACTCAAAATCTTCTAGGAGCACAACATTATTTTCCTAGACGCATGATAAAGAATTTCGCAATGGTTGCCCCTGAAGATGTAAGAAAGATGTTTATTGATTTATATAATGAACATATTCCCCTTTCCGATCGAATTTATAAATTTATTAAAGAATCAGACTTTATACTTGAGAAATACAATCAAAGCACTTGGAGAAATCACTTTCAAGATTATAGAACAATAAGCACCTATTTATGGCTTAGATATCCAGAACGATATTACATATTTAAACCAAGGGAATTCTCGCGAGTATCTCAAATTTTAAATACTAGTTACACCTTCAAAAAAGGTGCTACTCCCAATACTGTATTGCAAGCATACGAATTATATAATGAAATCAAATGGATTTTGCAACAAGATACAGAACTGAAAGCAATGCTTTCCGATGTCCTCACTCGCACTCCGAATTGTGATCCAGATTTCGAACTGACAACTACTACTGTAGATTTTCTATACTTCTTAGATAAGAATAATCAGAAAAGTCAAAAAAAGTTTCAGATAGCAGGAAAAAAGCAAGAAAAAAACATCCCTCCTTTAACTCCCCCAACTTCCAAACCTCACTACTGGTGGCTAAAAGCTAATCCTCAAATGTGGAGTTTGTCTAATTGGAGCATAGGAGAAATTCAGTCTTACACTTTATACAATGACAATGGAAATAAACGTCGTGTATTCCAGAATTTCTTAGATGCAGAAGCTGGTGATATAGCAATCTGTTATGAAGCAACTCCTACCAAACAAGTAGTTGCACTTGCTAAGATTTACAAAAAGAATGATGGAAAACTTATCTATTTCCAAAAGACAGAATCGCTTACTCATCCTATTGATTATTCGATTTTAAAAGACTGCGAGGAACTCAATAACATGGAGTTCTTCGCTAATCCTAATGGCATTTTATTCAAACTTACCCAAAATGAATATGATTTCATTATGGATATAATTCGAGATACAAATCCTATTAAACGAACAAATGAAAATATCAGCCGATACACAGATGAAGATTTTCTAAATGACGTATTTCTTGATGAACAAGAACTCAAAACTCTAAAAAGTATACTCAAATACAAAAAAAATATCATATTGCAGGGAGCCCCGGGAGTAGGTAAAACATACTCTGCCAAACGACTGGCCTATACAATAATGGGAGAAAAAGATGATTCAAGAATCTCAATAGTCCAATTCCATCAAAATTATTCATACGAAGATTTTGTTATGGGTTATAAACCTCAAGAAGAAAAATTCGAACTAAAGAAGGGAATATTTTACAGATCTTGTATTACTGCCGGAAATGATCCAGAACACGATTATTTTTTCATAATTGATGAAATCAATCGTGGTAATATGAGTAAAATATTCGGAGAATTATTAATGCTAATTGAAAAAGATTACCGTAATGTTAAAATAGCATTAGCACACAATGGAGAACTTTTCTCTGTACCAAACAATCTCCACATCATAGGTATGATGAACACCGCAGATCGCAGCTTGGCTATGATTGATTATGCATTGAGAAGAAGATTCTGTTTCTACAACATGAAACCTGGATTTGATTCAATCGGCTTCCAAAAGTACCAAAATGAATTACATAATACCACTTTCGACAAATTAATTGAAACGATCAAGAGATTAAATGATGAAATATCCAGAGATGAATCACTCGGTGACGGATTCCAAATAGGACACAGTTATTTATGTGGATTAGAATCTTGTGATAAAGTAAAAGAAATTATATTCTATGACATTATTCCTATGTTACATGAATATTGGTTTGATGATAAACAAAAAGTTGATTTTTGGGAAAATGAACTAAAGAGCTTATTCTAATGACAAATGACAAAAATATATTAATCAAAAATATTTATTACATGCTAGCTTATGCCTTTCAGGTACTTAAGCGTAACAACTATGCAAATATAGCTTCTGAAAAATTCGAGCATATAGAAGACTTGTTTGCAGAAATCCTATCGCGAGGTATTTCGTATCAATTAAAACAAGGATTATATCGTGAATATGTACCAAAAACGGAATCACTACCTACAATGAGAGGGAAAATTGACATAACAAAAACTATTAAACATAGAATACAATGTCAGCAGATCCTATCATGTGAATTTGATGAACTATCAGAAAATAATATATTTAACCAAATATTAAAAACTACAATCAGTATTCTTCTCCAAGAAAAGATAGTAGCCAAAGAACGAAAAAACAAATTAAAGAAAGTTCTACCATTCTTCGCCAACATTAATACCATTGAACCATCCATCGTAAAGTGGAACACACTCTATTTTCAACGTAATAATCAGACCTATAAGATGCTGATGAATATTTGTTATTTTGTTTTGGAAGGTTTACTACAGACAACTGAAGACGGTAAATATCACATGGCAACTTTCTCTGATGAATATATGCATCGGCTTTATGAGAAATTTGTATTAGAATATTACAAAACAGAACATCCTGAATTAAAGACCAGTACTTCCCGAATAAAATGGAATATTGACTATCAATCCGATAACAAAGCACTAGAATTACTTCCATGTATGCAATCAGATATCATGCTAGAATACAATGGAAGAACGCTTATTATTGACACCAAATATTATTCGCAAACAATGCAAAAACAATATAACAAACAAACCCTTCATTCTAACAACTTATACCAAATTTTCACCTATGTAAAAAACTATGATATACAAAATTCAAGCAATGTTGCAGGTATGCTTTTATATGCAAAAACTAATGAAGAAATTACTCCTGATTTAGAAACCAGTATATGTGGAAATAGAATCTATGTCAAAACTCTCGACTTATATACAGATTTCAAAAATATTGCTTCCCAATTAGATGAAATAATAAGCTATATAAAGATACATTAAACACATATAGACTCATTGTGTATTTTAAGCATCATCCGATGAATCCCATATTTATAAGATTATAAACAAATATTTATTTCGTTCCTCCCCAAATTACATAACCTTAAACATACTACTAACAGAAATCAGCAACAAATTCCATTAAGTAAATAACCAAAACTACAGAAACAAAAACATACACTAAAAAATAAAGCATACTTTCATTTGAATTAAACTGTTTCTTGTTATCTTTGCCTAGACGTATTCATTTAAAGAACAATAATATGGATGTTGAAATAAAAGAGAAAGAAAACCGAAGACATGTCGGGCGCAATTTACAAAGGATTCGTGTATATTTAGGCATGAAACAGGAAGCGCTGGCTGCCGATCTTGGTGTAAATCAGCAGGTTATTTCAAAAATTGAGAAACAAGAGGAAATAGAAGAAGGCTTTCTAAAAAGAATTGCTGAAGTGTTGGGAATATCCGAAGAAGTCATTAAAGACTTTGATGTTGAAAAGACAATTTTCAATATTAATCATCATAATTACAAGGATGCAAATATCTCTGAAGGTGCTACTACATACGCTATCGTTCAACAAATAAATCCACTTGAAAAGATAGTTGAGTTATATGAGCGTTTGTTGAAAAGTGAGCAAGATAAAATTGAGATCCTGAAAAAATATATGAAATAATCACTGCTAGATTCAGCAATCTAATATATAGAAGAATGGAAACAATAGAAAATATAAAATCAAATCACCTTCACCTTGGGAAAAAGATAGAACGTGTACGCAGACTTCGCGGTATGACTCAAACGGAGCTAGGCCAATTATTAGGAATAACCAAGCAGGCTGTTTCAAAAGTGGAACAAACCGAGAAAATTGACGATGAACGATTAGAAAAAATAGCCTCTGCATTAGGAGTTACTACCGACGGATTGAAAGAGTATAACGAAGAAACTGTTTTATATAACACAAATAATTTTTACGAGAATTGTGGCGTAAAAAATGCAATTGGTAATAACCAAACATTCAATAATTTTCCCATAGAACAAACAATTGAACTCTTTGAGAAACTGTTAGAGAAACAGAAAGAACAATTTGAGAGCTTAAAAAAAGAGAAATAGATGACCTTTATAAAATACTCAACTTCGTTTATAACAATTATTTCCCTAAGGAAGTTGTAGATGAATTGATTTCCTCAAAGAACAAAGAAATTGATTGGCTAAAAATAGAGATAAAGAACCTTAAACAAGAAAGAGAAACCTTGCTGCAAATAATTAGGGATATGTATTGAGTATCCCTAATTACCAAATGTTGATAAGAAATCCCCATAACATACAAATAAAACAATCCCAACACTTCCCATTCCCAAAATAAAGTCCTACTTTTGTGAAGAATTCTGTTTGCTATATTTACAACGGTATTTCACAAATAAAATAAACCCTACAAGATGAAAGAAGAACCCGATAGCCTGTCTGTCCCCTACAATTTTGCCCGTTGCTTCAACGCTCAATGTCCACAAGCCCCCAAATGCCTGCGCCACATAGCTACACAACTTGATACAGCCGACAACCTATATATCACTATCATTAATCCGGCACGTTATCCTGCGGATGGGAATCAGTGCGAATGTTTCAAGACTGCTGTCAAAGTTCATGTAGCGTGGGGACTAAAACGGTTGCTCGACAGAATCCCCTATGAGGATGCAGTCAGTATCAGAATACAATTGGTAGGACACTATGGAAAAACGGGATATTATCGGTTCTATCGCGGAGAACGAGGGCTTATGCCTAAAGACCAAGCCTATATCAAACAGCTATTCCGCAATAAAGGGATAAAAGAAGAGCCAACTTACCAACGCTACACAGAAGAATATATTTGGTGAGTTGCTGTCATCTGTCACAGTTTAGGGGTTAATTGTTTAGTAATTAGCCGATAAGACTGTGACAGCAAGAGGTGACGGCAGGGTGATGGCATTTTTGCCGTCACCTGGTTATTAGTCTTACAACATGATAGAGTGTACCGCTACGCGTATGTTTGGAAGGTATTTCTTGCTTTTTCAGTATTCTTCCGAAGGAATTAACCCTCTTGACAGACATCGGGATTGAACTGCCTTTTTGAATATCCTCCATAATCTCCGCTGGAGACAACCACTCCCCTTCTTCAGGCTGTGCGGCACGGAAATAACGGAAGAAAAGTTGCTCTTCCGGCGGAACTTGTTCAAATTCACGGTTGTTTTCCACCATGATCTTTTCTTCCTCCTGGTCGAACCAGTAACGTTCGCCATGTTCCAGTTCATACATAGCTTGTGCGTAAAGCTGCTCATAGTCTATCGGACGGTTGGTGTCAATCACTCCGGTCACTTCGATACAAATAAAACGACGGCTGCCAGAAGGATCGGTCAACAAGTCTTTTTGGTTGCTTGTAGCTATGAATGAGGCATAACGGCGCATTTCAAGCACGGCACTGCCATGAGGTTTCTTCACGTTCAGTACAGGCTTTTGCAGAATATGTTTCAGGAAGCCTTGTTGTGTCGAACTCACCTGGTCAAATTCATCGATATTGATAAGCGCAAAACGATTGAGGTAAAGTTCGGCATCTTTCTTTCGGGAGAAATCAATGCTGTCAGTATAGTAGGAACGCTCGGAAGGGGGCATTATGCTCCGGCAAAAGGTGGATTTACGTGTCCCTTGCGGTCCGACGAGTAAGGGAGAAACACTGTTTGCATACTTTTTATTGCTTCCTTTCCAATGAGAAACCATATTGAGGAACCAACGGTGGAACAAATCCATCCAATACGGATTCTTACAAGGGACGGTGGCTGCCAATGCACGGATACGGTCTTTGCCGTCCCATGCGGGAAGCCGGTAGAGAAAATCTTCCAACGGGTTGAATACAGGGACGCGGTTGGAGTAAATATAACGACTAATATCCCTATCCCACAACGGGATACCTTCCATTTGTGCATCCAAAGCAATGCTATTCAGCGCACGTTTGTCGAGAGGATTGAAGCGGAAACGGAAAGAAAGCCTTTCACGATATTCTACCTCACCAATTTGGGTATTATGACGGAATTCATAGCGGCGTTTCATAAATTCTTCAGTCTGCAAGGCGAGTTGCTGTTCTTTGCTTAGGCTGATATTCTTACCGAAGCCTTTGCACTCGGTATATATATTGCCAATCATTTGCCGGATAAGCTCTTCCTGTTTATACATATAGAAGTGGAAAACAGTACGTTTCACAACTTCTTCTTGTGGAAGTCCCGAAGCAAAACAGTTTTTAGCCAGTTGAACAACTAAAGGATGCCATGTGTCTTTGCTCAATTCGAGCCCCGCTTCCCTAAGATCGGCATAAGCTTTCCGAAAAGCGGCTTCGAAAAGCATTAGAAATGCATTTTCCGCATCATATCCCGGTACGGCACGAGTCAATGGAGATTTCTCCGCCTGAACCGCTTCACGGAAAGTGGTTTCTTCGGGCATTGATGATGGTTGAGAGAGATAAAACTGGACTGAACCCGGACGATATATGATGTCCGGATCGTGGGATAATCGCGAATATTGTTCAAGGGTCGGTTCTTTGGGAAGTATATCGAACGGGATTTGGGGTTGATAACACTTTACAGCCAGTCGATAGGCGTGGGCGTGGAATAATTCCGCTTCTTCCCGTGTATTGGGAAGCGAGTTGTCCGGTCGGGTAAAGGTAGTCCATATTTTCACTGTTTTGCCACTTGAACCCATAAAAACACAACGGGTTTGTGGTTGCTCAAAGGCTTTTTGTTTCACTAAAGCGATTTCCGACTTATTGGACAAGGGACCGATGGTCAGTTCTACAATACCGTTGTAGTTTTTCATCTGTTTCTGACCGTTTACTTTTCGGAATTCGGCAGCAGGAATTATTTGAGGAAGTTTATTGGCAAACATACACCGTTCATCGGGAAGGGTATATCGCAAATGCTCTCTGAATGTAGAAACAGGACGGGATTTTATTTCTGTCTTTATCTTATTTACCAGTATATCAAGATCCATTACGCTGAGCGCTATCGTATCTTCATTCTTACGAAATTGAGTAATTTTCATTAATTTGATAATAAATTGTTTTGTCAGCGCCTTTGTGATCGTTGAGACTGCTAAATTACTCATATTATTCGGGACCAACAAGAAAAACAAGATTTTAATATAGAAAATTATTGATATATCAAGTGCCTATTTAGCCGAAAGAAACGGGATCGTTATCACTCAATTACGGTTCAAGTTATTTTTCTCTGCTTGAAACTAAAGTTTCAGCTAGGAGAAACTCTAGTTTCATCAGCAAGAAACCAATAGTTTCAAGTAATTGGAACTAGAGTTTCAAGCGTATGAAACTAAAGTTTCAAACCGCAGAACCAACAGTTTCACGCCTTGAAACCGTTAGTTTAAAGGCAGGGCACAACTCATAAGTACGGGGATAATAAATTGAACGACTTATCTTTCTATAGCTGATACTATCAAATTCCAAACAGTATCTTTGATTTTTTCTTTGTTTTTTGGGGTGACAGCATTATTGCTATCACACTGCTGTCACCTTGTGCTGTCACGCTACTAAGTTCTTATACTCTGCAAGTTAGATTATAATCTGTGACAGATGACAGATATATTTTGTTTTTTATTTCATAGGAGGGCTAGTCTTATTTCACAGGGGACAATTATTCCGTCATCGTATCATATTCCACAATCTTCTCCTTACATAAGCGTTCAGTAATATCTTTCAGAATATCTATGCGGGAAATAAGATATTCCAGTTGTTCTCGTGAGATACTGAAATCTTTGTTATAGCGAGCTTCAATGTAAGAACGGCATAATAAATCAAAACATTCTTTCTCTGCATCCGTATTTTGAGGAAAGACTGTAGTTAATTCCATAGAAAAACGTTTCACCATCCCACCGAGTTCTTTGATTTTATGACTCTTTGGGCGATAGTTCGTAAAGACCATCAAGATACAATTATAAAGTTTCTCACAAGCTTGATGAAGCATGAAAGCTGATAAGTTATATTGTCCTTTAGGCACGAAATATTCCTTCACACTACCTAAAAAGTCACAGGCATAAGGAAAAAGCTTATTAAATTCACTCTGCGCAATATCCCGAATCTCCCTAAAACTCAACTTACGTGGTTTAGCCAATTCACATTTACCACTATCGTAAAGCATGATACCCTCCTTTACTATATCCGTAAAGAAATACTGGCTGACTTCCAAATTGCGGTTTACCGTATTAATATGCTCTACTATAAATTGCGGAAAAGCATGACGGCGGTCTGCAAACAAGTCATGATATTTATTCGTAATACGGTGTAATTTCTCTTCCACTTGCTTAGCCGGTCCGGTTATGACCACAAGAATATCATAATCACTCTGATAGGAAGTATGCACACCGAATTCTATATTACTATCCCATAAAACATAGTTTCCCCTTGCATAACTTCCGAACAGGATAACCATCTGACAATTCCTGATGTCCTTACGCACTAAATCCAGCAAGACTGTCAATTCTTCCTGCGTACGTTTGGGTAAACGTTTTATAGACTTTTTCATAACCAAGCTTATTTGATAACCTTACAAAGGTACGAACTTTGCTATCTCCAAACAACAGAGATGCAGAAAATATTTCCACATTATAATCATCCGTACCCTCTACGGTTGCAGTGCATTCACTAGGTGAAATTTCTTCCAGTTCAGAAACGGTATCCGTATCATAATATTCTTCCCCGCGCATCAACATCTTATAAGGGACAAAATTCTCAAAATTACCCAGTGTAATCATATTACTAATTTAGTCCTGTATATATCCTTCCTGTTCATACGCTTTCCCATATTTATGAATCATTGCAACCAATGGACTTAAACGTTCGTCAGAAACCAACATGGCCCTATAACACATTATACAACTATAAATTTCAAGTAAGAATTTGCAAAGGCAATTACTATTTATACCTTTGTGACTTCAACAGAAAATATGATTTCAATAGAGAATTAGTAACCCGTTAAAAGAGAAATTGATTATGCGTTCATTCATAGTATTTCTTTGTTTGGTCCCCACCCTCCTGTTTGCCCGACAAACTCAACTTGAGACACAGTTGAAAGAAGCCATCAAAGGAAAGAAGGCCGAAATAGGAATAGCCGTCATCATTGATGGAAAAGATACGGTAACTGTCAATAATGATATTCACTATCCACTGATGAGCGTATTCAAGTTTCATCAGGCATTAGCATTGGCAGATTATATGGGAAAACAGAAGCAATCGCTGGAAACCCGGTTACCCATTAAGAAATCGGATTTAAAGCCGGACACTTATAGTCCGCTTCGAGATAAATATCCGCAAGGAGGAATTGAAATGAGTATTGCCGACCTCCTAAGATACACACTTCAGCAGAGTGATAACAATGCTTGCGATATTCTTTTCAACTATCAGGGTGGTCCGGATGCTGTGAATAAGTATATCCATTCACTGGGAATTCGGGAATGTGCCATTGTCGGTACGGAAACTGCCATGCACGAAGACTTGAACCTATGTTATGAAAACTGGACTACTCCGTTAGCCGCAGCCGAATTAGTGGAAATATTCCGTAAGAAGCCATTGTTTCCCAAAGTGTACAAAGACTTCATATTTCAAACAATGGTGGAGTGTCAAACCGGACAAGACCGTCTGGTTGCTCCGTTGCTCGACAAAAAAGTAACCGTAGGTCATAAAACCGGAACGGGAGATCTTAATGCGAAAGGACAACAAATCGGTTGTAATGACATCGGTTTCGTTCTTTTGCCCGGTGGACGTACTTATAGTATAGCTGTCTTCGTGAAGGATTCTGAAGAAAATAATCAAGCGAACAATAAAATTATCGCTGATATTTCCCGTATCGTTTACGAATATGTAATGCAGCATTAAGATGGAGACAAAGTACATTCGGTACGAATGAAGATTGAAACAAAGTAATAGAAATTAGAAAATTCATTTATATGAAACTACATCATATCGCTATCTGGACTTTTCGTCTGGAAGAACTAAAAGAGTTCTATGTCCGCTTCTTCGGAGGAAAAAGCAACGAAAAATATATCAATCCCAAGAAAGGATTCGAGTCCTATTTTATCTCTTTTGGAGAGGGAACAGACTTGGAACTGATGAGTCGTACAGATGTACAGAACACTCCCATTGAAGAAAACAGGGTTGGACTGACACACTTTGCTTTCACCTTTCCCAGCCAGGAAGAAGTATTACGCTTCACCGAACAAATGCGTTCGGAAGGATATACCATCGCCGGTGAACCGCGCACTTCGGGAGACGGATACTTTGAAAGTGTAGTCCTCGATCCTGACGGAAACCGGATTGAGTGCGTATATCGGAAAACAGCAAACGAATCGAAAAACAAAGCAAGACAGGAAACTGACATAGAAAATATTCCCCCCGTGACGCTCCATACAGAACGTTTATTTCTCCGCCCTTTCGAAGAAAGAGATGCAGAAACATTTTTCGCTTGCTGCCAGAACCCGAATCTGGGAAACAATGCTGGATGGCCGCCCCATCGCACATTGGATGAATCCCGCCGGATACTTCATTCCACATTTATCAATCAGGAGGGGATATGGGCAGTGATACTAAAAGATACAAAACAGCTAATCGGTTCGGTAGGAATTATCCCCGACCCTAAACGCGAAAATCTACAAGTGAGAATGTTGGGTTACTGGCTCAACGAATCATATTGGGGCAAAGGATACATGACCGAAGCAGTGCAGGGTGTCCTCAACTATGGCTTTGAAGAATTGCGGCTTAGCCTCATCACAGCTACCTGTTATCCGCACAATAAACGTTCGCAGAAAGTACTGAAAAAGAACGGTTTCATCTACGAAGGTACACTTCATCAGGCAGAACTGACTTACAACGGAAACATCTACGACCACCAGTGCTACTACCTGCCCGGCATCTCCCAACCTACTCCGGAAGACTATGATGAAATCCTCCATGTATGGGAAATGTCCGTTCGCCACACGCATGATTTCCTGACGGAAGAGCATATCCAATTTTATAAACCACTGGTGCGGAAGCATTATCTACCCGCTGTTGAACTTTTTGTCATCCGGAATGCCAACGGAAAGATTGCCGCCTTCATGGGATTGAGCGACGAACTGATCGAAATGTTATTCGTACACCCCGACGAACAAGGAAAAGGATATGGCAAACGATTAATGGAATATGCAAGAGACAAAAAACATATGGATAAGGTGGACGTAAACGAGCAGAATGAAAAAGCACTCCAGTTCTATCTCCATTTGGGATTCCAAGTCATCGGCAGAGATGAAACGGACAGCATGGGTAAACCTTTCCCCATTCTTCATTTGCAACTGCCGGAAGCTGATTCCGCTAATAGAGATTAATTTCCCAAAAACGAAAGCTACATGAACCTACGTGCAAGATTATCCGAACGAGTACACATTGAAGATATCAGAGAGGTACTCCACTTTATACAGGATGATGAACGGCTTAGAGAAGAAATCTACCAACTGATATTCGACGAAGACGCTATCGTCTCCTATCAGGCATTGTGGGTATGTACGCATTTCTCAAAGGCAGATGTAGAATGGTTGAGCCGGAAACAAGAAGAATTGATTGACGCTGCCATGACCTGCCCACACTCGGGAAAACGGAGAATGATTCTGAACCTGATATGCCAGCAACCTGCCGCCGACCCGCCACGAGTGGATTTCCTCGATTTCTGCATGGAACGCATGATATCACGTGAAGAACCAGCCGGTGTGCAATCTCTCTGCATGAAACTGGCTTATCAACTGACGCGCTCCATCCCGGAACTGCAACAGGAACTACGCACAATACTGGAAATCATGGAGCCCGACTTACTGGTTCCCGCTATCCGTTCCGTACGAAAAAACACCCTGAAAGCTATGAAAGCAAAGAAAAATTGATTGTTTTTATCACTTTCATTTCAATAAGTACAAATACGTATTTAGCTGTCAAATAAGAATATACCTATCAATCAGAGTATATTCAGATGGAATATTTGGGATATACCCGTCACCGAAATCTGAATACCGATGCAGAAAGTGAAAAAAGCAACAAGCTTATTAATAATTTGATTTCCCACCGGTCCCAACCTCTGAATGAACCTCTGTCCTTGCGAAAGAAACACATAGAAGATAGCCGCCATACAGATTATGACAAGCGCAATGACTAAATAATTAATCCCAGTTTGCAACAATTTGCCTTTAACACTGGCAGACGCCATCAAAGTAAAGATAACCGATATACTGCCCGGTCCGATACTGATAGGAAACGTGATGGGATAAAATATCTTCTGCTCGATGTTTTTCCATCTGAAACCGTCTACATTCTTACTGGCTTCTTCTTTATCAGACGAACCTGAATCGCCCAACAGCTCCATTGCCGTCTTACAAATCAATATTCCACCTCCCAACTGAATAACAGGAATAGCCAAACCGAAAATCAACAGAAACAAATGCCCTATCACCAATGTCCCTACACCGATCATTATAAAATTGAGCGTCAGCTTCTGAATAGCCGCTTTCCGCTGTTGAGGATCAAGGTCTGTAAAGAATCCATTGACGACAAAACCATTCCCCAAAGGATTTATCACCGGAAACAGCGCCATAAACGATGACGAAAATATGATGAGAAGATTACTTAATGACATAATACCTGTTTTTTGATACTTTATTAATATCTGATATGTATCTAAAACATAAATGAAACGTTATTGTTTTGAGAATATGCTTTTGCGAGAGGAATCCGCATCGGTTGAATACCTTGTGAAAGCAGCTTATAATAAACCTTTAACTAGAAATTAAAATTATGTGTACAAGAGTCGTTTATTCGGGAAAAAATGGAATGGTGGTAACCGGCCGGTCTATGGACTGGAAAACAGAAATGCACAGCAATCTTTGGGTATTTCCCAAAGGTATGGAAAGAAATGGAGAAACGGGAGCCAACTCCCTGCAATGGACGTCCAAGTATGGCAGCGTGGTGACTTCAGCTTTCGAGATTGCCAGTACAGACGGGATGAATGAAAAAGGGTTGGTTGCCAATCTGTTATGGTTGCCCGAAACGGAGTATCCGGTCAGAGATCAAAGTAAACCGGGACTTGCCATTACTGCATGGGTGCAATATATGCTGGATAACTTCGCCACCGTAGACGAGGCTGTCGCTTTCATTGATGAAAACACTTTCCAAGTGGTATCGGACCTGATGCCGGATGGTTCCCGCCTGGCAACCTTGCATTTATCTATTTCCGACGCAACGGGCGATTGTGCGATATTCGAATATACGGGTGGAAAGCTGACTGTTTACCACAGCAAGGAGTACAAAGTAATGACCAACTCCCCTACCTACAACAAGCAACTGGCACTAAACGAATACTGGAAATCAATAGGAGGATTGAGCTTCCTGCCCGGAACCAACCGTCCGTCCGACCGTTTTGCAAGAGCCAGTTTTTATATCAATGCCCTGCCCCAAACAGATGATGTGAGAATAGCCATAGCAAGCGTATTCAGCGTTATCCGTAATACTTCTGTTCCTTATGGCATATCCACTCCCGAATTTCCGGAAATTTCCACCACACAATGGAGAACGGTATCGGATAGTAAGAATTTGCTCTACTTCTTCGAATCAAGTCTGACACCTAATACATTCTGGGTAAACTTACGGGAAACAGACTTGTCGGAAGGAGCTCCGGTACTCAAATTATCTATCGCCAACGGTGAAACTTATCATGGAAATGCAACGAAAGAGTTTAAACCGGCACAGCCGTTCAGATTTATGGGAGTAAAAGGATAAAATTATCCCCGGAAACGATCCATCTGAAGCACATCCCAAAAGTTTTTGTATCTAACTTTTGAGACGTATTTCGATCATTTCCGGGGATAAAATCTGTTTCTTTAACAGCTTGCCATTAATTGAAATAATAAAGGAATACAGCAATTCCTTCCAGCGCCTTCTTTGGTTGGTCTTTTATTTCGATAGCAAACTTAATTTCCGCTTTTGCCACACCACGCAGATTAGTCAGCGAGTGCAAAGTAGTCACCAGACGGATGCTCTGTCCTGACAATACAGCCTGACCGAATTTCATTTTGTCCATACCGTAGTTAATCATCATTTTCAGGTTATTTACCTGGATAATCTGATTCCACAGATAAGGAAGCATAGACAATGTCAGGTAGCCATGAGCAATCGTGCTATGATAAGGGCTATCTACTTTCGCACGTTCCGTATCTACATGAATCCATTGATGATCCAGCGTTGCATCAGCAAAAAGATTAATACGTTCCTGCGAGAGTTCCACATAATCGGAAACACCTATCTGTTGGCCTACTAGTTTTTCGAATTCTTCGTACGAATTGATAATTACTTTTTCCATAAGTCTTATCGTTTTTATGGGGGTTATTTACTATTAAATTGGGGACAAAAATAGGAAAAATAAACTGATATGCCACCAAATTTATAAATAAAAGCAAGGAATGAAGTATTTAGGTATGTTTTACAAACCGGAAGCCTGTTTCAGTGCTTCTGTCAGAATACTATACCCCTTACCATTCAAATGTAAATCGTCGAGAGTCAACTCCGGATTCAGCCTGCCATCCTGCAATAAACGATTGAATACGTCCAGATAGACAATATCTGTTCCCTGCAATTTTTCGTGTATCTTCCGGTTAAGGATCTGGATAAATTTATTCACAGCCGTACTGTAATCATCATAATCATTACGCGGAAAAATACAGAAAAGATATGTTTTCAGTGAAGGGACGGCAAGAACCGCTTTTACATAACGCTCTACATATTCATCTATATTTTCATCGTTCAACTGATAAATATCATTGGTTCCAAATTGAACGACGACCTGGCAATCGGAAGTGTCTACCGCAAAAGACTCCACATAGGCCAGCCCTTCACCGGGAGCACCATAGTTCAGACATTCCCATTGTGGGAAATAGATATCCAGTGCCCAAAAAGCCATGTGACTGTTACCAAGAAAGGCAAATTTTGGTTTTTCTTCTATCCTATCCATACAATTTCATTCAAACGTCCACGTTATCTCACTCAAACTCTCAAACAAATATAGAATAAAATTCGCGGATTTACATTACTTTTGCAAAGGTAATCACATTCATTCATATATATAAACCGATGATACATTTTTTCAAGAAACCCGTTTCTCACCTTGCGTTGCCGGAGAAATTCACTTATCCTTTCCATTATACACCCCATCCATTGTGTGTGTTGGCTGCGGAAGAAGTGAAAGCATATATCGCAAGCCGGAAAGAATGGCAAGAGGAGTTGGCTTCCGGAAAGATGTTTGGAGTGTTGATTGTGCAAACGGACAACGGAATAACAAACAACGAAGAAAATCAGATTGGTTATCTTGCAGCTTTCTCCGGCAATCTGGGCGGAAAGAATCTGCATCCTTATTTCGTTCCTCCTGTTTATGACCTATTACAACCGGAGGGATTCTTCAAAATCGAAGAAGAACAGATTTCTGCCATTAATATCCGTATTCGTGAATTGGAAAACAGTAGTTCTTATCTCGGTTCAAAAGAGAAATGGAAGATAGAAACGGAACAGGCTAAAGCTGTTTTGAATCAAGCAAAAGCGGAGCTTAAAATGGCAAAGGAGGCGAGAGAGATTCGCCGCCAGTCATCTCCGGAGCTTTCCGAAGAAGAACAAGCCTCCCTGATTCGGGAAAGCCAATACCAAAAAGCGGAATACAAACGACTGGAAAAGGAATGGAAGAAACGATTGGAAGAGCTCGAAACGGAAGTCAGGCACTTCGATATTGAAATAGAGCGATTGAAAACCGAACGAAAAGAACGTTCGGCAGCTTTACAAAGAAAGTTATTCGAGCAGTTCCGGATGCTAAATGCCCATGGAGAGGTGAAAGACTTATATACTATTTTCGAGCAAACGGTTCAGAAAGTTCCTCCTGCCGGTGCGGGTGAATGTGCTTTGCCTAAGTTATTGCAATATGCGTATCTTCATCAATTAAAGCCATTGGCTATGGCTGAATTCTGGTGGGGCGACTCTCCTAAAAACGAAATCCGGCATCACGGATATTATTATCCTTCCTGCAAAGGGAAGTGCGAACCGATTCTGCAACACATGTTGCAAGGATTGGAGGTAGACGAAAATCCACTGCTGAATCCTGTTCATGAAGAGGAAGAACTGGAAATCGTGTTTGAAGATGAATGGTTGCTGGTAGTCAATAAACCGGCAGGGATGTTGTCCGTTCCGGGAAAAGCAGAGGACAGAGATTCAGTCTATCATCGTTTGAAGAAGAAATATCCCGAAGCTACCGGTCCTATGATTGTACACCGGCTCGATATGGCTACTTCAGGATTATTGCTCGTTGCCAAAACAAAAGAGGTACATCAGGATTTACAGGCGCAATTTGCAAACAGAAGTATTAAGAAACGCTATGTGGCTGTGCTGGATGGGGCGATAATAAAAACAGAGAAAGAGATAAAGCCAATAGCAGAGAAAGCTATATTAATAGCAAAGGAAACTGTATTAACGAAAAAAACAGCAAAAGCAGAAAGAACAGGAAATACAGGAAGAATCGAACTCCCTCTTTGTCTGAATCCTCTCGACCGTCCTCGGCAAATGGTTAGTAGCGAACACGGGAAAGAAGCGATTACAGAATATCAGATCATCAGTGAGTCTGAAAGAATTACCAGTGAATCTGAAAACACTTTCAACGAATCAAACAGGATTGATGAATCAGAAAGGAATATCAATGAGTCAAGAAAATACACCCGGATTGTCTTCTATCCATTGACCGGACGCACACATCAGTTAAGAGTACACGCCGCCCATCCGGAAGGCTTGGGATGCCCCATACTTGGAGACGAACTCTACGGAAAGAAAGCAGACAGACTATACCTCCATGCCGAATATATAGAGTTCCGCCATCCCATATACGGAGACATTCTCTGCATACAGAAAGAGGCCGATTTCCATAAAAAAATATGATTAAGCCATGAACCAAATTCTTTTTGAAATGTATATAGGGGTAATTACTAATTTTCAAAAAGAACCTGACTATGGACATCAAATTCCGCATTACAAAGTATTTAGCCGTATCTGCTTTAGCAATGCTGCTACTGGGAGCCTGCTCCAAAAACAATATCTACATCAACTATCCTGACGAAGAAAACAACGGAGGCTCATCCGGCTCCGGCAATGATGACAACAACGGTAATCCGGCCAAAGAGAATGCGCTGATTACTTTCAGTGCTTCCGTAGAAGGACGAAACATCACACGAGCCATGTCCCCCATGGGAAAAGGACTTCAAAGCTGGTTGTGTGCCTATACAGCCAACACATCGAACAATATCACAGGCGCTCCCGTTGCTCAAGGCAACTATGTCACCTCCTCCCCCGGTGTACTGACAGGAAATCTAGGATATAAAATGTATTTGAGCAATGCTATCTATAGCTTTTATGCCGTATCATGCAATTCCACCAGCCCGGCGCCTACTTTCACCAACGGACTATCCGAACCTTTATCCAACGGAGTAGATTATCTTTGGTGGCACGCAGTTCATCAGGACATCGCCAGTTCACAGATAAATATCCCCATAACCTACCAACACGCAGCCACGCAAGTAGTTGTAGCGATCGCCGGAGGAGAAAATATCACTTTAAACAAGATACTTTCCGCTACCATCACCCCACCGAAACCGGGCGCAATCATGGATTTGTCAACAGGTATCATCACTTCGGAAGTCAGCTATGACAAAGCAGCCGATATGGGAATCAACGACTTCACCGTACAATATATCATGTTACCCGTAAAGAGCTCCTCTCCCATGACTTTGACACTGGAGCTGATGGTAAACGGAGAAAGCTTTTCACGTACCTACACCACTCCGCTCACTCCACCCAACAACCTCCTGTCAGCCGGAAATTCATACCTTTTCCGGGCAGTTATCAATGAAAACTCCATCTCATTCGCCAATGTCAGTGTGAAAGAATGGACAGAGGTAGACGAAAGCGGAAACCCGCTATACCCTGTACAAGATTAAAATATCCGAAATAAAATCAAAGCAAACCAAGTTACGCAAGCCACAAACCGGGTTATGCAAACTGCAAGTCGGGTTACGCAAGCCACCAACCGGCAATCATGCCACCGTTTGCGTAACCTGACTATTCGTAAATACCTGCTTCTTCAACCTGCGATAAACATAGATAAAGGCCGGCACGAGGAATAAGTCTGCCGCTATCCAAGCCATCGGATCACCGTAGCAGACAGCAATAAAACCGAATACCGGTACGGCATAGAGACTGACAAGAATACGAGCAATCATCTCCGCCACTCCGGAGAACATGGCAAGATTGGTAAAGCCTACTCCCTGAATGGTATAACGCAAGATGCACAACAAACCAAGCATCGGGAAGAACATACAGGAGATATGCAGGAATAACTCGGTATCCAACAGAATTTCCGTTTCCGACGGATCTACAAAGATCAATGCAAAATATTTGGCTCCCACCATCAGAAGAACGAACGTAAATGCCGCATAAACGATCATCATCAAAGCACTCGCCTTAATTCCCAACCAGACACGCTCCGGTTTTCCTGCCCCATAATTCTGTCCGCTATACGTAGCCATCGCAATTCCCAGACTCTCGAACGTGCAGATAAAGAACATCTTGATGCGCATAGCAGACGTAAAAGCTGCCACACACGCCGTTCCCAATGCATTATTCGCACTCTGAAGCATGATGCTGCCGATAGCCGTGATAGAAAACTGCAATCCCATAGGCACACCAATGTAAAGCAGTGTCTTAGCCAGTTTCGACTGGAACCGGCGTTCTTTCGGAGTACCTTGCAATATTTCAAACTTCCGGTACATATAAATGTAGCAGAGAACAGCCGACAATCCTTGCGAAAAGACAGTAGCAATAGCAGCTCCCGCCACTCCCCAGCCAAGTACCAAAATACAGAACAAATCAAGAATGATATTCAGAACAGCCGCAAACAGCAGAAACCAAAAAGGCGTCTTACTGTCTCCCAACGCACGGATAATGCTCGAAAGAAGATTATAGAAGAAAGTACACGGCACACCAATAAACGTGACAAGCAAATAAGCATACGCCCCTTCGAAAATATTCTCCGGCGTACGCATGATCCGAAGAATATCCTCACATAAAATACAGGTGAGAAGAGCAATCACCACAGACATTCCCGCAGCCAGTTTCAGACTGACGGCCACATAACTGCGCATCGTACTGTAATCCCGCGCCCCAAACTTCTGCGCAACGGGTATTCCGAAACCTCCGCAACATCCATTGCAGAACCCGAGAATAAGAAACACCACCGATGTGCTAGCTCCAACAGAAGCTAACGCGTTAATTCCTAAAAACTTTCCTACAATTGCAGCATCAACAAGCGAATACGTTTGTTGCAACAGATTGCCGAGTAAAAGCGGCAGCGTAAACTTTAAAATGAGAGGTAATGCCGGCCCTGCCGTCATTTCTTTAGAAGTTGCCATACGTCTATGTTCTAAAATCGGATGCAAAGATACGGAAAATTCAATGAATTAGTTCTTGATTTGCGTTCCTCTTTTAGTTGACATAAATCAAAAAAATCAGTATGAGAGCATGAGTCTCCCGGTCTATCGTTTCACCAACCGTTTAGGTGAACCATGCCACGAGCATCCCAGGCAGAAGACTTCTGTCAAATCGAACCCCTCCATCGAATCTTCCGGATATTTGGGAACAACTTCACCATCTTCGAGCACATAAACCAGCAGCCTGTCACCCTGTTCATTCTTCACATACATAGCTGCAATCTTGCATTGCGGACACAATAACTTTTTCATGCTGCAAAGATACAGATTGTTTCCGTCAACCACAAACTCTTCCAACGATGTTTCAGAAGCCCGTTCATGATTTACAGTTTATCTATTCTTCCAGAATCCCGGATAAAACAACAGGAGTACACTAAACAATTCCAGACGTCCCACCAGCATCAGAAAAGAAAGTATCCACTTTGCCAGATCAGGTAAAGAATTCCACGAATATGCAGGCCCGCAAGTTCCCAATCCCGGACCGACATTGCCTATACTCGAAATAACCGTACTGACGGACTCGGAAAAGCCAACTCCCAAAAACAAAAGAGCCGTCCACCCAATCAGGATCAGAACCAGATAAAAAGCAAAGAAAATCAATACGGTAGTTACGATAGAAGAAGACACCGTCTGCTTATTGATACGTACGGGAAGCACGGCATTCGGGTGGAGCAGATGTTTGAACTCATTCCGGATGGCACGCGCCACAATCAGCAACCGCATATTCTTGATACCTCCACTGGTAGAACCCGTACACCCTCCCGAAAGCATCGCAATGAACAACAGTAACCACGTGAAAGGAGGCCACATATTATAATCATCCGTAGCAAAACCGCAGGAAGTATGCACCGTAGACACCTGGAACAATGCTTTCCGGAAAGCCAGTTCCCAGTCATAATGATTTTGAAAGACGAGCGCCAACGTGATAAGAAAAGTCAAGATACCCACTGACGCCAGAAACCAGTGCAGCTCTTCATCTTTGAATAAACGACCGACTTTTCCTTTCAAACACATCAGAAACAAAGAGAAGTTGATACTGGAAACAATCATAAAGATAGCCACCACATATTCTATATACGGAGAATTCCAGTAAGATATACTGTTCTGCTTGGTAGAATATCCGCCCGTAGCAGTAGTGGCAAACGACTGGCAAATGGCATCAAACAAGCTCATGCCCCCAAACATCAATAAGACAGTTTCCGAAACTGTCAATACCAGATAAATTGTCCACAACCACTTGGCCATGACATTGATTTTCGGATGGGTACGGTCGTGCGTCACTCCCGTAGATTCAGCAGAGAAGAGTTGCACTCCTCCCGTGGTAAAGATAGGAAGAATGGCAATCGTGAAAAACACAATCCCCAAACCACCGATCCACTGCGTCAGGCTTCGCCAGAAAAGCATACCGTGGGAAAGGGATTCAATATCATCGAGAATAGTAGCTCCTGTAGTGGTAAACCCGGACATGGTTTCGAAAAAGGCATTGGTTATCGTATCAATGCTTCCGCTAAAATAAAAAGGAAGCATGCCGAAAAAGGTAAAAAACACCCATGAAAGAGTGACCACACAATATCCGTCTCTCCGGCTCATCTTATTCTCCGCTCCCCGTCCGTAGAGCAGTAACAATCCGCCTACCACAGCATTGATGATACAGGTGTAAAGAAAGTATTTATAATCACTTTCCCCGTAACCAGCCGACACTCCGGCACAAAGTAAGAACATCCCCAATTCGATAAATAGCAACATACCCAACACGCGCCCTATCATCTTCCGGTTAATCATGCTATTATTCTTACTCCGAATATACAGACTGTTATCTGAAATGTACTCTTCCATAACTCATGAATCATTTTGTATGTTCCCCTCATAGCCAAGAGTATGCCAAAATGAAAAGGATTCTGATAATTAGCTTGTAATCAATGCAATATTTTTTTCATTTTGAAAAAGTAATCTCTAAATACCCTACCAAAATGAAAGGGTGCTTTTCAAAATAGAAAAAAGAAGAAGGTGTATTTTAACAGAATACGCCTGCATTTCTGCATAATCTTCGCTATCTTTGTCATTCCAAAGTGTAAAAAAGAAAGAGATGAAAGCATCACGCATTGCGCACGAAAAGAAAACGGTAGAGTTGATGATCCGCCTCTATTGCCGGAAAAAAGAAAAAAATACAATTCTTTGTGCCGACTGTGAAGAGTTGCTCCGCTATGCCCACGCACGTCTCGACCATTGTCCGTTTGGAGAGAAGAAGAGTGCATGCAAGGAATGCACCGTACATTGTTACAAACCCGTCATGCGCGAACGAATGCGACAGGTGATGCGTTTCTCCGGACCGAGGATGTTGCTTTATGCACCCTGGCAGGCCATACGACATTTATTGAACCTATAACTTACTAAAAAAATCAGTAATGAAAAAAGCCATTATCATTGGCGCTACCTCCGGCATCGGACAAGAAGTTGCAAAATGTCTGTTACTGGATGGATGGCAAATCGGAGTAGCCGGCAGACGGCAATCTGCTCTCGAAAACCTGCAACGGGCAGCACCGGATCAGATTCAAATTCAAACGTTGGACGTAACCCAGGAAGATGCAGGCGAGAAATTGAATATGCTCATCGACAAGGTGGGCGGCATGGATTTGTTTCTTCTTAGTTCGGGCATCGGTTTCCAGAACACGAATCTGAACATGGAGGTGGAGCTGAACACAGCATACACGAATGTAGAGGGATTTATCCGCATGGTGGATACCGCTTTCATCTATTTCAGGAAAAGCGGAGGCGGCCACCTGGCAGTCATCAGTTCCATCGCGGGAACGAAAGGACTTGGAGTGGCTCCTGCCTACTCTGCCACCAAACGCTTCCAGAACACTTACATAGATGCTCTCGAACAACTTTCATATTTACAAAAACTGAATATCCGTTTTACTGATATCCGTCCCGGATTTGTTGCCACCGACTTGCTCAACGACGGGAAACATTATCCGCTATTAATGGATGCAGCGAAAGTGGGACGTCACATCGCCTGGTCACTGGAGCGGAAACAACGGATAGTAGTGATCGACTGGCGCTACCGGATACTGGTCTTTTTCTGGAAAATGATTCCCCGTTGGATGTGGAAACGGCTGCCCGTGAAAACCAATTAACACCAAAAGCAAACCAGGAAAGAAATAAATGAATAAATAGCAAGACCGGATTACTTCTTTTCCAATATTTCTACTTACATTTGTCTTGTAACATAAACTTATAATCTAACAAAAAAAGATGGAACAAAAATTTTGTCAAAGTTGCGGTATGCCGATAGACGACTCAACTTTTGGAAAAGAAACGGACGGTAGCAAGAACGAAGATTATTGCCACTATTGCTATGCGGACGGACATTTCACGAAAGAGTGTACCATGGACGAGATGATCGAGCTTAATCTGAATTATCTGGATGAGTTCAATAAAGACTCGGAAGTGAAATACACAGTGGAGGAAGCACGGAAAACGATGAAGGAGTTCTTTCCACAGTTGAAGAGGTGGAAATAAAATGTAATAAATATAAACTTTCAAAGATGAATTCATCTTTGAAAGTTTATATAAAAAGATGAAGCTTCATATTCTTTTCCGGCTACAAATAAATTCTCTGAAATTCTATATCCCATGTATATGCCTCCTGTTTTCAAGTCAAAATTCTAAAATTCACCATCATTAACACATTGTTCACAAAAGACACTCAATCTTAAATAATCTTTCTTTTTCTCACAATTATACAGATATTCAAGAGATATGTCAGTCATCAAGGTGCATTCCTGTAAATTTGAACAAGAGTGTTATTATTCATTATTTCTGTTTTTTCATTCATTATTTCCTTTCCTTTATTGTTTTTATTACATTTGTATGCAAGGAGTATATGGCAGCTATAGGAAAACAATGTATGTGCACTCTACAACTAAATTTCCCATTTAATCCGACAAATGAAAATAAACAACAACCAAAATGAATAAAAAGGATACTATTCCCAGTGAAAACAGCCAAACAACCTTTGAACAAGGAATAACAGAATTAATACACGAACAAGTGCTATTTTCAGAAAGTATATATGCTCATTTACCGATTAGCGTAGAGATGTATGACACAGATGGTATTTTACGTTTCATCAATGACCACGCATTAAAAATGTATGGGGTTAACGACCGGAGTACAGTAGTGGGCACAGTCAACCTATTTTCCAATCCTTATGTAGACAATCAGCTCAAAGCCAGAATACAAAACGGAGAAGAAAATATTATGCTGGAATTTGAATATGATTTCAATCTCATTAATGAAGACGAGTACTACACAACTCATAATAAAAACAGCATGATCTTCGAAGTCTGGATAACCCCTTTATGGAATAAAGCAGGAGATATCATCGGACATATACTGCTCTCCAATGACAAAACATCGGTAAAAGAAACGGAATTCCGTACAGAAGAAAATAAGAAAAACCTGGAAATGGCAATGGAGGCTGCCAATATGTCTTCCTGGGTATATGATGTTCGCAAAAAAACATTCAGTTCATTGTATGGTACGCCCATTGTGAAAGAAAAAATGACGCTGGACGAATTATCGGATATGTTACATCCGCAGGACTGTGAGCAGTTGCAACTTGTGTTTTCACAGCTAATAAATAAAGAAATTGAAAACGGACAAATCACATTACGCGTCTACAATAAAGCTGAAAAACAATATCGCCACTATGAAAGCAGAATGCGTATATCCTCCCAGCACATGGGAAAATTATTGATTATCGGAACACAGCTGGACATTACCGAAAGACTACAAATGGTAAAGAATACGCAAGAACTGATGACCAAACGCGAACTTGCCATGAAGGTGAGCAATATCATTCACTGGGATTTCGATGTGCGTACCCAAAAATTCGAATCTTACCATGATCCTATTAACGATTACGCAAGCGACAAACTTCTCTCTATCACAGAATATATAGAAGTTATACATCCCGACGACCGTTCTGCCGTCTATGACGCCATGCAATCCATGCTTTCCGGAAAAGATGTCACTATCAATTTCACCTGTCGCATACAAACAAAATACGATGATTCATGGCAATACTGCCACATTTTGGGCGTACCTTTTGAAAAAGATGAGTACGGCAACAACATACGATTCACCGGATTCCGACAAAATATATCCAAACTTCACCAACTGGACGAAGAAGTAAAAGAAAGGAACTACAAAATGGAACTTACTTTCAAGACTGTTGGAATGTCCTATTGGGATTTTGACGTAACAACCAGACAATTCAAAGCATTCAACGACCCCGTCAACGACTATCATCCGGAAAGGACTATCACTCCAAACGACTACATGGAAGTTGCCCATCCGGAAGATATGGAGCTTGTTCGCAAATATATCGAATATATGCTCCAACGAACAGATAAAGAGTTCAGCTTCCAATACCGTTCTAAAAGCAAATGGGAGAATGAATGGCAAACGCTGATTGTGACCGGAATTCCGGTTGAAAGAGATAAAAAAGGAAACGTCACCCGTTATACCGGCATAAAGTTCAACAACACAAAATGGGAAAAGATGGCACAGGAGCTGAAAGAATTGAAAGAAAAAGCGGAACTTTCCGACCGCCTCAAATCTGCATTCCTTGCCAATATGAGTCACGAGATACGTACGCCTTTGAACGCCATCGTCGGTTTCTCCGGTCTGATGGTACATTGTGATGATATAGCCGAAAAGGAAGAATACATGAATATCATCGAATCAAACAATGAATTGTTACTGCGGCTTATAAACGACATTCTCGATCTTTCCAAAATAGAATCAGGAATCCTCGAACGGAAAAGAGAGAAATTCAATCTGTCTAAGGTTTGTAATGAATTATTTACGATAATTCAACAGAAAATAACCAATCCCGACGTGAAACTCTTTGTTGACAATCCTTGTTCGGATTGCTGGATATTTCTTGATGCCAACCGTTTGAAACAAGTATGGATGAACTTCCTTACTAATGCAGTGAAATGTACCCATGCCGGATTTATCAAAATGGGATATAATATAGAAAACGAAGGAATACGATTCTATGTACAAGACTCGGGCGTCGGCATTCCGGTGGAATTGCAGGATAGAGTGTTTGGTCGTTTCCAGAAACTCAACGAATTTGCACAAGGTACAGGACTCGGACTGGCCATTTCCAGAGCGATTATAGAAGGTGCGGGAGGAGAAATCGGATTTACTTCCAATCCCGGTATAGGCTCCACTTTCTGGGCGTGGGTTCCTTGCCAGATAGATACACAGGAGAATAGTGAGAACCAAGAAAATAAAAATACGCCTACAACACCGGTTCCCATTCAACCAATACCTTCATTGAGCGATATCAACAAAAAAGATTTCAAAGTGCTGATTGCCGAAGATAACGACAGCAACTTTTCTTTAGTGCAGCATATTCTTTTCAAATACAATCTCACCCGAGTGAAAAACGGAGTGGAAGCACTGGAAAAGTTACACAACGAACAGTATGACATCATTCTTATGGATATGAAGATGCCAGTGATGGGCGGACTCGAAGCGGTACGAAAAATCAGGGAATTCAATACAAAAGTCCCGATAATCGCCTTAACAGCTTATGCATTCGATTCTGACAGAGCGAGTGCCATAGAAGCTGGTTGCAACGCATTCCTCACCAAACCATTAAACAAAAGCCAACTATTAGGACTTTTTTCTACCAAATATTAGCAAAACACAAACAGTTCTGACAACGTCATCCGGACAACGATTTACGTCAGTTCCGGATGGCGTTCCAACCACCTCACCGCATAAGAGCATGTTGCTTTCGGCTTCATCCCGTTGGCTGATGCATACTCATAAGCAGCTTTTACCAAGGCAGCGGCAATCCCCCGCCCTTCAATGGGTTGTGGCACAATTGTGTGGATAATATCAAGAGAATCACCTATCAGGCGGTATTGTACAAAGGCGGTGCGACCGTCTACTTCTGTCTTGAACAATTTTTGTTCGGTCTGATGAATAATTTCGTAATTCATAATTGCTGTTGTTTTAAAGTTGGTTTATCGTCCGTTAAATACTTTCGCTAAACAATCTTATATTATTTATTAGGTGCGGATTGCATAAACTGATATATGCCTGCGATCAGAGTTGCTCGATCCACTTCAACTGGCTCGTATCGTATCCCCGACGCTCGGCAGCGGTGACGAGTTTCTTCTTGATTTCTTCCGGCAGTTGGGGTGTACGGCTTAGTATCCAGAGATATTTATCAGTACTGCTGCCTACCAGGGCATAATTGTAATTCTCTTCATCCAGTTCCAAGACATAATAATCAGAATAGAAACTAAGGAAGAAAGACACTTTCAATTTGCCCGGCTGTGTGGGATCGGGTATTTTGGCGTGTCCGTTGGCAGTCTTGCAGATGTCGTAAGGAGAATTACGTTTGCATCCCCGGTTCTCCACACGAATCATGCCGTCGGGACGGAGCGTGTAAGTAGCCGTGACGTCTACAAGTCCGTATTCAAAGCGATTCTCGTAGCGGGCTATTTCATACCAAAGTCCCATATACCGGTGCAGGTCGAGAGAGGTAACCGTACTATGGTTTGTACCTCTGAAAAAACGTTCGACATTGGGAATGGAGAAATGAAATCCCGCCTCCGTCAGACGCGTTGGGCGAACTCTCTGGCCAGCAGTCAGGAAAGATGCCGCTTCACCATATAAGATACGGAAAATTCGTTGCGGAGCTACCATCGTTGTCCATGCCCGATAAGCCTTTCCCATCGCACGGGTGAAAGCATATTGCGAGATCTGCTGCGGAGCAACCAGGTTATATACCCCATGTGTCTCTTCGTGAGTGATAAAGAACTCCATTGCACGGCAAAGATCCCGTATCGATATCCACGGAAAAACCTGTGTACCGGGACCGATGGCGGTGGCTATCTTGGTAGCTTGCAAAGGGCGAAGCATCTGCTGCATCGCTCCCCCGTCCGGAGAAAGCACTACGCCAAAGCGTGTGATAACGAGCCTTGTAGGTTCGGGACAGTGTTTCGCCTCTTTTTCCCACGCATAGCAAAGATCGGACAGAAAACCTTCTCCACGGGTACGGGTATATTCGTCCACCTCCGCTTCCGAAGGATAATAACCTACAGCAGAAGCCGAAATCATCAGTTTCGGTTTCGTTTTGACTGCGTTCAAAGCGCGGATAATACGATTGGTTACAACAATACGACTGTTGAAAAGCTCCTGTTTATATTCCGGTGTCCAACGTTTATTGATAGGTGCACCTGCCAGATTGATGACAACATCACAATGGGTCAGTGTCTGAATCAAATAACCGGACATACCTTCGCGAAACATCGACCTTCCCAGAGGAATGATCCGATGTCCGCCCTTTTCTGTAAGATAATTAGAAAGATGTTTACCTATATATCCGGTAGCTCCGGTCATTGCTATATTCATCTTGATTCGTTGTTTATTTTAACTCTATTAGAAAAACGTATAAAATGCAAGAAAAGTTCTTTGAAAAAAGCAAAATGAGGTTATCTTTGCAAGATAGACGTAAACATTGAAGCATCCAAAAAGGTTATAAAATGAAAAGACAAATGAAAATCAACTATATTCTTACACTTATATTAGTATTTTGTATCGGTGCTTCCATCCCAATATTGACAGGCAGCAGCCAAGTGAACGAACAACATTCCGCCAAATCGGAAGTGCCTTATTGTGTCACTCCGCCTACTGTTCCCGCACAGGTCACCTTCGACGGGGAAACGATTGACCTCCGGCGCTATGACCGCCGCGAACGGATGGACCGCGAGATGATGGCCTTCACCTATATGCACTCCACCACCATGTTATTAATCAAGCGTGCCAACCGTTACTTCCCCATCATCGAACCGATACTGAAAGCAAACGGTATTCCTGATGACTTCAAATACCTGATGGTCATCGAGAGCAATCTGAATAACATCGCACGCTCTCCGGCAGGAGCAGCAGGTCTATGGCAATTTATGCCTGCCACCGGACGGGAATTCGGGCTGGAAGTGAACGATAACGTAGACGAACGCTATCATATTGAAAAAGCAACCGTTGCCGCCTGCAAATACTTCAAACAGGCGTATGCCAAATATGGCGACTGGATGGCTGTCTCCGCCGCCTATAACGCCGGACAGGGACGTATCTCCTCCCAACTTGAAAAGCAGTTGGCAAGTCATGCCATGGACTTATGGCTGGTAGAGGAAACTTCCCGCTACATGTTCCGCCTGCTGGCAGCCAAAGAGATATTCAATAACCCGCAACGTTACGGATTCCTCTTGAAACGAGAACATCTGTATCCGCCTATTCCTTATAAAGAGGTAACCGTCAACACTTCTATCGACGATCTGAACGACTACGCAAAATCACAGGGAATCACCTATGCCCAACTTCGTGATGCCAACCCCTGGCTGCGCGACAGTTCATTGAAGAACAAGACCGGAAAGACATACATTCTCTATATTCCTACACAAGAGGGAATGTATTACAACCCGCAAAAGACCGTTGCCTACAATAAACAGTGGGTCATCGACTAAAAAGGCTTTTTCTTTAATTCCGGCCAAGCACTATTGATATGAAACTGAAAGAAAGAATCCATCGTTTTTTGCATGACGAGAAACTGAAACGAAAGTTATACGTCATCATCTTCGAATCGGACACCCCTGCCGGAAAATTGTTCGACGTGATTCTTATCGCCTGTATTCTGGTCAGCGTATTGCTCGTCATCATCGAAAGCCTGAAAGGACTTCCCACCTATCTGACGACTCCGTTCGTCATTATGGAATTCCTTTTCACCGGCTTCTTTACTTTCGAATACCTGACGAGAATCTACTGTTCACCCCGTCCCCGGAAATACATATTCAGCTTTTTCGGTATCGTAGACTTACTGGCCACGTTGCCTCTTTACATCGGTCTGCTCTTTCCGGGCGCCCGCTATCTACTCATCATCCGTGCCTTCCGCCTGATACGTGTGTTCCGCGTCTTCAAGCTTTTCAACTTTCTGAATGAGGGGGAACGGCTGCTCACTGCCTTGCGTGAAAGTAGTAAGAAGATTGCAGTGTTCTTCCTGTTTGTCGTCATTCTGGTGACTTCCATCGGAACGCTAATGTATATGATTGAAGGAACGCAACCCAACTCCCAGTTCAACAATATCCCGAACAGCATCTATTGGGCTATCGTCACCATGACTACCGTAGGTTATGGAGATATTACTCCCGCCACCGGCCTCGGAAAATTCCTTTCCGCCTGTGTCATGCTGATCGGTTACACGATTATTGCCGTACCCACAGGTATCGTATCTGCCTCCATGATGAAAGAGTATAAACGCAGGAGAGACAAAGAATGTCCCAACTGCCATCGCTCCGGACACGAAGATAATGCAGAGTTTTGCAAATATTGCGGCCACAGCCTAGACCCATCCGAAACCAAAGCGGAAGAGAAATAAATCCTCTACGATCTACGCCGGACGAAATGCTCGAATAAGACAATGAAAACGCATCCCACAGCATAGCAGGCAATATCTCCCCAATCGAACGTAGAACCCAGCACAATTCGGGCTACGCGGTTCGTGACACCCAATGTTTCCACCAGCTGGAAGTATTGCAAGACTTCTACAAAACAGGCAAAAAGAAAGACATAAAACGGCATCCGCGGAATCCCCGTCGGTAGAAAAATACGTACAAAGCTATATACCAGCACTACAACCAGCATATCTCCGACATAGGGACGTATGAAACGGTCGCGCACATACAAAGCTATCAACACCTCCATACAGAAGATCACCAGAAAGCTGATTATATAAAAAATTCTTTTCTTCATTATTTGCTCGGTCGCGGGATTAAACATTTATTTGAATCTGCGAATATACGATAAAATGAATTGGATACGTTCAAATATTACTAAATGATTGATACAAAAAGGGGAAATAATTGTATATTTATAGTCCTAAGCATTTTTCCACAAACAATAAAAAAATAGAAAGGAGATTGAACACATGATGTTGAATATGGATTTTGTAATCCGTTTATTGGTCGCCGGAATATTGGGAACCATCATCGGACTGGATCGTGAATACCGTGCCAAAGAGGCCGGATACCGCACTCATTTTCTCGTGTCGCTAGGTAGTGCTTTGATTATGATTGTTTCCCAATACGGGTTTCAGGAAATTATAAAAGAAAGTAGTGTCACACTCGATCCCAGTCGGGTGGCGGCACAGGTTGTCAGCGGCATCGGATTTATCGGTGCAGGAACCATCATCTTTCAAAAACAGATTGTACGCGGACTGACTACCGCCGCAGGAATCTGGGCAACAGCAGGTATCGGTCTGGCGGTAGGTGCAGGAATGTACACCATCGGTATTGCCGCCACGGTGTTGACCCTCGTCGGACTGGAACTACTTAGCTATCTATTTAAAAGCATCGGAATGAAAAGCTCGATGGTTTCTTTCTCAACTCCCAACAAAGACATACTGAAACAGATAGCGGACAGATTCAACTCTAAAGACTACCTGATAGTCTCTTACGAGATGGAAACGCTACACACGGGCGAAGCAGAATATTATCAGGTTACGATGGTTATCAAGTCGAAACGAAATAATGATGAAGGGCATCTGCTTTCGCTGATACAGGAATTTCCGGATGTAACGGTGCAGCGAATTGAATAGTCAGACTTTCGCTCCTCTCCCAAAATGGAAATCTACTTTTGCTTTTCCGTCAGATACTTCCAATAACGTACAGGCATATCCTGCCTGTGCTTCCTCGGATTCATGCGTTCTTTGATACAAATGGCCTTGAAATATGTCTTCCAAAGTTGTTGGAAAAGCTTCTCATCCTTGTCCATCAGACTTTCGTCCAGCATCCCCGTAATCAAATGGGATTCACGGCTGTCATCATCAAACGAGATAGTCGTCACCTCCTGCAAGTCATAATAAAATCCGTAACGGCGTTTCATGTCGTAAATAATCCACTTCTGATCGGCAAAACGGTCTTTGAAATGGTGAACCGTCAGCGGGAGCGCATTATACTGCGGTTCGAAAGCGGCAAAGAATGTACCGTCGGCAGCTTTCTGGAAACGGACAAACTGCATCAGGTGCACACGTTCGCCATCCACTTTCTTCCATATTTGCGCCAATTGCAAAACGTCCGGATCACCAAAATTGGTTTCAATGGACCGGGGCGCGTCGATCGCTTTACGGATATAACGAAAAATAAGCATCCCTACTTCCGGAAGCTCCGACAGCCAACTTTGCGTGAGGCAACCCAAAGCGGAAGAGGAAACTTTCTTCTGTAATCCCCGCCACACACGCCCGGCCTTTTCTTCATCGGTCACTACCGTATGCAGCTCATCACAAAATAAAGGCAAAGCATCTCCTTCCGACAGCAAAGCATCGGGGAAAGTCTTGCGGAAATAGGCGTCGAACACAGCCGTCAGCAGACCATCAAAGGTTTTATCGTAAATATAAACACTAAACATATTTACTATTAGACAATTTACGATTTACTATTTAAGTTACTATTAGACAATTTACAATTGAATTTACTATTAGACGATTTACGCTTGGTATCACTTTTGAATAGTAAATTGTCTAATCGTAAATTATTCTTATTCACCAAAATCAAGCAACAACTGGCGTTCATCCACTTTCTTTTTTGGTTTCGGCAACAATAAGCTGCGCACTCGTTGCGGAGAAAGTTCGTTCACCGTCTGCATCTGAAGAGGCAGTTCTTTGCAAGTGATGAAATATTGCGCTTTCTTCATCACCACTCCTATCTTCTTCAGTTCATAAAATCCCAGCCGCGAAAAACGACGGGAAGCAACAATCAGTTTCGCCGACTTCACCCCTACTCCCGGCACACGGAGCAACATTTCGTAGTCTGCCTTATTGATGTCGACAGGAAACTGTTCGGGATGGCGCAAAGCCCACGAGAGTTTCGGGTCTATTTCGAGATCGAGGTCCGGATAGGAATCATCCACAATTTCATCTACCTTGAATTGATAAAAGCGCAATAACCAGTCAGCCTGATAGAGCCGGTTTTCACGTACCAGAGGCGGCTGTTTCAATGCCGGAAGGCGCTTATCATACGTATTCACGGAAACGTAGCCCGAGTAATAGACACGTTTCATGGTGGGGCGCCCATAAAGTGCCGACGAAAGAAAAAGAATATCTTTATCCGATTCGGAGGTAGCTCCCACAATCACCTGGGTACTTTGTCCCGCAGGTGCGAAACGCGGTGCGTGGCGAAACTTCTGCCGTTCTTCTTTACTCTCCAACACGCCTTGTTGAATGTATTTCATCGGAGCAAATACGCTTTTATGGTCTTTTTCCGGTGCAAGCAGTTTCAAATTTTCTTCTTTGGGAATTTCGACGTTGACGCTAAGACGATCGGCATACAATCCGGCTTCATTCACTAATTCGCGACTGGCTCCGGGAATACTCTTGAGATGGATATAACCGTTAAAACGGTACACTTGCCGCAAATCTTTGGCTACACGCACAAGTCTCTCCATTGTATAGTCCGGATTACGGACCACTCCGGAGCTAAGAAACAGCCCTTCGATATAGTTACGACGGTAGAATTCCATCGTCAGCTCCACCAATTCCGAAACGGAAAAGGTAGCGCGGGGAAGATCGTTGCTACGACGGTTGACGCAATAGGCACAATCGTAAATGCAATAATTGGTAAGCATGATTTTCAATAGCGAGATACATCGACCGTCCTCGGCAAAACTGTGGCATATCCCCCATCCTCCCACAGTGTTTCCCAGCGTTCCCGGCTTATTGGAACGCACCGTACCACTGGAAGAACAGGAAACATCGTACTTGGCAGATTCTGCAAGTATCTTCAGTTTAGCTAAGACGTTTTCGTTCATCATTCCCGATCTTGATTCTTTTCGCAAATATACGATTTAATTTGAGATGCGTATAGAAGAAAAAAGTTTGCCCCCCTACAAATTGCAAATAAATCATTTAAAAGAACCACAAAAATATAAAAAGCCCGGACTTACATCTTGGGAGACATCTCTTTTCTAAAAAAGCGATTCACCCAAACGAACCGCTTTTTATGCTATAAATAATTGCCACTATCCGTACTAAAACAATAAAAAGTCATTCCGCATTAAAACAAAAAGAGGGCATATCGTGAAGCGATATGCCCTCTTTTTCAATATCCTAGTAGTCTTCTAAATTATTTTTTAGAAGCTTCCAAAGATGCTTTACGGAATTCTTTCATTGCTTTTTCGATTTCCAAAGAAGCTTTACGAGCGCGAGTTCCTGCTGCTTTGTTACCGTTTTCGATCTGTGCGTTAGCATCTTTTGAGAAGTCAGCATAAAGAGCTGCTACCTTTTCTACCAATTCTTTCATAATCCTTTTATTTTTTTCGTTAATAATGTGCCGCAAAAATACACTGTTTCCCGAAATAAAAGCATAAAATCAATATTTTTTTTGAAATAATCTTCGAAAAATATCTAAAAAAGGGGCTTTTTACCTTTTTTACCTACCTTTGTAGCCATGAAACTGCTTACAGATACCGATTATATACATGCACTGATTGCTGAAGGAGAGCACCAGCAACAGGACTTTAAATTCGAAATTTCCGACGCACGCAAAATAGCCAAAACACTTTCGGCTTTTGCCAACACGAACGGAGGACGATTACTTATTGGCGTTAAAGACAATGGTAAAATCGCAGGAATACGCTCCGAAGAAGAAAAATATATGATTGAAGCCGCCGCACAACTTTATTGCGTGCCGGAAGTGGAATATTCTCTGCAAACATACATAGTGGAAGGACGACAAGTGTTAGTGGCAACCATCGAAGAAACTCCACATAAACCGGTTTACGCCAAGGACGAAACCGGAAAGCCCCTAGCCTATCTCCGCATCAAGGACGAAAATATTCTGGCAACTCCCATACATCTCCGTGTATGGCAACAGAGCGATAGCCCCCGTGGAGAACTCATCCGCTACACCGAACGTGAACAGCTCCTGCTCGATCAACTGGAGCACGGAACTTTACTCTCACTCAACCGCTACTGTCGACAAACCGGACTTTCACGACGCGCCGCTGAACATCTGCTCGCCAAATTTGTTCGTTATGATATTGTGGAACCTGTATTCGAAAATCATAAATTTTACTTCCGAATAAAAGACGAATAACCACAAACAATGCTTTATACTTAATACTTAACTATGACTTTTATCAACGAGATTAATGACATACTTTGGACGTATATTCTAATTATTATGTTATTAGGATGTGCTGTCTGGTTCAGCATACGGACACGCTTTGTACAATTTCGCATGATCCGGGAAATGATCGTGCTGTTAAGCGAATCCGCCGGCAAAGGAAAACAGGGAGAGAAACATGTATCTTCTTTTCAGGCATTCGCTATTTCTATCGCCAGCCGTGTGGGTACGGGGAATCTTGCGGGAGTGGCTACTGCCATTGCCATCGGAGGTCCCGGGGCTATTTTCTGGATGTGGGTCATCGCACTGTTAGGGGCTTCGAGTGCTTTCATAGAGTCTACTTTGGGACAATTATACAAAATACGCGGAAAGGATTCGTTCATCGGAGGACCTGCTTATTATATGAAGAAAGGGTTGAAACAACCGTGGATGGGAATGCTTTTTGCCGTATTAATAAGCATTACTTTTGGGTTTGCTTTCAATTCTGTACAGAGTAATACGATCTGTGCTGCGGCAGAGCATGCTTTTGGGTTCAATCATATTATATTGGGAGGTGTGCTGACTTTGCTGACATTGCTTATCATCTTTGGAGGTATTCAACGCATTGCCCGCGTCAGCAGTATTATCGTGCCTGTTATGGCTTTGGGATATGTAGGGCTGACACTGGTTATTGTTGCACTCAATATCACTCATTTACCGGGTGTTATCGCACTGATTGTCAGCCATGCTTTCGGTTGGGAGCAGGCATTGGCAGGAGGAGTTGGTATGGCATTAATGCAGGGCATCAAGAGAGGACTTTTCAGCAATGAGGCCGGTATGGGTTCGGCCCCGAATGCGGCTGCCACGGCTCATGTCAGCCATCCCGTAAAACAAGGGTTGATACAGACTTTGGCGGTATTTACAGATACATTATTGATATGTACCTGTACGGCTTTTATCATCCTCTTTAGTGGGGCTCCTCTGGATGGTTCGGCTAATGGAGTGCAGCTGACTCAACAGGCGTTGACAAACGAAATAGGTTCTTCGGGCAGTATCTTCGTTGCCGTAGCTCTTTTCTTTTTTGCTTTCAGCAGTATTCTGGGGAATTATTATTATGGTGAGGCTAATATCCGTTTTATCACTCACCGGAAATGGGTACTTCATGGTTACAGGATATTGGTGGGTGGTATGGTACTCTTCGGTTCACTTGCCACATTGGATATGGTATGGAGCCTGGCAGATGTCACGATGGCGTTAATGCCTATCTGTAATCTGATCGCTATCCTTTTTCTCGGAAAATATGCTATCCGTCTGCTAAATGATTACCGGGCGCAAAAGAAAGCTGGCATTCAAAGCCCTGTTTTTAAGAAAGAGACAATGCCGGACATCGAAAAGGACTTGGAATGTTGGTGAAAACCAACTGTTTTTGTACCTTTGCACGCAAATTGACAGATGGTAGTTATGTTATATACCTTCCACACGCTCAAATAGTAAATTGTAAATAATAAAATTGTAGAGATAACAATGGGCTTATTTGGTTTATTCAAGAAAAAATCCGATGAAACGAAAGTCGGCAATGTAGAAGATTTCATATCACTGACACGGGTGTATTTCCAGTCAGTTATCGCCACAAACCTCGGTATCACTAATATCCGCTTCTTGCCGGACGTAGCTAACTTCAAACGTTTGTTTAAAGTTCCTACTCAAAACGGTAAACTGGGATTGGCCGAAAAATCTGCTGCGCGCAAAATGCTGATGCAGGATTATGGGTTGAACGAGAACTTCTTTAAGGAAATCGACTCTTCCGTGAAACGTAACTGCCGCACTCAAAATGATATTCAATCTTATTTGTTCATGTATCAGGGATTTTCCAATGATCTGATGATGTTGATGGGAAATCTGATGCAGTGGAAGTTTCGTATGCCGTCGATCTTTAAGAAGGCTTTGTATGGTATGACACAGAAAACGGTACACGATGTTTGTACCAAGACAGTGTGGAAGGCTGATGATGTGCATAAAACGGCTGCGACTGTTCGCCAGTACAAAGAGCGTTTGGGATACTCTGAACAGTGGATGACGGATTATGTGTATAATATTGTTCTTCTTGCCAAGAAGGAGCCGAAACGGAAGAATGACGACACGGAAACGAAAAAATAAGTCGCTTTAAATGTTAGAAAATCGTAAAGATTAATAGGATAGAAAAAGCGGGGGTTTTGTACCTCCGCTTTTTTTGTTATCTTTATGTACTTTTTTCTTTTGTCTTGATACAAAAGAAAAAATCAAGGCTGCGCCTGCCCGGCTACTCCGGTTTCATTCCCGTCTAAAGGGTAGAAACTCGCTTCGCTCAAACAGTCTGCCCTTCTTAACGCCGGTAATAAAACCTTCGCTTGACGCCGTGCAGACGAGGCCGGAGGAGGACCATGCGGTATGGTAGTATATTATAATAATTAAAAAATAGAGAGATTGCTTATGAAACAAAAGAAAATGCTTGCGCTTACTTTTTCACAGTTGAAACAAATCTATAATCAAGAAATTCCGGAAGTGGTGGAGATAGCTGATAAGAGCTCTTCTGTGGAAGAGTTCAAGGCTGGGATGCTGCGTTTTTTGGAAATTTGCAGGATAGAAAATGAGGCTGCGGAGGAGGCGAGGGAGCAAATTCGACTCTTACTCGATTATGATGGGCAGAATGTCCATGAACTGTCTACTGGACAGGATATGTCAGTACAGACGATTCGGTTGCTTTATGAGTTTCTGACGGGAACGTTGGAAAATATGGAGATACCGACGGATTTGTTTATTGAAATTTTTCAGATGTTTAAACGGTTGAAGGGAGAGGTTGTGCCTTTACCATCGCCACAGCGTATCAAAAGCAGGAATGACCGGTGGGAAACGGGATTGGATGAAGAGGTACGTGAAGTGCGGGATGAGAATAAGGAGCGGATGTTGCACTTGTTGATTCAGAAGATTGAAAACAGGAAGTCGAAGCCTTCGGTGCGTTTTCACTTTGAGGAGGGAATGAGTTATGAAGAAAAATACAGGTTGGTCAATGAGTGGTGGAACGATTTCCGCTTCCATTTGGCAATGGCTGTGAAAAGTCCGGGCGAGTTGAATCGATTCCTGGGAAATTCACTTTCTTCAGAGACTATGTATTTACTTTATCGTGCCCGGAAGAAGGGTATGCCGTTCTTTGCAACTCCTTATTATTTATCGTTGCTTAATGTAACGGGATATGGGTATAATGACGAGGCTATTCGGAGTTATATTCTGTATTCTCCACGTTTGGTGGAGACGTATGGAAATATTCGCGCGTGGGAGAAAGAGGATATTGTAGAAGCCGGGAAGCCTAATGCTGCGGGATGGCTTTTGCCGGACGGGCATAACATTCATCGGCGGTATCCGGAGGTGGCTATTCTCATTCCTGACACTATGGGACGGGCTTGCGGAGGACTTTGTGCTTCCTGTCAGCGTATGTATGATTTTCAGAGCGAGCGGTTGAATTTCGAATTTGAGTCTTTACGCCCGAAGGAATCATGGGATCGTAAGTTGCGTCGGTTAATGGCTTATTTTGAAGAGGATACGCAGTTGCGGGATATTCTTATTACAGGAGGCGATGCGCTGATGAGTCAGAATAAAACGCTTCAGAATATTCTGGATGCGGTGTATCGGATGGCGGCACGCAAACAAAGGGCGAATCTTGAACGCAAGGATGGAGAGAAATATGCGGAATTGCAACGGGTACGGTTGGGGTCACGTCTGTTGGCTTATTTGCCGATGCGTATCAATGACGGGCTGGTTGATGTTCTGCGGGAATTCAAGGAGAAAGCATCGGCTATCGGTGTGAAACAGTTTATTATACAGACTCATTTCCAGACACCGCTGGAGGTTACTCCTGAAGCTAAAGAAGCGATCCGGAAGATTCTTTCTGCGGGATGGATTATTACGAATCAGTTGGTATATACGGTGGCTGCTTCACGTAGAGGGCATACGACCCGGCTTCGTCAGGTGCTCAATTCGTTGGGGGTGGTATGTTATTACACTTTCTCGGTAAAGGGATTCAATGAGAATTATGCAGTATTTGCACCCAACAGTCGTTCAATGCAGGAGCAACAGGAGGAAAAGATTTATGGCCGTATGACACCGGAACAGGCGGAGGAGTTATATAAGATATTAGAGACGAAAGTAGGAACAGAAGAGGAGCCTAAAGAGGATGTTGCCAAGCAATTAAGACGCTTCATGAGAAAGCATCATTTACCTTTCCTTGCCACTGATCGCAGCGTATTGAATTTACCGGCTATCGGTAAAAGCATGACTTTCCAGTTGGTGGGACTAACTGAAGAAGGAAAACGAATTCTACGCTTCGAACATGACGGTACTCGTCATCATAGCCCGATTATCGATCAGATGGGGCAGATTTATATTGTAGAGAATAAATCGCTAGCTGCTTACCTGCGCCAGTTAGCCAAGATGGGAGAAGATCCGGAAGACTATGCTTCTATCTGGAATTATACGAAAGGAGAAACCGAACCTCGTTTCAGTCTTTACGAGTATCCTGATTTCCCCTTCCGCACAACAGATAAAATGAGTAATTTAAGTATTAAGAATTAGGTATTAAGTATTAATCGACAAGCATCAACTAACAAGTATTAATCAACGCCTATCAAGTATAAACCAGCGGCTTCGGTAATACTTATTACTTAATACTTGTTTCTACTACTTGTTTCCTACTCTTTTACCCGTATTACTATATTTGCAATAATTGCAGTTAGGCCTCCGGTGGTAATCCCTGAAGAGAAGATACTTCGAATTGCTTCCGGGGCTTGTTGTAATACGTCCGGCATTAGTTCTACCCCTAAGCCTAAGGAGAGGCTGACTGCTAATACCAAAGTTTCTTTACGGCCTATTTCTTGTGAGGAGACAATACGGATTCCCGCCGCTGCTACTGTGCCGAACATTAGTAAGGTTGCACCGCCCAGTACAGGATCGGGCATTAAGGAAAATACGGCACCTACGATGGGAAATAAACCCAAAAGGACGAGCATTGCTGCGATATAATAACCAACATAACGGCTGGCTACTCCGGTCAGTTGGATAATACCGTTGTTTTGTGCAAAGATGGAGTTTGGAAAAGAGTTGAATACACCGGCGAGAAAGGAGTTGAATCCATCTGCCATTACTCCACCGGAAACCCGTTTCAAATAGGAATCTCCTTCAATGGGAAGTCCGGAAATCATAGAGTTGGCAGTTACATCACCTGTTGCTTCAATGGCAGTTATCAAGTAAACCAGACCAATGGCTATAAAAGAAGACACATTGAAATCAACACCATATTTAAAAGGCTGGGGAATATTAAAACTCATCAGCATTTCCACATTCAACGCACTCATATCCACTTTTCCCAGAGCAAATGCCAAACCATAGCCAAGGCAAAGTCCGAGTACAATGGAACTCATACGCAGGTATTTGTTCCCGCAACGGTTGAAAAACAAGACGCTAAGAAGTACCAGTGCTGCAATAGACAGGTTTTCCCACGTAGAAAACGTACCATTATCCATAGCTGCATATCCGCCTCCGCAAGATACGATACCTACCTTTATCAGACTCAATCCGATAAGCAGCACGACAATACCGGAAACCAGCGGAGTGATAATATTACGCAGATATTTGAATGTGCGGCTGACAATCATTTCGATAGGCGCAGCAGCCATACAGGAACCGAAAATTAACGGTAATCCGCCTACCATTCCTGTGGCAATGATAGGGCCGATAAAAGAAAAACTGGTTCCCTGGATGCAGAGCAGTCTTGCTCCTATCACACCAAAGCGGCGGCATTGTATAAAGGTAGATACTCCCGAAGCAAAAAGAGACATGGAAACCAGAAAGCTTGTCTTTTCTACATCAAGTTTCAAGGCACTTGCGATGATAAGCGGAGGTGTAATGATCGCTACGAAAATAGCCAAAAGATGTTGTAAAGCCGCAAACAAGGCGTCTTTAAAAGGGGGACGGTCTTCTACGCCGTAGATTAAATCAGTTTTCATTTAACAGAGTTTCTATATATTTTTTTAAGTTCCGCAGAGGGATAAACAGAGATTATTCTGAAGTCCAGCTTCTTTTAGTCCGACTTTTTTTAATTCTATTTCTTATAATCCGTTTTTTAGTTCAGCGTCCATTTCAGAGCGAGTGTCGGGATAACATAAAAGCCATCACGACCGCCGAAGTTATTACTCAATTCGACTTCGGAGCCAACACTAAGATTGAAATTTTTATTTACTCCTTTGATTTTGTTTAGGTTTACCCAGAATTGTGGTTCGGAGAGAAAGATAGTCTTTCCATAGTTGGTTTCTTCGCGCCACCAGTCGGCAAAGCCGGAGAAAGTGAGCAGATTGCGGCAGAAATTCACGTACCACGTACCTGTCAGCTGGAAGTTGTTGGGCGATTGGTGTTTCTGAATATACTTATACATAGCAGTCAGCGTAAAGCCTTTGGAAAAGGAAGCATTATTAAAAGTGTAGGTAGCTCCTGCCAGATAAGCATTTTTATAAGACATGCCTTTCGATAATCCACCGTTATATTCAAGATGTGCAGAGAAAGGACCTTTCCAGAATTTTAGTTCACGGGCTATTTCCCAATAAGCGGAAGCGACACCCTCGGAAGTGTAATCCATATCAACAAAGAAATAAGTGCTTCCCCAAGTATCAGGATGAAACTTCTCCACAGTGGAGGTGAACAGCGGGCGACCTTGCAAATCTTTATCATACAAAGAACGTCCGAAATCATAATGTAGCTGAATGTTTTGCGCCTGCAATCCCGGTATGCCAGAGAGCAACATACAGAGGAAAAGAGCAGAGATAATTTGTTTCATAAGTAAATGTGTTTAAATGAAGATGCAAAAATAGTTAAAGCTACACATATAAGCACATTACTTCTGTCTTTTTTTATTCCAGGTTATTATTTCCCGTATCCCACCAGAGTCTTGTACCTCCATGGTCATCTCCGCCTAAAGCCTCCATAAGAGCAGAATATTGCTCCGGGTCTTCCGTCTGCAATGTACCGGGGAAGTTTAGACGACGCACCATGATCTCCGTGTCAATACATCCGTTTCTGCTATGGTTGAATCGAACGGGAAATAAACGGGGATATCCTGTCCGCCTTTGTTCAGCCCAGGCTTCACAACCTTCCGGGAACATGGCAATCCACTTCTGCGTGATAATCTTCTCCAGTTTGGTCTCCTTATCATCCTGCGGATTCCATTTGGGAGTGACTTTACAACGGGCCTCTATATTATTTTCTTCATCATAAGTGTCTATAAAGCCGGAAGCTGTCAGCTCACTTTTCAGGTAATCCTCCACCCCATAAATTCCCCATTGATGAAAAGAGGTAGTTACGCCGTTCCGGTAACAAGCTTCTTCATCTTCATCAGTCCACCCGCGCAAAGCGGCTTCGGCACGCAGAAACCAGACTTCCGAAGCAGTCATCAGAGGCGCATCGGTGCTTTGCAGGACAAACAGCTTCGACAATCCGGAATAATGACTATGAGCAAAACATGTCCCTTGACGAATTCCACGATATTGTCCTTTCAAAGCTTCATCCGTACAGTGTTCGAAATAAGCTCCAAGACGAGGATCATCATATCCGACCAAGATTGATTCCATGTTAGCACTCATGTAAGTTTCATTCCACACACGGTTAAGTTCTCCCAATGGATTGGTATATCCGGATTTGGTAGAAACGATTGCTCCGCCTGTTTCCGCTTCAAAGAAGCCATAATCGTTTTCTTTTATTTTCTGTATTTCAGCACAAGCCTTATCGGGAGCAACAGAGGCAATACGCATTGCCAACCGCAAACGCAACGAATTGGCAAACTTCACCCAGGAAGCGTATTTCCCATCCAACAAAATATCAAAACGTGCAAATCCATTGGATTCCGGTTTCTCATCTATATAGTTGGTGAGAGCAACTACAGCAGAATCGAGTTCATTGAAAAACTCATAATAGACATCCTCTTGTTTATCCGGACGGTAATGTTTTTCGGCATTAGCAAAATTCTTATAAATGATAGGACCATAATAATCCGTCACACGATGCATCGCTTCCACCTTTAATATTTTCGTTATCCCGAACAGAGCAGGATGTGTATTTCGGGTAGCATTCTCCGACTGATATATCTGTGGGAAAATATAAGAATACATGTGTGTCCACATGGCGCTATTCCAGCCGTCCTGCATATTATAATCGGAATTATGCGAGCCCCCGTTCAGAGGTTTGCCGTCATGCATATACCCACTGAACATGTCCGCGTTCAGATTCTGTATCAGCTGGAAAGGCCAGTTCTTTCCTTTTCCGTAGTCGTAATTAAAATAAATACCTTGCTGAATAATTCCCAAACGGATTCCATAGCCATTGTCATCAATAATCAAGTCATCATCCGTGATACCGGACAAATCGGTATTGTAATCACGGAAGTTACCGGTACAAGCTACAGAAAACAGCAATAACCCCAACAAATATAGATATACAAATTTTCTCTTCATTTCTCTCTCTTGCCTTTAAAATTCACATTTCAGAGTAAAGCCCAGACTACGGGTCGTAGGCATTCCGAACACTTCAATTCCTTGATTATCATTTCCGGTAGAAAGTACCAGATCCGGATCAAAAGGAGCTTTCTTATACAAGAAACATAGATTGCGAGCTACAAACGAAAGCTGAACATCTTTCAGTACCTTCGTTTTCTGTATCCACTTCTTGGAGAAATTATAGCTCAATGCTACTTCACGCAACCGTAAATTCGTAGCATCATACATATAATATTCCGTCACCCCGGCACGCCCGCCTACTATTTTATAGAATCCTTTCACATTGTCTATACGCTGACCGTCGAGCATTACATATCCCCTGTCACGCGCATCGGCCGTTATTTCAGATACTCCATAAAGATCCATTTCCGCCTGTGTCTGCGAAAGGACTTCACCTCCGTAGCGCCAATCAAGCAGAAAATAAAGGGTGAAGCCTTTGTAAGAGAATGTATGATCCCATCCCATCATAAAGACAGGGTTGGCATTGCCTACTTTCACCGTATTCCCATCGCCCTCCACCAATGGAAGTCCTTTATTATCACCCTCTGTTTCGTAAACGATATTGCCTGCATCATCACGCACAAAAGCCTTACCATATATATCACCGATAGAACCGCCTTTAATAAGTTTCATGGCATAGCTGGAAGAAAAACTGGTAGGCCCGTAAATCATTTCTTTCAGATCTTCGTGCAACTTCACTATCTTATTCTTATTGGTAGAGAAGTTTACAGAAGTTTTCCAGTTGAAATCAGGAGTTAATACGGGAGTTCCATTCAGTGTCAATTCCCATCCCCGATTCTGGATATTTCCGGCATTTACATATCGGTAAGCATACTTATCACCTGCAAGTGCGGGAAGTTTGAAGAATTGATTATAAGTATTGGTACGATAATAAGTCAGATTAACCCCTAAACGGTGTTGAAAGAATCGCCATTCAGTTCCAAATTCGATGGCATGAGTCATTTCCGGCTCCATTTCCTTGAAAGGTGCGGCGTCATTCGCCTGTATCTCGCCACCGGCATTGATCTGCGAAGAGGGATTAGTGATAAATGGAGGAATATCATTCCCTACTTTACTATAAGCGCCACGCAATTTTGCGAAAGAAACCCATTCGGGTAACTTCACCCATTTATCAAGTAGCATGGAAAGCCCTACAGAAGGATAAGCGAATCCGGATTTTTCATGGCTGGTATAAGACAAGGTTGACGCCCAGTCATTACGGGCCGTCAAATCAAGAAACAATTTTTCCTTATAACCGATCTGTGCCGTACCGAATATAGATTGCAACTGACGGCGTTGATCTATTCGCTGGTCAATACTGGCAGAACTGTTCATGACGATATTGGCAATATTAAACACATTAGCAAACTTCAAAGATGCATTTTTCGAATCATATCGGGTAGAATTAACGACTTTATCATTTATACTACCACCAATCGCCGCATCCAGTGTAAAATCCCCCCAGGTTTTCTTCACCATCGCCATGACATCACCATACATCTGGGTTTCCTGATAATCCATCTCGATATATCGTCCGTTCGCTCCACACAGGGCGGTGGCAGTAGACGCATAGAATTTCTGGCGTAACTTGTCCGCCCAATAATCCATGTTTCCACGGGCTTGAATCGTCAGCCAATCATTTACCTTAAAGTTTGCTGAAAGAGAAAGGATAATGCGTGTACGTGTTTCTTTACTTTGTATGCGGTTCGTTATCCAGTATGGATTCTGTTCGAAGTCTTCGGTAAACGTATGCCAATTCTGCACACCCAGTTTCCGTTCTTCGTCATAGGTTTCAAAATGATCTTTATAATAAGACAAATCCTCTCCACGAGGGAAACGGTAGAGCCCTACCAATGGATTCATATAGAAACCTCCCGATACCGGCTTATTCTCAACGGTCTGTTTCATGACATTCACACTACCGTCCAGTTTCAGACGTTTGTCGAACATGGTAGCCGTCTCACGCAAGTTTATATTATGCTTTTTCAGTTTATTCTTGTCGATAATCCCCTTTCCGGTAGTATTGGCATAGGAGAAATAAGTTTGCAGGTTTTCATTTCCATAACTGATAGATACGGAAGTCATCGATGTCAATCCGGTACGGAAAAAATCATCCAGATTATCATAAGCCATCAGATTCTCTTTCTCTCCCCAGCTGTCTACCACATCACTGACACCATAACGATTCTGCATTTTAGGCATACTGAATGCTTTCTCGAAAGTGAGTCCTGTAGAGAAATTTATATTCCTTTGCCCGGCAGAGTTTCCTTTTTTAGTCGTAATAAGAATCACTCCGTTAGCAGCCATGCTACCATATAAAGCCGCAGCAGGAGCACCTTTCAGAATACTGATGCTTTCTACATCTTCCGGATTCAGATTAGAGATTCCGTCTCCTCCATCACGATTCCCTGCATTCGCCGTACCACCAATAGCCGAATAAGCCTGTTCGGAAGAGGTATTCGACATCGGCACTCCATCTATTACATAAAGCGGTTGATTATCACCGGATACCGAACGGATTCCCCGGAGACTGACTTTTGCGGAACCGCCCATACCGGAAGAGTTTTTGTTGATTTGCACACCGGCAGCTTTTCCCGCCAGAGCAGCAATCATATTTACTTCTTTGACACGGTTCAGTTCCTCTCCCTTGATTTTTTGCACAGAATAGGCCAATGTAGCTTCATCCTTTTCAAGTCCCAAGGCTGTTACGATGACATGTTCAAGCATCACCGCATCTTCCTGAAGACGTATTTCAAGCACATTCCGACCTGTCACATTGACTTCTACAGTCTTGTAACCTACAAAAGAAACCTGTAAGACAGCACTATCCGGTACAGACAAAAAGAATTTTCCATCAATATCGGTCACAGTACCATTGGCTCCCCCCTTTTCGCGTATTGTAGCACCGATCAGTGGTTCACCATAGATATCAATTACACGCCCTCTCACGGTATTATGATCAGAAGGAACTTCTATCGTCCCTCTTAACACTTGTTGCTCCGAAGCATAACAATTTCCTCCCTCCAGAAAAAACAGGCCTATTAAGAAGCAACTCACAAAAACTTCTTTTTTCAATGATATAATAAAATATTGTTTGTTCATCACGCCGCAAAAATAACTAATTATTTTAAATCTAGCATTTTTTCTCATTGATTTTGAAGGAAATAAACATTATCACTATTTTTGTACGAAATTAAAATGAAAGAAATTATGGAAATCGAAATACATCCGTTAGAACCGTTTCTCCCAGCGAAATCAAAATTACTTATGCTGGGAAGTTTTCCGCCACAGAAAAAACGTTGGTCTATGGAGTTTTACTACCCGAACCTAAACAACGACATGTGGCGTATATATGGAATCTTATTCTTTAATGATAAGAATCACTTTCTGAATTCGACACTAAAATCGTTCTGCCGCGAGCAAATCATAGACTTTTTAAACGAAAAGGGGATTGCCCTATTTGATACCGCTTCATCCATTCGTCGGTTGCAGGATAATGCATCGGACAAGTTTCTTGAAGTAGTGGAAGCCACCGATGTTGCAGCATTACTGCGGCAGCTTCCCGAATGCAAAGCAATCGTCACTACGGGCCAAAAAGCAACGGACACTCTCCGACAGCAATTCGACATAGAAGAACCCAAAGTAGGTGATTACTCCGAATTTGTTTTCGAAGGACGTGCCATGCGGCTTTACCGGATGCCCTCATCATCAAGGGCGTATCCATTAGCATTGGACAAGAAAGCGGCCGCTTACCGGATTATGTTTCAGGATTTACAGATATTGAAGTGAAGTTCAAGTATTAAGTATTAAATATCAAGTATTAAATTATAAATGAATATGGCAACATTATTTTTGCAGTACCCGGCATGCAGCACATGCCAGAAAGCCAAGAAATGGTTAACAGAAAATAACATTGAGTTTACAAACCGATTAATTGTAGAAGAAAATCCTACGGCTGAAGAATTAAAAGCATGGATTCCACGTAGCGGTTTACCGGTGAAGAAATTCTTCAACACGAGCGGATTAGTATATAAAGAGCTGAAACTAAGCGAGAAGCTGCCTGCTATGAGTGAGGAAGAACAGATAGCACTCTTGGCAACGAACGGTAAATTGGTGAAACGCCCATTGGTAGTGACAGACAGCTTCGTTCTGGTCGGTTTTAAGCCCGATGAGTGGGAAAAATTAAAATAATTCAAAACTTATTTACCCGAATGTTTGGAGATTCAGAAGTTTCTACTACCTTTGCAGCCGCAAACACGGGAGTAGCTCAGTTGGTAGAGCACCGGTCTCCAAAACCGGGTGTCGGGAGTTCGAGCCTCTCCTCCCGTGCAGAGTTAAATAGCTGTAAACGATAAGTTTATGGCTATTTTTCGTTTTAGGTCAGACGAATTTCGGACGAAATTAATTATAGTGACGGTATCCGGCAAAGATAGTGACGGTATACAACAGTGATAGCGTCACTATCCCGAGCATATACCGTCACTATTATTTTTTAGGATTATCTATCTGGAATTGTACGTTTATTCATATCAGTGAATATTACGCATAATAATATAATGTACATTTCCAATGACTCCTGTTTGCTTTCCTAGTTCTTATTTGTTCTTTCCAATCCTTTAGCAGCCTCAACCAAACGAATGAATTCTCTTCTATATCCTTTATCATCGTTATTCAGTCCCTGTTTGGCCAGATCAATCACTTTGTCGTAACTGGCATTTCCTTTAAAGTCAGACTCCCGGAGTAACTGTCCGAACATAGCCACTGCAGAAGCAAAGCGGAAATCGGAAGAAACATTATTTCCTTTATTATCTACGAAAGGAAGTTCCATTTTCTTGCTGACATCTTTATCCGGAGCTTTATAACGCAGTTTCACAGTCAGGAGTTCATTAGAGCCTGTCGGCTTCACGGACACTTTCTCTTTCTTCTGATATTTCAAGTCGTCTATTTTACCTACATATTCATTCTTTACTCCCGTAGGAATCACTTCGTAAAAGGCTGTCACTGTATGTCCCGCACCCATATCTCCGGCATCTTTAGCATCATTATTAAAGTCCTCGTCTTTCAACAGACGACTTTCGTAACCAACCAGACGATATGCCTGCACTTGGGAAGGATTAAATTCGACTTGCAGTTTGACGTCTTTTGCCACTGTATGCAGCGTAGCACCGAATTCGCCTACCAAAACACGGTTGGCCTCCTGCAAGTTATCTATATAAGCATGATTACCGTTTCCCTTTTCTGCCAACACCTGAATCTTCTTATCTTTATAATTACCCATGCCATAACCTAATACGGTAAGGAACACTCCACTCTTACGTTCTTTTTCAATCAATTGTTCCAATCCTTCGGCGGAAGAAACACCCACATTAAAATCACCGTCGGAGCAAAGTATGATACGGTTGTTACCATTAGAGATAAAATTCTTCTTGGCTATTTTATACGCCAACAGGATACCCGCACCACCTGCCGTAGAACCACCTGCCGTCAATTCATCTATCGCTTCACGAATCTTCTGTTTGTCACTACCCGGAGTGGCCTCCAGTTTCACACCGGCACTGCCTGCATAAGTCACGATAGCTACTTTATCTTTATCCCGTAAGTTGTTTACCAACAATTTGAGAGATGATTTCACCAAATCCAACCGGTTGGCTCCCCACATAGAGCCGGAGACGTCAATCAGAAACACCAGGTTAGATGCAGGCAAATTATCCGTCGGAATTTCTCTAGCTTTCAAGCCGATACGCACAAGACGGTGATCCGCATTCCAGGGACATGCTCCGGCTTCCATCGTGATTTTCACAGGATCACTTCCTGTCGGTTTCGGATAATCATAGGAAAAGTAGTTCACTAATTCTTCCGTACGGATAGCATCTACAGGAGGCAATTCACCTTTATTGATAAAACGACGCATATTACTATAAGAAGCAGCATCTACATCAATAGAGAAAGTAGAAAGCGGAGCATCCGACACACTCTTAAATCCATTCTCCTGAATCTGCCCGTATTCTTCCGCATTTACAGCATCATACATGATTCCCGGTGTCGGACATACCGCCATATAAGCAGCAGACACCGATTTAGTAGCCTTTAGCTCATGCCCGTATCCTACCACTACACATTCTTCCAATACCACATCATCAGCTTTCATCTTCACATCCAGCGTAGCCGATTTCACCACCCTTCTCTCTTGCTTATACCCGATATACTGGAACAACAACGTCTCCCCCTTCTTGGCCTGAATGGTGTACTGGCCCTTCATATTCGTTATTGCACCCTTCGAAGTACCCTTGATCTGTACCGAACAACCTACAAGCGGATTTCCATCCTTTGCATCCGTCACCGTACCCGACACAGTAATAACTTGCGCATTCATCCTACCTAAAGAAATAACCGCCATTAGCAGTACGAGCATCATCGCTCTGAATTGATTTGTTTTCATAACTTCTTATTTTAAAATGTTACTATTAGTTCGCTTTTATTATAGAGATGCACATTTCACACAGATTCCATAAATTGCCTGAACTTTTTTTATCCGGCAGAAAAAAGAGTCATTTCAAAATTCTCACTCATTCCTTTGCAACTCTTAAGATGATGTGTATATTTGCCGATCATAAACATATTATAAATATGAAAAACGAAGTCGACGGAAGGCGGGAAATAGCCTCACGAAACACGGCCTGGGCTACTATTATTGCCCGCAAACTAACTCGTTGGGGTGTCACTCCCAATCAAATTTCCATGATGAGCGTATTCTTCGCTATGGTGGGGTGCCTTCTGTTGATCGGCACAGTCATTGATCCCGGTTTTAACAAGTATGTAGCCTACATTCTGTTCATCGTTTGCATGCAGTCGCGGTTACTCTGCAACCTGTTCGATGGGATGGTAGCTATTGAAGGAGGGAAGAAAAGTGCCAACGGAGATCTCTACAATGATATGCCCGACCGCTTTGCTGATGCTTTGTTCATCATTCCCATCGGATATATAGCAGGTGGATTCGGTATTGAACTGGGATGGCTAGCGGCCCTTCTTGCCGTTATGACAGCTTATTTCCGCTGGATAGGAGCCTACAAAACGCACCAGCATTTCTTTAACGGTCCGATGGCCAAGCAACACCGCATGGCATTGCTCACGCTTGCCTTTGTAGTAGCCACCTGCACCATTCACGCAGGATACGACCGGATGGTATGTCTCATAGCCCTGATAATTATGAATGTCGGCCTTGTCGCAACACTGATACACCGTCTGTACCTCATGTCACACACAACAAACAATGAAATAAAATGAAAGAACTACTGGATATCATATTTCCTACGCTAAGCGATGAACTGATTATCGTCATTTCGCTCATCATCGGACTGCTTGTTACGGCAAGCCTTATTCTTTTTCTCGTAAAGAAAATCTCTCCAAAAACAAATATCAGCGAACTCTCCGCCCGCACACGTTCATGGTGGATCATGGCGGGCATGTTTATCGGCGCTGTATTTATCAGCTATAACATTTCTTACTTCTTCCTTGCCTTTCTCTCTTTCATCGCTTTCAGAGAACTGTATTCGGTGTTGGGATTCAGAGAGGCAGATCGCGGAGCATTATTCTGGGGAATATTGGCCATTCCCATTCAATATTACCTTGCTTACCTTGCCTGGTATGGAGCATTCATCATCTTCATTCCGGTAGTTATGTTTCTCGTATTGCCCTTACGACTTGTTTTAAAGGGAGACACCCACGGAATTACCAAGTCGATGGCTCTGTTGCAGTGGATTCTGATGCTTTCAGTATTCGGTATCAGCCATCTCGCTTATCTCCTGTCGCTTCCCAAACTTCCGGGATTCAATGCAGGAGGACGAGGTCTGCTATTATTCCTTGTATTCCTTACGGAAATCAACGATGTTATGCAATTTATCTGGGGCAAACTTCTCGGACGACATAAGATACTCCCCAAAGTAAGTCCAAACAAAACGTGGGAAGGATTTCTGGGCGGTGTAATCAGTACCACCGTCATTGGTTACTTCCTCGGTTTCCTGACTCCCCTCTCCGCTCCCAACGTTATCCTGGTAAGTGCTCTCGTTGCGATTGCCGGATTCTCGGGAGACGTAGTCATCTCCGCCATCAAGAGAGATAAAGGAATTAAGGACATGGGGAACAGTATTCCCGGTCATGGAGGAGTATTCGACCGGATAGATTCTCTGGCCTACACGGCTCCTGTATTTTTTCATTTAGTTTATTACATTGCATATTAAACGGAGGGAATGGAAAAAAGATTCATGCAAGCTGCTGCCATGCAGATTATATATAAAGGTGTATTCCAATGGTTTCTGAAATTGGTTGTAGGAGTTCAGTTCACCGATTGCCAGTTCCTCAAAAAGGAAAAGCAATTCATCATCCTTGCCAACCATAACAGCCATCTGGACACCCTAAGCTTGTTATCTTCCCTGCCCGGAGGACTTTTATGGAAAGTCAAACCCGTAGCAGCAGAAGATTATTTCGGGAAAACCCGCTTTCAGGCTTCCATCAGCAACTTTTTCATCAACACACTGCTAATCAGAAGAAAAGGAGAAAAAGATTCGGAGCATGATCCGATCCGTAAGATGCTTGAAGCCATCGACGCCGGATATTCACTGATTCTTTTTCCGGAAGGAACCAGAGGAAAGCCGGAACAGATGGGAAAAATTAAATCCGGCATAGCCCGCATCCTGTCTCTGCGACCCGAAGTGAAATATATTCCCGTATTCATGACCGGTATGGGACGTTCTCTACCCAAAGGAAAAATGATATTGTTGCCATATAAAGCATCTATCTATTACGGTATGCCCGCATTGGTAAAGAGTACGGATACGCATGAAATATTAGACCAGATTACAGGTGATTTTGAAGCAATGAAAGAAAAATATCAAGTCATTATTGACGAAGAAGAGGAATAGATGTTGTTTTTCAAAAGAAAAATATCAAAACTATCGGACGAGGAATTACTAATACATTACACGAAGTCCGGTGATACGGAATATTTCGGCGAATTATATAACCGATATATCCCGTTACTATACGGACTTTGCCTGAAATATCTGCATGATGAAGACCGGGCACAGGAGGCGGTCATGCAGTTGTTTGAAGATTTATTGCCTAAATTGGGAAATTATGAGATAAAAGTGTTCAAGCCATGGCTCTACCGGGTGGCAAAGAATCATTGCTTGCAACTTTTACGAAAGGAAAATAAAGAAATTACGTTAGATTATACCGTTAATGTTATGGAATCCGACGAATTTCTGCATCTATTAAGTGAGGAGGAAAGTTCAGAGGAACAACTAAAGGCATTACATCACTGTCTCGAAAAGTTGCCCGAAGAACAACGGACCAGCATTACGCGTTTCTTCCTCGAAGAGATGTCGTATGCCGACATTGTGGAACAGACCGGATTTACTCTGAACAATGTGAAAAGCTATATCCAGAACGGAAAGCGAAATTTAAAAATTTGTATCAAGAAACAAGCCCTATGAAACTATTGGACTACATACGAGGACTCCGCAAAGGAAAAGAGGCACACCGACTGGAACGAGAGTCGATGCAGGATCCTTTTCTGGCCGATGCTATGGATGGTTACAGCCAAGTGGAGGGAAATCACGAACAACGGATCGAGAAACTGCGAATGCAGGTTTCAGCTCATTCGGCGAAGAAAAAGAACACCCGTGCTATCACTTGGAGCATCGCTGCGTGTATGGTTATCGGATTCGGTATCAGTAGTTATTTCCTGTTCCTGAAAAAGAGTATGACGGACGAAGTGTTCATTGCCAAAGAGAGTGTTTCCACCAGGTTGGCAGAACCCGCAGTTCCGCCCACTCCGGCCATTCCTGCAACTCCAACAGTTCCTGCAACTCCACAAAAGGAGATCGCATTGGCTACCGCAAAGGTAAAAACGGATTCCACGCCTGCTTCCAAATATTCCACGCCTGTTTCAGAAACTACTGCGAGACAAGTGGATAAGAAAGATATGATTGCCAAAATCCAAACGACTTCCCAACCACAAGGGACGCCTGTGGCAGCTGTGCCGGTAATGGAGGAAGTCTCGGAAGAGACTGCCGCATTGCAAGAAGTAGTAGCAACGATAGATACTTTCGAATCTGAATCTGATAAGAAAATGAAGTTGGCTAAGGTAGCGACTGTCCTTCCTCAAAAGAACATGATTAAAGGGAGAGTGACCGACGAGAAAGGAGAACCGCTTATCGGAGCCAATGTGACATATAAAGGGACGAATATCGGAACCATCACAAATATGAATGGAGAATTTTCGTTAGTCAAAAAGGATGATAAGAAACGATTGACAGCGGAATATATCGGATATGATCCGGTAGAAATCCGAGTAGATACCAGCCGGACGATGCTCATTGCCATGAACGAAAACAAACAAACACTCAATGAAGTGGTGGTAGTGGGATATGGCGCTAAGAAAAATAAGAAGTCAACAACCCTCGGAAGTGTTGTGAAGGTTGAGGAACAGGCAGAGAAAGAGATTACTCCGCAACCTGTCATCGGTAAACGTAACTATCAGAAGTATCTGAAGGAAAATCTCGTTCGTCCGGCGGATGAAAAGTGCGCACAAGTGAAAGGGGAAGTTGTATTAACTTTCCTTGTAAACAAAGAGGGACGTCCTTTCTCTATCAAAGTAAAAGAGAGCCTCTGTGAATCTTCCGATAAGGAGGCAATCCGCCTGATTCAAGAGGGACCGGACTGGATTTACGGCAACAAACTAGTAGAAATTACTGTCAAATTCGAATAGTGGGAAGTCACTAAATCCAAGTACCTTTACGCCATAAGAATTCGAGTGGACCCTGTTTATGACGGGCAAGCCACCAACGGCTGAATATCAGCTGAACAGTGAAGATAAGCAGTGCGATAAGCAGGCTTGCCGTTGCTCCGGCGTATTTGTACATGGCTAATCCGAATCCATAATAGATAATAACTCCCATGATAGATTGAGAGATGTAGTTTGTCAGGCTCATACGCCCGTAAGGAATCAACAGACTTTGCCAGCCATATCCTTTTTCTTTCTTAAACCAAAGCAAGGTGAAGATAGAAACTAGGATAATCATAAACGCAAAATTGGCATAAGACGGAACGGCAATCTTATAAGGAATTTGTACGGACGGATTGGTGAGCAAGTCCGGTACAAAGGTTTTGAGGCAATAGAGAGGAATGAATGCGAGGACGGCACCTTTCAACATCTTCTTCCAAAAGCGTACGGATTCTTCGCTCTTTATTAAATATTTCCGGCGCCCCAGCAACATTCCGAACATGAACAGAGCAGCCGTCTGAAACAAACGACCATTTTCTACTTGCCAGATATTGCTGTATAATTGTCCGTCGGAGATGTTGGAACAGAGTACTTCGAAGAAATTACCATTGGCAGTTGCCTCCTGCGCACGTATGGCATAAGGCATATAATGACCGGTTGCCACTACGTAGTCGGGATTTATCATCGCATAAATGGCACGTCCCCACTCATAAGGCTGAAGAAGCAGAATCAGGGCAATCCAAAAGACCGTTTTGTCCTTTAGCTTACACACGGGTATCAATGCAAAACCCACTACCGCATAGAGTAAAAGAATATCCCCGTTATAGAATAAGGCATGTAACTGCGCAAACAGGAAAAGCAAACACATCCGCCAGGCAAATCGTCCGCGGAAGTCTATACCACGTTTCTCTGCATTGTGAAACTGAATGTAAAAACTAAAACCAAACAACAAAGAGAAAGTAGCATACGCCTTTCCCGCAAACAGGAAAAACAGGATGTCCCATGCATATTTATCAATTGTCTGTAACCATGCAGGCACATTCTCCGGTACTAAGAACAGATTATAATGCTCCAGATTATGTAATAATACAATTGCCAAAAGGGCAAATCCGCGCAGAGCATCCACTACTCCAAGACGTTCGGATGTTTTTAGTGTTTGAGTCATTAGTTAGATATAATTATTCCATTTTTTTAATGCCGGTAAAATTAATGGAAATATTTGAAACACAAAAGCTTGTAAACGTTAAAAAGGACTGACTAAAAAGACTAGGAAATTGTTTTTCATCCCTACTTACGTACACTCGCAGATGGGATGGTTATACCAATTCCGTCCTTTTTAGTCAGCCCTTTTTCTTATCTTTACAGTGTGACTTTTTTTCTTATCTGTGGAGACTCTTTATCTTTTATATTAATTCATAACTAGCCATCTGTATTGGCATATCCAAATTATGAAGCACTTTCTCCAATAGAATACCCTCGCGGTTATCATATTCATACCCGAAAGTGGCACGAATACCTTGCAGGATAAACTGTGTGGCACGGTCCAACGCCATCGGCAGACTGTCTCCCTGCATCAAAGAGCCGGTAATGACACTGGTAAAAGTATCTCCCGTGCCGGGATAATGTGCAGGCAGATAAGGGCAGGTCACTTTCCAGTAGCGGTTTCCCTGACGGTTATATGCATAGACAGATGTTTTATGAGGCTCATCATGTACAGGAACACTGGTGATGATAACCACTTGCGGACCTTTGTCGGACAAAAGACGAAGATATTCTTTCAGCTCTTCATCCGTGTTATCTGCTTTATAGGGTTTATCCAATAAATAAAACAGTTCCGTCAGATTGGGGGTAATCACATCTGCTTTAGTAATCAGGTGGCGCATCTCTTTTATCATCTCTCCATCAAAGTTGGTGTACAATCGTCCGTTATCTCCCAATACCGGATCGGCAACGATCAGGCTGTCCGGCCGACGAAAGTCCCTGATAAAATCAGAAACAATCTGAATTTGTCTCGGAGAACCCAGATATCCGGTATAGATAGCGTCGAACTCCACCTCCAGTTTCTTCCATTGGGCAATAATTTTCGGCATTTCGTCCGTCAGGTCGAGGAAGGAGAAACCGGGATATTGCGTATGATTGGATAATACAGCCGTAGGAAGCGGACAGACTTGAAAACCCATGGATGAAAGAATAGGAATGACGACGGTCAGAGATACGCGCCCCATTCCCGAAAGGTCATGGACGGCGGCTATTTTCTTTACTTTATTGGCATACATATAATTTATAATTAAACGTTTTACTACTCTTATCCTACAAACTCATTTATCTACTATGGACAAACAGAAACAGATATTCAATTTACATCAAAGGAGATTCTACTATATTCTCCCAAAGACTCTATTACATCCGATGGAAGCCGGACTTTATCCAAACAGAGCCTCTATTTACATCAAACGGAAGCTCTGTTTATATAAAACAAAAGCTCTATTTCTTATCAATAGAGCCTCTGTTTTTACAGCGTCAACGGAGTCTCCATTTCGTTTGTACTAACAAATATAAAACTCCATTGTTTTGAAACCAAATTTATTTTAGAATAATCAACACGGAAACATTAGGTTAATATCACTAGCACGTCTCGTGCCCCATGCGCTCCCATCACTAAAGCCTGCTCAATATCAGCAGTCTTTGACGGACCGGAGATGAACGTTCCGAACTGATATTCCTGTCCGTCCAGTTCGCGGTAGGCGTCATACATGGTATTTACAATTTTATTCCGGTCGAGCAGAATAACCAACTTCTCCGAGATAAAATAGATTGCTTTATATTTCACCGTCTGCGGTATCCAGATGGCTCCGTTTTCGGCCACTCCGATTTCTCCTTTCACTACGGCAACATCTGTGCCGTCCAACTCTTTCGGATCATCCAGATTATCGGGATTGAACGTAGCACAGGAAATATCCGGCAATACGGAAGCAATGCGCATAGCATTCGGATAAGTCCGGCGTATGACCGCATTCACATCTTCCCCTTCACCCAATACAACTGCCGTACCACCCACCGCACGGCTGATTGCACAGAACTGTTCTATCTTGTCAGGATATGACAATCGTTTCATATCCGCAATATCCGGTTTATCATAACGCGTCTGCGTATGCTGGCGGATGCTGGCTAATATATCTTCTCTACTGCTCATTTGGATTCCTCCTTTCCCTGTACTTTGTTTTTCTTCCACATTTCATTGAACGACTCGCTGGCAAATTCCGGCAGTTCACGCCCCTTTCCCCAATCGTCGAGATCGTTGTATTTCATGAAACGAGGCAGGCCATTTACCACCGGGGCTGCCCACAAGGCTGCGTTGAACAATGCCGGACGCTCCATCAGAAACTTCATACCACCGGACATGATCTTCTTTCCCGTATTGGCTTTCCCCAGTCCGTCCAAATCCTGACGCCATTTGTAAATTTGTTCGGCCAAATCTACTTTCACCGGACAGACATCGGAACAGGACATACACAGAGAACAGGCCGAAAGATTATCGTAATACTTCTCCGGAGCATGAGCCATACCCAAGTTGATGCCAATAGGTCCGGGGATGAAGTATGTATAAGAGTAACCTCCACTCCGGCGGTACACCGGACAGGTATTCATGCACGCACCACAACGAATACAGTTCAATGTCTTGATATGGTCGGGCTTGGATAGTAAGGCACTCCGGCCGTTGTCTACGATGATAATATGGTATTCACCGCCTTCGCGGGGACGGCGGTAATGAGAGGTATATGTTGTCACCGGTTGTCCGGTGGCCGAACGGGCGAGTAATCGGGTGAACACACCCAATGCGTCCAGATCCGGGACGATCTTTTCCATACCGAAAGCGGCAATGTTCAGTTTCGGGTAGGAAGTACCCATATCGGCATTTCCTTCATTGGTGCAGACCACAATGTCACCGGTTGAAGCGACGGCAAAGTTGGCGCCTGTCATGGCGGCTTCGGCATTGAGGAAGAGATGACGCAGGTTCTTACGTGCGGCATGAGTCAGGTAGGTAGGATCAAAGTTTCCCTTTTCCGTGCCCATCTCCTTTTCGAAAAGTTCGCCTACCTGTTCCCGTTTGATGTGAATGGCGGGCAGTACGATGTGGCTCGGTTCGAGATGCATCAGTTGCAGGATGCGTTCGCCCAAATCGGACTCTACAACATCGATGCCCCGCTCCATCAGGAAAGGATTCAATCCACACTCTTCGGCGAGCATGGATTTGCTCTTGATGAAATGGTGGACATTATGTTCATTCAGTATCTCGTAGACGATGGCGCAGTATTCATCGGCATCTTTTGCCCAATGTACGATGGCACCGTTGGCGGTAGCATTCTTCTCAAACTCCAGCAGAAGTTCTTCGAGGTGGCTGTTGGAGTATAGTTTCAACTCGCAAGCCTTGTTGCGCAACTCTTCCCATTCGGGAACTTCCTTGCTCATCTTGTCCCTTTTGGCACGGACCATCCAAAGGGTTTCATTATGCCATGCTGCCATCTTGCTGTCCTGCAAGAACTTTTCGGCAGCCTTTGAATGTTTTGTACTCATGATTGCGACGCTAGAATTTCTACAATATGGATAATCTGAATAGGCAGATGCTCCCGTTTGATGACACCTTGCATGTGCATCAGGCAGGAACTGTCCGCTCCGACAATATACTCGGCTCCGGTAGCGATGTGATCTTTTACCTTATCACGCCCCATGCAGACGGAGACTGCCTGCTCTTCCACCGCAAACATTCCGCCAAAGCCGCAACACTCGTCAATATGGCTGGGCTCGAATACTTCGATGCCTTCTACCAGATTGAGCAGGTCACGCAATTTATTGTAATAAGGGATGTTCAGTTCGGTGGGAGCGGAAATCAACAGTTCGCGTACCCCATGACAGCTATTGTGAATACTGACTTTATGAGGAAAGCGTGCAGGTATTTTGGAAGGTTTCAAGACATCGTGAATGAACTCACAAATATCATAAATCTTTCCCGCACTCTGACAAACATGTCCTTCTTTCTCTAAGATACCGGGATGATTCTCTTTCACAAATGCCACACAACTGGCGGAAGGGCCGACGATGTAATCGTATTCCCGAAACAGATCGTCAAAACGGAGTGCCAATTTCATCGATTCATCTTCAAAACCGGCATTTGCCATCGGTTGTCCGCAACAAGTCTGATCCAACGGATAATCGACGTCTACTCCCAAACTTTTCAATAGTCTATACGATGCCACTCCCACATTGGGGTAAATAGCATTGATATAACAAGGAATAAACAAACCTACTTTCATACTATATTTTGTAATAATTTAAGCTTCTTCCGCATCACCCGTCTATTTCGTTCAACGGATGTCGATTAATTTGTGTGTTTGCAGGCTGAGTCTCCATTTGGGATGTCGCATTACACAGTCCACTGTTGAAGCAGTGTTATTACAAGAACAAGGCTGGAGGAAAAAATGTTCGGCCGGAAGTAGTTCAAAAATACTTATATCTTGTCCTTCATAGACCACTTTCACTTCATCCATCCGGTCGATGGCAAGTTTCGCCCCTTGTTTGGGAGAGCAGGTCACCCAGTCGATAGCTGCCGGCAGGGGGCGTGTACCGTTGGTTTCGATGGTCACATACTTACCTGCCTGGTGCAAACGGTCGATCAATTCATCGTCTATCCATAAGGAAGGTTCGCCGCCCGTAAGGACAACAGTGACGGCAGGATATTTTTTCACTTCGGCGATAATTTCATCGTCGGTCATCATTTTTCCTTCTTCGTGTTGTGTGTCGCAAAAGTCACATTTCAGGTTGCAGCCGGAAAAACGGACGAAGATGGCCGGAGTTCCGGTATGGTAGCCTTCGCCCTGCAAGCTGTAAAAGATTTCATTAATCTTTCTCATCATCAAAATTTGTTTGGTTTGCTATTCTTGTCCTTCTGCGCCGACGGGATCTTTCTCGTAGATGACTATGTTTCCTTCCGATTCCTGCACTTCTACTTTATAGCATTGAGGAATCTGTTTGCATACCCACCGGGCGATATTCTCCGCTGTGGGATTAAATGGGAGTACTTCGTTCAGATTTTGATGGTCGAGTTTCTCCGTGACCACTTCTTTGATGCGGGTGAAATCTACCACCATTCCTTCGGAGTTGAGCCGTGCGGAACGGCAATAGACGGTGATAATCCAGTTGTGACCGTGTAAACTGGCGCATTTACTGCGATACGGGAGTACCAGCTTATGAGAAGCCGAGATCTCCATGCGTTTGATTACTGTAAACATGAGTGTATGTATTTTAATAGTTACACGCATCTAATGTCACCTCGATGCAACGGCAAAGGTAATATAAAATAGAGTTTTCATCCAGCAAAGAGTGTTATTTTTTCCCTTTTTTTGCACTATCTTTGCCGCATGAAAACTCTATATATTGTTTTAGGTAGTATTTCCCTTGCGCTCGGTATTCTCGGCATCTTTCTGCCGCTACTGCCCACTACCCCTTTTCTATTGCTCACCGCTGCCCTTTATTTCAAAGGGTCACCCCGATTATATAACTGGCTGCTCAACCATCGGCACTTCGGTCCTTACATCCGCAATTTCCGCGAGAACAAGGCGATTCCTCTCCGCGCCAAAATAATTTCTCTCGTATTAATGTGGGGAACGATGCTTTATTGCATCTTCTTCCTGATTCCTTTTATATGGGTAAAGATTCTCCTGGGATTGATAGCCGCAGGAGTCACTTATCATATTCTTTCTTTCAAGACGTTAAAGTAATGCGATAGCCCCTGCCGTGCATCGGCAAGTTTATCTTCCCAATGTTTCACGGAATTCTGACCAATAATGTCAGTCACGTATTTCACGGAAATAAACGGGATTTCTTTTGAACGGCAGACAAATGCTTGTGCGTATGCTTCCATATCTACGACATCTCCGCTAACATGGGTCAACTCGGTGAGGAAGCCATCTCCCGTATTACAGATCCCATCTTCCGTCCAATGCGTGCAATATCCTTTTTCTTCGAGCAAAGCCGATGAATTGATTTCACACTCCAACCCGAATTCTGCCATCTTCTGCATATCACGGTCTACGAACTTACGGCATACAAAAATATCTCCTACCTGATGGTTGACTGTTCCGGCACTTCCGATATTGAGCACCAAGTCCGGTTGTACCTGACGGATTGCCTCTGCCAAATGAAAGGCTGATTTCACTTTACCAATGCCTGTACGAACGTAGTAAGGTTCTATATCCGGCCATTTAAGTTCTACAAATTCGCCTTGTACGGCGTAGGTTACTAATATTTTCAACATGGGTTCCTTTATTTCGTAAAAATTACTATTCAAATCCAATTGTACTCAACCGCTCCACGAGATAGACTATAGCCCTATTTATCCAGGCTATTTCACCTGACAAACTTTTGATGTCCCATCTGAATGAACTCCAATTTTCTATTTCATGGATAAACATACCATCAGTTATTTCTGCAAAAATAACTATTTAGCTGGAGTTATCTATAAAATGCGGCCAAAAGAGGTATGCTAAGCCGCAAATTCTGCGGTTAACTAACGGAATTAAACTGCAATCAACAAGAACAAGGCATATCCACCACGCTTGGTTTGAAGAATCATTCAAACCAAGTACGAAACTTCCTTATGTGAAGTACCCAATATTACTTTTTACTATCCGGCAACGGATTAATAGCCCCCCTTTGTGTACAAGTATATGCCGATACATCTACCGCTTTGCGGTGTGATTCAGCGACCGACGCCCCTCTAAGTATGTTCACAACAAAAGTAGCAGTAAACGAGTCGCCTGCACCTACAGTATCGGCCACCTCGACTTTAGGTGTATCTATGGATGAAATTTCCCCACTTACATCATATATGCCACTACGTACTGCCCCCTGTGTGAATATAACATATTTGAGTGAGAACCGAGCAATGAGTTCTGCGATAGCTTCCACAAAATCAGTCGAAAGAGAAAGAAGAGAAATCAATAACGGCAATTCGTCTTCATTCAATTTGAGGACATTTGCTTTTTGCAAGGATTCCACAATCAAGTCTGTCGAATAAAAATGTTGCCTGATATTAATATCGAACACCTTCAAAGAGGTATCCGGCACGGCATCTATGAGCCTCAAGATTGCAGCACGTGACTTTTCACTTCGTTGTGCTAAAGAGCCCCAACAAACAGCATCTGCATCGCTGACCAGTTTCATGGTCGCAGGACTACACTCGATAGCATCCCAAGCAACATTCTCAACAATCTCATATTGCGGTACACCGGCCTCATTCAACGACACAAGCACTTTACCTGTCGGCAAAATATTACGGGAAATATATCCTAAATCAAGTCCGGTCTCTTTAAGCACCGTAAATGTTTCATCACCGAGTTCGTCGCCACCTATTGCCGTAACGGGATATGATTCTGCTCCCAATTCCTTCGCAAAAAAGCAGAAATTGATAGGCGCTCCGCCAAGTCTCTTACCTTCCGGGAAGCAATCCCAAACAACTTCTCCTATACCTATTATTTTCATGGTTTTATAGTTTAATAATTATTTTCATGGATGTTGCACTATTCTCGTCTATAAATTTATATGCCTTGTCATACTGCTCGAACGGAAAATGATTCGAAATAAGCGGTTCGAGACAGATAGCTCCCGAACTTACCTGATCGATAGCCGTAAGATAATCTTCATGGCGATACATCATCGTTCCGTTCACCTTCAGTTCGTGCTCTCCCAAATAGAACATATTAAGCGACGGATCCTTGCCAAATACCGCCACAACAACGATAGTACTCCCTTTTTCGATACACTCCATAAGCGAACGAATACTCGACTCAACCCCGGCAACCTCAAACGCAGCTTGAAAATCTTCATCCCCGAAAAGCCTCTTCGCTCCTTCTTTGAGCGGCGTCTTAGCTACATTGAGCGTATCTATTATGCCACATTTACGAGCGATTTCAAGTCTGAAATCACTCACATCGGTAATAAGAACCCGTTTGGCTCCTCTTGCCTTAGCGAACTGCGCCACGAGGTTACCGATTGTTCCGGCACCCGATACAACCACATTCTTACCTTTCAAGTCCCCGCCACGCATGGTTGCATGCGCAGCCACTGCCACCGGTTCTATCATAGCCCCATAATCAAGTGACATACCTTCAGGCAATACCGCAATCCTGTCATCATCAACCACAAAAAAATCTTGTGCAGCTCCATTTGCCTGAAAGGCTTGCACTCTTAGCTCTTCACAAATATTATACTCTCCCCGCTGACAAGGCTTGCACTTCCCACACGCGAGTTGCGGACGTGCGGTGACAATGTCACCCGCCTTGCAGATCGTAACCGCCGTCCCCGTAGCGACTACCACTGCCGAATATTCATGCCCCTGAACTACCGGATAAAAAGTTGCTGGATGACATCCGTGATAAGAATGTATCTCACTTCCACAAATACCAATTCTCTTAATATTCAGAAGTACCTGATGTTCTTTCAGGTCCGACGCCTTAGGCGCCTCAACCTCACGAAATTCAATATGTTTTGGTTCTACTAATACCGCTTGTCTCATTTTATACCATATTTACTTAAAATTTCTATTACCGGAGTCTCTATCGACTTCGCCCAAAGTGCATATCCATAACTACTTGGATGAGTTCCGTCGACCGATGTCTCATGCGCATCGGAAGCATCAGGCGTAATCAGATAAACGTCTTTATATTTCGGGTTCGTGAGGATTTTCGCAAACAACTCCTCTACGGTTGCCGCCTTAGCCCGTTCTTTCGCATCAAGAACTGTATCGAATGAACGTCGTTCACGATAGATCGTACGCTGAAATATCAACGGAGTAGCCGGATGTGCCGCTATAAGCCGATCGATAAACGGCATCAGGCGCTCTCTTATCAGTTCTGCGTCAGGATTTGAAAAAGTATCGAATATAAAGGCATCAGCCTTGACTTCCGCAAGAACGTCGAGCATGTAAGGCTGCATCAGGCAACGTCCGCTTGTTGCAAGCGACACGACTTGAAGACCTGTATTACGCATAAATTGCATGGGATAACTCATACCGGATCGATCCGTGCTCACTCCCTGCGTAAACGAAGAGCCATATACCGCTATCCTGTGACGAAAATCGGACTTCAACGGTTCGATAACAGCATCGTCATCTATCCCTATCTTACAAGAAATGACCTCCGAATACATCGGCATATACATCATACATTCGTGCATCGTACCATCCATATTCTCAATGAGCGTGAATGTCTCGGTTTTCTCGCTCTTATACGCTTTCAATGAACCGCTTGCCGCATACTGCCATTGACCGTCTGCATTTTTGATATAAAGATCATATCCTTTATAAGAGATCGGCATGGTTGAATGGCTCGAATATACATATCCCCACTTTGTCGTAATCTGTATATTACGCGTGTTCGTTTTAAACAACACAGCCATACCGGCAGAGCAACGGAGTTGTCGATTCTCCGTCCTGTTAAAACCTTTATAAACCAATGTATCGACTCTATGATACGGATTGGGAGTCGATTCAAACGGCTTACCTATCAGGTTAAGCGTTGACGCCTCCGTCTGTTTTTGTGCCGAAACCGACAATACGCACGAAAGCGACAGAACAACCGTTATGAAAAACTTCTTCATTGCCTTGTATTTTTTAGTTGTTTACTGTAATAAGACCTTCAACCCTTCTGCTACCTGCATAGCATAAAACTGCTCATACTTTTCCATAAACACAGGGTATTTGTCCAATCCCAATGACACAAAAGGTGATATCTTCAAGAACTCGGCCGGCGATCCTCCCGAAATCAACTTCCTGTCCGCCGGGGTGATGTGAGGTTCGGAGATAGCTATATTTTCACCGGACTCGGTGCGCGCACCTATCAGGTATTTGCAATAAACAGCTATCAGGAAAGCCTCTATCGAAATATCCTTCCCATCCTGCAACATCTGTTTGAGTATGGGTACCACATAAACCGCAAACTTAGCAATGCCATCGCCGCAAAGCCGTGATACCTGATCGCTGATCGCCTTGTTTGAAAATCGTTCGATAAGCTGGTCTTTATACGCTTCAAGGTCAACGCCCTCGGGAACCGGAACATAAGGAGTAACGTCCCTGTTCATAAACAGCTTTATCATTGCACGATACCTCTCGTCTGCCATTACAGCATCGACCTTCCTGAATCCTTCCATATAGGCAGGATAAGAAAGAAGAGTATGTGACGCATTGAGAAGACTTAATTTCATGATTTCATACGGGGTCACATCATGGGTGAATGTAACTCCCACCTTCTCCCATGCAGGACGGCCTGCAATGAAATTATCTTCAATCACCCATTGTATAAAGTCTTCACAACACACATCTGTAACCTTACCCGGTTTTGTTACGGGAGTGATTCGATCCACCATCGAATTCGGGAACGTCACTTTCTTTTTCGCCCACGCTGCCACCTCGGGATATTTCGCTTCGAAGTATGACATAAACGCACATTTGGCGACATTGCCGTTCATCTGCATGTTGTCACACGAAAGAATCGTAATCGGCAAATCTTTCTCCATCCGGCGTTTAAGTCCTTCGGCTACATACCAGAACACACTGCGCGATTGGTTAAAATCAACCTTATATCCCCCTTCGGTAATGGTGAGAGAGATGATTTTTATCTCCTCCGATGCTATTTTAGCGATGATAGGCTCACTATCTATTTCCCCCCATGCCAGTTCTACAAGCGAACCAATCAGCATACTATCCTGTTCGCCGGAAGGGCTGCATGTCGTCAACTGATATATGCCGTCGTCTTTCTTGAGGGCGTTGAACAATACCCCGTCCGTAGGCATAATCATGGCTCCGAATACCCCCCAGCATCTTTGTGACGGATCTTCAAGTAATAAATTTGTGTAAGCTTCGAGATGTGCACGATGGAAGTTTCCAACGCCGAAATGTACTATTCCGGCCTTTATTTCAGCACGATTATAATTAAAAGTCTTCATACGATAATTTCAATGTTTCGGCAAGTGATTTTTCCACCTTGTCGCAATGTTCTATATAGAATTTATAAACCTCATTCCATTTGTAATAAGATGCTTCAACCGCTTCCAACGGCAACCGGAGGTCTTTTTCATTCAGCATAAACTTAACTAAAACGTCCGGATTGCCTTCTGATTGGTAAAAGATCATCTGAAGGTTCGCACCCATCGGAATATCCCAGTACTTCCAACTCCGCAACGCTTCTTTGGAATTACTAGCCTCCCGCGCCCATGTTCCGGCTTGCAGATTTGTCAAGATAGCCATCAGAACGCCATCGTGTCCGAAGTTGAGATTGATGCCATGACGCTTACGAACCAGATCTTCGGCAGATTCGTCTAACAAATGGCGTAACGTGCGGGATGCAAGTCCCCAACTACGCCCGTGAGATACCGGTTCAGGACCTTTCTGCGCAAAATACTTATAGTTCTCGATTTCCGCCCAAGCCAATATTTCCTCTTCTGTAAAAATATCCCATATAGGCACTTGGCGGTCGAGGCATTGCATCAGTGATGCCATTAACCAGAAACGATGGATCAGATCGTACTTGTCATACTCACTTTCTACTTGTGTAACATCTATAAACAGTCTTCTAAAAAAAGCATCCACATCCAACTTTTCATCTATATATGAACGATATTTTTTATACCAACTGTTTTCCTTACCAAGTATATATTTATCAAGCGGACTCCTGCCGGGACATACGTTACCGTATGGATTCAGTGTGGTAAGGAACGAACGGGAGTTGTCTATCTCCGCCCATTCAAGCCCGGGACGCAGCGACAAAATGCCCGAATTTACAGATTGCATGGTGGCCGCCACCCGAAGCACATTCGTTGCGTTAGTCTTCAAATAGGGATGGCCTTCAAATACTTCCGGATAATTTTGTACCATCCTCCGGCCTATCTCCCTTGTCTGACGATAACCGATTTGTGTCAGATCGCCTTCTTTGTAAAACACATTCTTCTTGAACGGTTCAAGACGTTCGTACAGGGCTTTCCCAAAATCGGTAAGATTGTTTGTGGCATGAGCTTTCTCCAATACGCCGTATATGGTAGGATAAGTCACCTCATCGTCTATCTGACGCGCTCCGTGCCGGAAATAGCCGTTTATATAGAAAGGCGTATATCCTTTGGGCGCCGGCGTAACCGGATGTGAAAGATCGGTCACATAATACACGCCGCCCGCACGTTCCGGATCCCTGCGTATCTCGTCGAGAGGATTTTCGGGCACCGGCTTTTCTTTCGGAAGAGAGAGTTTGAATATGCAAGGAAGATCAGACGTCTTTTTCGCATTCGTATTGGTATTGACATACATAACCCCGTCTTTAACCACAATATCTTCCGGTTCGTAAATAACCTGTTCCTGCACATTGTACCGGGCAGTAATCGTCCGCCTATCCGTATCGTACACCCGGATGCAGGAAGGACGGCTGTCATCCTGTTTCCCAACTCCGAAGCAAAAATAGATTTTACCATCATGCATACAGCCCGCTTGTGTGAACCAGACCTCATAGGGGAACACCACCTGATCGAGAATGTCATTTTCGTCGAGGCGCACCTTTGCGCCCTCACTCAACGATGGTATGCGGAATTTGGTGGCGACATACTGGTTTTCCCATGCATGCTTTGTCACCTTCGCCACAGTACGTTTACGCGCCGAGAATATCCATATAAAGCCCCGTTCCCGATCGACCAGCCAGCTTGGCGCTCCAAAGATGGAGACATACCCTTTCTCCGCCCACTTCGAGCCATCGAGTTCAATTGTCTGTGCGATTTCGCTGCTAAAACGTTTTCCACGACGGGTGATGCTCTCCACAAAACACAACCATTCCAACTCGCTTCCTACCTTCCCGTTTGTGATATACAAGAGAGGAAACGATGCTCCGCGTTTTGTCTCGACGCCAAAGCATACATTATTTACATGGTTGTCCGGATGGGAGGACGCCAACTCAAAGCCTGCCACAGGTTTCGGATCGGCACTTTTGAAATCATAGATATTCACGTGTCCTCCATCCTCGCACGAGAATATGTAATCATCCCATATTTCAAGTCCTTGCTGTGCCCGCCCCCGTCCTTCCTTTGCCAGGAAGACAGAGCACTCTACCTCTTTCTCCGGCTCTACATACAACTGGGCGATAAGGGGAATAGAGATCAGTAAGCACACGACAGACAAATAGATCTTTTTCATAAGTATGCTCTATAAATTTAAAGTATGATTATGTTCTACGTTAATCGAACAGCTCTATGCCTAACGACTCAAGCCGTTTCTGCAACTCTCCTACATCGAGAGCCCGCGGAGTACAATGCTGCGACGCACTCATGGCAGCGGCAATGCCAACAGCCTCTCCCATCGCCATGCAAATACTCATGACACGATAGGAAGCGTGAGCTCTGTGAGTACCCGATATGCACCGTCCCGCCACCAAAAGCCCTTCCAAGCCCAACGGGAGAAAACAACGATACGGCAAATCGTATGGTTTGCAATATTGTATGGTCGGTTCCGCCTGTCCGGCTCCGTCAGGATTATGTATATCGACAATGAACAATGCTTTATGTACCACCACATCGGCAAAACGGCAGCCTTCTGCCATCTCATCGGCATCGATCACATAGTCGCCCATCACCCTGCGGCTTTCGCGCACTCCGGTTGTTGTACCGCTTCCGATCACTCTACAATTTTCGTAACCCGGCAAATTTTCTTTCAAGAATTGAGTCAGGAGGCGTATCTGTTGCCTAAGTTCAAGATCGGCGGTGAAAATAGAGCTTACCGAAGTTATATCCACCCTATTGACTTGTGTCGTATTTACCTGACGGCAACCCGGTCTGACCGATGGATGCAAACGCACGGCAGCAAGCATCCGGGGAAGTTTGCCCTCATCGGCTTTCTTTTTACACCAATCAAGAAAACACTCGCCATTCAATTGAACATTGTCTACATCTCCAATGCAGATAATTCCTTTCGATTCATCTACGCCATCAATGGTGTATTCAAGGGTTACAGGCTGCATGAGTCCGTCAGCACGTCCCTTTTCTATTTTTGCACCGGCAAGAAAAGATACTATGGCATCACCGGTACAATCAATTGTAACCGCGGCTTCAAAACAGAGCGCCCCCTCGTTACTTGCACACTTAATGCCTTTTACCACCTTTCCGTCACGAATAACATCCGACACGCAACATTGCAAAAAGACATCGATGTTCTTTTCCCTGGCGACAAATTCTGCCAATGTAAGTTTTGCCTCTTCGAAATCGTGAGCATTTCCATGCTCGCCAATCCAGTCATTGTCTTTGACGCCAAGAATAGCACAAACCTCATCGCGCATCGTGTTCTTGCTTACACTACCGAGAATAGGGCCGACATACCCGGCGGTCAGGTTACCTCCAATGACTCCGTATCTTTCGATAAGGGCAACACGTGCTCCTTGCCGGGCGGCGGCTACAGCCGCACATATCCCGGCAGGACCTGCACCTGCTACTATTACATCATAATATTTTGTATTCATTATCTGCTTGTATATGGACCGGAAATAGTCTTAACAGTCATTGCCCCGTCAGAATCTGTGATTGTCACAACTCTGTATTTGTTTCCTCCATCGGTCACACGAACTACAATATGTCCATCATATCCCTTTACTCTCGCAGCCTCTTCCGCCGTAACCCGGTCGTCTACTCCGCTGGGGCGATCGCCCTGCCAGAAGTTAGTGATAAACATGTCACACGCAGGGAGTGTTGTCTCCATCGAATTCAGTATATCGGTACGGGGATGACAATCTACCCACGAATTGACAACAATCGTTTGTGGATTGAGTGCTTTCAGAGCATCCACCTGATTGGTGTTGGTTACACCGTGATGGTTAGCTTTCAATAGTTCCACCTGACCCACTGCTTTTGCACAGGGCAGTTCGGCATCTTTCCACGCATGACTCGAACGTCCGTTATACTGAAGGTCGCCACCGGCAAAGAAATCAAAGTTGCCATACGAAACTTTCATCACACAACTGGTTATATTCTCCGGCGGACAATTGTCACTGGAGGTAATGTTCTTACTGTTTTCGTATGTAATCTCCGAGAGTTCAGGGAATGTCTTCCTTGTGGTAGTGCCCGAACCTGTCCAGATCTCTCCATTCACTGCCACGTTTTGCACCTTTGCAGTAGGATACTTTGCAGGATTATACTTCTGAACGATCTGATCATTCGCCCCTGCTTTGAATATCGCAGCATCGAACTTTTGATTGGCGACATGCCATTTCACTGCATTGATATAGTTGCTGCAACTTGGAGCATTGTCTGCCATTGTCGCCATATTGAACGGATAGTTATAATCGGGATAGCCACGATCGAGAAGCGTACCAATCTTGAAATTATCGAAAATCTCGGCAAAACCTATCAACGAATAAGTACTGGAATTAGCTGATTTTGGCAAAGAAGAAGTATAACCGCCGAAGTGGTCATTATGGAAGTGGGTAAGTACGGCATAATCAATCGTACTGTTACCTGTCCATACCATACACTTACGAATGTAATCAGTTATAATCTGTGAACCACGGGTAGAAGTCAGAGTCGGATCCCAACGGCTACGGATACCGGTGTTGGTCGTATTACTATTAGAGTTGGTCGTAACACTCGAACTTGCGGCATCAATAAGCATTTGCGTACCATCCGGGAATATTACAAACATGCTTTCACCGGTAGTCGTATTGATGAAATGAATATCCATCACACCCTCCTGCCAGGCAGGAATCGTTTTACCTACCTCTATTTCAGTGGCAGCATCTTCCCCACCTCCATCCGGACGAATCAAAAATGAGTGAGACTCATTGGAGCTGCATCCTACAATCGCAAGAATGAACAGACTAAGTATAAATATTAACCTTTGCATGCTATATGAAGATTTAAAAACATCTCTCCGCCTTCAATGCTGACGGCAAGACGAATATAATTACCAAAATTTGAATTTACCTTTATAATATGTTGGCCAAGTCCTTTGAAGATTACAGGCTCACTACCGTCGTCAGCCCAATGTATACCGTCTTGCGATAGTTGTACACGACCTTCGAATACGGGATCTCCTTCTATTTTCTCAACCATAACAAAGAATATAGCCTCATCTGCCCAACCAGCCTCGTAAGGATGAGTGAAGAAAGTACCTTTAAAGAACTTCTTTACCTCAAGATGGGAATCATTAAACATTTTCATATATTACATTCCTCCTTTTATTCTTGTGAAACAACAACAGAATCTATATAAAAGAATACACGACGATTGGTATCAGTACCCACCCAGAAAAGAGGATTGATAAGATTGTCGATGCGTCCATATCCGTCAACGGTATCGGCTGCAATGCCACGCATATCCCAAATTTTGTCCTGACATTGGAACTCTACATATTCACGAAGCTCTGTGTCAAGTTTCAGACGCATGTATTGCCAATTGAGTTTACAGTCGGTTTCATTATAAATGAGTTTCTGATGACCATCTTTCAAATCCTTGAACCCATCGTGGTCGCCATTAGGATAACGACGGCCGAACCACCAGGGATCGACTCCCCTCTTACACCAGTCTCCGTCCAGTCCATAAGCCCAATCGAGGTCGGTTATGTCTTCATTGGAATGTTCATACTGCCACTTCTGCATTAATTTGCCATCTACTGCATTGAGATAGCGAATTCCTACATGGTAACGTTTTCCACCCTCCTGTACATCGAATCCCATACCAAAATCGCGGATGGAACTCTCATGCAAACCCGGTTGCGGACGGTCACCGCCATCCACCACATCCTGCTCCGCCGTGTATGTAAACCAACATTCTATCTGCAAATATTTGCAGCCCGGACGAGAGAACGAAAGCCGCTTAATGGCATGTCCCAGACAACCTTCCGCCGGAATCTCCGTGTAAGGAGCGGCAACAGGTCTTGTCGAAAGTTTAAGAGAGTAAGTGCCGGACATTGCCCCGTGAGTGCCCGGATACCTGAAAGTAGCGGAACTAAGCATGACCGGTGGCCACTGGTCTTTATTGACCAATGTCTTGGGAACATCAAAATCGGGATATTCCGTAAAGTTAGGCATCAATGTCATCCAACCGTTAAAGCCGGTATTGAATACATCATAGCTCAACACCCTTTCCAATGGTTGATAGCGACTGCGCAATAAAATTTCTCCAATGCTCATAATATCATTTATTTAATAAAGTTAGTACCCTGGATTTTGAACAAGTTTGCCATTCATTATCAATACATCATCACTTGGCAATGGCCATAAATAAATCTTCTCATCATACTTACGTTCACCATGCTGGACGATATAGGTTCCGTCGGCCATCGCTTCAAAAGAAGGAAATCCGTCTTTGTCAAATGTCGGAGTCTCCGGCCAAAACCAGTTGCCTGCCGCAAAGTATTCCTTTGCCCTGTTGGCTGTACGGGTAAATCCGTACATATTGTGTCCGAAAGCATTCTCAAACTGATGCCAACGAAGCAAATCGAAATAGCGCAGATTTTCCCATGCAAACTCCACACGACGCTCACGACGGAGCACTTTGCGCAATGCTGCCTGATCGGTTGTCGTAATGGACGGATAGTCGTTGGTTTGTGTACGGGTGGTGCCATAAGCACGGGCACGGACATCGTTGATGCAAGCAAGGACAGTAGCGTCAATCTCCCCCAGTTCAATCTTAGCTTCGGCATACATCAACAAGACATCGGCATAACGCATGAGAATGACGGGGTTGTCGTTATACAAAGTAGTACGCCATGACTCTTGCGCGCCTTTGCGCAGGCAGCAACCATTGTAAGCACAGTTGGAAGCATCCGAACCGCCTTTGGAATCTTTGTTTGTAATCATGCGATTTTGCGTATAGTCCATTACTTCGAGTGCGTTTGGCGCAGGGTTCCACTCAATACCATAGATACGGCTGCCGGGAGCAGCAAATGTTTCCAGGCAACGGGGATCGCGGTTGGCAAATGGATCGTGAGGATCAAAACCGCTGCCCGGTTCATCAATCGTCTTGCCATTCGTCATTTCGTAGACAGCAAGAAGTTCCCACGAAGGTTGTGCATTATGTGTACCGCCTGCCGAACGGGCAATGAAGGAACCGATAGCCTGTGTAGTAGGCTGACCGTTTTCATCCAATTCAAGGTCGCTTGAGTGAGCAACAGAGAAGATAACTTCTTTGCTTCCTCTTGTCTTGTCGCGGAAAAGTTCTCCATAATCAGGGGCCAAGTCATATACTTCCAGATCCATACAGTCTTGCGCAGCCTTTGCGGCAGTCCCATAGTCGTGTTGATAGAGAGCGGTACGAGCCTTGTAAGCATAAGCCGTTCCTTTGTCCACACGGGTGGCGCCGCTATTATTATTTGCGGCCGGCAAATTTTCTGCGGCATAGTCATAATCGTCATAAATTTGTTTCAGAACGACAGCTTTGTCGGTACGCCCCATCTCAAATGCTTCCTCCGGAGTAATCGAAGTCACGTAGAAAGGAACATCTCCCCAAAGAGTAATCAAACGTGAATAAGCAAATGCCCTGAAAAAACGGGCTTCGGCACGAAGCGTATTCAGTTCAGTGGTGGAATATTTGCCTTCAAGTTTGTCGAGTGCCTCCAAAATTCGGTTGGCACGACTAATGTTCTTATACGTGTAACTCCAAACAGTCTTGATGTTAGGATTACTTGTAGAAGACGCATTCAGTGAACCTGCCGCAATGGTATAAATGTTGGTTCGTTGTGCCCAATCATCCGTATTACGGTCCAGCGTCCAACCTTCTTCTATAACAAAGAAAGTACTGCGATAAAAATCGTTCAATGAGATTCGAACTTCCTCCGGTGACGAGAACCAGTTTTCGCTGGATGCGGCTGAAGGAGGATTCAGATCGAGGTTCACACAAGAAGTTACAGATAGAAGAGCTATCATGCAAATCAATACATGTATTTTTTTCATATTATGTAATTTTTTCATACTCCATTAGAATTTGATATCCACTCCAAACGTATAAGTGCGTGTGATATAGGTAGAAGCGCCTGCTTCAGGGTCCCATCCCGAAAGATAACTATCAAAGCAGTATGGATCATCGATATTGACGTACACCCGAAGTCCCTTGATTCCGATTTTAGAGACGATTTTTTTAGGAACTGTATAGCCAACGTTGATATTCTTTATACGCATATAGGCACTACTCTTGAGCCAGTAATCCGACATTTTGTAGTTGTTGTATTCACCGCCCTGATGGCTCAAACGGGGATAGCTGGCTGCCGCGTTCTGCTCTGCAGTGTTATATACACTCCAATAATTACGGCTGCCATTGTCGTTCAGAAGGACTGACGGAGCCGGAAGCCATTGTCCCTGCATGGGGCGAATCATACTCTCGGTGAGACGTGAAAGTTGTTTCCCGACACCATTGAAGAGTAGGGAGAAAGAGAGACCTTTCCAGCCCAAACTAATAGAACCTCCATATAGATAGTGTGGCAATGAGCTGCCAAGCACTACACGGTCGTATGTCTCATTAATAATTCCGTCAGGAGTGCCGTCCGGACCGCTGACATCTACATATTTCACATCACCCGGTTTGGTAGAAGCCGAAAGTAGAGCGCTTTCACTGACTTCCTCTGCAGTCTGGAACAAACCTGCAGTCTTATATCCGTACCAGGAGTTATATTCTGCGCCTTCAGTAATAATGGTACCATCGCTGTTAAACTGCTGCTTGCCGTTAAGATTATCTATAATAGACTTGTAATCAGAGATATTAAAACTTACCGCATAACTTACATCTCCGATACGGTCAGACCAGCCGAGTTTCACTTCCCAACCGCGGGTATGCATTTTACCTACGTTCCTGTCAGGTGCCGAATAACCTGTAAACGACGGGATTGCTACCGACAAGAGCATATCTGTTGTCTTCTTATAATAATAGTCTGCGCTAAAGTCAAGACGATTGTTAAAGAAAGCGGCATCCACACCTATATCCCAGCTCTGTGTTTTCTCCCAATGGATATTCTCATACGCATAATCCTGTTGCGCGGCGGACATCGATGATTGGGGCGTAGAACCTGCACTGTCATACATAATGGCATTATTGAACGATATGTATGTCTGGTAAGGATAATTTCCAATCCGCTCGTTACCGAGCGTACCGATAGAGGCACGGAACTTCAGATAGTTTATCGGGGTTATGTTTTGCATGAATTTCTCATTAGAGATGACCCAACCCACCGATGCGGACGGGAAGAATCCCCAACGGTGATCCTTGTGAAAACGTGAAGATCCGTCTTCACGAGCATTGAGCTGGAGGTAGTAACGGCTGTCGTAATTATACATGACACGGCCAAAAAATGAACGGTATGCATTCTGATAAGAATTGCCGGCTACGGCAAGAGCATTCTTGTTCGCCAAATCAAGATAAGGGAAAGAAGACAAAGACATATCGTTGGTCGATCCCGACATCGTTTCATACGTATAACTATAATCTTCATAACCGACCATGGCATTGAAGTTATGTACCTTACTGAAGGTCTTGTCGTATGTGGCGATGAATTGTTTCTCCAATGATTTGATGTTACGGCGTTCTTCACTTAGAGAATTGGAAGTATATCCTGAAACATATCCCAGCATAACATCGGTTTCGTATGCATCGTAAACAGGTATGGCTTTCTTCATCTCCTTGATCGAAACAGTTCCGACGGTAGGAGTCAGATTGGCAGTAAGGGTCAAATCTTTTATGGGCTTATAGCTCAACGAGAATTTACCGGTCATTGTGTTGGATACGGTCTTCTTCTCTCCGCCTTCCAATAAGGCGGCAAGCGTATTGCTAAGACTGCCGTCTTTACCAGGACCAACACGGCCATCCGGATAAAGTCCCAAATAAATGGAAGGATACATATAAGCTGCACGAATCGGACTACCGGAAGTCGGGTCATTTTTCGTGGCATAACGTACCGAGAAATCGATAGAACCGGAGAGTTTATCACTAATCTTCAGATTATTACGCGAACGGATAGAGATTCTTTCGTGGTTTGAACCTTTATAGATAGCGTCGGCATTTTCGTAGGTAGCGGAAGTGTGGCTCTTGATTACCTTGTTGCCATACGTCATGGTCAAATTGTGCTTATGGCGCATAGCGGTATTCGAAAGAATAGCGTCTTTCCAGTCATAGATAGGATATTGAATGGGATCATACCTGTTGTTGGTAGCATAGTTGTCGATGTAGTCCTGTGAATAGTTGGCAAATTCGCCTCCCGCAGGATTACCGGCATCGTTCCACGACCATTCATTGTACATTGTCATGTAGTGATAAGGGTCTGTCAGGAATTTCGGAAATTCGGTAGGAGAAGACAACGAAATCTCTCCGTTATAACCGATCGAAAGCTGTCCCTCGGTTGCCTCCTTAGTCGTTATCAAGATAACACCGGCAGCAGCACGGGCACCATAGATGGATGCAGAAGCTGCATCTTTAAGTACAGTAATCTGCTGTACGTCTTCGCTTGCTATATTGTCGAGGCTACTGACCATCATACCATCGACAAGGATAAGCGGACTCGAATCAGACATTGTTGTCACACCACGCACCTGAACCGTAGCACTCGCTCCCGGCATACTGCTCGAACGGGTAACCGTCAGTCCCGGAATCAGTCCTTGCAAAGATTGTGAAAGTTGAGACGTACTCTGTTTCTCGATAAGCGAACTGTTGATTACCCCGACCGCACCTGTAAGATCTTTCTTCTTTACAGATCCATAGCCGATTACAACCGTCTCTTCAAGTTGTACAGCATCCTCTTTAAGTTTTATATTTACTACACTTTTACCATCCCATACCACAGTCTCGGTCACATAACCAAGATAACGGAATTCTATTGTATGGCCTGATTCAGCGCCATTGAGCGCATACTTTCCCGACATATCGGAGGTAGTACCTTTTGCATTGTCTTTATCGTGGATCACCACTCCGACAAGAGGACCATTGGCATCGCTAACGACACCCTTCATTACATTCTGTGCAAAAGCCAGATTGATTTGCAGGAAACATGCCAATAACAGGCTTAATATACTTTTTTTCATACTCTTTATTCTACGATTTCAAGCAATACATGTTGGTTATACTCTTTGATTGCCGCACCTGTTTCAGGATTACTCGGATGTTGCGCTGAAAAACGTGTCTGGCCGCTTGCATGTGTCCAGTCAATATATTTTCCGGCATATCTAGCACCACTAAGACATAAACGGCCTGCCTGTCCGAATCTTAACACAATCTCATCCATATCTTTAGTCGTGGTAAATACTCCTTCGGCAGGGATATATGCGCCATTGTTACTGCTATCGAGCAACATTCCCGCAAAGTTGTAGGTAATAGTTGCCGAATAATTGATAGGTGCACCCGACAGTGTCTCTGTCGCACTTTCCTGAAGAGTCGAAGTCGGAAGAGCCGGTTTCCATTCTTCTCCATCCTTGAACTCAATCATCCAGTAGTTGGAACACATCGTTCCTAATTTCGTCACAAAATAGAAGTGTATCTTGGTACCGGCAGGAATGGTCGTACCTTTCATATCCCCATAGACATACCAATAATCACCCGGAATAGCTCCTGATACATACGGGTCACCATTACCACCCACGGCACGGCTGCATACGGCATTCTGCGCTACATAACCTGTCCGGTCACATGCCCAATACTCAATCTTACCACTTCCGGCACTTGGAGCAAGATACTTGCCATTGGCTCCCGGGAATACCGATTGTGCCTCATCAGCAAATGTTGCATTTGTGTTGGCAGTTAAACTATTCAAGTCCCAATCAGCCAAAATGCCCGAGAAAGCATCTTGTACAAGAGTATAGGTATAGTCTGTATCATCCTGGATGGTTACCGTTACTTTAATTGTCCTTTTGGTAAATGTCTTGTTCTCCGGGAAAGTAAGTTTAATATCACATTCACCTACCCCATTTGCAGGAGAAACGGTCACATCCGCATCTGCACATACAGCCTTCCACTCCTTATCTCCAAAGACTTTGAACGAGGATTCTGTTGTAGTTGCGTCAATCGATTCGGTGATAGGACTGATACCTTTCGGGACAATCATCTTTTGGGTAATAACCAGCTTTAGAGGAGTTACATCATCGCCAATGAAACGAATGGCACCGACACGTGAACTAGTCGACGAATTTTCAGAGACTTTGATTGTAAACTTAGTAATCTCACCTTGTGTCTCATGCGAATCAACAACTGCCCAATGGCTATCGCTTCCATCGGTCTGACAATCGTTATTGACTCTGTAATAGACATTAGATGAAAGGTCAACAGTGAAAAGTCCACCTTCTGCTTCTACATCAAGTGTCTTTGTCGCGAGTGTCATATACGGATCATCCGAGTTATGACAAGATGCAAAAAGCACAAGCGACACACTTGCAAACAATAACATCTTTAGATTCATTTGATTAGTATTTAGGGTTATTAATAATTGACTAGCTAGACATTTTCAGACGTCTTGCATATATAATTCTGTATATCACATAAGCAAGTATCATGGCAATCATCAGTACGATACTTCCTATCACAATTCCTTTGACCGCAAGAGTCTTCGGATCGCCGGCAATAAGCAGACCAATCAGTAAGAGCGCAACGACACCAATGGTAATACAGAAGCAGTTAACAGCCAAATGCGAATAGATTAATACCGCTTTCTTCTCCTTTAACGTCGGTTCGCGATCGGCTTCAGGATCAGTATATTCACCAATGGCTTGATAACCATTGTCTTCATACTTTTTACGTGCCGACCAAACTTCCATGATTGCAAGGATAAGTACAGGAAGTACACAACCGGCAACTGACTCTATAAGGCTTGGACTAATAACGGAGGCGGGAATTATGACGCGAGCCATAATACCAACGAGCCAGGTAAGAATCATTGCAGAAATAAGTTGATTACCTGTCAGCCGCTTCGAGAACAGTCCCCATATTGACGGAATGTATAAAGGACACATCACCATAGTAAGAAGAGTTACTACCACCTTTTCGGCACCTCCGGCAAACGGGATGAGCATTGACAAAGCGATAATCACAAGTCCAAAGACAAATGTGAAGAGACGTCCTACCTTGATACGCTTTTTCTCATCTGCCTGACGGTTTTTCTCTTTGTGTCCCCAAATATCATAAGTATATACATTGGCATATACATTCAAAATGCCCGAAACATTACTCAATGTAGCCGATAGCATCGCTGCCAACATCATGCCGACCATTCCTTTCATAAGCACGAGTTTGCTCATATTCACATAAGCGTGTTCGCCGTTGAAAGTCATTGTGGTTGCATCCAAATCAAGCGCAAGTCCGGGTTCCATCACACGATAAATCATGGTAGGAAGATACCAGATAAGAGGAGTGACGAGATAAAGAATTCCTATTAAATAAGTACTCTTTTTTGCGTCTCTTGTAGTAGGTACGCTTATGTATCGCTGTACAAACGGCCAGTCGCCGCCAATCATGGACACATTAAGAAATATCCACAGTAAAAGCCACCCCCATGTATAGGTCGGAGATGTGCCCGAGAAGAATCCTGGTATCTCACTGGCCTTATCGATAAATGCACTTACGCCTCCTACCGCGTTAAATGAAAGAGGTATCATAAATACAACCACGGCCAGAAGTACTCCGAACTGAATTACATCAGTCATTAGTACCGCAAGAAATCCTCCGGCAATGGTGTATCCAAGAGCGATGGCACCAAGGATAAGAAGCGCCCACCAAATACTAAGGTAACCCATCGGTGAATCGCCCATCATACCTGTACTTGCAAAAATACTGCCACCATCGACTTTGATTAATGCACACATCACAACCGCTACCGCATACAGAGACACTGCCGTATGCACCGCACGGGCTATAATTCCTGAAATTGTGTAAAAACTCACCGTGCGGTGTCCGAACCGGATGGTGAGGAACTCCCCCGGAGATTTGATACGTAGCTCCCGCCATTTGCCCGAGATCCATTTACCGACAATAAACGATGCTACGCCAAGACAAAGTGCAACGACTACCGCAACAAGTCCCGATTTATAAGCAACGCCTCCCCAAACGACAAAGGTACTTGCCGAGAAGATAGTCATGTAGGAAGAGACTCCCGACAGCCACCACGAAGAATTTCGCCCGGCAATAAACATATCTTCGGAGTTTTTAATTTTCCGGGACATCACAACACTCACGGCAATCAGTCCGAGAAAGTAGAGTAAAATAATGATATAATCTAACTGTTCCATATTCTGGTTCTTCTTTATATAATTGCGCCTAGTTTCTTCAATTCCTCTATGAGATTGTCAATATCAGCCTTTTGTACGGTCACACCTGCCTTTATACATTGTGCGGCTGCCACTCCTGCGGCTTGTCCTACCCCCATACAACTTGCCTGAACGCGAAGTGACGCAAAGGAAGTCTTATCAGCACTAATGCAGCGTCCCGCTACGAGCAGATTCGGAAAATCTTCAGCTATAAGAGCGCGATAAGGTACATACGCCGCTTTTTTAAGGAAAGTCACGCTCTGTTCCGCACCTGCTGCCACATGGATATCTATAGGATGTGCACCGCGTGATATGCTATCAGGATATTTATAAGCATTCACATATTCTTCTGCTGTAATGGTATGTACACCTTTGATACGACGTGTCTCACGAATACCGGCATGTACGGCGACGGTCGTCACATAACTGTTTTTAAACTCTTCAAAGTTCTCTTTAAAGATTCGTGCTATTTTAAATACATCTTCCCGTAAGCGCCATTCCGCTGCGGTAAAATTTCTATTATCAATGGCATTTCCTGCAGTACGGGTCATATTAACCGTTACTTCGCCCGGACGAAGAGTGGTGCAAAACCAAGGGCCTCCGAATTCGGGGATGCCAAGCTCCTCTTTCATTGCTAAAAGTTTCTCACGAACTGCAATGCAATGACAATTCTGCCCTTGTTTATTATGGTGCATGGCATCGATTATCATGGGCGAATCTGTATCCACACCTCCTAATATAAAATAGGTGGAAAGAGGTTGCAGCGGTTTACATTCATCAGTTTGCATCGGAACACCCGCCATAGCAGCAAGGTCACCATCCCCAGTGCAGTCGATATACATATCGGCACTGATGGCTTCTGTCCCATTCTTATTCTCAAAGAGGATACAGGATATTTTGCCGTCTTTTGCCTGGCAACCGCTTAAGTAAGAGTGCATATACATATCCACACCGGCTTCCAGCATCATTTGCTGGCATAAAAGCTTGTAAAGCTCCGGATCAAAAGCTACATTGCCAAGAGGTTTCTCAATGATACAGCCTCCCATCTTCTCCAGCCGTTCGATAAATTCCCATGGAATACCGCCTATCACCTTTTCATTATTATAGGTAAAAACACTCAAAGGAGTAACAAGCCCCATTGTAGCCATTCCACCTAAAAACCCATATTGTTCCACAACAGCAGTTTTCGCACCACTGCGAGCAGCCGCAATGGCCGCAATGAAACCAGCTGGTCCGCCACCGCAGACAACTACATCATAGTTGCCCACAATTGGAACCTGTTTCGAAATTTCTATACTTCGTACTTTCTTGTCCATGACCGTTTTTTATCCTTTAATTATTACCAATTCAAATAGATGGTAAACTTTGATGTGCTTTCGACCGCACTTATAAGAAAAGAGGTGTGTTTTCATAGTTCTTTTTCATTAGTTCGACATCATGTTGATGTAACAAAGATAAAGAACAAGAGCTTGAAAAAAAGTTTTTTCCTAACTCTTTTGCCTGCAAACGATTGCGGGAACGTTCCCAAAATCTGCAAACGTTACAAAAGCATTACACAAAAGCAAATGGGATTCGTATTTTACTCCAATATTAGGATTTATTGTTTGAAATCAATATCTTTGCTTTGATTTAAACCATCATTCAGCATGAAGTATATAACCATAAAAGACATCGCTCGACATTTGTCAATATCCGTCTCCACAGTATCTCGTGCATTGGGAGATGACAAGAATATCCGTAAAGAAACGAAAGAAAAGGTGATAGAAGCGGCTAAAAGATTGGGATATAGACCAAACCCTGTAGCAATCAACCTTAAATACGGACATACTAATACCGTGGGAGTGATCGTTCCTGAAATGGTTACGCCGTTTGCTTCACGAGTAATAAACGGAATACAAGAAGTGCTTCACACCAAAAATATAAAGGTGATTATTGCAGAGTCCGGAGGAGATCCGGAAAAAGAAAAAGAGAACCTGCAACTGATGGAAGGATTCATGGTGGACGGCATCATCATCTGCCTTTGCAGTTATAAAAGGAATAAGGAGGAATATTCCCGTTTGCAGCAAGCGGGAATGCCTATGGTGTTCTATGATCGTATTCCCTATGGACTTGAAGTCCCACAGGTAATAGTGGACGATTATATGAAGTCATTCTTTCTCGTAGAAAGTCTGATCCGAAGCGGACGCAAACAGATTGTTCATATACAGGGACCGGACGATATTTACAACTCCATAGAACGTGTCAGAGGATACAAAGACGCTTTGGCTAAATTCGGGATTCCTTTTGATAAGAATAATATGCTGATAAAAACCGGTATGACTTTTGAGGAAGGGAAAAAAGCAGCGGATATATTAGTGGAAAGAAATATTCCTTTCAATGCTATTTTCGCTTTTACAGAGACATTGGCCATTGGAGCTATGAACAGATTGAGGGAACTTGGAAAAAAAATACCCGAAGAAATCGCCGTAGCCAGTTTTTCAGGAACTGAACTTTCCAACATAGTCTATCCCAAATTGACTACAGTAGAACCGCCTTTGTACCAGATGGGGAAAAGTGCTGCCGAACTGATTTTAGAGAAAATCAAAGATTCGGCATCTCCCAATCATTCAATCGTGTTGGATGCGGAAATCAAAATGCGTGCATCGACGCCCAATAAATAATCGCCCCACTTACATAAAAGCAGGGCGATTTTCTTGTATCTACATTTCTATTCTTTGGGCAACATCGACAAAGGATATATTCTACTTGCATATTGAGACCACCAGCTATTATTTTTATAAGTATTCACTGATGTATCAGGCACATATATCTTACATATTTTACTAAAATTATATCCAAAATTATCTCCATTCACAGTTGGAGGTACTACGGATTTAAGAACAAGAGTCTCCAAAGAATAATCATTAAAAAAAACATCGGATTGGATAACAGATATAGTAGATGGAAATGTTACTTTCTTCAAAGCAATACATCTATTAAAACAACTTGATGGAATTACAGTAACTCCCTCTCCAATAGTAGCTTTTACCAAAGCCTCACAAGAATTGAATATCCCTGATGCAGTACTTATATCATAGTCTTCCGGAATGAAAATCTCTTTTAAATTAGAACATTGCCCAAACGCTCCACCATCTATAATTATACCAGACTTATTAGGAAGCACTATATGTTCAATACCTGATTGTTGAAAAGCACCACGACCTATTTTTGTAATATTAGAAGGTATATTTACCTCTGTCAACAAAATGCAACTCCTAAAAGAATAGTCTCCGATCATATTAAAGCCTTCTGATATATGTACCTTTTCCAAAGAAGTACAGCCATCAAACATGCCTCCGGAATTACCGTCTAGAATAGCTACATCAGGTAAACCAATTTCTTTCAAAGAAGTACATCCTGCCCAAATATTCCATCTCAAATTTAAAGGTTCTGTTCTTTCTTCAAATATGAAATTTGTAAGATTTGTATTATTCTGAAAAACAGCCTGAGAAATAAACGTAACATTCTTCGATAGTACAAATGATCTCAAATCGCAGCCCTTAAAGACACTATGATTTAATGTTGTAAGAGACTTAGGTAACACTATAGATTTTAAATTACTACAACCATTAAATAATTCCGTTTCTGTATCAGTATACGAAGTTAGGTATTGAAATTCATCAAAAGAAGTAATGTCAGTATTACCTTTAAAAGGTCTACCAAATTGAGTAAAAGAGATTTCAGCCATCTGATTCTTCGTTATACCAATACCATCCCCATATTTCCCAATCATATAACTCCCCACTATAGGATCCTTAAATCGGATATAATACTCACCTATCACGTTCAAAGTAAGCTTAGAGAATGTACTTCGGAGAGTTTCAATAGAATCTTCGTAAGCATTAGCATAAACATTTAAAGCACCATCAAGAACCGGGAGTTCATCTTCTCCTGCAATACCTTCAGCACTAAGTCCTTCATACGTTCCATCAGCCAATATAGCTAGTTTATCCAACACACTAGAGTCATTATATGTTTCATTAAACCCAACAGCTCTAATACGTTTTAGTCTATGTTGGTCTCCCTGTTCAACCTGCGCATCCATTACATCAACCAATAATTGCATAGGTTTAATCATTGGACATCCTGTAATAAAGAAGTCTGTGACAATACCCTTACATAAAGCAACTCCAACTCCTTCGTTTGTCATAAGCGGATAATTCATCAAAGACAAATATTGATTATAGGCGCTAAACTCTACTGTGCGAAGCCCTCCACCTTTTGGAAGGATTATTTGTACTAGAGATGTTCCATCCGCATGAACTTCCTGCAAATGAGTACATCCGGAAAGATTCAGTGTACCAGCTAATGTGGAAATATTGGATAGAAGCAATCGTTGCAGAGATGTACAATTAGATAATGTCAGAGAAGTGATAGATATCACAATCGGTTCTGTTTTACTTCCCAAGCGGATATCACGAAGCATACGTCCCTGAATAATCATAGAGCCTTGCACATTTTTATTATGCCAGTCACCAATATCCTGTAAATATGACGCACCTTGTATTGCATTCTGTTGGTCACCGGAACCTGATAATTCTATCTCCATCACACACACTTCCCCCGCTTTCGTACGCGCTCCCTTAATGATGCTCGTACCATTAGCTATTGCCGGATACATATCCATAGCAGGCGTAAGTTCATATTTAATGGTATTTCCTGCAGCACGAACAGTGATAGTATCAGAACCATTCGCAGAAAACAGTCCAAAGCTATATTTTGACATCATATAAAGTATACGCTTCGTCACCCAGCGCTGTTCCGCAACATAGTGATCACCAAGTGATTGAGTAATAGGGTCTGTATCATTCGAGTAAGTTCCCGCAATATAAGCAAGTTTTCCATTTTCGTATGAAATTCTGGCATCTGCATTAAAAGCATTTGACGGGAAGTATTCCTGTGCCTGATTGAAAAAATATTTTTTATAAAATGCATAAATCTTTTCAAGATCACTACCACTCTTCAATCCGGCCAGTGACTGCATAGATGTCATCATCAAACGCATATTGGTAATCTTTTCTTCCGCAAAAGCCAATTCCATCAAATTGAAGAAATTATTCGTTTCACCATTCCATATTGACGCTCCGGTATCATCAACATCGTGCGTTTCCACACTATACGATTTTTCCGGCAAACCACGATTTGTTGTGTCAAACCGGGTATCAGCATCATCCACACGCCATCTGAATTTAGAATTATCCAAACCGAAAGAGTATGGATACGTATTCTTTGCTCGCTCGTCAGTACCCGCATTAAACTCCACACTATTCATAAAAGTAAGGGTATCTTGTATATGCCAATACTCCGGAGCTTCCTGACGGAATTTGGAAATACGTGCATTTACAAAAAGTGTATTCAATTCCTCATTCGTTTTTCCAGTCAAGTCTGCATTCACCAATCCATATCCTTTATCCACAAGCTGAGAAACCAGATTGATAGGTCCTCCACCTATATCAGATGGCATGAATATTCCTTCTGCTGATTCAAAGTAATAAACATTATATTGATTTATATCACCAGACTTTGCAATCCAAAATTCATAAGGTTGATTTTTGTAATCTGCAAGTTGTGCATTCAAATCTGTCAAAGTGCCATTAAAAGGTTGAATTCGTGGAGAACATTGATAAACAATATTATATGCCGGAATAAACTTTGAGATATTTTCTATGGTTCCGGCACCAAAGTCCCATGAATTTGCACCATTATACTGAAATGCCTCTTCATCTTCATTGTAAACAATATAAGGTTTGTCAGGATTCCAGGGCACGCGGAACAATGTACAAAGTGGCGAGTTATCCGCACCTTCAATAGATATCATTCCCGGAAATAAATCCGTATCATGACCAAATGTATATTTATCACCTTTATCAGGTCCGAATGTATACAATCCTTTAAATGTATATACAGTATCCCCGTCATCATTCACAGACTTTTCAAAACAAATGAAAGGCATTTGAAAAACAGCAATCCGGGCATCCTTGTATACATCCGTTTGCATAGCTTCATTCAGTAATCCCATTTCCCTGTATAAATCTTCATAAGAGTTGACAGAGCCTATTTTATGCGATTGCATGGAAGAAGCATAATTCTTCTTTGCCGTAAACTTCTGTCCGGCAGGAATCCAAGGTACCATCTGCCACTTTTTGGAGCCGGTAGTTCCGTCGGCAAAGGTTATCACAGACTGTGTTTTATCCAGCTGATACCGCGTATTCCACAGATAATATTTCATAGAAGATGTTCCCTGTCCTTTCGCTGCCACATTAGAAATAGAAACGTTCCATTCAGGATGGTCATAGAACAACACTTCCAATGTTCCGGTACGTTGAGTCTGGTCAAGCATGTAAGGAATTGTATTATCGAAAATCAGACAGTTAAACTGATCTTTAGTATTATTAAAATCAATTTCCGATCCGTTAGAATCAAGAATATCATTAAAAGCTTTCACTCTGGCTTTTTCCGTTGTATCAGACAACCAGTTGATATAATTCGTCAATACACCTTGTGACGTCAATCCCGATTCATATTCACGGATACCATAAATATCCACATCGGCATATTCAGAACCGATCACAATAGCCCCCGGTTGAGCAAAATAATCATTATCTTCGTATGTGAATTCCCGGTTCTTTCTTCCGTTAACATACAGAATACAAAGATTAAATCCAGGGTTTCCATAAGCCGTAGGTAAAACAGTTAGCGTTAATCGCGTGCGCTTTCCCTCAAAAGTATGCAGACTTTGCACACTATCATCCTTCAAAGATTGGGTATGCATAATAATATCGTCAGCATAAATATTCAAACCGATAAAAGAATCTCCCGATGCAGAAGATATAGTTATTATGGGAGCTGAATAATCTGTTACATTATCCACTTTATAATCTATTTCCACAGTTTTCCCCTTACGTGCGCATTCCGCCGCAAAAGGGTGCCGGTCTATAGTCAATAAAGAACCTGCCATCAACCGGAGAACTTTCGCTCCATCCGCATTGGTTGTCCAACAATCATTCCCCCAGTTCACTCCACTCCAAACAGCCTGAACTTCAGAACCGTCAATTTCATTAATCACTTGTTGACGGTTTGCCTGACTATTACTGCGTGTTTTCGGATTCAGATAGAACACCGCTCCTGACACAGCCGAATATCCGGAAGAGTTATCTACCTGATAAGTGATAGGTTCCGTCAAATCTTTATCCCCATCTTTCACATAAACAACAATATCAAATGCAGAGTTATCCATTGTTTCTATCTCAAGAGAAAGGGAAAAAACGTGTTTTGCGGAACACGTGATACTATTCTCATCAGATTCATATACACCTTCCTGATCTTTTCGAACGACAAATAATGCTGAAGTGTTAACATTGTCACCATCATACATTGTATATTCGAACAAGGTATTTTCAGACCAGTTCATTCCTTTGGCCAACACATTATTTATTGCAATCAGTTTAGCCTGTTCACCTGCGATGGCACAGATAATATTAAAAGAAACTGTTCTGGTTTTTATGCTTCCGTCCGAATTGGCAACATAAGCTGCTACATTAAACACTCCAGTCTTTCCCGGATGCGGGATAGAATAGTTATAGGATGTTTCAATATACACTCCCGTACCTATCGGTATTTCATACGACGCATTATAATCTGTCCCTCTAACCGTAATATACAGAGTTTTCGATATATTTCCGCCAATATTCAAGTTGAAAAGAATATCTCCATTGTAAGCTGTCCACCACTTGAAGTTATCAGCACTAATAGATAAAGCCGTCAGCTGCACTGTATAGACAAATGCAGGCGTCGTCACTTCCGTTATTTCCCCTGTCACTTTTATCATTACATTATTAGTCCCGGAGGTTAGAAACTCAGAAACATCCACACTAAGAGGAGTATCAGATTTTACATAAATCATCTTTACCACTTCATATTCCGAGCTATTAGATTTACGTACAGAGATCTGACAAAGTCCCTGCTCACCAGTATTTTCATAAGGTTCTTTCGAACTATAACGTTCCTGACTAACAAATGTAAATTTCAAGAGACATGGTTCCCCTTTACTTGCTGTAACATTTTTACTATCAAGATTATTCACAACACGTACATTACGCTGTAAACCTACATCAACGCCTCCCATTTCTTTATCATTCCAGTTCGTTCCATCCCAAACAAAAAAGAGATCTTCGTCAAATACATAGCATAAAGTCGGAACTTCCAACCTGTTTACCGGAATGGCATCTCTTTCCACAATAGTACGCACGCATTTGAATCCACCTTTCCCATACTTACTGTAATGGGTTGGATATTTATCCTCGTCAGTGCCCGGAACAATAGGAGCATATATATTTGTTCCCTTCAATTCTTCACTCATGATTTATTACATTTTTAAGTTTTTCAATATTATTATTACAATCATAATCGCTATCAGCATGGCAACACCTCCAAAGTCCAGTTTAAACTTCTGCCATTTAGATAGCTGCTTCTCTACCTGATAAGGAATAGGTATGGAGTCAGTCTTTATTAAAGTATCTGTTTTGTTGATATACTGATACTTATATAGATACTTATATTTATACTCATATACCGTATCTCCTTTCACAGCCACATATACACTGTCACGATGATAAATGCTGTCATGCAGGATACTGTCACGAGTCCGATATTCCATTTTTATCGTCTCGACGGGGATATATTGGGTTCTACAAGAGCTTAACCATCCTCCCAACGTGATAAGGATGATCAATATACATGGAAGCCGCTTCATCCTCTACCTTTTTTCAAGTAATCCAGAATTCCTTCTACATGAATTTGCGCTACCTTTTGTTTACCTTCATCTGATAATAGAAATTCAACATCCTCCTTGTTATCCTGAAAGAAATTCTCCGTCAATATGGCCGGGCAAAGTGTATCCCGACATATAGCCAGATTTTGCATCCAGAATAGTTGCCCAAAAACTGGTTGACGAACAAAAAGACCTTTCTTTATGGCCGTTTCAGCCAAGCATACAGCCAGATTCTTACTATTTATCGAAGCATTGTTGGATACAAATACACTCCATCCATGTGCAGACAACCAATCCGAACCCATCCCTGCAGCATTACAATGAATAGAAACTAATATAGCATTACCTCCGGTTTCTCTATAAATCGTATTTGCACGCCTACATCGGACAGATAAAGGTATATCTACCATTTCTTTAACGATCCTTTCCGCATCTATCCCTTTATTTCGTAATCCAATTATTACCATATCAGCAATCCTTCTTGTATATTCCCATTCTCTCAATTTTCCATCTGGCGAGCGCTTGCCGGGAGTATTCTCACCATGTCCGTTATCAATCAATATTCTCATAGTTGTTCCTCCTTGATTTTATTTTTAAATTTGGGTGGAATCCTTTTCAGACATTCCCATAAATCGCATCTACTCAATTCAGCTTCTTTAAGTTGCAATTCTGCCACATATCTTTTATGTATATCTTCCAAATGAGCAGATTGCTCCTCTCGTAACTCAACATAAATAGCATCAATCTTTGCATCCCGTTGAGCAATACGTTCCTCCAACCAAGCAACTTGATTACGTTCATTCTCATTCTCTGCTGCATCTGCCGCCGCATCCTCTTTCCTTGCGTCAGTCTTCCGATTAACGTAGAAGTTAACTATCCACTTGATTGCTTCCAAGCCTCCTAAAGCTCCGAGTATAGTTAGCCAATCGTTTAGTTCCATAAATTTAGTATGTATTATATCTATTCCGTCCGAATATGGCGACTTCAAAGGTAAAGTTTCTCGAACCACGTGTTGCATCCACTATCCTGACAACAAAATATGTGTCATACCTATCGCAGAGTATACCAAAAATATGTGCCGAATCATCCTGTCCATACGGAGTGCCCGTAATTGATACAAAATATTGGCTATGTCCTATCTGGTGGTCTATTCTGTAATAACCCTGGGAGGTATTAGTACAGCTGACATTACCTGCTCCCTGCCCCCAACTACTAGACACTCCTCCACCAGCCTCGCATCTTCCAGCCCACAAAACACCCGGAGAGTCCCAAACTTCTCCTGCACGCTGATAAAATTGATGAGGACCGATAGACTTAATTGCAAATTTACTCCCGGCATTAGCTAAAACATCCAGACATATATTATTACTTCCATAACTATCAATATTAATGCCTGTATTACCGCGTCCGTCAGTAGAACTATCTATTCTCATGCTAATAAGTGAGGAATATAATCCACCTAAAGATAGAGATCGACCGTCTCCACTATCTATTTCAATCCCTAAATTGAAACCGAGAGCTTTAAGTGTATTGCCATCTATTCTCAGATTCCCAATTCTTCCAATATTGGCTTCTATTTCCCCGGTAAACTTATATGTTCTATTTATCGGATCAAGTTCAAAGACTATCTTATCCTCTACAAGTGCGAATATGCCAGTACGTTTCACCCCATCAATCTCTATACAATCCTTTCCCTGTGCAATTCCGGTTAATTTACCAGTTTCTTCATCCTTGATTCCTGAAAACATCTTAGGAGTTACAATATACTCTTTGCCTAGTTCAGTAGCATATCCGTTCCATTCCTCAATCCACGGTAAAAGATTAGCATCTTGTCCATCCTTACCAGGCTCTCCTTTAATATTTATAGGCTTACCCCATTCACCTGAATCTGCACTTTCCGCAACTTTTTGAGAAATCCAAATAACTGACGCTGTTGCGTCCGTATGCCAACCGTTTGCCATACCATTACCTGTAGGTTTTGCCGGTTCCTCTTCACTGTCATGATAAGTTATATAAACTCCCATACCATCTTTTCCGTCCGTACCAGGTTCGCCATCAGTACCGTCTACACCGTCATTTCCATCTGCCACCATTAATGCCCATACGGTTCCGTTGTATATATAAACCCGACCATTATCTGTATCACGATATGCCCAATTCATTTGAGGATTAGTAGGAGGAATCGAAGAATCACCTTTCCAAACAATACTAAGACCGTTATTCCCATCTTTACCATTAACTCCATCTAGTCCATCCTTACCAGGATCGCCATCTTTTCCATCCGTCCCATCTTTACCTGGTTCACCTTTCAAATTCTCTTTCGCTTCATCTGACAAATTATCCCAAGTTAGAACAACATCCTTCATGGTACATACACACTTTTTCTTCTCCGCATTCCATACCCAAGAGATTGCGCCACCAGCAATATATCCAGACTTGTCAGTACAGAACTTTGCGGAGTTGTCACCAAATTCAGCTGTACCGTCAGGATAGATGCAATATACTGTGTGCCCGTTTGAGTCAGTACCTTTAATCATGCCGTTTTCACAGTAGAAACCTTTCAAACCTCCACTGTCAGGGATATCACCGCCGACACGGATTTTCACTTTACCGTCCCAGTTCTTACCATTGATATCAAACATTACATCAATAGCTGGTTGTCCTGTCTCATCCGCATGAAGGTAGATAGCAGATTGACGAGCTTTATTCTGCGAGTTACCGAATTGTACAATATCATCTCCCGGAGCCGGTGGATTCAGTACTATCCCCTCTTCATCCAAATCAAACTCAGATAAAGGAACTCGAATTATTCCATCTGCTACTGATTCTATCTCTACATGATAAACCTTCTGACTTCCGGTAAACTCTTGGCAACGGATAAAATCATGTTCCATAAAACTCATTTCAGCATCTTCCAGCGTGATAAGATAAGCAGTTCCATCTTCTGATAATTCAGCAGTCTTTATCTTCCCACAACCTTGCGTTATAGCTTGTGCACCAATAATAGCCCTCACTTTACTGATCAGCATTTCAAATACAGTAAACTGTCCACGAACACGAATCGAGTCTATTTCCAGCATCCATTTGCCTTTAACATATTCCCATATCTTCCACCCATGCCCGGCAAATCCTGACACAAAATCTTCCACATATTCTTTCACTCCATTTGCTAATTTCTGCCCGGTTTCTTTAACAGAACAAAGGAAGCCATAAAACTTACCGTTACTTAATATTGCCATTATTTTACTTCTATATTTAACACCCCTGTTTGGATGCTGTTTAACCTAAATATTGTATAACTCTCCGTATATCCATAAGCATTAGTAATCTCCCGTATCTCTTCTATCCAATCAGAATTGCGTAATCCTCCAATCCAAAACTGAATATCAGATACCATAGATGTAGGCAAAATGTAATAAGGAAACTTGCCGCCTGAACAATCAAATACAGTAGGGGTTTGTGCACGTTCCGCCCATAAACTAGGTAAAAGCAATATTTCTTCATTAGTTAGTGATTCATGAACAGAGACTCCATAATACTTTTTTAATTTAAATCCTACAGAAATAGATTTCGTATAAGTTTGTCCGTTAGATACAGCCGACAAAACATAAGTTGTATCAGTTGTAATACCTTCATATTGTTTTGTACGAATATCAACTGCTACCGTTTTTCGATTAATTGATTGAGATGTTATATCTCTATCATAACTCCAAGAAAGACTTATCGTTTGAGTGCTACCTTTCTCATACGTAGCTCCCCCACTGAGAGACATAGTAAATGGAAAGACCTCTTCCATCAATTTCGAAATATTAGAAAATAATGTCGTGTCAACAGTCCACTCTGAAGCTCCAGAAAGACGTACTATCAAATCATTTGTTTCCGATATTTCATCTGCTTCTTTACTCACATTAGTTATTTCTCCAAGAGTCGTAACATCACTCCTTACTGATAATTCTTCTATCAAAGCATCATCTTCCTCCACTAAAACCATTGGAGAAACTTCCATGATTTCTTGCCTACGAACAACAAGACCGTTGTTAGCCTCTATCAGTTCTTCAGAAATTAATCCCTTAGAGAAACTAATTAATCCGGCAGCCTCATCGGCATCAGTTCTACTTAATGCACGCTCCTCAATTTCATTAATAATTCTTTTTGAGGAAAATGTATTTCTATCTGATGGCAGAGTTTTATCATACTCTCCAATCACATAAACACTTGTTCCACCTCCTCCATTTACACTAATTCCACTATATGTCTGTCCTTTATAAGTTAGAGAATCCACTTTACTTTCTATTGCTCCCAAACGAGAATAGGCAGCAGTCTCGCCAACAGTATAAATAGGATGATCATAAGGAATATCCAAAGGCCATTCAAACCCGATAACACGGGATTGACGTCCCTCTTCAAAATAAGTTTTATTAATAAGATTTACTTTATGACCAATTTCAAAAGTACGGATATTACCCTCATTATAAATGTATATGCTATCCATCTCGCAATTATAGGTAGAAGGATCTATCATAGATTTCTTTACATAATCTTTAGCCTTTTCCAAAAGTGCTTGCTCTGATTCCGGCAACATCTGTTCAGAGATAAAAGCTGTATCAAAGCCATAAAGAATGTATGTATCAGCTGGAATTTCTTCTCCTTTTTCCGTATGAACAGCTTGGGGATAAAGCGCGTCGTCTGGGAGATAACGACCATAATCTTTATTGCGTACGATTTCAAAAGTTGTTCCGGCATCATCACTCTTTACGAGATTAATAACAAAATCCATCCCAGCAAGTAAACCTGTCTGGAATATCAAATGAAATTCGTCACCATTCAACCTAAAATCTTCTGTAAAGTTCTTTAGTCCTGTATCTTTGAAGGTATAGATAGGATATTTATTGCCGGTTGGCTTATCATCAGCCTTTTCATTTTCCCAAGCAGGATCAGGAACCACCGTAGTACTACCAATATACTTCGGATATTCATCCTCGAATACAACAATCTCTTCGATTGCTTCTTCTTTCGACATTTCAACATTATCAGGATTATCGTAACGTTCATCTTCGATGTCAATACGTTCCCCTGTGGGAGTATAACGGTAAGCATCTACATAAGAGATTCCTTCAGCAAGCATAAGACGCTTCTGAATAACGCCATTCAAAGTAAGTTCCTTCTCATCTTTACTGAAATAGTTATCGGGAACTTTACCTTTGATAATGTTGTCAATACTGTATCGATCACCCAAAGAAGCGGATATACCTTCCGGAAGGCGAATAGAATTACCCTCTTCTGGTATAAAAGTGGCATTATACACAGCCTGGTATGATTTCCCTGCGTTACTACCAGAGATAAAAGTTACCATAATAGAATTAGAATAAGCTACGGCAGGATTGTAACCATGAGTGAACATTCCAACATTATAAGTATCAGTAGTGCGCACTCGCTTTGTGCTCCACTCAGAAGCGATAGTTATATTCTGACAATCATCGGGTAGCATAAATTCAACTACTTTACTCGGGATATCTAAATAAACACCTGTACCAGCCGGAATTTGAGGAATATTTTTCTCTTCGGAGAAAATATCCACCTGCTTTGTAACTCCTCCTGTATCATACGTAAGCCACACTCTCAATTTTATAAAATCCTTTAAACCATCAGTCCTGTCACCGCCCAAAAATTCACAAGAAAAACCGTCGACTTTTATTTTGTATCTCCCTCCTGACAAAGAATCTATCTTCCTTTTGGTAGTGACTGATGCAATGGACTGACTTTGTGGAAAGTTATACATAGCATTTGAAAAAATAGGGTTAAGGCCACCTTCAGTCTGTGTAGAAATCGGGAAATATTTATTACTCAATGGCCTTGCAGTATCAAGGATGTCTCTTCCTTCAATTTCTTTCACGTCAAATATCAGACTTTTCCGATAGCTATCAGGTATATTACGGGTAGAGCCAAAAGGATAAATACGAGTCGCATACGTTGTTTGGCTGTCACTTCTTTGCATGGAGTTGACGTTCACATTCTCGGTATCCTGCAAATCACCGGCTTTGAAATCTACCGGAGAACTATATTCACAACGTCCGAAACGAATGAATTTGTCTTCTATCCACCATTCGCATTCCCATGTTTCAGCCATTTGAGTAAGAGCATCAATTAGATTCGTATTATTATAGGATACGAGTTTAGAAGATTGTCCCACCGTATCGTCTATTTTAAAAATAAACTCTTGGTTCCTGAATTTATAACCAAGAACATTCAAGTTGTCAATAAAGACTTTTAAATGAGTTTCAAGAGTAGCTGTCAGATTCCATCCAGCTTCTCTTCCTGCATTCTCCGGAGTATAGAAAAACTTCTTGTTCTTCCATTTCCAATAATAAGCATCTAAACGAAGCTCGTAATCATAACCACCTGTAGTAGTATTATAAACAGGTTTATAAAGATCTATAAGCTCAAATATACCTAGCTCATTATCTATTCCGTCTCCTAAGTTGAAATAAACAGGATGTTCCAAAGAAAACTTTAAAGTTATATAGTCTTCTTGCATCAACGTGAATTTACGCTTTGATCCCTTGTTTATGGGAGTAGAAAAGCGAATATTTCCGGTGGCATCTTTAATATCTACTGTCATACTGCTCTATCATTTGGGTTGGGTTCATTCAGTTTAAGAGTAAACTTGCCAATACCACGCATAAATTGGCTGAATTGGCTACACGACAGATAAATGGTTCTGTAAACCAAGTCCGGTTGATACTTTGTTGCTATCTCCAGCCTTCCCTTAGTCAGTTCCTCGCAGAAGCTACGGTAACGTTGGAAAAATTGCTCTTCCGTGTCGGCCGTCAGATGTAGTTGTAACGTCAGATCACGAGTGTCCATCACTGGGTTGGTTACTGTCACCCGCTTACCGTGCTCCAAACGGCTCTCATTCTCTAAATATGCCTTATTGGCTGAAGGAGTCATGAGAAAGGACAGAGAAGTGCTGTCCATACTAATGCCCCATGTGGTATAGGCATCTTTTCCATTAATGTACAATTCGTCTTTCATACTTATATTCCGTTTTTAAGTTTTAATGAGAGCAAAGATAGAATCAAAGGCAATACTCAAAAGAAAAGCTTTCTTTGAATCCGTGACACTTACGTTAGAGTCACGAATTTGATAAAATAGAAGAATCATGGAATCATTCGGCAACGAAATACTGTGTAACTTACCTTCCTGATAAATTAGGCATCAAAAATGTAACTATAATATAATGCGGTTCATCAATTCCACCTAATTCTCGAAATACCGATGAATAAAGCAATAGCGGGTGAAAGCAAGGGGGAAATGCAGGTGAAACAGAACATTATCGGTTTCACCTTGTCTTTGTAAAACATCCCTTGAACTAAAACCAATATCATTATAGCTAATCCGGATATACTTATACAAAATCTACTATCAAGGAGTTAATATCCTAGTTGTCAAGCACTAATACTTGAACTATTGGATCTATATACCCAATACATTGGATCTATATACCCAGTACGTTGGATCTATATACCCAGTACGTTGGATCTATATGTTCTATACGTTGGATCTATATATCCTACAAACGGTATCAAAAGTCAGTGATGCCGTATTGCTTTATTTGCCGGTGTAGCACCGGAACAAGACTTCCTTGTAAGATATATTGCCATCTTCCATTCCATATCCGATACAGTGAGTATATACATTTCTAATACAGTACAGAATCGAATAAAATTTGTCACTGGATATTTATTTTCAATCTTTCCACTTCCTCTTTCACCTTTTCTCTGTATCTTCGATGAATAAAGAGTTTGCGGGTGAAGGGCAACAAGCTCACCGCCTCTTCACCTACAGCGATTAGTTTCAAAAATAGTTTCACCGTATGAAACTATTAGTTTCTCGGTGTGAAACACTTCGTTTCACTACTGGAAACACTTTGTTTCTCGGTGAGAAACGAAGTGTTTCAAATAGGGTTGAAACTAATTACGAAATAGTTTTACTAATACTACTCAATTATGTAATCAGGAAGCAATAATCTAATTGAATTCTTTCTTTAAATATACACAAGAAGAGATGGCTTCACAGCATTCTGCGTATAAACAAAAAAATATATATATTTACTCTCAGATTTCTTGCTATCTTAATAATATTCCGTACATTTACATCCAACAAACAATAAACAACTAAAGACTATAAAATATGAAAAATCTTTTATTTCTCGTAGCAATAACATTCACCATGTTATTCACAGCTTGCTCTAAAAATGACGAATCAAAACTAACCGATGAGGAAAAGGCACTCGCACATCAAGAAGAGATGTACCAGGCTATGAAGAAGGATATCATAGGGCATTGGAAAGGAGCGCAACAATTCGACGAAAAATGGAGTGGCGAATGGGAAGATATTCCTTATGGCGGTTGGAGTCAAGAATATATATTTAATTCCGATGGAACTTTTACAGATATACATTCATTCAGATTGCCTTATAAAGGTACATATTCTATTTTGAAAAACGAAGATTATGCCAAAAACACAACAAAATGTGAACTGTTTCTTATTATCACAACTAATATGTATACTTATGGAAGAAAACAAGCTATATGGATGGAAGACAAATATCTACGCATAGTCCCTCAAAGTTCAGGAATACCAAGCAACGAATACAGTGGAGGCGAAGCTTCCATTCGTTACAAAAAAGAATAGTTTATTCTCTTGTAAATTATTGCAAGAAAAAATGCCACAATTGAAAAAGAATCCCAACTTTAGCAAGTAAACTACTAAAGTTGAGATTTTTGTAATAAAGAATAGAAGGTTACAGTTTTTTTGTATTCCGATCTATATTATCCAATTTTTCCCCAAAGCCTTGAATCACTTTCGTATATTTAGCAATATCTTCCAAATGTCCATTGGAAATTACCGCCAGATTCCGCATGTCCGATAAGATAAAGTTGCCATCGGAAGTAGCGGTACACAAAACTGATAAACTTCCCAAAGCAAACTGCATGGAATTCTTAATCTCCTCATTCGATATTTGCAAAGCAGTGAAGCGTCCATTGAGTTCACTGCCAGTGTCTTGAGACATTGTTTGAAATCCTCCATTCGTACCTTGCTGACCAGAACTTTCCCCTGCATTTCCATATCCGGTTATTTCTGCAATTCCATCCCGAATACTGATCCCTTCTTGCACATATCCTTCCCAAGCAGAACGATATTGTTCTATTTGTTCTTCTCTCAATTTACCTTCTTGGTCTTGAATATCCTTTGCTATTCCATTATACCAACCGTCTAATTTATCATTAAGAAGATCACCAATTTCAAAATTGAGCAACGCCCGTTGCATATATCCAGCAAAATCTTCAGAGAACCCCTTGGCATCCTTATCCATATCCATCAAAGAATTGAGGAAACTATCCCGGAGAGAATCAAATGACATCTGCATGAGGGATGTATGGATCTTGTCTGTAAGTTCATCTAACTTTCCTGCTTGATCAGCAAAGTCTTCCAACTTTTCCATCACACGCTCACCATAACCTCCCTTTCCTGCACTTTTAATCTGCTCATAGATACTGGCATTACTCAAAAGAAGGTTCATATCTTCGGGGCTTAAGTCCCATAAAGATTCTGTACCCGAAAAATTACTGTCTACATTCTTACGTGCCCAGTCCAACTGCTCCGCAGTCCATTCCATATAGTAGTTCCAACTATGGTGGCTACTGCTATACCTCGCTTGCTCCTTCGCTATCTGACGCATATTGTCATTTTGTTCTTCTTGATAAGCTTTTACTTCTTTGTAAGCATTTATCACTTCTCCTCCAGCCGCGTCATCCATCACCGTAGTCAGTCGATCTATCGATTTTCCCAATATTTCATTCCGATCTGTCAACTTATCAATCGCCTGTTGCACTTCCTTGGCATTGCTACCATTAATAGAATCCATCAAAGAACTAAACCCGCCGAAAGAAATAGCATCAAATATTTTACTAATCCCCGAGAGAAGAGATTCTCCAATAGTGACGAACAAGTCTCCCGACAGTACATCATCAAGAATACCGGAAATGGCATTGAACACTGCATCCAGCAGTCCGCCTACCAAATTGCTCAAACCATCTTTAAGCACATCAATGATAGACAAAATCCATCCAATAATAGGAACTTCTCTCAAATTTTCAGACGTTTTTCCTATCGCGTCCTTCATCCCATTAGACGCCTGAATAATCCCACTATACGCACCACTCAAACTACCGGAAGACAATTTGGATAGTCCTTGAACAACATTATCCATATTCTTTTTGAGATTCGTGGCAGTTTCGGATAAACTTTGATTGTTCTGCGTGACGACACTTGTCTGCTCTTGTACATGATTCGATGCCTCATCAGCATTTCTCTTCGCCGTGTTTAGAGTTTCTTTAGCAGCATCCTGTTCTGCTTGGCTACCTTTCTTTAGCGCTTGCTCATAATCCTCTTGCGCTTTGACGAGTTTTTCAATAGCTACCGCCTCTTCTACTTTGGCCTCGTTGAGTGCACGGAGCGAATCCTGATATATCTGAACATCCTGTCCCAGTTTCTTAAAACTGTTCCCTCCAGGTTCACCTAAGATACTTTCCATCTTTTCAATAGAACTTAAAAATGTAGTTTGGGCCTCAACATTCGTATTCGTAAACTCTTTAGTTTGCGTATAGGCTCTAGCCTTGTCCAACTCCGGTTGAATATAGCTGCTCGCTATACCGCCAAACTCACTAAAAACAGTCACCCAGTCAATATTGGCTTGCATTGCTGCCGTTTCATGTTGGGCAGTCGATTTCTGACGTTGTCGCTCAAGTGTTTTCACTTCCGGGCTTTCTGCTCCATGTTCCGCTGTTGCTTTTCTTATCTTTTCCGCATAGTCTTGAGCCATAGCCAATTTCTGCTGCTGATACGTGCCATAGATTTTCAAATACTCGATCATGGCTTGTTTTTCAGATTCGATATTGGCTTTCCCCTGTCGTTCAGTTTCCTCTTTCTCGGATATCAACGTTTGCTGCTCTTTTTGATGAGTGACAACCATTTGCCGGGCATTGGCAGTTCGAGGTTGAGGCGCTTTCGGAGCGACACCCAACCCTGCCATCAGATCCGACGCCTCCTTTTCACTTTGTAAACTTAGCAACATCAGTTCTTCCATTTCTTTCTTCGATGCTTCAACCTGTTCCTTAGAAAATACGTACATAGCATTACGGAAATTCTTGAGGCTTTCGTTGGCTTTCATAATATAATAACCTTCCCCCCCTATAGGTGCCTTGTATTCTACATCTACAGCATCATCTTTCTCTTTTCTGGCAACTGCCATAGATGCACCCACTAATCTAGCTGCTACTTCCTTCCTCTTATCTTGGTAGGCCAAAGAGGTCGCTTTAGCAATTTGAGCTGCAATAAACGTGTCTTTATTGTCAACTAACAACTGTTGAGCATCATACCCATTACGGATAGACACTCCCAATTCATCAAAAGCCTTTTTATTCTTGACAATGAATTGCCGCTGAGCGTCCATATTGTCACCCAGCGATTGAAACTCGGTAGACAACTGCTCGATGGTAGCTATCGGCTGGGCAGCATGATTCTGTACAATTCTATTGAAAACATCCATACTGTCGTTCAATTTATTCTGCTCTCCTCGCTGTGCTTTGGTGAGAGACGTTATAAGGGAATAAATATCTGCTAACGTAGAAATAGTACCCAAAACGGGAATAGCTTTACTAGCCGCTGTCTTTATGCCACGAAAAACTCCCGACCAACCCAAACCGGCAATAATCCCTATGGAAGCAAGACTAGCAGTTATTGTCTTAAATGATTCACTAGTTTTTTGTTCTTGTTTCTCTATATCTGTTGCAAGTGTACGTATAGACGAATCTATCTGTTCCGTTTCCTTGATAAAGGATTCACTATTACCTTCTATTTTAAAATTTAAATTTGCCATAATACTTCTTATTTTTAAATTATTATTCACTAATCATTCTCCGTACCAAGTCTCGGTTCGCAGGGTCATCCGCATTGATCACTTCCCCATCTCCCCTACCCAATTTCTTGCGTTCATCGTCACTTAGATACACTGTCGTGATAGCGTCTGCCAATAACAAGCTCAAGTTAACATAGCTAATACTCCACAACACGTAATCCATCGTCCACCCATAGCGCTGACAGGCGAAGTCTATTAACAAGCCATAAATACTTTTTCCACCAAAGGTGACACTATGCCCCTCACCTTTGATATGGTTGATTTGCGCCTTCAACTTGCGGTCGGCATCGAGACCGAAGTAATGAATATATTCCTCCACCTTATCGGCAGAGAGAATGACAGTCAACAGGGTAGCTAAGTCATTAACAGACACTTTCTTTCTAAAAAAAATGGCACGCTGAGAAACTTTCTTAAAATCCATGACATCCCTTTTCTCATTGAAGGTAGAGTAGGCGATAATTTGACAGACGGTTTCCTGTTTATACCGACAGACCCTCAGAGCTTCAGCAAACGGATTGAGTGACAATAGCTTCGTATTGATATTCATGGCAAGGTAGAGATTCTTAAGGATCTGCATCCTGCCCAACGTAGATGGGTAAAAACTAAAAGAATACTTACCTACACTAAAGCGAATAGGCTTCTCGATAATAGCATCAGAGATGCTGATTTCGATTTCTTTATTGATATTCATAGCGTTATTGATAAAAAAGAGGGTGCATCATGAAGACACACCCTCAAGGTTAGAGAATCAGTTCATTACACCGCAGGTGCAAGATACGGTTTCACCTGGTTGCCCGATGCCGGTTTCAACACGTCTACAGTGTATTTCCATTTCTTACCTTCGGCAGTGTCATAAGATTCCTCAAGAGAAACCACGGAGCGCTCAATCAAGATACCTTCGCAAGTGGTATCTTCAGGAGTAAGACGGAAAGCATATTCGCCCTCAACTACTCCATCTGAATCTTCAATCGGTTTCTCACGATCCTTTGCAGCACGGATTTCAAACTCAAACGCATAGGTATTTCTTGCATACTTAACAGCTTCATTTTCGCCTCCTTCTACTTTAGCTTCTTTCTTTTCGCCTTTAGTAGGAGTAAGTTTGGTTGAACTTTCTACCGGGTCATACGCAAGTTTTGTCCATGTTGTAGGTGCAGCTCCGTTAGCTCCACATTTTCCAAACTCAATGGTGGGTTTTCCCCAAGATAATTGTGCCATAATTCAAATTGTTTAAATTTTTAATTAAATAAATTATATATAAAAAAGCCAGCTTTTGATCTTTTCTTTTTTGCAGTTTCTGCAGAAACCTTGTTTTCTAATTCGTTGGTAAAAGTACTGCCATTATTGACAACTGAACTATTTTCAGTTCTCCTAACTGTGACATCTCAACGAAAGTCATAAAATAGGAATGTAAGGCAACATTCCTCGACCTTCTAGCTGCTTCCATATACTAGCATAAATAAGATCTACCTCTTCTTTAAACACTCTGTAATTATCATAAGTGGATACCAGATTCTTTAAAAGATTGGACACTGCGGACTTGGACTTATATCCAAATAATTCCGTCAATATATCCCGGATGCCATTTGGTATTCTATGTCCGGTCAAGCTAATAGGGGAATAAAAGAAAATAATGATAATCAGAAATTGCATCTTTTTATCAGTATTAAGTTTACTTCCATCTCCACTACAACCAGATAATTCACAGAACCATTCGAAGATTTGCGGAATATATTCCAAGTCAGTAAGCATTGGAGTAGCCAGCTCTGCTTCTTTTCTCTCTAATTCAGATTTCTGTGTATGTACAGATATCAATTCTCTAATTCCCAAAATTTTATCCATCATTACATTAGTTTTTAGTGTTATTATTTCATTAATTTGTCATTTTGCAAGGCTTCTTTTTCTTTCTCCTCAATGCGTTTGCCCCACCCCCACATCATAGCTGAATAAATCACAGTCGTGTATAAATGCAATTCCCTTCCATTTGTTATAAAATCGACCCGAAATGCCGCGTTTCTCGCTATTGTCCATACTTTTTCATTGTTTGCCATAATTCTATCATTTCTATTTTTTAATATTACATTTCACTCATCACATTCTGCCATTAGATTAGCTTTTACTCCGCCAATCCACACATGTATAGATTATTTAATAAAAGTAGTACGAATATTAATGATTAAGAGGAATCTATCCGATCAAGATTTGACATTAGAGAGAAAGTCACAAAATTGACCAAACTATAATAAGAATGACACGTGTTATGAGGAGTATTGTTTAAGAATATAATTAAAACATATTTAACGGTACTATTATTAATGACAGAAAAAGGGAAAAAAGATAGATAGAAAGAGAATACGACTTAGTATATCTCTCTAAACAGGGTATAATAATATAATCTATATATTTTCTACGAATAAAGAACAATATTGTTTGTATTTCTTGTATTGTCGACTAATATATAAATTTCTATACTTCTTTAAATAGAATAAACATTATTGTCTCTATATCGGACGGTGATAGATAGGGTGATAGGTTGAAAGAGGATTTTCATTTTTATATATGGAGAGAATAGACGAATAGATAGCACTTCAGCAGGGCAAACACCCCCTCCTGTAGGAGATGTACAGCGCACTTCTACACTAATTGTATTATGATATTACAAATATAAACATGGTATATGTTTCTACAATATGGCTCTAGGGGGCTTGTGTGAGCGTCAATATTATTGAGCGTTCGCCCTGCCATTTTCCTCATTTCTACCGTTTTAAATATTTTCACTACGGAGAGATGAATAGACAAGTCATCAGTTATTAAAGCTGCCACATTTTTGTCTTTCTTTTAAGTATTATATGGGGAGAAACAAAAATGTGACAGAGATCAGTTTACATATTATCAAGTATAAAATCAGCTGAAATTCCGAAATTATCTCGTAAACGTTTCACCAGATTTAAATTAAGCGCCCGTTTCCCGGATAAAAGCTCACTGATACGAGACTCTGAAATGCCCAGTTTCTGCGCAGCTTCTTTCTGCTTTATATTTTCAGCGTCCATACGTTTTTTTATAGCGTCTGTTATGATTGTAGAAACCTTTCCTGGTAGAGGATGGTACGCTGCTTCCCATCCATAAATAGCGTCTGTCAAACGTACAAATTCTTCTTTATCGGAATCCGACAGCAATTCCATATCGCCAAGTTTCGTTCCTTTTTCAATCAGAACTTCTACTGCCCTTTTATATTCCCTGTATTGGGAATCACTACTAATTTTCATTACTCTTTTGATTTGAGACAAAAGTAGCAATAATTCCCAAATGTGGAATTTCTATAGAGAGTTATTTTTTATTTTTAAATAATTATTCAACCGTTTACGCGCAAACAATGCCAACACAAACACAAGACAAACTCCCAGTCCCCATATCCACAATAAGAAATCTCCTCCTTCGGTTTTTCCATAAGAATGTAGACCGCTTAAATAGTAATTCACTCCGAACCAAGTCATGATAACGGAAAGAATGGCTACAACCGAAAGCAGATTAAAACACCAGTCGGTCTTTCCTTTCAGAAGAGGAATGAAACGGATGTGAAGCACCAATGCATAAACAACGATTGAAATCAATGCCCAGGTTTCTTTAGGGTCCCAGCCCCAATATCTACCCCAAGAGACGTTGGCCCAGATGGCTCCTAGAAATGTACCTGCGGTCATAAAGAACAGACCGAGGATCATTGCCATTTCATTCAGTAATGTCAGTTCACGGATGCGGAACTGGAGTTTCACCCGGTTGGTGGCGGAAAGCAAATTCATCAGTACAAGGTTAAATAATCCTGTCAGTGCGCAAAGCGCAAAGAATACATAACCGATCATGATAATAGCGACATGAGACATTAGCCAATAAGACTGGAGTACCGGAACCAAAGGAGTGATTTCCGGATTCAGGTGGTTCAGTCCTGCTACAAAAAGCATGATTCCACCTAATAGTCCCGCTAATGCGGGAAGAATACGGAATCGGCGGGCAAACAGAAGTCCGCTGCCTACCAGCAACCAAGAGGTACATATCATTGACTCGTAAGCATTCGCCCAAGGCGCGTGCCCGCAAATATACCAACGTAGCAGGACACCTGCCGTATGCGTAAGGAAGGCGATTGTCAGGAGAGCGATCAGAATACCACTTAGTTTTCTCCCCCATTTGAAGTCCGCAATAATCTCTCCGCAAGCAATGAAAAGTAGGATGCCGCCCAAAATCAGGTAAGCCAGACGACACCAGAAAAATAGATTCAGCTGATTATAGAGAAGTTCGGCTCTCACTTTCTGATTGTCAATAGTGGGAACTTTAGCCTTTGCCTGTTGGAAGATATTCATCATTTCGATGATTTTATCGGCTTCTTTCCAGTCGTTGGAACGAACTCCGTTTCCTAATTCATAGATATACCAATCCATGATTTTTGTTACAAACAAAGAGTCTTTCCCGTGAAAAGCACTTAAATCATCACCCGGTGAATACCATTTTCCCTGCGAATCATTCCCATCCGGGAAAAGCGGCAACAACTGGTGTTGCATGATACGATAGACGATATTTACCGATTCATCCAGTTTCAATAAATCCGAATCCAGCCGTTTTCGTTCCGAAGCCGGTTTGGCGTAAATCGTGTTCATTTCATTCGTCAGGATATAGTTGCCGTCTGCATCAAACACATCTTGCCAGGCAATGTAATTGCCATCCCTGCCGAAGCGTTGAAGGAGCTCTTTATTATCGACTTTGATAAAAGGAAAGGCTCCCCATTCATCGGGAAAAGAAAGCAGATTCAGAAAGAATTGATCCGAATCCATACCGTTTAGTTGATCGGCTCCATACAATTTGCGTAAGATGGCAGATGTATAACTGTTGACGGGTTCGAGACGTCCGTTTGGATTAAGCACTACCAGACTACCGAACTTTTCGGCATGTAAAGAAGAAACACAAGGTAGTTGAGAAACCACAAGAGGGTGTTGCGCTGCTATGGGTGATTGCTGCGAAGAAACAGATTTTTGTTGTGCACTCAATACCTGTATACTTGATATCAGGAAGAACAACAAACAGAAAGGGGCATTATTTTTCATTTCTCCCAACTCTTTACGTAATCGTCCGAAACGGGATTTCTTACTGAACAACGTCCATACAAAACCAACAAACAACAGGAAATATCCGGTATACGTAAGTTGCATACCGGGACGATCGTAGCTCACAGACAACACAGTGCCCTGTTCATCGGGATCGAACGAAGACTGGAACAGACGATAACCATCCACATCAATCACTTTATTCATTCGAATGGTTGCCTGCAAAGGAGATTCATTCTCTCTCTTAATCACCAAGTCACTTTCATAAGACATCGGACTATGAGAACCCGGATAACGCTCCAACCTAAAATCATTCAGCGTGACAGAGAAAGGCAGGGAAGTCTTTTCCATCCCTGTTCCCTCATCTTTCATCATGCTGTTTGCCGTTTCCCCCTCACGGATATGCATGATACCCGTCACTCCGACATAGTGAGTGACAGCAGCCCCCAACCAAATAAAAAGAAAAGCTCCATGAAAAATCAGACTGCCTTTACTGATTCTCTTAAAATAGCTTCCCTGAAGGAACATAGCCGATAGATTAACTGCCTGCAATAACTGCAACTGTATAAACCAGGGAGCATAATAAAAATACTCGCGGGCAATGGCAGGGCCATAAGAGTTTTCCACAAAAGTGGCTACTGCCAATATCAAGGCATAAAGTCCCGCTAAGATGTACATCAATACCGGTGAAGCTATCAGTCGAATCAGTTTCATCTGTTTTTCTTTTATAATAAACAATGCTTTTACAAATAAGCAATCCCTTCAATTTCTATCAACAATTCCTCTCTGCATACATCCGCATAAAGATAAGCAATAGGAAGATCCGGACAAAGTTTATCCAAATCTGCTTTCACAGCCGGCGCATCTTCCTCATTCTTCAGATATACACGAAGAAGTCCTAACTTACCGGAATGTTCTGGCAAATTTTCTCTTCCCTCCTCCAGTCCGATCAAATGCTGGATATTTTCAAGAGTGATTTCCGTTTGCGAAAGTACATCTCCGGTCGTTACGCTTTCCTCGCCACGGATAGCAGCCGTGCCGGAAATATAAATTACTTCCTGCTGACGGTCGGACAAAGACTTTCCTCTTTCGAACTTCGGAGTTCCTTTCTCCGTATCCGCCCGATGACTAATCAGTACCTCATCCGAATAAACATGAGCAGCCCGTTGCCAGTCATTATCTAAAGGAACAATATCCACTTCTCCACTGACAGCATTGAAATCAATCAGTATGCCTCCATATTGTGTGCCAATCCCGGTTGCTGCCGGATAGCCTGATTCCCATGCCGAAGAAGCATAAAACAGAGTGCGCACATCATTAAAATCCTGATAACACTGATTGCCATGTGTTATATCGGTGATACGTTCCAGATAATTCCACTGACGGACAATGTCACCGAAGTTCATCTGTTCCGCTTTCAATATCTCTTCAGCCTTTCTGAATGCTTGTTCCGATTGTTCGCGAACAGGAAGATTCAAATCATCCGCACAAAGTCCTCCTGCTATTATTTCCCGGTAGTGAGAAGTCGCGATCCGGAGGTAGCGGACAGAAGAAGAAGTGAACTGTTCTTCTATTGTGAGCGCCTCATCTGCAGCTTCCACCAATGAATGTACCTCCAACACCAAGTTCGCCACCAACGGTTTTTGAGCCACAAGCGAAACGACCGGACGGGGAGAAACGAAATGCCGCTCCACCCATTGTTCCAGAAAGGAACGTTGAAACTTGTATTCCTGATTATCCGTACAGCGTGTAAAGAGTACAAGACGGACCACTCTCTCTTCCCGAACGGCGGATGAAAGTAATTCTTCCGCCATCTGTTCCCAACTGTTTCCTTCCGCTTTATACAAATTGCATTTTATTCGATGATACTTCATAGTGCAAATTTCAATGTCTTTTTCTTATGATCTATACTTTATTAATGATAAGAGGTAACACCTGCCGGAATATCCATACTATAAACAGAAGACATGGTTTTCAAGCCCGGAGTATTTTCCAAAGAATAAAGTATCTTCTTTTGCCGGTCGACCAACAACATGTGTACTTTCTCTTTCGGATTTACATGTCCCGTCCAGTTTGTAATCAGGAAACGTCCGTCGGAGAAATACTGAAAACCTCCCAAAAACTTCAACGGTTTGTCGGGAATATCCGCATTCGATAATTCCCAAACTGTCTTTCCTTCTGCCGTTACTTCGATTAGTCGCGGATTCTGATCTTTATCCGCTACGGCAATCAGTGTATGTCCGTTAGGCAGACGAGTCAATGAATGTGGTCCGCCAGGAACATCCAGGTTCCACACCACTTTTCCGTTCATATCATACTCCGTCACACACTGCGGACCATAATGCGCCACCAGAAAATGGCCGTTATCCAGACGCCGTGCATTACGCATAAAAGCAAATCCTTTCTCTTTCACACCTTCCGGCAGGATGCACACTTCTTTCACAATCTTACCTTTGGGAGAGATTTCCAACATACGGCCTGTAATACATTCGCCCACAAACGTATTTCCATTCTTCAACCGTTGGCAGGCAAAAACCGGGCTTTTAGATTCATAATGAAAGATGGTATCGTTCTGACGAGTCATTTCGAGTACTCCATGTCCGGTGGTGAAAAGGATATTGCCATTTGGCAATACCCATAGATCATTGGAATCGGGAGCTTTGTGTTGCCACACGATTTGATTATTTTCCATCACGAAGACAATTCCCTGCGAATAATCCGTTCCTGCAAACGTTTTTGTCTGCGCAGACAAAAATGCCGGAAACAGAAAGGCCAGAATCGCAATATATATTCTTGTCATAAATATAAATTCAAAATTAGTTTTATATAAAAGATTTTTCAGGCACGGATGAAGTTCACTACAGAGACAATACGTACTCCTCCAACTCTTCCAGTTCTTTTTCGGAAACCGGTTTGTGAGGTCCGTGTACCTTAAGCATATCTTTCATCGAATAGCTACGACCGTCATACAAATAAGGAGCTGTACGCCAGCACTCATTCAAAGCCGGAACGTCCATCGACAAACCTTTATCGGGTCCGGTAGTCCAATCTACCTTATACTGTTTCTGGTCCGTGTAATATTGTCCGGAGTGACAACTTGCACAGTTTTCCTCAAAAATCTTCTTTCCCCTTTTCGCTTTCGCAGAAAGTTTGCCATTCTGAAGATAAGGACTGGGCAGAGGTTTCAGAGACTTCAGATATTCGTCGATAGATTCATAGATTTCATCTTCTCCTTCCATAAACAGAATATATTTCACTCCCGAACGTACCGCAACTTCGGCATTCTTACGAATACCGGTCGCCATACAAGGCGGAGTCTGATGCGAAAGCAAGAGAGTTTTCGTATTCTTCGGATTACCCATGCCATCATTCAGCAAATCCCAGTTAAGCCCGTCCATACGTGCATCATTCGGATGGCAGGTTGCACAACTTTGCCAATTTTGGAAACAAATGGTCGCATCATGGAAATACATATCGCCTTTACCTACTTTAGTGAAAGCCAACGGAGCACCCAAAATCTGCTTCTGCACGTTCTTGCCGTTCAAATCCATAGACACCAGTTCCGATGTATAATAATTGGCTGTATAAATTTTACCTCCTGTGGCAACCACCGAACGCGGACCTTTTCCCTGTGTAGGAATGAAGTCACGGATACCATATAAGAATCCCGCGTCATTGGGTATATTACCCCATGCTTTCATAGAAGGAGTGACCATTTCTCCCTGCTTTGCCTTGGCAAGACGTTCGTGCAAAGCAATACGATCGATGCGCACCAATTCCTGACTGCCGGCAGCCGCTACAATGATTTGTTTATCATCCGGAGTAACAATGACCGACCACGGATTGGCCGCTCCTTTCTGCGGAGTATCCAGAATGACGGAAGTCAGCCACTTCTTTGCTTTCAAATCAATGATAGACAATGTATTGGTAGCCATCCATCCTCTATCCAGTTGATTGGTAGGCAACTGATAACGGGAGATTAAGTGAGTGACATACGCAAAAGTATGATTTTTGTCCACTGCTACCGACTTCACATCCGTAGAGCCGTTCGGCAACATGATACGTCCCGAAACCTTTTTCGAAAGTACATCGACCATGTCGAGCTGTACAGCAATCGGATAAGCCGTAGAAGGCATTTCCGGCAGATTATTAGCAATCAACAGGCAGGAATCACTCGCAAAGGCAGCCATCGACACAGGTTCACGGCCGACAGCGATTTTAGTTTTCACCTTACGGGTTGCCGGGTCAATCTCCCAAAGTTCGTTATTGAATCGTTGCGTCACCCAAAGAGACTTTGACAACGGATTATACAGAATGTCCGAAGGAGTAGCTCCGCTTTTTATTTTAGATTGCACCGAAAGTTTCTTCCCGTCCAATTCGTACATCGTACCGTAGTTTCCGTCGCATACCACCCAAAGTTTACCATTCGCATCCTGCGTCATGGCATTGACAGGAGACGAGAAAGAGACTTTCTTTTCCATTTTCTGTCCGTCGGACGACATCTTGATGAGTTCACAACCTGCCCTGTTTGTTACAAACAAGGATTTCCCGTTGTCTGCCAAAAACAAACGGTCCGGCGAAACCGTCGTTTCCGCTGCTTGCCAAGACGCACAAAGAAACAGAGCAGCCATACCAACAGGTATCAATATCTTCTTTTTCATTTTTTCTCTTGTTTAGTTTGAAGGGATTGAATGTATTGACGAATATTCTCCTGATCTTCCGCACGGGCTGCTTCCCGCTTCTTATCATAATAGTTGTAGAAGTCGAGATCCTTTTGCGACCAGTTGTTCGCTTCGCGGTAGTCTCCGATAAAAGGTACAAGCAAATCAATCCAAAGAGCCACTTTTCGTATTTCCTGCGGAGTCAACTTAGTACCTCCATGTCCGCTTTCCAGACGTTTAATCAGATTACTCGTGTTAGAACCTGCAAAATAAGGGGGCAGCAATGTAGGTTCGGACAAAGCACTGATCCAGTTTACTTCCGGATGGTGTGCATTACCTCGCCATGCTCCTCCGTCTTTATTCTGGGTAGCATGGGTCAAACTCAAATACGAATCCGTATATTTTCTTTTGCTTGGTTTATCCATTACTTTCAATTCACCTTTCAAGCTCAATGGCTGCTTCACTCCATCGTGACAAGAGATACAATGTCTGTCCCAGATAGGCTGGATTTCTTTCAGGTAACTGAAATTGCGTTCACCCATCTCATCTTCCGGAGCCAATGCCTTGATACCTTTGTTCATGGCCATAGATACCGGATGCCCTGCTACGGGAACCGTATTCTTATGCTCGTGACATCCTACGCAACTCTGCACCTCGTTCGGTTGCAAAGTAGACCAGCTACGCATCGTCTGAACGACACGTCCGTTTTCATCCAATGCCTGAAAATATAGAGGTTTGCGTGCAGGCACTTTAAAGAAAGCAGAACCATCGGGCTGTACTTCCGTCACACCCAACACTCTCTTCACGTCCCAAGCTGCATTACCTACTCCTACAGGAGAGCTCATGATAGCTCCTCCCCCTTTATCATTACCATTCACTTCGCCTACACCCGCTGCACGGAACTGGATTTCTACCACACGCAACTGTTTGATTGTACCCGGTTTCACCCCTTTCAATCCGTTACCTTCGTAAATATTCTGCATATAATATACACCTTCATTCTTTGTATAATCTACCGAAGACGAACGGCGGAACGGACGTTTGCGAGGAGCAACCAATACAGGTTGATTGCAGGATATACGCGTATCAGAAACCAACAACTCACGTTCTCCGTCCGCATTCATCCAGTAAACGCCAAATTCCATCGGATGTCCGACGTAATAGCCCAACGGAGTATAGGAAATTAAAAATTCCGTCTCACTCAACGGGAAAGGGTGCTGAAACTGATCGGTAAACTTCCCGTAGCCGTCAATACGTTCCGGTTCCGGCTTGTGAACCGGAGCTACGAACATGACACCTTCATTCTCATCACGTCCGGCTTCGGGATCTATAATACCCAATTTGCCATGTTGAGGAGTATGGTGTCCCATAAAAACTCCCATCAGCTTACGAGTGCCGGGGATTTGGCGAATCTGTGCCACCGTTGTCGGAAACCAGCTGTTCATTCCGTAATATTCTGCCTGTCCTGTTCCATCGGGATTCATCTGGAAAAGAGGTTGCGCCCATACCTGTCCGCGGTCATTGTAGTCCCAACGAGTATAAACCACACGACCGTCATCCAACAGAGTCGGAGTGACAGTGTGCACCTGATCGAAACCGACCTGACGCATATAACGTCCTTCCCTATCGCAGAGATACATATTGCTGACTTCCGTAAACCAACAATCTACCGTGCTTCCACAACGGGTAGAGTTGAAAAGGATATTATCATCCGGCAAGTAAATACCTTCAATGTCGGCATGTCCTTTTCCAAAAGTCAACTGTTTGATTTCACGTGTCTTCAAATCCATTTCATACAGATGAAAGTCATCCTCCTTACGGGACTTCTTCCAGGAGAAAAGCAAGTGTTGACCGTCGAAGTGGAGGTTCGGATCACGAACCACTCCTTCTTCATCTGTCAACAGCGTTTCTACCTCCGCCCAGATACCATTCATCTTCAGCTTCGCCAACGCGCCGCCCGCAATGTAATTACATTCGGCACGGGCATCCGAAACACCTTCGGTATAAGCAAAGAAAGAAGGACGCAACGTTCTGTACTTTGTAAAAACAATCTCCGGTTTATCGGTTGTGAAGGCTGTCAAACGCTTGATACGTCTTTGTTCACACGCTTTCAGATAAGACTGGAAAGCCGTTTCGATACTTTCCGGAGTATTAGTCACGGAAGTGTTGATGTTCAGTTTCTGCAAACGCACGGAAAGTTCCTGATTAAAACTCTTACTAAACCAGTCTACATCACCCGTTGTGCCATCCTGCAACCACCAATCGTAATAGACCGGATAAGTACGTGTCAATCTCCGGTGCACGGCTTTGATCTTGTTTTCTATCTCTTCCTGATTACCTTTCTTTTTTATCGCCTGAACTTCCACATATTTCTTCTGAATCTCGACGATAAAACCTCCTGTGTCGGTAGGCTGAAGGGAAGTGTCTTTCGTCTGCCACGCTACGACGGAGAGGAACACACAACATGCCATTCCACACTTCAACAGCTTTATTAATTTCGATCTTATCATTTTATCTTCTTATTTACCTTAATTACCCTCTTGAAAAAAAGAACGATTACAAACCTTTCTTCAGCTCCTTATAGGATTCTACAATCTGAATACCACTTGATGTACCGATACGGGTAGCGCCTGCCTGAATCAATGCCAACGCAGAATCAAGATCACGAATACCGCCTGCTGCTTTCACTCCGATACCCGGACCTACCACACGACGCATCAACGCCACATCGTGTACCGTTGCTCCTGCCGTACCAAATCCGGTAGATGTTTTCACGAAATCCACTCCGGCCTCTTTAGCTATGCGGCACACTGTTTCTTTCTCTTCATCCGTCAGATAGCAAGTTTCAAGAATGACTTTACAGATCACTCCCGCAGGCTTACAGATAGAAACCATATCTTCTATTTCTTTCTTCACGATTTCAGTCTGTCCTTTCTGCAAAGCACGAACATTGATGACCGTATCAATTTCGGTTGCACCTTTAGCAATGGCATCGCGGGTTTCAAATGCTTTGCACTCTACCGTATTCTGTCCCAACGGAAAACCGATAGCCGCGCCTACACGTACGCCCGAACCTTCGAGCAACTTCACACAGGTTTCCACTTCTGCCGGATTGATGGCTACCATCGCAAACTGATACTGACGGGCTTCCGCACAAAGTTTTTCAATAGGAGACGCATCACCGAAAGGTTTCAGAAAGGTATGATCGATCATTCCTGCCAACTGTTCTACTGATAATTCTGCAATCACTTCGTTTATATTCTTCTTTTCCATTATTTTGAGTCGTTTAATAAGTTGTTATAAATCTATTGTTTCTTAAAAAGTTAATACGCATTTCAATACTTCACCCCGTTTAACGGCAGCAAAGGCTTCTTCTATTTCTTCTATCGTAAAACGATGCGTGATAAAGTCGGACGCAGACAGTTTTCCTTCTCCAATCCATTGCGCCAATGTGTTCATCGCCGCTTTTTCTTCCGAACGGGTAGGCCATTGATGCATGTGCAAGTCGAAGTTATAAGGAGCTTTTGATAAATCGAACGTCGGATTCTTTGTCATAACGCCATATACGCAGACATCTCCACCCATCTTTACCAATGGCAATACGGAATTTACGACTACATCCAGTCCTACCGCATCAATGACAGCATCATAAGAGCGATTAGCCGCGGCTATAAATTCCGGAGTACTGATTTCGGCGGGTGTATATCCGTTGTCTGCTCCCATCCGACGGGCTACTTCCAGTTTAGCGGGAAGCATATCGACAATATCAATCTGTCCCAGACCGAACAATTTACCCAACTTCACAAAGCTCAATCCTACAGGACCGGAGCCTACTACGATCACCTTTTTCCCCGGAGTCAGATTGAAATCCTTGAAAGCTCCCAACACTTCGCGCCAGGTACAAGAGATGACTGCTTCTTCCGGTTGCACATGTGAAGGGACTGTGTTCTGAATCTCAAAACTGTCCCAGCATCCCTGTTCAGGTGTAGCTAGTCCCTCTTCTTTCAGTACTTCAAAGTCATTCACTACTACATATTCGCTGAAACCACCCCAGCCGCTATCGACACCTTGCGCACCAAAATCGGAAATAAGACCACCAATAGCACGGTTGCCTACTTTAAAGTTACGTACTTTTTCACCGACAGCCACTACTATTCCGGCATTCTCATGTCCCAAAGCCAATGGATAAGTATCCACTCCGGGGAATTTTCCGGCTATCAGTTTACTGTCAGTCGCATTACACAAAGCAACCATTTCTGTTTTCACCAATGCCTGATAAGCATTGATTACAGGAGTTTCCACCTGTCGTATTTCAATTTTGCCGGGAGCCGGCACTATTACTGTTTTCATTTGATTATTAGGTTTTATATAGAATCTAGTTCAGTTTTTGCAATTTCAGTATACATATCGCACAAAGCGTGATAAGCTTTATCAAAAACAGGCATCCAAGCCTCATACTTCTTCACGTTTTCCTGAATCGGCTGCACGGTCTGTTCGATACGGACAAAGCGGTCTATCACAGAGAAGTCTTTAAAGACTCCCGCACCGATACCTGCCAGAATAGCCGCTCCCATCGAAGTTGCCTCTTCCAGATAATTAGGTACACGGATTTCTACCTGATAGATGTCTGCCATCATCTGGCGCCATACAGGGTTTTGCGCACATCCTCCAATCACCGTCACCTGATCGATGGGAACGTGTTTGCGGAAGATATTGACGATAAATCCCAGATTGAGGGTAATTCCCTCCATCACGGCACGCAGCATATCACCATGTGTATGCCCCAGCGTCAGACCGATAAATGCTCCTTTGGCGTCTACATTCCAACGGGGAGTACGTTCACCAAGCATATAAGGTAGGAATAGAAGTTTATTGGCTCCTATCGGAGAGGAAAGAATCTGTTCGTCAATCAGTTCGAACACGCTACGTCCGAGTTGAGTAGCCAATGCCTGCTCGTGCTGGCAAAGTTGGTTAATCATCCAGTTGTAGGAAGAACCTGCCGCCTGCATCGTTCCCGACGGATGCAGCATGCCCGGCACTACGTGCGCCCAGTTCATGGTACGGCGTTGTTCGTCTACAATCGGTTTTTCTACTGTCAGAGCTACCCAGGAGGAAGAACCCAGATAGTTGTATGCGCTACCCGGAGCCACACAGCCGACGCCTACTCCGGCACAACTACCGTCGCCTCCACCACAGATTACGGGTATTCCGGCAAGCAGTCCTGTTTCACGGGCAGCTTCGTTGGTCACCTCACCGATCACGTCGATAGATGAACGGACTTCCGGGAATAGGGAAAGATCAAGTCCAGCAGCTTCTATGATTTCTTCACTCCATTGCCAACGGTTCAGGTCGTATGCATTGGTACCCGAAGCATCCGAGGGATCAGTGGCTAGAGTACCGCAGAGACGGAAATTGATATAATCCTTGGCATTCAATATCTTGGCTGTCTGTGCAAAGATTTCCGGTTCGTGTTTCTTTACCCACATCAGTTTCTCGATGGAATAGGAAGCGCTGATCCGGTGTCCCGTGATTTCATAGAAATGAAGCGGATCTATCTTTTCGGAAAGAATAGTCTCTTCTTTCTGCGAACGCTGGTCGCAATAAAGCATGTGAGGACGAAGCGGGTGACCGTTTTTATCCACACAAAGACAACCCATCATTTGTCCGCTAAGTGCCACACCGGCAATATCATTGGGAGATACCAGTTTGAGAAGTGCCTGCGTGGTATCTACAATCGCTTTCCACCAATGGAGCGGATTCTGTTCCGCCCGGTTGCCGGAAGCGTAATCTGTAGGGTATGCGGCTGTACGTGAAGCAATCAGTAGTCCCGATTCATCGAACAAGGTTGCTTTGTTGCCACTAGTACCCAAGTCATGTGCTAATATATACATAATCTCTTTTTCTTTTTCAATTAATAGGATCAGAGTGCCGCATTCGTGTATCCGGTAAGTCCGACGAAAATACCACCGACGATACCGCCCAGGATAATCACCAGCCAACGGGGAAAGGCTTCTTTCAGCAATCCGCCACGCGTGCCTTTCGGTGCGCAAAGTACGTCGGCCAGAATGAAGCCCATTGCAATCGCCCATCCCATATCTACCCAGGGAGCACTGCCCCGATTTCCCTGATGAATCAGGCAGAATTGCATCGGCAGACCGTCGGCGTCATTCAGCAACCCGGTGGAGAAACCAAAACCGGGCAGTTTGTGATTGACCACCCAAAAAGTACCGATAATAAGGGCGGCTGCCATAAATCCACCTATCGGACCAAAGTCCTTTACTAATTTAGGCCAACTCATCAACACGGTAAAGGTGACGGCAAAAGCTCCGAAAATAGATGTGATGATTCCGGCATGATACATGCCGAAAAATTCATTATAGGTCTGTAACCATTCGCTCATTGTTATTTCCTCCTTAATTTATCTTCCGGGCACAATCGCACGAACGGATTTTCCATACTAATATTCCTGCCAGGGCACCTCCTATCAGACAACAGATTAAGGTAGGTACTGCATAAAAGAAATTGGTGATATCGCCTTGAAAGCGGACAATTCCCCAGGCAATTCCCGCAGAGCCGATACACCAGCCCTGATCCAGCCATATTTTTCCCGGAGGATTCAGAATAGCTCCATGATAATGGTTCATATACCACATAATGCCGATAATCAGTGTGGCCGCCAACCAGCCTCCCATCAGACCGTATGTCTTCCAAAGTTCCGGCCAGATGCCAAAAGCAAATCCGCCACAGATGGCAGAGCCGGCAAAGGTCGATAGATATTGCTTCATATAATTGATAATGTGTTTTTTAGGTTTATAATAGTAGTTCGGGGTTGTTTATTTATTCCAAAGACAACTTAGCCAATGTGAAAGGCTTGTCATGTTTCGTGTTTACCTTATCCGGTCCAGTCACCAAGTCGAAACAGGATACAATCACCTGTCCGTTCCATACGATAGGTTCGCCCGGCTGATCCAGACCTCCGTCACTGCCATCACAGTCAGGGCTTTGAGCAATACGCTGAATTTTTCCGTCTTTATCAATGCGTGCAACTGCATTCGCCGAGAAATCCGCTACCCAGATATTACCTTTATCGTCTATACACATTCCGTCCGTGGTACGCAACTGGATGGTATCTTTTGCCCATACATCATTACTAAGTACATTCCCTTCCACATCCATCTTTATGCGGTGAACAGCACCATCACCGAAATTTCCAACAAAGAGGTCGCCCGCTTCGTTGAAAACAATTCCATCCAGTCCGTATTGTACTTCTGGGTTCTTTGTGATAACGGTGGTAATAAGGTTTTTATCTTCTAATGTATTAGTCACTGCCACATCACGGTCATTCATATCAAAGCAATATACCCCGCTGACCAACAATCCCGAAGGATCTTTTATCTGCGATAATGAACTCTGAGTGACGTACAGTTTCCCGTTGCGGATACGCAGGCCGTTAGGATGCTCCATACCGGATGCCACAGTGATTGTTTCTTTTAATTGGTCGTTTTCAAACTTCAGACGAAGAACACGTCCTTTATTCTGTGCTTTCTCTGCTCCACTCCAACCTTGATTGTCGCAAATAAACAGATCACCCTCTTCATTAAAGGCAATTCCCATCGGAGAAGCCCAGCCAGTTTCTTCCAATACCGGAACATCCATCCATTTCGTAATCTCGCCATTTTTAGTGATGCGCATCAGACAAGCAGGCTGTGTGATATCTGCAAAATTCGGACAGGCCAGAATCAAATCTCCATTAGGAGCGATAGCCATTCCGTCCGGTGTCGGACAACAATCCGGTAAATTTGCAAACAATTCGCTCTTCTGCGGAAGAGCATTCTCACTACTTTTCTGTTTCGGAGAAGTACATTGAATACAAGTTGCTCCCATCAATGAAGCTGCCACAAGAGATAGTAAATAATACTTTTTCATGGTTAGATAATACAAATGTTTATGTTTATAATATGAGTCCGTTAGTTCGGTACGCAAACATACTGGTATTTATCAGCAAAGAAGGAAAATGACAAATCAATAAAGGACAAAAATTGTTCAAAATGCTATTAAAAGAGCCGGTTTGAGCTGTAAATAGAGAGAAGGAACAAAATATGGAAAGACTGAAAACAGAATATGAAAGGATTGAACCCCCTTTTATATATACCTTATATTATAAAAGCAGTCGGCACTTACTTCCTATGCAATACTCTACTTTCCCCTCCGTTCACGGCTAATTTAGGCTAAAAAGAACATTTTCTCATAAAAAGTTTTTGTAATATCAGAGTTAATCGTATTTTTGTGTACAATTTTGGTGTAGTGATGACAGAAGAAGAAAAAAAGTTATTGAATTCCTTTGAAACGCAACTCCGGCATTTGATTTATTTGCACGATGAACTAAAGCGTGAAAATGCCGAATTGAAGAAGCTTCTCGATAATGAAAAGCTGAAAAACGAGAAGGTACAAGCTCAATACGATGAATTGGAAGTCAGCTATACAAACCTAAAAACAGCTACGGCAATCAGCCTTAACGGCAGCGACGTAAAAGAGACGAAGCTGCGATTGTCAAAATTAGTGCGTGAAGTCGATAAATGCATCGCTTTGTTGAATGAATAAGAAGAAGATGTATGAACGATAAAATAAAGATAAACCTGCAGATAGCAGATTCAAACTATCCGTTAACCATCAACCGTGAGGAAGAACAAATGGTACGGGAAGCCGCCAAGCAGGTAAATGTCAGGCTTAATAAGTACCGGGAGGTTTATAAGAACTTGGAACCGGAGAAAATTATTGCCATGGTAGCCTATCAGTTCTCGTTAGAGAGACTGCAATTGATGCAACGTAATGATACCAGCCCCTATGTGGAGAAGGTAAAAGAACTGACAGAATTGCTGGAGGATTATTTTAAGGAGGAATAAATCCCGACCGGCTATTCACTGATAAGAGATAAAACAACCACGCACTGCACAATATCCAAGCAAAGATACATGCTTTGATATTTGGCGGTGCGTTTTTATTTATATACTTAAATTAAATGTAGAATGATAGCAATAATAGCAACAGCAATTGCTTGCTTCATCGTAGGAGGAATCCTTTCATATATACTATTCCGGTATGTACTGAAATCCAAATACGATAATGTCCTGAAAGAAGCAGAGACAGAAGCGGAAGTAATTAAGAAAAACAAGCTGCTGGAAGTGAAGGAGAAATTCCTGAATAAAAAAGCAGATCTTGAAAAAGAGGTAGCATTGCGGAATCAGAAGATTCAGCAGGCGGAAAACAAACTGAAACAACGCGAAATGGTTCTTAGCCAGCGTCAGGAAGAAATCCAACGCAAAAAGTTGGAAGCCGAAGCGGTAAAAGAGAACCTGGAAGCGCAACTTGTCATTGTTGATAAGAAAAAAGATGAACTCGATAAACTGCAACAGCAGGAAATCGATAAACTGGAAGCAATCTCCGGATTGTCTGCCGAAGAGGCCAAAGAACGCCTGGTAGAATCACTGAAAGAAGAAGCTAAAACGCAGGCACAGTCATTCATTAATGACATTATGGATGATGCTAAGTTAACTGCCAGCAAAGAAGCGAAACGTATCGTTATCCAGTCTATCCAACGGGTAGCTACGGAAACTGCCATCGAAAACTCTGTTACGGTATTCCATATTGAATCAGATGAAATCAAAGGACGTATTATCGGACGTGAAGGACGTAACATCCGTGCTTTGGAAGCCGCTACCGGCGTTGAAATCGTTGTTGACGACACTCCGGAAGCTATCGTTCTTTCTGCCTTCGACCCGGTTCGCCGTGAAATTGCCCGTTTGGCACTGCATCAGCTTGTGACCGACGGACGTATCCATCCGGCTCGTATCGAGGAAGTGGTGGCTAAAGTTCGCAAACAGGTGGAAGAAGAAATTATCGAAACCGGTAAACGTACAACCATCGACCTGGGTATCCACGGTCTGCATCCTGAATTGATCCGTATCATCGGTAAGATGAAATATCGTTCTTCTTATGGTCAGAACTTGTTGCAGCATGCACGTGAAACAGCCAATCTTTGTGCTGTGATGGCATCTGAACTGGGATTGAACCCGAAGAAAGCGAAACGTGCAGGTTTGCTGCATGATATCGGTAAAGTGCCTGATGAGGAACCGGAATTGCCGCACGCATTGCTGGGTATGAAACTTGCCGAGAAGTACAAAGAAAAACCGGATATTTGCAACGCTATCGGTGCTCACCACGACGAAACGGAAATGACCAGTTTGCTGGCTCCTATCGTACAGGTATGTGACGCCATCTCCGGTGCACGCCCGGGTGCACGCCGCGAAATCGTAGAGGCTTACATCAAGCGTCTGAACGATCTCGAACAACTGGCTATGGCTTATCCGGGTGTAACAAAGACTTATGCTATCCAGGCAGGGCGCGAACTCCGTGTTATCGTTGGTGCGGATAAGATCGACGACAAGCAGACAGAAAGCCTGTCAGGAGAAATCGCTAAGAAAATCCAGGATGAAATGACTTATCCGGGACAAGTGAAGATTACCGTCATTCGTGAAACACGTGCGGTTAGTTTCGCTAAATAAAGAAACCATTCAAAAGAAGATTCATATAAGGGCGAAGAAATTCGCCCTTTTTTAGTATACGACTATGGAAAAGTATCAAATTGAGATTTGTACGAATTCAGTGGAAAGCTGCCTGGCTGCACAGGAAGGTGGTGCCAACCGGGTGGAATTATGTGCCGGAATACCGGAAGGCGGGACAACCCCTTCCTATGGTGAAATAGCCATTGCAAGAGAAGTACTGACTCATACCCGCCTGCATGTTATTATCCGGCCACGTGGAGGAGATTTTCTTTATTCGGATATAGAAATCAGAACAATGCTGAAAGACATCGAAATCGCACGGAGATTGGGGGCAGACGGAGTCGTATTCGGTTGCCTGACAGCAGACGGCGAAGTAGACTTGACATCAATGCAGATCCTAATGGAAGCCTCTAAAGGGCTGTCAGTCACCTTCCACCGGGCATTTGACGTATGTCGTAATCCTCAAAAGGCACTGGAGGAGATCATAGAGCTGGGATGCAACCGTATTCTGACTTCCGGGCAGCAACCTACGGCTGAACAAGGTATCGGTCTTTTAAAAGAATTGCAAGGACTGGCTGCGGGAAGAATTACGTTACTTGCCGGCTGTGGAGTAAATGAAAATAATATTGCGCGGATTGCGGCAGAAACCGGAATCAATGAGTTTCATTTCTCGGCACGCGAAAGTATTCAAAGTGAAATGAAATTCAGAAATGAAGTTGTCTCAATGGGAGGAACAGTACATATCAACGAGTACGAACGAAATGTGACTTCCGTGCGAAGAGTCAAAGAAACAGTGGAGGCTTTATATAAAGGAATGTAAGTTATCGCCTCTCTACTATATACTAAGAAATGGTGAACATACAGCTTTAAGCCTTTTGTTCACCATTTCTATTTTGCATTACCACCAGCGGTATCAAGAAAAACCGCTATACCTTTATTTATAAATAAGGAATCACCGTAATATAAATACCTGTAATAATAGCCGAAGTAATTACTCCCGAGATATTAGCTCCCAAGGCATCTCCCAAGACGAATGAGTCCGGATTATCTTTGCTTACAATCTTTTGTGCAACCTTTGCAGTAGTCGGCACACAGCTAACAGCCGCAATACCGATGACCGGATTGTAATTACCCCGTTTAATAATATACATGATATATCCTCCGATTATTCCTCCGATACCGGAAAGTAATAATGCTACAATGCCTAATACTAATAGTTTCAATATCTTCGGATCGAGCAGCAGATGTGCATCACAAAGTACACCCAGCAACACGCCCAACATAAAAGTCGATCCATAAAGCAGCGGACCGCTCACAAAATCATAAATGTGTTTCATACCCGACTCACGAACAGCAACCCCCAGGAATAAAGAGAAGAACAAAGGAGAAGCTACCGGGAATAAGAAACAGAGAATAGCACAAAGAACAGCAGAGAAAGCCAGTTTCACTTTGGCATCGTAATTCTTCGGAGCCTTCTTTGTCACCATCTTAATAGAACGGAAACGTTTGGGAACCAACAGTTTCACAAGGTAAGGATAGCCTCCATACGTCAATCCTAAATAAAGATAGGCAACCACCGTAATAGGCACAAACAAATGCTTTGCCAATGCCAGTGAAGTAAACAATACCATCGGTCCGTCTGCTCCACCTACCATAGCCACTGATGCACTTTCTTTGAGAGTCAGGCCGAGAGCGGAAGCAATAGGAACTGTCAGGAAAGTGCCCAATTCTGCACACAGAGCAAGGAATATACTTGCAAATGGTTTCTGAAGCAGGAATCCGACATCCAAAAGCGTCCCGATACCCATAAAGACAAAGCAAGCTATGAGTCCATTACTAAACGTCAGAGTGTAAACAGGTTGCAGGAAATCTATCTGCATGGTATTCATTAATTGATCCGTATCTGAAAGCATTGGATCAAGAAAGAGGTTACCCAGTGTGCCGTCGGGCATAATCAGTGTTCCGCAGTTGATAGCTACCATTCCCAGTCCCATAGGGATCATCACCATAGGTTCGAGGATACCTTTCCAACCTAAATAGATTAGTAACAGACCGAGCAGTGCCAGAAAAACTCTTGCAGAAGCAAGTACCCATCCGCTTGCCATCATTGTACCAATACCTTGAAATAAGGTAGCAAAATCTATATTTTCCATAAATTAGTTTCCTTTTATTGTTTGTTGTTAGTAAGTTTCTTTGAGTTCTTCTTATTGACATGCGCCTGCTCTTCTTCCCGCAGAAAGAATTCACGGGTATCCTGCGAATAATAATAATTCACCAGATTATTTTCTGAAGCTCCCGGACTCACTCCATGATAATAGCCGGAGTAGCCAGTAAAGTTTCTGTCAATCCCCCTACTGTAGTCTTCACGAGAATCACCTAAAGCATCTTCATCTGCAATAGGTATCTGCCGGACTAATCTTTCCACCTTCTGCCGATGCTGCCGCCAGCGTCGTAACCGGAGTAGTTCCAAACGGTGGGAACTATAAAAGTCAAATGAATCAGCCGCATAAGCAATCAACTTAATGACCACAGCGACAAAAAAACCGATGAGGAAAGTAAGCCCCATCATCGCAAGAGTAGACAGTAATAAATGAATCATAGCAATATAAAAATTAGGTTGTACAATCATATTCAAAATAAAGAAGAGGCGCCCAATGGTGAAACCATTATAAAATTTAGACACACATGAAAGTTAATCCCACTGGGCATTCCTCATCACCATATAAAAACAATCGGCGGATATTATTTGCCTGAAATCACTTCGGTATATATCCTTGCTTTTATACGACGTAACTCCCGTTTCACAACGGAAAACACAATATTTTAGTCCTTAAATACCTTATCATTAGTATTCAGGAGGTATATCATTCAACTGGGCTTTGGTAAATACGGGACCGTCTTTGCAGACATACAACTTCCCGACATTACACCGTCCACATTTTCCAACACCACATTTCATCCGGTTCTCCAGGGTGGTATAAATATTCTCATCGGCAAAGCCTAACTTCTCCAATACAGGAAAAGTGAACTTTATCATCACCGGAGGTCCGCAAACTATTGCCACGGAATCTGCACTGGCAGGTGCAGCAGCCTCAAGCACTGAAGGTACAAAATCGACCTTTCCTGTCCAGTCGGGAGTCTCGCCCCCAGGATCAACCGTAGTTATCAGATTGACATCCGGACGGTTTTCCCATTCTTTCAGTTCTTCTTTATATACCAAGTCGTTAACAGACTTGGCTCCGTAAACAATCGTTATATCTTTAAAATCTTCCCGCCTGTCCAATGCATTCCAGATGACGCAACGCATCGGCGGAAGTGCTATACCACCTGCAACGAACAACAGATTCTTTCCTTTCCACTCGTCCAACGGAAATGTGTTTCCGAAAGGTCCTCGAAAACCGACGGTAGCTCCTTCTTCCAGTTTGGTAAGTCCGGTAGTCACCCGTCCTGCCTGACGGAATGTACACTCGATATATCCTTTACGAGTAGGCGACGAAGCAATACAGAAAGTTGACTCCCCTTCACCAAACGCAGAGTATTCACCGAACTGTCCGGCTTTGAAGTGAAAAGCTTCTCCTTCCTTCTCGTCTTTAAATTTTAACCGGAACGTCTTGACTCCCGGAGCTTCATGGGTTATCTTCTCAATCACCATCAGGTGCGGAAGGTATATATTCGACTGCTCATTCATGGCTTGATATCGATATTAAGTGTTCAAGTATATTCATATCTACCGGGCAGGCACGCGAACAACGCCCGCATCCGGTACAACCGGTTTCCTGTATCCGTTCAGGCATATAGGAGAACTTATGCAAAATGCGCTGACGCCAACGGGTGCTTTGTGTCGGGCGCGGATTATGTCCGGACGTATGGAGGGTAAACAGCGAAAAGCCGCAAGAATCCCAACAACGGACACGATGACCGGACGAACCTTTGGCATCTTCCTGAATATCAAAACAGGCACAGGTTGGACAAACATAAGCGCATGCGCCACATCCCAAACAGCGTTCGGACTGTTGTTTCCAAACAGGACTGTCGAATGCTCCCGCCAACTTCTCACGTACATCATCAACATTGAAACGGGTGGGAACGGATGCCAGATATTGTTCCTTATCAATTTCTTCGGCAGGTGTATATTCTTTCACAAAGAATTTAATCAATGCTTTGCCTTTTGCTGTCAAGACTTCCACCAATGCACTCTGATCCGGCAACTCCGTAATCTGAATATCACTGCCGGCAGTATTACCGGGCCCCCCGTGAACGGAAGTACAGAAACATGATTCATCGCATTGTGCACAACTGAAGCTGATTAATGTCATTTTCTCCCGTCGGGCATTGTATAGTTTATCTTTATAATCCCAATTAAAAATGCCGGAAAGGGGTGCAAACCCTGCTGCATCACAAGGACGGATTTTCCAGAGAATCGTTTCGGGAATGGCATGAATATCCGCTTCCTGCAAAGTAGCTTCTTTCCCGTCTTTCTGATAAGAGAACAGAACTTCTGTTTTCGGGAACGCAAAGCGTTTAGCCGACTGGGTAGTCTGCACATAGTCCGTCGCTACCTCATCGTAAGAAGTCACTCTTTTGAAGTCTACTTTATCTCCTGAATGCACAGGAGCAAAAATATGCATTTCCTTTTTCACCATCTGGTGAAACCATTCTTGCAGACTGCTTTTACTGATATGTAGATTTTCCATTACTTTCTTTTAATGTATAAAGTTCTCTTTATCTTCTGCCTTGAAGGTAGAAAGTACATTTCCCGCAGGATTGATAGCACCGGGAGCAACCCCGAACTCGCCCTGAATGTCTTCCATCATACTTTGTGTCATCAAATGAAGAGGAATACCCACCGGACAGGCTTGTTTACAAGCGCCACAACCGATACAGCGTCCTGCCATGTGCATCACGCGGTTAATCTGCCACTCCATATTTGTCAGCGGAGCAGACCAGGGTTGTACCCACTGCGGACAATTGACCTCCACAATACACCGGCTGCAATAACACAACGGACAGGCAGCCCGGCAAGCATAGCATTTGATGCATTTCGACATTTCCTCCATCCAATATTTCCACCGTTCTTCACGACTCATCTTTTTCAGACGATCAATCAGTTGGAGATTCTCCTCACTAATAGTCAAGGGAAAGTCTGCCAGATATGTTTTTATTTCATCGAATCCTTTAAACTGGATAACTTCTCCATGTCCGTCAACGGTCAGTACCAGAAGATTATCTTCTTTCAACTGGTTTTCGAATGCCAATTGAACAATCGTCCGTAATGCCGGTACTGTAGCTGTTATAGCCACTTTGCCTGTTCCTGTCAATTCCCGTTTTATCAGATAAACTGCGATATTATTCGTGCAACGGTCGTCCAGTATCAGCCTGTCTGCATTTTCTGCCTGCCGGCAAAAGAGAGGACGTGTTCCGTGGTTTCCTTCTTCATAGCCTATCACAAGATTCACCTCTCCTTCTTGTAACAAAGCAACTGCTTTTTCTGTCAGTTTACTCATAGATAGCCTCCTTTTCCAAATAGTCCGAAGCTTTCTGATACTCCAGATAAGGTCCCAGTTCACGGATTCCGGCAACTGTCTCATTCACCAGATCAGCCCACTTGGCCCCCTCTGCCGCCGACACCCATGAATAACGGATACGACGTACATCAATTCCCAGGAAGTCGAGCAGTCCGCGGAATACAATCCAACGACGACGTGCGTGGAAGTTTCCGGATGTATAATGACAGTCATTCGGATGACAACCCGAAACGATAATTCCATCAGCACCTCCGGCAAAGGCTTTCAACAGTAACATAAAGTCAATTCTTCCTGTGCAGGGGAAGCGGACAATTTCTACATTAGTCGCATACTTCAACCTGCTCGTACCTGCCAGGTCTGCCCCGGCATACGTGCACCAATTACAGACAAAAGCTACAATGCGCGGTTCAAATTCCTGATTATTCTCGATCTTATTTTCGTTCATAGCTTACTCTCTTTTTAATGGTTCAGCAATGCCATCACTTCGGCATAGACCTGTTCATTGGAATATCCTTGTATATCAATAGATTTGGAACGGCAGAAAGCAACACAAGTACCACAACCCTGACAAAGTCCGGGATTTACTTTAGCTACGGTCTTTATTACATTTCCATTCCTGTCTTTTATTTCTTCACGTTCGATGGCCTGATAAGGACAAGCTGTCTGACACATGAAACATCCTACGCAAGTACTGAATAACGGAGGAGCAGTACGATTGACAACGGCTATCAATGGCTCGCGAACCAGATTTGCCTGTGAAAACAATCCTGCTACTTTCACAGCGGCTCCCGAAGCCATTCCCACTGTTTCGGGAATATCTTTCGGCGCCTGACAGGCTCCTGCCAGATAGATTCCGGCTGTATTCGTTTCCACCGGTTTCAGTTTGGGGTGAGATTCGGCAAAGAACTGATAAGGGTCATAAGAAATGTGCATCTTCTGCGCCAGTTCTTCCGCTCCCTTGTTGGCAACTCCCGCTGTAGCAAGCACTACCATGTCAGCTTCTATCTCGACAGGTGATGCTCCCAACAGGGTGTCTACTCCTTTAACAATCAATTTACCGTTCTTCTCATATATACGGGCGACGCGACCACGGACGTAATTCACTCCATCCTCTTCAATGGCACGGCGCACAAATTCTTCATAATTCTTTCCTCCGGCACGAATATCCATGTAGAACACGTACGATTCGCCACCATGCACCTTGTGCTGATAAAGCATCGCATGTTTGGCTGTGTACATACAGCATATCTTAGAGCAATAAGGAATTCCTTTGGCCGGATCACGGGAACCGGCACAGGCTACAAATACAATCTTTTGAGGAATCTGTCCGTCAGACGGACGGCGAATCTCTCCGAATGTAGGACCGGAAGCCGATGCCAGACGCTCAAACTGCAATCCGGTAATGACATCTTTATATTTCCCATATCCATATTCGGGAAAAAAGTCTGTATTCAACACATTGAATCCTGTAGTTACTACAATCGCTCCGACTTCTTCGGTGATAATACGATCCTCTTGTCCGAAACGGATAGCCCCCGTAGGACATAGCTTTTCACAGACTCCGCATTTACCATTGCGATAATGGGTACAATGTTCTTTATCAATCACCGGTTTATTGGGCACTGCTTGCGGAAAAGGAACATAAATAGCTGTACGCATTCCCAAACCGGCATTAAATTCGCTCGGTATCTTTTTGTTGGGACATTTAGTCGTACAAAGTCCGCAACCGGTACATAATTTCTCATCAATGCTCTTCGCTTTCAGGCGTATACTGGCTTTAAAATTACCGATAAATCCTTCCACATGCTCCAGTTCGGCATACGTATAAAGAGTGATATTCGGATGCTGCGCTACTTCCACCATTCGGGGAGTAAGAATACACTGCGAACAGTCTAATGTAGGAAAAGTTTCCGAAAGCTGTGACATGTGTCCGCCGATGGACGGTTCTTTCTCTACCAGAATGACCTGATGTCCGCAATTGGCGATGTCCAAACTTGCCTGAATTCCGGCAATTCCTCCTCCAATCACCAGTGCTTTTTTGGTGATAGGAACCTGAATGGGAACCAAAGGATGATTCCGCTTTACCTTTTCAACCAGACTTTTGACAATATCAACAGCCTTACGGGTAGTTGCCTCCCCTTTCTCATGTACCCAAGAGCAATGCTCACGAATATTAGCTATCTCGCACAGATAAGGATTCAATCCGGCTTCCGCACATGCTCTCCGAAAGGTAGGTTCATGCATTCGCGGAGAACAGGCAGCAACGACAACGCCATCCAATCCATATTCTTTAATGGCGTTCTTAATCAATGTCTGTCCCGGATCGGAACACATATATTTATAATCAATGGCATAGGCAACGCCTTCCATTTCTTTTGCCGCCTCGGCCACTTTTTCGCAGTCGACAGTTGCACTAATATTTTCACCGCAATGGCAGATAAAAACTCCTATTTTAGACATACTTCCGCCTCCTTCAAATTTACAGCTACAAAATGACGTCCCAGTCCCAATTCCTTGGGAGTCAGTCCGACAGCCAGTCCGATAGCTTGTGTGATATAAAGAACCGGTATGGTAACAGTTTTTGCCAGATAGTGGTTAATAGCAGGGCGACGCATATCCAAATTAGAATGACACATCGGACAAGTCACAATCACAGCTTCCGCTCCCCGGTCGTCAGCATCTTTCAGAATATTTCCCGAGAGACGTCCTACAAGGTCTGTGCGAGAAACGGACAAGCCCGCACCGCAACACTCCGTTTTGAAAGCCCAGTCAATAGGAGTGGCACCAATCAGAGACATGATTTTGTCCATGCTTTGCGGATCTTCCAGACGGTCGAAGTTTAATATTTTATGGGGACGCACCAGCAAGCAGCCATAGTAACAAGCCACTTGATGAGCAAAAGGACGTACTATCTTCTCTTTTAATGCATCCAACATATATTTCTCTATCATCTGGATGACATTCAATATTTTCACATTACCGAGGTAGCGCATTCCAACTGTAGTCAGTATTTCATCCTTCAATACTTCATTGTTCAATAATTCATATTGAGCAACACTCAAACGATTGTAACAGGAAGCGCAGGGGACAACGATTTCTTGAAATCCCTGTTGTTCTGCCAAAGCCAACACACGGGTAGGTAAGGCCAGAGACAGTTGTTTACTCATGGAGTGAGCTGCCGTTGCGCCGCAACAATTCCAGTCTTTCAACTCGATCAGTTCGAGTCCCATCACCTGTGCCAGTGCTTTGACTGATTCATTGTATTCACGAGAAGTTCCGTTTAGCGAACATCCCGGATAGAAACCGATTTTCATAGCTACTTTTGAGTCTTTTCAATGGTTTGTGCAAATATCTTTTTGATCTTATTCTCATCTTTTACCCGTTCCGGAAAAAGGTTGAGCTTCCCTTTGACGAACATTACAGGGGCCACATTCAAATCCTGTGTCAAACGTAAGGTACGGGCTTTAAACCCTGCAACTAATCCGACTTCGTAGAGCCTTCCCGTTCTTTTCACTGATTCGAGAAAAGCGGAGTGAAAAGCTACGACAGGACGTGATTCTTTATGGATGCATCTTTCTTTACGGGATCTCTCACGCAGATAGTCCATCACTTTGGGAATGTTGATCTCTTTAGGGCACCTCGCAATACAGTTTTCGCAATTCAAGCAAATCCAGATGGCATTGGAACTTAACACACGACGGTCATTTTGAGCATTTTTTGTCTGCAACAACCGGAGAATATAGCTGGGAGCATAATCCATCTCCTCTGACAACACACATCCGGCCGTACACTTACCACACTGGTAGCAATAAGACACATTAATACCCGTCTTTTGTTCCAAGTCACAGGAAATACATTCTTTGTTTTCCATGTTGACATGAATAAAATAGATAATAAATAAAATAAAGGAAAAAGTGGCAGAGGGGATCAGAATAACAGGCACACCTCACCCTACCCAAAGACAAGAGTAGAGTCTAAATAAGAATATGCGCCAATGTGTAGACGTAATACTTACACGAATATTTAGTGTAATTAACATCAAGGTCGGTATGACCCAAACGATTCTCCGGAAGCAGAACATTCAGAGAGCTCAATATCTGTATAATCACAGTATTGGTATTGAACTTCAGGTTCTTGAAAGGAACAATGCTTCTCGGAAAAGAGATATTGTCAAAAATGCAGTCACTAACTTTACAATTGGATGTTTCGTCAACAAACTGTGAACGAGAATCTTTGCCCGACTTGTCAAAGCCGGCAGAAGAAATGCAGCAACATGACTCTGCTTTATATTGCATATCATTAGCCGAGATTCCTGTTTCTTTCTGAAATCCCTGCAATTCTTTATCGGAAACATTACTAAATCCCAATACTAGAAATGCGCATGCTAATATGCAAAAAATATATTTAGCCATAATTTGCTGCAAACGTAATCATTCTTTTCCGAAAAAACGCATTAAGGACAAGAATTAACGATTATTCATATAGATTCTTTCCTACAAGCCATGTACAACTTTCATCAATTGCTCACCTAAACCTATTGTATATCCTTGAGAAACAAAGACTACCCTATTAAATGTATCTGCAATAATAAACACTGGCAGAATGGAGTTATTCAAATTCATCGCTTGCACAATTTCTTTCCGAATGCTATCATCAGTATCAATACCGTAAGTGATGGTAGACGGTAGTCCTTTGAATTCGTCGGCATTAAATTTTTTGTATTGTTCTTCCGAAGGGAAAAGAAAGACCATCTTACGCCCCCATTGTTCGAAGTCATTGCCCAAAGCGGCTATATCTCTTAGTGCATGATTGGTAGGCTCCTGCCCTACCCCAAGAACAGCTACTACAAAATAGCCACGCCCACAGGTTTGCAGAATACTCTGTTTTGACAAAGATATCACTTTCTCTCCTATTCCCTCCACCGGTGCAAAAAGCGATTCGGAATTGAAACTACCGATAACAGCCACTTTTTCTCCGGATTCACGCAAATGATAAGGTACTTTGGTCGCTACAGGTCTGAATTCGTCTTTTTGTGCCGGCAACACAAAAGAAGATAATCTCGCCAACACACCTCCATCAGCAAGCCTTGTGCCAGTAACCAACAAGTAATATCCGGTATCCAATGTCCCTATATATCGCAACTCGGGATGTTCTTCGTCACAACTAATCAATTCTGGTCTGCCCTCCCGCAACCTGGAAATGGTAAACTTATTATAATACTTTACTCTCTTATCATCACGAGCAATTGCCTTACCGTCCTCATAAAAACGATAAATGCCTCTGGATGCCTCCACTTCTTCTTGTTTATCGAAATCAACTTCCACATATCTATTATCCCCCCATTCATCCTTTTCAGGATCCATATAGCTTATGCGTCCATCCATCTTTCTCATATCAGCAGCAATATTCAGGCTACGCGCCAAAGCCACAAAGAAAATATCCCGTGAAAATGAATCCGCCACCTTCGCACGCCAAACCCCTTCCGGAGAAATAGGAATACGCAGAAAGTTATTTTCCTCATCAATCGTAATATTACGGTTTACCCATTCAACTAAAGCTTGCGGATGATTTCGAAAGGTATCTATTTCCGTTTCGGAGAACTTAGACTGAAAGAACGATTTATAAGGCGTCAATACCTCCGTTGAAATACGGGGAGCAAGTATGTCATAAATATCTCCAACCGAAGCATCCATACAGCGCAAGGAGGGAATAACACAATCATATAAATAGTTAGGAACATCTTTCGTATTCAATAAATGATCAATCAATACTTCATAAGGTACATCACGAAGATCTTTTTTAGTAAGCACAGACAACAAAGCCGCTCCTTTCATTAATTTTCCCTGTCGGTCTGCCTCATTCAGAAAACGAACCAATACATCATGATTTCCTCTTGATTCCACTAAGAAAGAAGCCAGTGCCTTCCTTACGAACGAACCTGATTTTCCCTTCAAACAGGCTATAATGGAATCAGCTTGTTCCACAGTCGGGAAAGTAGCGACATAAGCATTGCGAATCGAATCCTCCTGCATCATTCTCCGGTCATTCTCCGCCCGCTGCTCTGGCGTTACTTCCGGTAAAATAGGATTCTCAACAGGAGGAACAATATCAATATCCTCTTCAAATATATCTCCTTCCTTCTTATCAAGTGTCAATGTCAATTCCGGTTGCTTGCTGAAGGATAGCTTGCAAAAGCCGAATGTCCCTTTATCGGAAGCCCATACCAACATATCTCCCTTACCGGCCGTTAATGACACTTGACCACTGGCATCAGTATATTTGGTAGCCACTGTATAGAACTCCGCATAGTTATATACTTTAAACTCCACTCTTGCTCCGGTGACAGGTTGTCCATTCCTATCTTTCACCGTTACCAACGCTTTTGCGATTGGAGCATAATTCTCCGTTACATTGATTTCTGTATAATTCGGTGTCTCAAGCATGATCTCTTCCGGACCGTTGTATCGTCCGAAAACCTTGGTATGCATCAACATTCCCCGACTGGCAGGGGAATTAAACCATCCCAGGTTCAAAACCGGTTCCGGTTCACAAGCTCCGAAGAAATGCCAATGTCCATCCGCCCATGCTTCCACCCAAGCATGATTGTCATCCGTATGCGCCCAGCGGGGCGTATAAACTTGCCGTGCCGGAATACCGACTGCCCGGAGCGCAGCCACCGTAAATGTAGACTCTTCGCCACAACGCCCATACGCTGTTTTGACTGTTGCCAATGGTGAGCTGGTACGCGCGTCACTCGGACGATAGACTACTTTCTCGTGACACCAGTGGTTCACCTCCAATATCGCGTCTTTCATCGGCAGTCCCTTCACCCTGTCTTTTAGTTCATCATAAAACACACGGCGGGAATCATCCAGATTCTCGTTATTCACCCGGATCGGCAGAACAAAATGACGGAACACTTCATCGGGAATCTCTTTGCCCCAAGGCATCTCGTCACGTGTCTGCTTCGACAGCCGGACATTCTCCAAGTAATAATCTCCCGGATAGTCCGTCACATCCCCTATCGGCATATAAGCGTAGAGAAACATCAATGCTTCGCGCTCGTAGACTGACAAAATAGAATCGGCAAAGATTGCAAATAAATCTCCATGAGGAAGTGCCTGTTTTTTCTGCTCAAAGTCTTGAGCTACTTGATTCCGGTAGGATTCTTCTTTGAGGAAGTGAGCATTGTTACAAGCAAACAGTACAATCGACAAAATCAGGACGCACAAAAGATGGGTGAATGTTTTCATATAAGTGTTTGGTTTATTCTATTAATAAGGTTGCTGACTGACAAAAATAGAAGAATATTTTCTGAATACCTAGATAAGTACATAAAAATGTGATAGATAAGAATAATATTGTCATTGATGGGAAAATCCAGGAATTTTGTAACAGGTTTGTAATATAGACCGTGTTCGAACCCTTATAAAAAGAAAATTCAAAAGAAAAAGAAGATTTTTATGTTTTACAGCATATAATTCGAAAACAATTTGTATCTTTGCAGTGTTATTAGAGAAAACAAGATGTAAAACCGCTCTTCAAAACGTGGAGAGCAAAAAAAGAGGAAATAAATTATGAAAAAGAATGCAAATGAAAAAATTATGATGTTACAGTACCGTATTAAACGCTATCAAGCAATGGGAAATGGTGCCATGTGCCAAACATTAAACGGTAAACTTCAAAAACTGCTGTCACAGCAGGTTGCCATGTAAATAAACACACTAATTATAATAAATAGAGCGAGGAACTTTCGAGTATCCTCGCTTTTTTTATACATTTGCAGAAGAAAGATAATAAAACACATTATGAAAAAGCTATTTATGTCGGTTGCGCTCCTCATATTGGTCGTAACCTCTTTTGCACAAACACCCGGTTATGAGTTCACAACCGTTGTATCTCACCAAGCAACGCCTGTTAAAGATCAGGGTTCCACAGGAACCTGTTGGTGCTTTGCCACCGCTTCTTTCATGGAGTCGGAACTGCTCCGAATGGGAAAAGGAGAATATGATCTCTCGGAAATGTTTATCGTCCGCCAAAAGTACATGAATCAGATGGAGGACAATTATCTCCGTCGTGGTAAAGGAAGTATCGGTGAAGGAAGTTTGGCACACACTTTCAAAAACGCTTATAAGAAAGCGGGAATCGTTCCGGAAGAAGTGTACACCGGATTGCCGGGCGATAAGAAAGACCACAATCACGGAGCATTGTCACGCTACCTCAAAGCATTGGTAGACGCAAATATTGAATCTAAAAAGCGTACTCCGCAATTTGATGCGCTTATTAATAATCTGTTCGATATTTATCTGGGTAAGGTTCCCGAAAAGTTCACTTATAAAGGAAAAGAATATACTCCTCAATCTTTCACAGAAAGTCTGGGATTGAATATGGATGATTACGTTGAACTGACTAGTTTCACTCACAAGCCATCTTATGAGACATTCTCACCTGAAGTTCCCGACAACTGGGAAAACCAGCCGATGTATAATCTTCCGTTGGACGAACTGATCGGGGCTATCGACTATGCACTGAACAAAGGATATACCGTATGTTGGGATGGTGACGTTAGCGAACAGGGGTTCTCTTTCAAGAACGGAATCGCCATCAATCCGCAAGTGGAGGATGTGAAAGATTACTCGACTACCGACCGTGCCCGTTTTGAGAAAATGCCTAAATACGAACGAATGGACGAAGTGTTCAAGTTTGAGCATCCTTATCCGGAAATCAACGTAACACCGGAAATCCGTCAGGATGGTTACGAGAAGTTTGTGACAACTGACGACCACCTGATGCACATCACCGGCATTGTGAAAGATCAGAATGGTACTAAATATTATATCACCAAGAATTCCTGGGGAGCGGATAGCAACAAATCCGGAGGTTATCTGAATATGTCTGAAAGCTATGTACGTGCTAAAACAATCTGTGTGATGGTACACAAAGATTCTCTGCCTAAGGAACTGAAGAAGAAACTCGGTATTCAATAAATCGCATGAAATCAGTCCCGAAGGGAGATTGGCTGTTTCATACATTTATTTATTCGGAACTCTCCATTATATTCATATAACAAAAGAAATAGGGCAACGAAGTATCACTACTTCACTGCCCTATTTTTTTTGTTAACCTACTATATTAAATCCTTTGCTCTTTATTTCTTTTTCAATGTCACATCGCTGATTTCTACAACGCCGCCTTTGTTCTGGGAAAGAATAGCCACATAACAATCTTTCAGAATAGCAGCATCATCGTCTGTATCAGACACTTCCAAGTTAGCATTTGCTTTCTTGCTGCTAATAGCATTTACCACTTGTCCCATATCATAGTAAACCACTACTTTAGTCCATTTACCGGCCTCTTTAATTTTAAAATTGTATTGTGCACCCGAAGCATTCGGTTGAGCATCCGCGTCATAGTCTCTACGCATGAAGAAAGTAGTATTGTACTTACCATTATCGTTCTTTTCCTCATTGGTCTGTTTGATGTATACACTGACCGGAGTTCCTGCTTCTTTAGCCTTTGCATAGAAAGTAAGAACATAGATACCTTTGTCCAAACCATCGGTAATACGTTGTCCCAGGAAAGCTTTATACCAAGAGAGATTCTTTTCAGCACCGGAGTTATCCAATTTCATTGCATTCGGATATTTGGCATCTCCTGTTTCTTCCCAGGCAATAGTAGTTACACCGTCAGCTTCATTATTCATGATAAACCACTCTCCTGCGGTAGCTTTGTTGGCATTAGTCACTTTAGTCTTCACTTCAGTGGCGAATTTTTCGTTTTTTATCAGGTTCTGCGCACTTACGCTTACTCCTGCTAGGACCAAAAGGCCGGCAAATAACACTTTTTTCATCTTACTGTGATTTAATTGTTTATACTTTATTTTTTCTAGCTTTAAAAATCTATTTCATCCTACTTCACTTGTTGAATAACAAATCCATATTTACCAGTCACTTTCTTTTCTTCAGTCTTTAGTGTGATGCGGTAAATCTCTTTGCCCCATACGTTAGACAGGCGCGGATCATCCAGTTTGATTGTTTCCAATTCGGCTTTAAACTGCGACGGATAGTTCATTTCCACCTTTTGTCCCTTTACTTCGATACGGATTTTTCCGGCTGAAGGGAAAGTCACATTGCCCCAAGTTAAAAAATTCATTTGATTAGGAGCAATAGCCTCATCCAACGTATAATTATCACCAATAATGAGTTTTTTATCATCAAGAGCATAAGAGCGAACCCAGCTTTTCACTTTCGCTTCTGCCGGATAAGCAGTAGCTATATCCGTAGAGAACATCCGTTTCTTCTCATTGCAAACGGTATTGGTAGCTTTATACTCCTGCCCGAATTTCTGCGGTACTCCGTTAATCATCGGCAAGTTGTGATAGTTGCTCTGCATCGTCCAGATGGTATAGCGGTCTTTACCGAACGTCTGTTTGGTATATGTACCTACACCGGCATCAATAATCACAGGAATTGTATTTACGTATAAAGAAAAGGTTCCTACATCGTTGTGGTTATGGCTTTCGTTATTAAATCCGCCTTTAGCGGCAACAAACATACCGTTCTTATTCTTCATATAACAGAATTCCGTTTCGGGATACCAGGTTACATCCGGCATATCATGTTTCGGAGTTGCTTTTGCCAGCTCATTACAGCAAAGTAGAGATTGAAGCGAACGAAAAGCATCGTTGCCCATGGTAGCATACGGTTTTCTTCCTTTCAACAGGTATGCGGCAAAATGCATCATTTCATCGCTGTTTACAGCTTTACCGTACCGATAGATTAACAAAGGATCGCCCCCGCCTTGTGCCGATGCATCAGCAAAATTCACCACCCAGCCATTGCCGACATAGGAACGGGACATATATTCTCCCATCCGGCGAATCATCGGTTCATTGAACAGAGACAATTTACCGCCTGTGCCATCAGAGAGTATCTGCAAATAGTCATAGAGCTTTCCGGCGGCATGTCCCCAGTAAGAGGTTCCCTCCTCACAGGCACCATCGGATTTCACAAAGTTGATAAACTTATCGACTGACTGCATGGAGCGATAAACAGCTTTTGCCAACTTATCCTTGTTGTTCTCCATCAGTAAGAAACATTGCAGGGCATTAGAGTTACACCAGGGATTCCAGTTGTTGATGATTTCTCCCGGTTTCCAGTTAAAAGCCATCCACCACATTTCGTCGTCGTTCATATACGGATCGAGAATACGCTCTTTAATTGCTTTACGCATTTGCAAAGATACCACAGGATTGATTTTGTCGAATGGTTTGCGGAAGAAATAGTGTACCCAAGCCATTAATGCTCCGTATCCGCCTGAACCGAGGTCGATAATCTGTTCGCGGAAGTCGGGAAGTGAACGTTTACTGCTCTGGCGCGGCAAGTGTGCGGATAGAACCCATGAATTCATTTCACAGCTCATGTATGCTCCGTTCAATAGTTGGTCGATGAAACGTCCTTTTCCTTCGGCCAGTTCGGCGAGCATCAGGGTGTTGAGTGCCTGGCGGTTGGCGTCATAAGGAACTTCCATCACTTTGCGGTTACCGCTACGTTCGTATTCCAGATAGGCAGTGGCAGGTATCAGTTGCCATTTGTAGTCGAGAAGTTTTTCACCGGCTTCGATGAGACGTTGTTTGTTGAGTCCCATCAGGGAATCCCAGGCGGCACGATCAGTATAAGCAGGATAAGGCACCCAAGCCTGTTTCATTATTAACACGTTTTTCAACGTAGTCTCGTCAGCCGCTTTTTGCAGCATATTGCGTTCGGTATAAGCGTTTGCCTTGAAAGAGAAACTCCCCAAAGCTGCTACCAGAAAAACACAAAGCAAATGTTTCATTCGAGTCATGGTATTTTCATTCATTTAAGTATTGCAAAGATAGTGTATCTGAAGAAAAATGAGGTGAGTAAATCATACGAACCTGATGACAAAAAAGTACAGACGGCAAAAATAGTACTCATAATTGCTATATTTTAGGCTTTTAAGTCATAGTAAGAACGATTTAAGTCATACAGAAACTGGGGAGTCATTTCGGAAAAACAGAGGTACAGTTTAAAAAAAACAGAGGCTCTGTTTGGAGAAAATAGAGGTTCTGTTTACTTCAAATAGAGGTTCTGTTTACTTCAAATAGAGGCTCTGTTTTGACATTCTATTCTCTTCCTTTTTTCATTCGTTGATTCCCATTTTTTCATCCCCTACTCTTTCCTCTTCATCCCTCTATTTCTTCCTCCTCTTCGCCCTCAATCCCAATCGCTAAATTCAAAGCTCAACTGTTCCCAAACACCGTGTTGTTCATCGGCTTCCTCTCTTGGATTGGAGACAGAAAGGCCGATGAGCCGGATTGGATGTTGCTCGTATTCCACGCTTTTAAGTAGTTCCTTTGCCAATGGAAGTATTCGGTCTAAAGTCGTTAATTCCTGCGATTGAGTCAAACTTCGGGTTATCTGACTAAAATCATGAAACTTGATTTTCAAGGTAAGTGTATTCCCTTTGAAGTCTTTTCGCTGAAGACGCTCAATCAGCTCTACTGCAACGTGGTATAATTCGATTATAACTGATGAATGGGCTGAAATATCACGTTCCAGTGTACGTTCGCAGCCGATGGATTTACGGATACGAATTGCTTCGACAGGGCGTTCGTCAATTCCCCGTGAACATTCGTAATACAGCGCACCGGCTTTTCCGAAATGGGCTGTCAGCATTTCAAGAGAGCATTTCCGTAGTTGAAGTCCATTGTGGATGCCAAGTAGATGCATCTTTTTCGCAGTCACCGGACCCACTCCCCAAAAAGATTCGATAGGAAGACGGGCGATAAAATCAAGAGCTTGTTCCGGATGAATGGTACATAAGCCATCCGGTTTACGATAGTCCGAAGCTATTTTAGCCAGAAACTTATTATAAGAAATTCCGGCAGACGCAACAAGGTTGAGTTGTTCCCTAATCTTCTGCTTTATTTCCTTTGCTATGTCCACAGCCAGAGAAATATCTTTCTTGTTTTCAGTGACATCCAGGAAAGCCTCATCCAGAGACAGAGGTTCGATGAGATCTGTATATTCGTGGAAAATCTCATGTATCTGACGGGAAACGGATTTATAAACATCCATCCTGCCAGGTACAAAAATGAGTTGGGGACAAAGACGCTTCGCCTTTTGCGAAGCCATGGCTGAACGGACACCGTAACGCCGTGCTTCATAGCTGGCAGCAGCCACGACTCCCCGCTCTTCTGCATGACCTACCGCCAAAGGCTTGCCACGAAGTTCCGGGTTATCACGCTGTTCTACAGAGGCATAGAAGGCATCCATGTCGATATGTATAATCTTTCTCTGCGTCATTGTTTAGGATTAGCAGAGCAAACTTACTACAAATTCCCGAATAATTCCTGTTTATCGGTTCAAGAAATAATGCGCTTATGATTTTTATAGAGATAAATCAAAAAACATTCAATATCCTGTCAAATCTAGTTCTTATAATATTATATTTGCATATCGTCTATTCAAAATATAGAAGTAGTTGATAAGTTTGTGCCACCATACAACTCTTTAAGATTATGAAAAACACATTATTTTGCTTATTCATATTTTGCAGTGTTTCCACATTCGCTCAAAATGGAATCACTTTTAAGGTCGAAAAGCTTTCAAAGCCCGAAGAATTACTTAATCTACACTCCCCGAATGAAATTTATGAGAGTCTTATATTATCGGATATGGACATAGAGCCTTATGAGATAAAAGAGAAGAATATCAAGGTTCCTTATCATATCATTGCAAAGAGCGAATCTCCCGACAGTCTCGTTTCTTTTGGCCCTAATTCTTTTTTCAACGGTATGTATCAGGCTTATGCGGATCACAGGCCATTCGTATTGTCCCCGGACATGATTTGGCTATTAATCAGCCAAGGATTTGCACGCCATATCAATGCCAATCAGGAATCTATGAGAAATGATCTTGTTGATTTCTCCGGCAAACTATCCTTAATTGTGAGAGAAGACAAAAAGCTGGAAGACCCTACTCTTTCATGGGAGGAAATCTTTCCGCAATTTACAAAACAAATATCCCAATACGCAGGCAATCATCTGACTGAACTGCTCACTTGCAATTTTTCAACGACCACCTCCTTAGAGAAAGTTGCTTCCGAAATCACAATCATGGAAGCTGTGAAACCTTACTTTGAGTTTATAATCATACGCATTGTCTGTGGAATACCTAAAATAACTCTCGAAGGAACACCGGAGGACTGGGAAAAACTACTGCACAAAGCCAGAGGCTTGAAAGAATACAAACTCGATTGGTGGATTTCAGAACTGGAACCCCTTTTGGAAGAATTTGTCAAAGCATCCAAAGGAGAAGTTAATAAGGACTTTTGGCGCAATATGTTTAAATATCATTCACAGAAAAAGTATGGAGCACCCAATATCATTGATGGATGGATCGTGAAGTTTTTCCCTTATGATAAGGAAGGAAAAAGAAATAATCTGCAACAGCTTGAAGGCAGAAATTGTCTTCCTGATGAGATAGTGAAGGTAGATGTAAAGTATCAGGAAGTATATACTGATGGCGTCAAAGAAACTCCATTAGAATTTTGGGCGGGTTTCATCGGATTAGAGCAAAACAGCAAGACTTTTGCTCTACGACCGCAAATTGGTTGGATGGTCAGGAAGAAAGATGTTAATAAGGATGGATTAAAAAGTAAATTAAGTGCTGATGCTCAAAAGGATGGCTGGGGAAGTGGCATCAATATCAGAGTAAAAGATTTTCCGGCTGTACTGTTAGAACTCAAAGAAATGAAAAGGTTGGATATCCAATTTATCGACACAATTGATATACCTGACGAGATCTCAAATATAAAAATCGGATCGTTGAGTTTATATGGAAAGATAACCAAAGAGGGAATAGAGCGTATCAAAAGATTATTGCCTGATACAGATATAAAAATAAACAGTTCGCGAGAGGTAATAAAACTCCATTGATAGCTCCATAATAGTAAAGAACACTCAATGTTGCAAAAGTAGCAATGAGTGTTCTTTTTATATATACTAATTATTTAGAAATGGTTGATATACCAAACTACTTCTTATATTTCGTCCAAAAGCCAACTAGCTGGTGATTCCCAATTATAGCCTCGATTATAGAAGTATATAGACGCAATAACTAGTTTGCCCTATACACACAGCGTATACGATTTATATTCGTTCTTAATTGTTTACCCGGATCATCGACAGGAGTGACCGGATTAATCTCCTCACGAGGATTTCCCCAAGTAACTGCCTCAAATATCGATGGTCTTCTGAAATTGAATTTTATCAAATAATCACTCATACCGCTTTTTACAGTATTGTATACAGAACTCTGATAATCTATCTTGGTAGCTCTGGCACTATATAAATTGTCGTTGAAAAAGTTACCATCTCCCGAGTTGAGTCCTCCAAGCCCTCTATAATGATAGGTATAGTAATCATAAGCAGGTTGAGACGACCAGTAATACTTATTCTGAAAATCTGTAAAAGTACCATAAGCCCCCATAACGATATCTTCTATTTCGTCTATGGCGGGAAGATACCATTTTATTTCGGATACTATCCCTGCAGCATTACGCTTGTTCTTGTTATAACAATATTCAACAGCACTTCTTGCTGTCTCATTCAGCTTTAAAGGTCCGATACCTGCCGTAGCGACAATGTCACTTGTAAATGCATGTCCGGCACGCTCGTTTATTGTAACTCCATTGGTTCCCACTGTCGCTTCATCACGAGGTGTATAAAAGTCATAAAGATAAAATTGTGGATCAAGTTCTCTCAATAAACTTTTTATATTATTGGTAATAGAGTTAGATAAGATACCATCATACTTGAAAGCATCTCTCCGGTGAGAAAGTTGCATGCCATCGAGGCCCCAAAACATTCCGTCCGTCTTATTATTGAAAGGATCGTTGGGGTCGAAGTTATGGAGATACTCTTCATGAAATTCGATGTAATAAGTATGTCCATTGTAAGCCACCTCAAACAGACCTTTCTGCAAGAAAGTATAGGTAAGCACTGTCTGGTCACCCGTTGCTGTCTCAACATAGGTGAATATGATTTTACCTATTCTATCCGACGTAGAAGTATTCTCATCAAAATAGGCCCATACCCGAAAATCGGAAGTGAAAGGCCCATAACTTTTAGGCAAGGTTGAAATCAGGTTTGTAGTGAAATAATCCCGTTTGACAACCTTACCATCAGCTATTGTTTCCCTATCCAAGCCTATCCAGCTCTGTGCCGCAGGATCTATTGCAACATTCACCGTATAACCGGGAGTTATATAAATATCCAGCGGACGAACTTCATAATGGCAATCAAGCTGTGTATCCCGCTTGACCGAAACGACTACCGGGCCGGAATTTACTGTGACGCGGGCATCAAACGAAACAGTCGATTCATCATAGCCACTGTTACTGGTCACTCCTTTGATTGTTATATTATTGTTATACTGATTATCACGCAGGATATAGAAATCATCCACAGCGTTGGCGCCGAGATACAGCTTGTAAGTGGTCTCGTGCGTGACAAGCTGATGATCGACATATATTCCGTTGATAATCATATAGGCAGCATCCGTATCTTCGTTCACAAACTTTGGTTTGAAACGCTGTTTGGACATTTCGTCGATACCTTCCGGATAATTCACGGTGTTCAACTTATTGCGCTTGTGCTCCAACATATAAAAGGTATAGGACAGGGATTGGGAGACTCCCACCGGATTGGAACCGGAGTATAATCCCGAAGGGCTGGAAGGTATCTTATCACCATGCGAAGGTGCGGTTTCATCGGTAGCATCGGGCGCACCGAGAGTTGCATAGCGCGGAGCGTTCACGACCTCCCAGCTAATCATCCGAAAGCTCTGGTCGTTTCCGGGCAAATGTTCCTCCGGACGTATTTGCAAATTCACAACGACTTTAGCATAGATGCTCACCATGAATATATCCTGAATATTATTACTCGTGGAAGGACGCGCCAAGCTCAAGTCGACCTTTTCCTGTGTTTGTCCAATCATAACCAATCCCTTAAATGAAGGATCGGCATCCGGATGAATCGTTGTCGCTTCGACTTCGAAATTATAGAGTTCCGTAAGACTCCGTATACCGGCAAGATCTCCATTATTCAAATTACCCACCAAAAAAATATCACACTGTCGAAGCGCCTGCTGATCGTGATTGACAAAAGACGGACTATGTGTATCTATCAAGAAATCAGGCACACCACTGGCTATAAATTGCGGAACATCTACCAACTGCCCGTTGGCATCAAAGATGAGCATATATAAGGTAGAGAGTTTAGTCTCGAACTCATTCTTTCCCGAACGAGTCGAAACTTCCACTTCAGAGAATCCTTTGGGATACCCGTTTATACGTATATACCGGCTTTCGGCCTGTCTCTTCTGTTCCACAATGTCGCTATTGCATCCAAACAGTACACCAACCGACAAAACGAGTATCAACAAGTGTGTATAGCTAATTATCCTTATCATTAAATCAAACCTTCCTTAATCAAATTCTATTTCACTATTATTATCATTCCACTCATTATTTCGAATGATTCTGAGATGAATGGCATCTCCTACGAAATAGAGCGTGAATGTATACCTATATCCTGCGCGATACTCCGTGTCGGGGTCGTTGAATTCAACCACTTTCGTAGTCGTTTGTCCGCCCTGAGTGACATCGAAAGAAATAGTCCCCTGCAAACCTCGCTGCGGAATCAGCATTAAGAACCGATCGGCATCCGTGATATTTATCGCCCCTGTTGCCGATGTATTGGATACATTCACGCTGCTTGCCATCAGGTAAGACGCATTGGTGATGGTTCCGCCGGTATCCGGTTCGCTTTTATCCATCTTTATCCTATATGTGCTGTATAAAGGGGATGTAAACCGACATATCACATTATTCAACCGGATGGCCTCATCACGATAATTATTCACTGCGATATTGATGCAGAAAAGTATATGCGAAAATTGCATCCTGACCTGACCGGTATTCAATGCCGTACAGTCGAATGTTGACGCAACCATGACATCCTGATGTTGCGTCGGGTCATTGGCCGACAGACGATACTCTATGTAAGGTGTCGATTCGTGATTTGCATCGGAAACAGTTACACCGGGGGTATTATACGGATAATAACCGAAAAATGTGTAGTATTTGTTATCCAGCCATGACTGGATAGGGGCATACGTACAGACTCCCGAATCACTACAGTCAATCCTCACATTATTCCAATCAGTGTCCGGCTTTGCATTATATCCTGCTGCAGCCCATAGGTTATCCAGTATATAAGCCTTCACACCAAAGCTCTCGCCACGCAATTGAGTGACAGGCAGAGCACGCGTAGCCGTCCCCAAACTGAAAGTGATGGAACGTTCGGGAATAATCTCTATTTCTTCATCCGGATTATCAGGGATTATATTACTGCCGTTACACGCCGCCAACAATATGGCAATCATGAAGTTACCGGATAATAACCATATATATTTTAAAATAATAGATTCTTTCATACTCCATAGTTTAATTTACAATGATGGTGCCACCTCCTGATGGACTGTCAATCCACGGTTCCACGATAGGTTCACCTATTTCAATATAATTTTCGGGTTTAAGTGTCAATACATAGGTTATTTGTTGACCGGGTTGCCAGTCTGCTCCGGGCAGAATTATATTATCCTTATCATACGAATAGGTCAGGTCATTGTGCCGACGTGTATAGCTCAAATATACTGTGATACCGGAAATCTGTTGAGGTACCATCAAAGCACCATCTTCCCAGGCAATAATTCCTTCGTATGAAACTTCCTGTGGGTTTGTAAATCCTGTACTGTATCCAAAGGTATTTGTTGGGGCGGATGATGTGTCCCAAATGATCCGGTTGCCGTTATGGGTACAATTACCGGATGATTTCAGGTTATACATACGCAATACGTTTAAGTGAAGCGCATCAGTCAGGGAAGATTCTTTCTTTATTCTAAAATTAATTCTTGTCAGCGCCGGGTCGAATGTAAATACCACCGGGGACATATCCAAGCCACCTGCTCTTACCTCCCGGTCAACCGGATGCGAAAGCAAGAGAGATTCCTGATTGTCAACATTCTGACTTACCATGAAACCTGTTATCATCGGAAATCCTTCCGGATTGAATGAGAAATTCCGGGAGGAATTATAAGGAGCATAAGCTCCGAACTTGTGATCGGCTTGTGTATTCCAATATTTCAATGGGGAATAAACCCAGAGGGTACTCTCGTTATTATACTCTATCTTCTGATTATTGAAAACGACCGAAGTATTGCCGGCATCCGTTGCGGTTCCGTAAAGAGCAAAGGTACTCGATATAGTATTTAGGGATGCACGTGTCCGGGCACCGTCAAAAGATATGGAAGCTTTTCCGGCAGGAGTGTCGGGAAGCTCCATAAAGCAGTCATCACTTCCACTATTGCAGGCGGTCAATAATGATATTAAACCTATAATGAAAGCTGTTTTTTTCATTATACTATCCATTCTTCTTTTCTATTATTCAAATAATACATCTTAATCAGTATATAACGGAGTATCTGTCATTCTGGGCGTGACCGAAAATTCTCTTTTCCGTGTATTCATGCCAGAGAAGGAACCGCCCGGAAAGCACAGAATGACAGGGATTAATATTCTCTCATCATTAATTGATAGAAGGAACTTCTACATCCGGGATTGTTGTTGTCCAATCTTCTACTGTAGGATCACCGAATTCTATCGCATTGGCACTGATAATGAAATTATACGTTATTTTCTGGTTCTGTCCCCACGCAGCCGGATTGTATGTTCTGTCCGAAGTGTCATAACTAAGGTCGAGCGTCCTTGTGAACGGCTGTTCAGCTCCTGATTCACCAAGATTGTAAGTGACATCCACTTTCACACTGTTCGTATTCTGCGGAATGAACAGCATATCGTTAAACGTTACTGCTGTAGCAACATCAAGTACATTGTCACTTGCCAGGTTCTCCAGATTTGAATCGCTTGCTCCTACAAAATCAGTATCGGATATAGCCCATTCAGGTACCTGCGACTGAACAAAAGTACCTTTTTTACTCATCCCGTAAATCTTCACTGTCTTCAATGTAACCTTAGTTTCAGCAATGCCAACATCTTTCTTAAAGGAAAGATTGATATTCGACAGTAAATGATTAAAGTTAAAAGTAACCTGATTGACAGGAGCATTGGCCAATCGTGTCACTTTGTCTGCAAGCATCAAGTCTACGTGATTGGCAACTAAAGGTTCTACGGTGAAATCTGTAACGGTGATGTTTTTATTATCATCGATAGTCACTCCACTGGCTTTATAAGGATAATAAGCATAGAACTCATAGGACGAACGCGTATCCCAGTATTTCAAAGGCGAATATTCCCATACACTTGTAGTTCCATTATACTTCACTTCCTGATTCAGGAATACATCAGTATCCACGGTTTCAAAAGTAGAATACCCCCAGACTCCGAATGCTTTCCCATCAGTCTTGAGCGTGCTGCCCGTTTCAGCTGCACGTGTGTTCTTGTTGGCAAAAACAGAAAAGTCCAGCACTTTCTGCTCTGGCATTGCCACATCTTCGATATTGGTGCATGCGGTAAACGTCAATGCAACAACTGCTGTTAAAACAGCAAACAAATTGGTTTTTCTCATCATTCTTTCTTTTTTAAATGGATTCAATAATTAAATTAATTACTTATTTATATTTATGAGATGGGAATATCCACATCTACATTTTCTTCCCAATCGTTCACATCCCCGTCGAATCCGGAGCCGCCGGGTCTTTCTCCTTCTTCAGGAGTGACCACAATGCCATTGACAACAATGACTCCTCCCTGGGGTTGCCTGCTAACTTGATCAGTGACATCAAACTCCACCATTTTAACTTTACCACTCATCAGTTTCAATTCCAGCACAAGTTTATGCGTGGCGGCCGTCTCCGATCGCCCGAAAGAACGAGCAATGGTTTCGACGCCGTAATCACAGGTATAGCAATCGAGCAACAGGGTGACTACTTTGTCGTTGTCGGTATGTCCATCTTTCAAAGAAACTTTCCCTGCCATCCCCGATAAGTAGGCACGGGCTTCGGAAACATACTCCCGGCCTGAAATGAATTCATATCTGATCAGGTAGGTCCACGTTCTAGGAGCCAGTTCGACCTTCATCCTCGCATAGGTTGTCTCTTCATCTTCATTTTTCACTAATTCTTGTTCGGACAGAAATGCGGCAAACAGCATATCCGGGACATTAGCGGTCAACTCATCGGGATACTTGTTCGAATAGGATGCCGAACGCGTTCGGGTACGGGTAGTTGCAACCGCTTCGTTTACCGCATGCATATTCTCAAAGATGATCCCTTCCGTATCATTATTGTACAATAGCATATCATAACGTCCGCTATTGATTGCCACACGACCGCCATGATGCTCGAAATTGTGACTTGAAATGGGAGTCTTATCGCCGTAGTCGAAAACATGGAGCCTGACACCTTCCGGTACCCGAGGCAGCATCCTATCCCAATCTACCGTCCACTCGGCAGGCCATTTCTCATTCCAGTTTTCATCACATGGCAAGTGCCAATCCAAGGAATAAGTGATCTCCAGATGCAAGTCTACCTCCTTGAAATGCTCGTAATATAAATCCTTTCTACAACTTATAAAAACAGTCAAAACAAGCATATAAAACCAATATTCATATCGTCTAGTCTTATTCATTATAAAAGATTAGTTCACCTTTTCTGATACAGAATATTCCATATCAGAGTGATACCCGCTTTTGTCACTCCCCAATAGTGCGTCTTATGCGTCGATTGGTATACATAGCGGTTATCTACAGGCAAATATTTATCATAATTCGTGAATATATATCCTCCACCAATAGTGAACTCCAATGACATCTTCCCATTCAAGTTAAGACTGTATCCATAGGTGAGACTCGTTCCTATGAACTCACCATAATATCCCGTTTTCTTATTTTCGAGATCATAGATACCACCATGGATATTGGCTCCCAGAAAATGTTTCCTTCCGGCAGCCTTGCTGTTCAGCCAATATCGGCCTTCCGCAAGGTATTGCCTGATCTGATAATACTGGTGTTTGGATTTCCTTTTCCACCAAGGCATAGTAAAGGTGCCCGATATAGACCAATGACTGTCCGGGAAATAATACTCGGCAGTTACATTTGGTGCAAGTGCCGCCCAATATAGTAGATTAGTACCAATAGTAAGATATGCAGGCATATTGTTTATTGTTTTCGTTTCTTGTCCGACATTTTCCGAATAAGCTACCCTAGCAGCAAAAACAAAAAGCATCATTACACATAGAAACTTCTTTACTTTAAAAATTTCTAATTTATATCGCCATTTGGCTATATTCATAATTCTCCCTCTAATATTTGATTTCTGGAGCTTCATATAATTAGTCTAAAATGTTCGTATTACAAAGAAAACTGTTACATTCGAACTGTATGATAGTATTTGAGACGTTTAATGGACTTTGTTTACGGAAACATAAAACATACACTGATAAATGACACAATAACTGGGATTATAATAAACAAGCGAAAAGAATCTATTTCACTTTTTGAAAAAACGGGAAATTATTGTTCAAATTATCGAACTAAACATTATTGCTGTCGTTTTATATTTAGATGCTTAATTTTCATATTTACAATATTTAATAATACATTGACTCATGACTATGAATTTAAATAAAATTGTTTTGACAAAGATTCTGGATATCATGCCGGAAAACTTAAAACCGGTCACTTTGCTTATGGATGTCTTAGACATTGGCAAAGAATCCGCTTACAGGAGACTGAGAGGTGAAAAGCCGTTCTCTATGGAAGAGATCTATAAACTATCTCTGGTGTTAAACTTTTCACTGGATGAGATTATCAGTAATGATAAAAGTGATGCCGCTGCATTCAATCATATAGGTACAATCAGACAAAACCCAAGCAAAAATCTTCTGGAGTTTTTTCGCTACTATGAAAGCTACCTGCAACGCTTGATTGACTCGGAGAATTCCGAAATCACCTGCACACTAAATCATTTTCTGCACACCATGTTTATAAACTATGAACATTTATTCAAATTTATCTATTACCGATGGATGCATCAAATGACAGATGTACCACTGAACTATCTATATTCGGAGGTAGTCATTCCCAAAGAGATTAAAGAAAGCTGCGAAAGAATGAGCTTCTTGAATACTAAAATAAGAAAGCTGTCTCTCATAGTTGATAATAACCTGTTTCTTAATCTGATAAAGGAAATACAATATTTCTATGTGAGAGGACTGTTGAACGAGATAGAATTGGATACGCTCAAGGTAGAGTTGCACAAATATTTGGATGATATAGAAACAACTATAAATAAAGGTATTAATACCACCGGAACTCAAATTGAAATTTATCTATCAGTGTTATACATCAATAGTACCACTACTTATGCGACATGGGATGACAGTAGTGAATCTGCTTTCTGGCATCACTATGGTTACCCGATATATACAAGGAATAAGGAAATCACAGCCAGACACAAATTGTGGATAGATTCTCTGAAGAAGTATTGCACCGTCATATCGCAGTCCAATGAACTCCTTCAGGCTGAATTCCTGAATAAGCAACGAGAGTATATAGACAACATAGCAGTAAATATCCTGCTCTGACAGTTCCTTTCAGAGCGCAATGTCATGCAATAAATATTCTTGTTGACCTAAGAAAGTATTCCACTGCTTATCATATAAAGCATTTTTCTTTCATTCAATCATTTACAAACAAAGAATCCTGTAATTCAATTGATTACAGGATTCTTCTTTTCATTATAATGTTGTGGAGCTGGAGGGTGTCTCTCGAACCTTTTTATAAAATTTCACAGAATATCAAATATCATGTAATCAGTTATTTATCTCTTTCTTTCATTAATCTAAATATCTCTTAATATCATTGTATATCTCATTTTTCGGGTGTATTTTTGGGTGTCATTTTCAAACACACCCAATTATGAATATTAAAAGAAATATCATTTTTGCACCGGAAAGCCGCAAAAAAGACGGTATTCCAGTCACAAAGAATGTGCCAATCCGTATGCGTGTTATCTTTGCCAGTCAGCGTATCGAATTTACTACGGGATATAGAATCGATGTAGAAAAATGGGACACAGACAAGCAACGGGTTAGAAACGGTTGTACCAACAAGCTAAAGCAAAGTGCATCCGAAATCAACGCCGAACTATTGCGGCAATACACCGAAATACAGAATGTGTTCAAAGAATTCGAGGTGCAAGATGTAATACCCACCCCTGCACAAATTAAGGAAGCGTTCAACCTAAAGACAAAAGGGGAAAAGAAAGAAAACCATGAGGAAAAGCAAAAGGTTGAATTAGACTTCATGAAAGTTTTCAATGAATTTGTAGCAGAATGTAGCAAACAAAATGACTGGTCTTCCTCAACCCTCAAAAAGTTTGCAACAGTCAAAAAACACATTTATACATTTGACCATAATACTACGTTTGACAGTTGGACGGAAAAACATTTCAATGACTATATAGAATTTTTGCGTACAGAAAAAAACATGCGCAACACTTCCATTGCCAAACAAATCAAATTCGTAAAATGGTTCTTACGTTGGAGTAATCGAAAAGGGTATCACCAAAACATGGCTTATGATAAATTCACGCCTAAAATGAAGAGTACACCCAAAAAAGTGATATTCCTCACCCAAAATGAAATAAATAAACTAAGAACCTGCCCAATACCACCAACAAAGAAATACCTTGAAAGAGTAAGGGATGTATTGCTATTTTGCTGTTTCACCGGATTACGTCACTCCGATGTGTATAATTTGAAACGTAGTGATGTTAAAAACGGTCATATCGAAGTTATTACCATAAAGACGGCAGACAGTCTTATTATTGAATTAAATGACCACAGCAAGGCAATACTCGAAAAGTACAAAGGTGTGCCGTTCCCTAATGACAAGGCATTGCCAGTTGTAAGCAATCAAAGGATGAACGAATTTTTAAAAGAACTGGGACAACTGGCAGAAATAGATGAACCAATACGAGAAACATATTATAGAGGAAATGAACGAATAGACGAAGTTACACCTAAATACGCATTATTAAGTACTCACACCGGAAGACGAACATTTATCTGTAATGCTTTGGCACTTGGCATTCCAGTACAAGTAGTAATGAAATGGACGGGACACAGCGATTACAAAGCGATGAAGCCCTATATTGATATAGCAGATGAGATTAAAATCAACGCTATGACTAAATTTAATCTGATATAACTATGGACGAAAGAATAACATCAATGATACCCCACTACGGGAAACTCAACAAGATATATACCGAAATAATGTCCGGCGGCAGTTTCTCCTTTGAGAAACAGCAGTTCATTTCCGATTTCTATGAACAGTACGGGGACACGCAGACCTTTGAGACGGCACTCATCAGCCTCATGCTTGAAATGGACACCGCACACTTCTCCATATTGCTGAACAGTCTGAAACGTGAGATTGAGAGCAACATCTCGACTTACAACGCCTGCAGGGAGTTTTTCGACCGTCTCGATACCGAATACGTCTGCCGACGGCATGAAAGCCGTTTTGACTGGGACATCGACAGACAGATGAAAGTCACAAACGGATATTACCGGGAACTCATGGAAGCCAACGGCTCTTTGGAAGCGGTAGGCTTCAGGGAACACGACCGTCAGGAAGAGGAACTGCTGGAAAGAAGGTACGAACGGTGCAAACGGGAATACGACAAGGAGAAAGCCAAACTGGATGAACTGTACAGGCAGAAGGGGCAGGCAAGGCGGGAAGCCCTGCAATGCCTGAAAAACCGTTGTGGGGACATTTGCAGGCTGGGCGGCTCACTATTGGCAATCCTTGAAAAATACCTGACCGACCAAAAGAAAAAGGAGGGGGAGGAAAAGGAAGCCGCCACCACACTGACAAGCCAACCCGCCTACTTCCCCATGAAACTCTTGTCAGCCGTTTACGAAAGATGCAACGGCGAGCAGTTCGAAGCCGTTTCAGAACTGGACTTCTACGCCAGCATGAACCTGCAACCATGCGAAAGCAGGCTGAAAATAAGACCGAGGGAGAAAGCCCGTGTATGCTATCTCATTTTCCTTATGGGTGAAACGCTGCCCAAGCCGGACAGAGAAAAATGGAAAGGGGACATCATGAACCTGCTGGAAATAGACGACGCATACTACAAGTCAAAATACAAAGAGCCCGTTTCCGATTTTCCCAGTGACAGCAATCAGGTATTTGCAAAGGAAATGCGGTCAATATTCCGATAGTCGGTGATATGTCCCGACACTCCACGACACGACCACTTTTACCACTCAAAATAATTTCCACCACCCTTTATTACCTTCTGATATTTAGTGAGATAGCGTGACACCACAATCACGCTATCCACATCCTTACCACCCGTACCCGGAAGTAACTTTGCACTGTTCGAACGAGGTAAAAAGCCCATGCGCAGGGCTTGCAGTACAAACGTTAATTCATTCTGATATGGAAATTAGAGACCTTTTATCAAAGCCCGTATGGCAGATGACGGGCGAAGAGTTCATATTCCTGAACCGCCATGCCTTGCAGGGAAGCGAAACAAAGCCAGCCCAGCCGGCAGCCGACAAGGACAAGAAATACGTGTACGGGATAGGCGGCATAGCCCGGCTGTTCGGGTGCAGCATACCCACAGCAAACCGTATCAAAAAAAGCGGAAAGATAGACAGAGCCATTACGCAGATAGGACGCAAAATCATCGTCGATGCGGACATGGCACTGGAACTGGCAGGACACAAAAGCGGGGGACGCAGATAGGGAGGTGCGGTATGGACAACAAGGAAAGAAATGTCACGCCCGAAGAGGCGGTAATCCTATGGCAAGCCTCACGGCTCGACCTTTCGGAAGACTACGAGAAGGCACCCGAAATCCTGAAAGTGCGTGGCTCCGTCATCGGCACACTGGGGAATTTCAGCGCGTCAATCGGAAAAGCCAAGAGCAAGAAGACGTTCAACGTCTCCGCAATCGTGGCGGCTGCACTGAAAAACGGGACGGTACTAAGCTACACGGTTGAACTGCCCGAAAACAAGCGGAAAATACTCTATGTGGACACCGAGCAAAGCACCTACCACTGCGCAAAGGTGGCAAAACGGATATTGCGCATGGCGGAACTGCCCGCAGACAGAAACCATGAAGACCTTGAATTCCTCGTCCTAAGGAAGTACACGCCCGAAGAGCGCATAGCAATCGTGAGGGAGGCAATCTACCGCACCGAGAATATCGGGCTGGTAGTCATTGACGGAATACGGGACATGGTGCACGACATCAACAACCCCGGTGAGTCCACAACGGTAATCTCCTATCTGATGACATGGACGGGGGAAAGGGACATCCACATCCATACTGTCCTGCACCAGAACAAGGGGGACGAGAACGCAAGGGGTCACATCGGAACCGAGCTAAGCAACAAGGCGGAAACGGTGCTGCAAGTGGAGAAGGACGAGAATAACCCCGACATAAGCAAGGTCAAAGCCGCACACATCAGGGCGGTGGACTTCGAGCCGTTCGCATTCCGTATCAATGGGGAGGCACTGCCCGAACTGCTGGACGGCTACCGGTTCAAGGAGAAGGAGCCGGGCAAAGGAAGGGGGAAATTCGACCCCAACAAGGACATCAGCGAGCAGCAGCACCGCATCGCACTGGAAGCCGCATTCACCCTGAAAGACGAATACGGCTATCAGGAACTTGCGGGAGTATTGAGGGATGCCTACGCCTCTGTGGGCGTCAAACTTGGCGGAAACAGGGTGACAGACCTCATTACCCTATTGAAGAACAAACGGATGATAGTGCAGGAGAACGGCAGGAAATACACCTTCAAGCCCGATTTCCACTATTAGCGGTATGGCATAGAAACCACTTTACTTTAGTCACGTACCATATATATACGGAAATAAAGTAAAGTGGATATAGCCCGTAACATATAGAGAGGTACGGGCGAAAACAAAAAAAGATGTTCACACCGCCGACAGGAAAAACAGCACGGGCATGACAGCCCGGAAACCGCTTTACTTTAGTCAGGGTGCATATATATAGCGAAATAAAGTAAAGCGGATGCAGCCCGCAACATGCAGAAGGCACGGGCGAAAACAAAAAACAATATCCACTTAAACAGAAACCCACATGAATACGAATGAAGCGAAGCGGATACGCATAGAGGAATATCTGCACAGTCTTGGCTACAGCCCGGTAAGACGGCAGGGCGGCAGCCTATGGTACAAGTCACCTTTCAGGGACGAGTGCGAACCGTCCTTCAAGGTGAACACCGAGCGCAACCTATGGTATGACTTTGGCGCGGGCAGGGGCGGGAACATCATCGCACTGGCACAGGAGCTCTACGCATCCGACAGCCTGCCCTACCTCTTGGAAAGGATAGCGGAGCAGGCACCAAACGTGCGCCCGGTCTCCTTCTCTTTTGGCGGGCAACCTTTCTCCAAACCGAGCTTCCGACAGTTGGAGGTGACGCCGCTTTCTTCCCCCGCCCTATTCTCCTATCTGCGGCAGAGGGGGATAAATACGGAACTGGCAAAAAGAGAATGTTGCGAGGTGCGCTATCAAACCGACGGCAAGCCCTACTTTGCCGTCGGTTTTCCCAACCGTTCGGGAGGCTACGAGATACGCAACAAATTCTTCAAGGGGTGCATAGCACCGAAGGACATCACCCACATACGGCAGGAACAGACGAAGGAGACCTGCTATCTCTTCGAGGGCTTCATGGACTACCTCTCCTTCCTCACCCTGCGGCTGGAAAGGTGTCCCGGACGCCCCGAACTTGACGGGCAGGACTACATCGTGCTGAACTCGACTTCCAACCTCTCCAAGGCAATCCGACCATTGGGCGGTTACGGGCGCATCCACTGCTTCCTCGACAACGACAAGGCGGGAATGGAAGCCGTTCAGGAACTGCGGGAGGAATACGGGATGCGCATACGGGACGCGTCGCACATATACGGAGGCTACAACGACCTGAACGACTTCCTTTGTGGTAAACGGTCAGGACAAGCGGAACGGTGGCAGGAGAAGCCGGAAGCGGAGAAAAGGCAACGGCAGGCAAGGCAACCGGAGAGGAAAGGCAAAGGCATCAGGATGTAACCGCACATGCCAACGGAAGGCTTTAAAAAAAGCCATAGCTCATTAGGGCTTTTTCTTCACGCAATGCACGCATTGCTAAAAAAGCCCCAATGAGCAAAAGGGACGCCGCCCCTTTTGAAACCCCGTGAGCCATGCGGCATGGAAGCAAGACAGGGGAAGTATTAACCGAAAAATGTATTACAGTTATGGGATATGCAGTTTTGCATTTGGAAAAGGCAAAGGGTGCGGACGGCGCAATGTCCACACACATAGAGCGCACCGTACACCCGAAGAATGCGGACAGAACGCGAACGCACCTGAACCGGGAACTGGTGCAGTTCCCCGAAGGGGTAAGGAACCGTACGCAGGCGATAGCGCACCGGATAGAGACGGCAGGCATCAAACGCAAGATAGGTACCAACCAGGTAAGGGCAATCCGGGTGCTGCTCACCGGAAGCAACGAGGACATGAAGCGTATGGAAGAGGACGGGAGACTTGACGGCTGGTGCAACGACAACCTGCAATGGCTCCGGGAAACATACGGCGAGCGGAACCTCGTGTCGGCAGTCCTGCACATGGACGAGAAGACGCCGCACATACACGCCACTATCGTACCGATAGTGACCGGGGAGCGCAGGAAAGCCAGACAAGACGAACAAAACGGGAAGAAGAAGTACAGAAAGAAGAACACGCAGGATGTGCGGCTGTGCGCTGATGACGTCATGGCAAGGCACAAGCTGAAACACTATCAGGACACCTATGCCCAAGTCATGAACAAGTACGGCTTGCAGAGAGGCGTGGACGGCTCGCTGGCAAAACATATACCGACCTCGCAATATTACAAGGAACTGGTGGAACGGCAGGACAGCCTGCAGGAGAACATAGAAAACCTGCTGGGGCTGGAAGAGGAAGCACAGAAGAAGCTGAAAAAGGTCAAGGGGGAAATCAACGTGCAGAAGATGAAGGGTGCGGCGGTGAACGCAACCACAGCCATAGCGGACGGGGTGAGTTCTCTTTTGGGCGGCAGCAAGGTCAAGAGGCTGGAAGCGGAGAATGAGGGCTTGAAGCAGGACATAGCCAATCTGCAAAGACAAGTACAAGTCGAACAAAGGGAACAGACAAAAATGGAGAACCGCCACAACAGCGAGATAAACAAGATAGACCGGAGCTACCAGCAAAAAATCAGGGAATACGACAACAGACTGGAACAGATAGACACCTATTTCCCTATCGTGAAGGAACTGTTGCCCATAGCCGAACAATGCCGGGAAGTGGGGTTCACCGAGGAACTGACAAGGCGGATTGTCAGCCTGCAACCCGTGGAGTTCAAGGGAAGGCTCTATTCGAAGGAACACAAGGAGAAGTTCAGGACGGAGCACTCGACGGCAACCGTGGAGAGGAACCCGCAGGAGAAGGGAAAATTCCGGCTGTGCATTGACGGCATACCCATACTCGAATGGTTCAAAATGAAGTTTCAGGAACTCAAAGAAAAGCTGGGTGTAAGCCACACCCAAAAAGAAGAGAACAAACCGAAAAGAGGGTTGAGATTGTAAAACGTAATAAAAAACAGGGGCTTTGGTTTCATTTATTTAGCTGTTTTTTGTATTTTTGTATTGGATTGAGTATGCTCTTTCCAAGACATATTAGAATTTTTAGAAGCGTTATGCTTATCTTGTAGATGAAAACGTAGGAAATTTTCAAAGAGTACAAGGATAGCATAGTGGTTCTCACGCTATAGCGTGGGCTGCTATATCCATATCTGTACTCAAGGTATTTTCCTACGACCTTCATCTAAGACGTGGCATGCAGACCCACGCTTCTTTTTGTATAACTCTGCTTAGTGGGGTCTCAGGCGGCTATATATGAAACCAACAACATGATTTCACAAGATGAATTTTCTTTATTTGACCCTCAAAAAATGAGAGCTTCAGTCTTACCTGACAAGCCCGGTAACTATATCATAGTATTACGTAGTACGTCCTCATTGCCCATAAAAGTACAAATTTCCACCACTCCTATACTAACCTCTTTTGATTACAAAAAAGAGAAATACAATGTCGTGTATGTAGGCAAAAGCAGTAAAAGTCTGCGTATTCGTGACTACAAACAACATTTCACTGGCACTGCCGGAAATTCCACAATTCGCAAATCATTAGGATGTTTATTGGGATTCAAACTGATTCCAAGAGACATAAACTCTCCCCAAAACGGAAAAACTACATTTGGTGAATTTGACGAACGTACACTGACCGAATGGATGAAAGACAACCTGCTACTTTTTTATTATGCAAATAATGATTATGCAAATGTTGAAAAAGAATTGATTCGCACATATAATCCCCCTCTTAACTTGCAAGGAAATTTCAATAAAACTAATCTTGATTTCCGCAAGGAGCTTTCTGCGCTTCGTTCATGTACTTCGACGAAACAAGCCCCAATACCAAATAACCAATTAAAGCTAAATACTTATCCACAACAAATGCAATGCAGCAATTGTGGTATAAATCTAACAATTAATGAAGGGTTAAAAAATGAAGAGTACATTAAATGTCTTTCCTGTGGTTATATCATTCAAAACCCCATCTACATACAAAATAAAAAAAATAAAGAACGCCGACAATGGATAGCGGTATTGATTTTTCTTGTTGTGGTTATAATTTTCAATATTTCAAGTAGAGAATACAGCACTTCTTCAAAGGGTAACAATAGAATCGAAAACTACGGGAGCAACAAAGGACCATCTCAAACAAAAGCTATGGCAGGAGTAAGGGTCTATCTTAAACGGCATTATCTTAAAGACCCTGATAGTTATGAAGGAATAAGTTGGGAAGCCTTTGGTATATATAATAAAGACAATAATACTTATTTTGCTCTTCATAAATATAGGGCTAAAAACAGTTATGGCGGTTACGTGGTGGAAGAGAAACTTTTTGTATTGGATTCTGACGGGATTGTTATAAAAGTTGTAGATGACATGAATGAAGTCATTAATGGTTATTGATATAAACAATGAACAAACAATGAAGTTATGAAGGAGCAAAATGCTGAAAGACTTTCTGAATATGAGAAAGCCCAAATAGAGTTTGCAAAAGGTAAAGCGGAGTTTCTACAAGGATGTGGCGGTTGCCTGATGATCCCAATCATCATTATCATTCTACTTTGTATAGTAATTTTAATAGGTCTAATCGCTTCTCCTTTTATGGATTAATCAAAAAATTTAATTCTAACTTAAATAATATGGCATTATGAAAAAAATTATTACTTCTATTTTCATTTTGATGTTTTATCTTGGTTGTTCACCATCACAGAAGGATGTACTGTTTGCAAACGCTTCCGATGAACAAATCATAGAATGGGGTAAACAATACGTAGTCCATTCCATTGAGGATAGTTTAAAAGAAGGAGAAAGTTACAAAATAATGGAATGGATTTTGGCAGAAAAAAAGACAAGTATTCCTGTTGAGGTATGGCAAATGGATAATACATATAAAAAAGATTCAATACCAGGATGCGTCAAGCTATTAGATACACGAGGTATTTTTGATGAACTCGCATTTATAGGAAATGGTGATAGCGCATTTGTAGCCTTCGCTGTTGCATATACAATAGATGAAAAGAATGGGAATAGTTCATTCTTAGAAAAAGTTTTTACCCTCGATAAAAGTGGTAAAGTGTTGGATTGTAGCGATTACCTTAGTCCTTCTCAAAAGAGAAAACAAATAGAAGAAAATTTTAACAGAGCTTTGGAACAAATGGGTTCTATTCTGATTCAGACGGTAAAGGAAGGTGCTGCTATGGCAGGTAAAGATACAAGTGGTATAACAAATGTGACAATTAATGGAAAGACATATTCCGAATAACTTATAATATGACGTATTATGAAGAAAAATGAACGTATTTCAAGTATCAACAGTGTGTTGCGAGATTATTTTGCGAAACATCCTCAAAGCGGAATGATCCTTGCAAAAGAGTTTATGCCTCTTTTTATAAAGAATGGCATTTTCAATAAAGATAATAGAGAGGGGTTACCCATTCGAAAAGTTCTGCGAGATTTGGATACTGAAAATTCATTGGACAAAATTCCCTATGTTCATACTGAAAGGAAACCTAAAACAATCAATTGGTATTTTCGTCCTTTGCTTTTATCGCTTGTGATATTTATGGGTATGCTTTCGAGTTGTTCTTTTAAGTCAAATACCGATTTCCCTGAAGTGACCCATGTAGCTTTCCAAAAAGAAAAACATGGGAAATGGGGCATGGTTGGAGTTAATGGAAACATCTTGTTTGAAAACAAATTTGATAAAAGACCGTCTTATGCAGTAAATGGAGTGTTTAGAATTCAGGATTATGATACAAATCAATATCTTTACTATTCCGCAACTCCAACTCCTAAATTGATAGGAACTCCAAAAGGTTATAAACAAGGAGGCATATGTAGCGAAGGAATAATTCCTGTTGTTTCTGCAGATGAACGTATTCACTATCTAACAGAAACGGGAGAAACTGCTTTTTATTTGCTTCCGTATCAGGGGAAAGAATTCTTATGTGTATCTCCGTTCTTTACGGAGCAACGTGCTTGGTTTCGGTTAGAAAATCGTAAATGCGGATATATAGATCCACAAGGCAATGTTGTGATAGAACCTATTTATGATAACGCTTTCCCTTTCCATGAAGGAAAAGCTATTGTATATAACAAAGAAGCTGACAAATGGTTAGTTATCGACCCCAATGGAAAAGAATTATTTGAAGCCAGTTCCAATGGGTACCAACAATATTCATACACTTTTTTTGAAAACGGATATTGTTTAATAGAAAACTTCTTACTCAATGAAAAAGGCGAAAAAGCACAGAGATTCCCTTCTAACATTTACAGTATTTCACCTTTCATTGACAATGTTGCCTTATTTCAAGACAGTAAAACTGGATTATGGGGACAACTTAACATAGAAGGAGAAAGTATCGGAGAGCCTAAATATTCGCGAGCTTTAGGTATTATAGACGATTGGATATATGTTGCTGATACAATTGCCAATTTAAGAGATGAATGGGACAATCAATATATGAATGTATATGCAATAAACTCTAAAGGTGAAATTAAAAATAAAATAGAAAACGTTTCATGTTTTTACCCATTATCCCAATATGCCATAATGGCAGAAAATGAGAAATATTACTTTGCTGACAAAAAAGGGAATCCGATAGACAACAACTCTTATTACAAAATTTCAGTTCCCCCATTTACAGATGCTCCCAGTTATTCACCCTTTTGGTCTTCTTTAATAGCACCTCATTCCATGTCTGATTATGATGCTTGGGGAGTTGCCACCGATTATATAGATGAAAAGAAAACATTGGCATCAATATTCGATAAATTAACATCCGACGGCATTGACAGCTTAAAAATTGGTCAAACCATTCCAAAAATTATGGATTTATACAATATAAAACAAATGCCAACAAGTGGAATGATTGACTTGCATAATAGAGATTGGGGCATAAATCAGGTTTTTGCAACGTATTCCGTTGGCATTCTTCATGAATGTGAGTGTGCAATTGTGATTAAAGTAAAGATTGATGTGAGTGCTTCTCCGATAGGTGATAATCCAAAGAAATTGTTTGATGCTATACCACAATATCTTACAGAAACTTTGGGATTAAAAAGGGAAGATGAAACCCTTTATCGATCTGAAGATGCTTGTTATGATATTGTTTATTATGAAGGAGAGGATTCATTCTTTTTAATGTCTAAAGCGATAACAGAGAAATA